>Ga0157369_10006158_pt1 | contig 13922 bp, 15 predicted proteins | sample C25metaG_FD_113461 | JGI IMG/M metagenome (GOLD analysis project Ga0157369, IMG submission 113461) | Corn rhizosphere microbial communities from Kellogg Biological Station, Michigan, USA - C2-5 metaG | ecosystem: Host-associated > Plants > Roots > Rhizosphere > Soil | place: USA: Michigan...
ACGCACGAAGGACACATGACGCTCGCCGCGCTCATGGAGAAGCTGGGCAAGCCGCAGGAGGCCGTCGCCCACTTCCGCCGCAGCGCCGAGCTCGCCGGCTGACAACGCGAAAGGAAAGCCCACATGCGTGAATATTCGCCGCTCACCCTGGTGCCGCTGGGGCCGCGCGCCCGGCTGGCCGAGCCGATGGCCCCGGGGCGCGTGACGCTCGACGATCCCGCCTTCTCGGTGATGACGGACCTGCGCGAGGTCTCCGCCGCGACGACGACCGCCGACGAGACGCTCGCGGAGGCCGAGGCGCGCATGGTCCGCCGCGGCGTGCGCCTGCTCTTCGTGCTCGACACCGAGCGCAGGCTCACCGGCATCATCACCGCGACCGACCTGCTGGGCGAGAAGCCGATGCGCTTCATGCAGGCGCGCGGCATCTCGCGCGCGGAGGTCCAGGTGGGCGACCTCATGACCCCCGCCGCGTCGCTCGAGGCGCTCTCGGTGATGGACGTGGCGCAGATGCGCGTGGGGCACATCGTGGCCACCTTCAAGGCGGGGGGCCGGCGCCACCTCACCGTCGCCGAGGACAACGGGCAGCGCGTGCGCGGGCTCTTCTCGGCCTCGCAGGTCGCGCGCCAGCTCGGCGTCGAGCTGCAGACGATGGAAGTGGCCAAGACCTTCGCGGACATCGAAGCGGCCCTCGTGCGCTGACGGCCATGGCCGCGGTCGCCCCCGACCGGTATCGCGAGGCCTACGAGCGGTTCCGCTGGCGCGTGCCGGCGGACTTCAACATCGCGCACTGGGCGTGCCGCCGCTGGGCCGGCAGCGGCCGCATCGCGCTGCGCTGGGAGGACGAAAGCGGCGCGCGCGCGACGCTCACTTACGACGAGCTGCTCGAACGCGCGAACCGGCTGTCGAACACGCTCGCGGGCCTCGGCGTGCATGCCGGCGATCGCGTGGCCATCATGCTGCCGCAGCGGCTCGAGACGGCCGTGGCATACCTCGCGTGCTTCCAGTCGAACGTGATCGCCGTGCCGCTCTCGTTCCTGTTCGGGCCCGAGGCGCTCGAGTACCGCCTGCGCGACAGCGGCTCGCGCGTGGCGATCGTCGATGCCGACACGCTGCAGGGACTGGAGCCGGTCCGCGAGCGGTTGCCCGAGCTGCGCCACGTCCTCGGCGTGGACCACGCGAGCGGCCGCGACGTGCACGACTTCGAGCGGCTGCTCGAACAAGCGGCATCGAGCTTCGAGCCGCGACCGACCCGTGCCACCGATGCCGCCGCCATCATCTACACGAGCGGCACGACCGGCCCGCCGAAGGGCGCGCTGCTGCCGCAGCAGGCCCTCCTCGGCAACCTGCCGGGATTCGAGCATTCGCACGACGGCTTCCCGCAGCCCGGCGACTTCTTCTGGTCGCCCGCCGACTGGGCGTGGACCGGGGGCCTGTGGGACGCGCTCATGCCGACGCTCTATCACGGGCTCGGCATCCTCGGATATCGCGGCCGCTTCGATCCCGAGCGCGCGTTCGCGCTGATGCAATCGTACGAAGTGCGCAACGCGTTCCTCTTTCCCACGGCGCTCAAGATGATGATGAAGGCCGTGCCCCATCCGCGCGGCCGCTACGACGTGAAGCTTCGCTCGCTCATGAGCGGCGGCGAGCCGGTGGGCCCCGCGGTCTTCGAATGGACGCGCGGCGAGATGGGCGTCACGGTGAACGAGATCTTCGGCCAGACGGAGATGAACTACATCGTCGGCAACTCGCACCGCGTGTGGCCGGTGAAGCCGGGCTCGATGGGACGGCCGTATCCGGGGCATCGCGTGGCGGTCCTGGACGACGCCGGGCGCGTACTGCCCCCGGGCGAGGTGGGCGACGTATCGCTGCATCGCACGTGGATCGACGGCTCGCCCGATCCCGTCTTCTTCCTGGGCTACTGGAACAACCCGGCGGCGACCGCGGCGAAGTACGCCGGCGACTGGTGCCGCACCGGCGACCAGGCCTCGTACGACGATGAAGGGTACCTCTGGTACCAGGGGCGCTCGGACGACATGTTCAAGAGCGCCGGCTATCGCATCGGCCCCGCGGAGATCGAGAACTGCCTCGTGAAGCACCCGGCCGTGGCGAACTGCGCGATCGTGCCCGTGCCCGACGAGACGCGCGGCGCGCTCGTGATGGCCTACGTGCTTCCCGCGCCGGGCACGGCCCCATCGGCCGAAGTGGAGGAGTCGATCCGCGCGCACGTGAAGGCGCATCTCGCGCCGTGGCAGCAGCCGCGCGTGATCGAGTTCGTCGAGGAGTTGCCGATGACGACGACGGGCAAGGTGCAACGCCGCGTGCTGCGCGAGCGCGCCGCCGCGCTCACTTCTTCGGGTCGACCGAAGGCGTGAAAGCGTCGCAGTAGAACTCGTCCTCGGGCAGCCCGCGCTGCTCGACGAAGGTCTGGCGCGCGATGTCCGTCATCGCCGGCGCGCCGCACGCATACACGGCATATCCCGAGAGATCGGTGAAGTCGTCGAGCACGGCCTGGTGCACGAGCCCCGTGCGCCCGCGCCACTGGTCCTCGGGCAACGGATCGGAGAGCACCGGGATGAACGTGAAGTTGGGATGCTGCGCGGCCCAGCGCGACGGCAGGTCCGGCATGTAGAGGTCGCGCAGCGAGCGCGCTCCCCAGTAGAGCAGCATCGGCCGGTCGCTGCGGTGATGCAGCGCATGCTCGATCTGCGCCTTGACCGGTGCGAAGCCGGTGCCGCCGGCCACGAAGATCCACGGCTTGTCCGAGTCCTCGCGCAGGTAGAAGGTGCCCAGCGGCCCCTCGAAGCGGATGATGGCGCGCTCCTTCATCTCCTCGAACACGTACTTCGAGAACGCGCCGTTGGGGGACTTGCGCACGTGCAGCTGCAGGAACTGGTCGTCGTGCGGCGGGTTCGCCATGGAGAAGCTGCGCCGCTTGCCATCCTTGAGGAGGATGTCGATGTACTGGCCCGCGAGGAACTGCAGCCGCTCGCCCGCGGGGAGCTTGAGCTTCAGCACCGCCACGTCCTCGGTGGGTTTCTCGACCTTCTCGACGCGCGCGGGCAGCGTGCGGATCGCGAGATCCTTCGCGCCCGAGAGCTCGCGCACCTCGAAGACGATGTCGGTGAGCGGATGCGTGCAGCAGGTGAGCGCCTTGCCGGCGGCGCGCTCCGAATCGTGCAGCGCGCGCTCCTGGTAGTCGTCGTAGCGAAGCTCGCCCGAGCGCAGGATGCCCTTGCATGCGCCGCATGCGCCGTTGCGGCAACCGTACGGCAGGCCGATGTTCTGGCGCAGGGCCGCCTCGAGGATGGTTTCCCCGGGTCGAACCGTGAACGTGTGGCCGCTCGGGTCGAGCCGGACCTCGTGGTCCGTGGATGGGTCGGGCAAGATGGCTTTCTCGGGATACCGCCATCGCAAAGCGAGGAACGCTCGCGCGGGCGCCGGGGGAATTTTACCCCAAGGCACGCCACGGCCCGGCTATCGGCTGCGGCGGAACTCCCCGTCCATGACCGCGCCCGAGGCGCGCGGGCGCGTCGTCTGCTGCACGGCATCGGACCGCGGCAGCAGGAGCAGCGTGATGGCGATCAGGTCCGACACCACGCCGGGGTAGATGAGGAGCAGCCCCGCGATCACGGTGCGCGCGCTGTCGGTGAGCGCGAGGATGTTGAACTCGCCATGGGCGAACCCGGCCGCGAGCCGGGCGAGCATCGCGAAGCGCGCCTCCTTGATGAGCGCGACGCCGGCGCAGGCGGCCAGCACGCACCACGCGAGCACCCACCAGCCCGCGGTGTTGGCCAGGCGCACGAGCACCACGGCTTCGAGCAGGGGGAAACCCAGTAGAATTCCGATCAGGAGCAACCGCATCCTTGCACCATCCCCGAACGTTTCATCGGCGCCGCTCAGCGCGGGAGCCGTCTCCCCGTGGCAGTCATCCTCGTCGTCACAAACCTACCCGACTCCGAGTCCGCCTTCAACCTCGCGCGCCAACTCGTTGATCTCAGACTGGCCGCCTGCGTCAACGTTCTGCCGGGGGTGACGTCTTTCTACGAGTGGGAAGGCAAGCTCGAGCAGGCCACGGAGCACACCCTCGTCGCCAAGACGCTGCGCGCTCGCTATGCCGAGGTCGAGCGCGCGATCATCGAGCGCCATCCCTATGCGCTGCCGGAGATCGTGGCGGTCGACGTGACGGACGGGCTCCCGGCGTACCTCCAATGGGTCGAGCAGGGCTCCCGTGTGGCGTAACGGGACGGCGCGCGCATGAAGGCTTCGATCGCATTCGGGGTGATCGGGCTTGCGAGCGTGGCGGCCGGCACCGGCCTGTACCTCGCGACCCAGCCTCCGGCACAGGTAGCGGCCGCCGAGATCGCGCCATCGGCCCTTTATGCCGCGGGATTCCGCGACCTCGACGGGCAACCGGCATCTCTCGGCCGCTTCGAGGGCCACCCGCTGGTGATCAATTTCTGGGCGACGTGGTGTGCCCCCTGCCGCGAGGAGATGCCGGCGCTGTCGCGCGTGAGCCGCACCGCGGCCGGCCGCGTGCAGTTCCTCGGGCTCGCACAGGACGACCCGCAGAAGGTCCGCGCGTTCGCTCGCGACCTCGGCGTGAGCTATCCGCTCTGGACAGGCGGCGACGAGGTCATGGAGCTCTCGCGGCGCTTGGGCAACCGCATGGGCGTGTTGCCGTTTACGGTCGTCCTCGACGCCACGGGACGGGTGATCGCGCAAAAAGTAGGCGCTTACCACGAGGATGAGCTGACCGCCCAACTCGCCGCTTTCTCCCGCTAACTCCTTCGAACGAGCCGGGATCGGGACGCGACTCGCGGCCTCATGGCGCGCGTGGCGACGCCAAAGCTGATTTCGTGCCCGATCCGGCTCGCCCGGACCCGGCACGGCGCCGATCTCCGGTCAAATCTGGACATCCTGCCGCCAAATCCGGCAAACTCGCCGGCCATGCCAACGCTTCTCGTCCTGCACGGGCCCAACCTCAACCTGCTGGGGGAGCGCGAAACCCAGCACTACGGGCGCGACTCCCTGGAGGCCATCGACCAGCGCCTGCGCGAACGCGGCCGCCGCGCGGGGATCGAAGTGGAGACCTTCCAGAGCAATGCCGAAGCGGCGCTGCTCGAGCGCATTCATGCGGCGAAAAGTGATGGAACGGCATTCATCATCATCAATCCTGCCGCGTTCACGCATACGAGCGTCGCGCTGCGCGACGCGTTGGCCGCGGTCCGGATCCCGTTCATCGAAGTGCACCTCTCGAACATACATGCGCGCGAACCGTTCCGCCGGCAGTCGTACTTCTCGGATCTCGCCGCGGGCGTGATCTCGGGGCTCGGGCCGATCGTGTACGAGCTCGCGCTCGAAGGCGCGCTCGCGCGCCTCGACGCGGCGCGCAAGGCCTGAAAGGGGCCCCATGGATCTCAGGAAGCTCAAGAAGCTCATCGACCTCGTGCAGGAGTCGGGGATCGGCGAAATCGAAATCACCGAAGGCGAGGAGAAGGTCCGCATCAGCCGCCAGGGTCCGGCGGGCGCGCCGATCATGATGGCGGCGCCGGCGCTCCAGCCCATGGCCATGCCGCAGTCCGGCGGCCCCTCCGCGGGTGTCGCGCCCGCGGCGGCACCGGCCGCGGCCGCCGAGCCGCAGGGCCACGTGGTGAAGTCGCCGATGGTGGGCACCTTCTATCGCGCACCCTCGCCGGGCGCGCCGTCCTTCGTCGAGGTCGGTCAGGCGGTCACCAAGGGCCAGACCATCTGCATCATCGAGGCGATGAAGCTCCTGAACGAGATCGCCGCGGATGCCACCGGCAGCATCAAGTCCATCCTCGTGGAGAACGGGCAGCCGGTCGAGTACGGCCAGGGCCTGTTCGTGATCGAGTAGCCGCCAGCGTGATGACCCCCACCCCCACCCTCTCCGAAGCGAGAGGGGGCAAACGCTGGACGCGGTCTCGCCATGTTTGAAAAGATCCTCATCGCGAACAGGGGCGAGATCGCGCTCAGGATCCAAAGGGCGTGCCGCGAGCTCGGCATCAAGACGGTGGCCGTGCATTCCGAGGCGGACGCCGACGCCAAGTACGTGATGCTCGCCGACGAGTCGGTGTGCATCGGCCCGCCCCCCTCGCGCGACAGCTACCTCAACATCCCCGCGATCATCAGCGCCGCGGAGGTCACCGACGCGCAGGCGATCCATCCCGGCTACGGCTTCCTGTCGGAAAACGCGGACTTCGCCGAGCGCGTGGAGAATTCGGGCTTCGTCTTCATCGGCCCGCGCGCGGAATCGATCCGCACGATGGGCGACAAGATCTCGGCCAAGGTCGCGATGAAGAAGGCGGGCATCCCGTGCGTGCCCGGATCCGAGGGCGCGCTGCCGGACGACCCGAAGGAAATCCGCCGTCTCGCCGCCGCGATCGGCTACCCGGTCATCATCAAGGCGGCCGGCGGCGGGGGCGGAAGGGGCATGCGCGTCGTGCACACCGAGGCCGCGCTCATCAACGCGGTCACGATGACGCGCACCGAGGCGCAGAACGCGTTCAACAATCCCACGGTGTACCTCGAGAAATTCCTCGAGAACCCGCGCCACATCGAGATCCAGGTGCTCGCCGACGAGCACAAGCAGGCGATCTACCTCGGCGAGCGCGACTGCTCCATGCAGCGCCGCCACCAGAAGATCATCGAGGAGGCGCCGGCCCCGCTGGTGAAGCCGCGGCTCATCGAGCGCATCGGCGAGAAGTGCGCCGAGGCGTGCCGCAAGCTCGGCTACCGCGGCGCGGGGACCTTCGAGTTCCTGTACGAGAAGGACGAGTTCTACTTCATCGAGATGAATACGCGCGTGCAGGTCGAGCATCCGGTCACGGAGCTCATCACGGGCGTGGACATCGTGCAGGAGCAGATCCGGGTCGCGGCCGGCATGAAGCTGCGCTACCGCCAGAAGGACATCGTGAAGCGCGGCCACGCGATCGAGTGCCGCATCAACGCGGAGAACCCGTACACGTTCGTTCCGTCGCCCGGCCGCATCACGCAATACCACGTCGCCGGCGGCCCCGGCATCCGCTACGACTCCCACGTCTACGCCAATTACTACGTTCCGCCGTATTACGACTCGCTCGTCGGCAAGCTGATCGCCTACGGCGACACGCGCGAACAGGCGATCGCACGCATGCGCGTCGCGCTCTCGGAAATGGTGATCGAGGGGATCCAGACGAACATCCCGCTGCACCAGGAGCTCATGACCGACGCCGCCTTCGTGCGCGGCGGCATGAGCATCCACTACCTCGAAGAGAAGATCGCGGCCCTGAAGGCGATCCAGCCGGAGCCCTGACCGGCCCATGTCCTGGCAGCGCGTGGAGCTCGTCGTGAGCGGCGAGCACGCCCAGGCACTGGCGGACGCGCTGGAGGAAGCGGGCGCCCTCGCCACCGAGCTCACCGATGCCGATGCGGGCACGCCGGACGAGCAGGCCGTGTTCGGCGAGCCCGGCTCCGATGTGCACGCGTGGCCTCGCACGCAGGTGAGCGCGCTTTTCCACGAGGAGTTTCCCGCGCGCGACGCGCTGCGGGACGCGTTGGCCGCCACCCAAGCGCAGGTCGACGGCGACGCGCGCGTCGAGCGCATCGAGGACGCCGATTGGGTGGCGCTCACGCAACGGCAATTCGAGCCCCTGCAGGTGGGGCGCAACCTCTGGATCGTGCCGACGTGGCACCGCCCTCCCCGTCCCGAGGCGATCAACGTGATCCTCGACCCGGGGGCGGCCTTCGGCACGGGCAGCCATCCGACCACCCGCCTGTGCCTCGGGTGGCTCGAGGAGCAGGTGCGGCGCGACGACGACCTGCTCGACTACGGTTGCGGCTCGGGCATCCTCGCGATCGCGGCACTCAAGCTCGGAGTCGCGCGGGCCGTGGGCGTGGACATCGACGCCCTTGCCGTCGAGGCCGCCCGCTACAATGCGGCGCAGAACGGGGTGAAGCTCGAGGTCTTCGATGCGCAGCAAGCTCCCGCGATGCAGGCGAGCGTGACCGTCGCCAACATCCTGGCCAACCCGCTGCGCGTGCTGGCGCCCGTGATCGCCGCGCACACGGGCCCGGGCGGGCGCATCGCGCTTTCCGGCATCCTCGAGGACCAGGCGAGCGGCGTGATCGACGCGTATGCGCCCTGGGCGCGGCTCGCGGTCACCGAGCGCGATTCCGGCTGGGTGCTGGTGACGGGACGGCGCGCGGCGTGCTGATCACCACCTGCACCCATTGCCTCGCGCGCTTCCGCGTGACGCCGCAGCAGCTGAACGCCAAGCAGGGACAGGTCCGCTGCGGGCGCTGCGGCCAGGTCTTCAGCGGCTTCGAGGCACTCGAGCGCTTTCCCGACGACGACACCGGGGCACGATTGCTCGCTGCGCGCGAGGCCGCGGAGAAGGCCACCGCGACCGGGGAGGAGATGCCGCCCGAGGCACTGCCGGAAGTGCAGGCGGTGGACCCGGCGCCCGCGCCGGCAAGCGCACCGCCGTCTGCGCCGGGCCTCGCATCGCGCGGCGGCTCGAGCTACGTCGAGCCGCCCGCGCCCACGCCCTCGATGCCCCTTCGCGCGTCGACGCGGCCCCCGCCCCGCCCGCACGTGGAATACGAGGAGACCGATCCGGTGCCGGAGCGCCCTTCGCGGGCCTGGTCGTTCGGCGTCTTCCTGCTGCTGCTCATCCTCGGCGCCGAAGGGGCCTATGCGTTTCGCGCGCAGCTCGCCGAGCGCTTCCCGCAGGCGCGCCCCTGGCTCGCGAAGGCCTGCGCGCCGCTTCGCTGCACCGTTCCGTGGCGCCAGGATGAAGAGCAGCTGCGCACCGAGGACTCGGATCTCTACGAGGTCCCGGGAACACCGGGCGAATTCCTGCTCACGGCGCGCGTGCGCAACCTCGCCGCCGTGCCGCAGGCTTATCCGTACATGGATCTCACGCTGACGGACCGGACCGGACAGGCAGCCGCGAAGCGCGTCCTCAAGCCTGCGGACTACCTCGGGCGGGTGCCCGCGGCCGACGAGGCGCTCGCCCCGGGCTCGGATCTCGCGATCCAGCTGCGCATCGCCACGCCGGGACTGCGCCCCACCGGGTACCACGTGGAGTTCATCTACTCCCCGGCGCTCAGGCCGCGGGCCTGAGCGACGCCATCATCGAGCCCACGGCGCGGTCGACCAGCGGCCCGTCGTCCAGCATGCGCGCCTCGCCCATGCGCATCTGCTCGGCCAGCGCCTCGGGAGAAATGGAGAGGGCCGCCGCCTGCGAGAGCGGGTTGGTGAAGAGATAGACGGCCTTGTTGGGGCTGATCCAGGTCAGCCGCGCGCGCATGCGCGCCTTGTCCGGGCGCACGAACTCCACCCAGGTGCCGCGCTGCAGGTTGGTCCAGATGCCGGTGCGCGTGAACACATTGCGCAGCGCCTTCTCGCCGCGCGCGGGGCGCAGCCGGATCTCCTCGAGCTGGATCTCGCCCGCCGGAATCACCTCCCGCGCGAGGCCGCCCGCGGGCTCCTCGGCCGCAGGTGCCGGCGGCAGCTCCGCCATGCCGCGCATCCCGGCCTTCACCGCGCCTGCATGGCAATCGACGAGCGAGCCGAAGAACACGTCCCGCTGCTCCTGGGACAGGCCGCCGCGCTCGAGGCCCGCGCCGAGCCGAGCCAGCATCGACGGCAACGTGGACACCAGGCGGCGGCGATCCTCCGCGGCGGTCTTGGGCTCCACGCTCCACAGCAGCTCGTCCATCGCGGCGATGAGCTCCTGCCAGTCGGAGCCGGGATCGGGTCCCTGGTCGAGCTGGGCCTGCGCCATCGCGGCAGCCCAGGGGCCCGCCAGCATCGCGCGCACGGCCGGGGGCAGCCAGGTGCGCGCCTCGATGCGCTGGTCGACCTCGGCGAGCGCCGCGGCGATGGCCGCCTCGTGCCGCTCGCGCTCCTCCACGACCCGCGCCGAGCGCTCGATGAGCGCGGCCTCCGCGTCGCGGCGCTCGACCATGAACGCCTCCACGCGCTTCGCCTGCTGCGCGAAGAGCTCGAGGTCGCTCTCGAATTCCGCCAGCACCGTGGCGACGACGCTTTCGACGAGCGCGAGCACGTCGCTGTCGCGGGCGTGCGCCTCGTCGATGCCGATGGCGCATTCGGCGAGCAGGTCGAGCAGCCGCCGCGCGGGATGCGACGCGGTGGAGAAGAACGCCTTGTCGAGCAGCGCGACCTTGAGCGTGGGCAACTGGAGGCGCGCGAGTTGCGCCTTCACGGTCGCCGGGATGTGCTTGTCCTCGAAGATGTAGTCGAAGAGCATGCCGACGACATCGATCGTCATCGCGTCGAGGTTGCCGAGCGAGGCGGCGAGCGGCGAGGACTTGATCGCGCGCACGGTGTTCACGAGCCCGTGCTCGTCGCCGGTGGTGGAAGTCGCGACCGGATCGCGGTGCATCCGCGTGAGCTGCGCGACCAGCTCGCTGTCGGCCGCGACACCTTGTTGCGGCGTCGTCGCCGCCGAACCCGGCGCCCCGCCGCCGTCGCGCGCGACTCCCGCAGGAGCGCTCGAGAGCCACTGCGCGAGCTGCGCGAAGATGTCGGCACCCGCCGCCGGCTGCGCGGTGGCGCCGGACGGCTGCGCGCCGCGGGCGGGTGCCGCGTGCGCCGCTGCGGAGGGCGCGGGCCGGCGCACGGCCACGCGCACCTCGGGCAGGATCTGGCGCTCGATCAGGTGCGCATTGATCTCGTGGTAGATGCCGTTGAGCGCGCTCTCGGCGTGCCGCTCGAGCTGGCGCAGCAGGGCCATGCGCACCTTGAAGCCCGACTCGATCTCGTCGCACGCATCCTTCAGCGCCGCGCAGACCGTGGCCGGGCTGAGGGGATTCGCCTCGTCGCCGAGCTCCGGGCGCTCGAGGAGGAATCCCATGCGCTGGCGCAGGCCGAAGAGCTCGCCCTCGCACGCCACGCCCAGCTTGCGCCCCATCTCGCGCACGGCGAGCGACTCCTCGAGCGCCTCCGGCTCGACGAGCGAGAGCTCCGACGCCGGGCCCGTGCTGGGCGCCGCGCTGCCGCCATTCACCTTGTTGTCGAAGACGGCGACGAAGTGCGCGCGGAACTTGGACTCGATCGCGCTACGCTTCTCGCGCGCCTGGGCGCGGGCATCGAGGTAAGTGTTCTGCTGGTCGCGGTCGCGCGCGCCCTCGGCGAGCTCGAAGAGCTCATCCTCGATGCGGTCGAGCATATGCGCGAGGGCTTCGCCCATGCGATCGAGCGCGAGCTTGCGGCAGGCGCCCAACGCGTCCGCCGCCTGCTCCCGGGGAATGCGGGCTCGAGCACGGAGGTGCTCGTCCAATGCCACGACGTTGCCGCCTGCGGAGTTGGCCATTGCCCACCACCTTTCGGGTGCCGCGACATCCAGCCCCCGGAGGTTACCGATGTAATCGCCACGCACGCTGTTAAGCGCGTCACACCCCGGCCGCTATACTTCGCGCCATGACGACACTCGTATGCGGTTCAATGGCCTACGACACCATCATGGTGTTCCCGGACCAGTTCAAGAAGCACATCCTTCCCGACCAGATCCACATCCTCAACGTCTCCTTCATGGTGCCCGACATGCGCCGCGAGTTCGGCGGCACGGCGGGCAACATCGGCTACAACCTGAAGCTGCTCGGCGACGACCCGCTCATCATGGCGACCGTCGGCCGCGACTTCGATCCGTACGAGCGGCGGTTGCAGGAGCTCGGGATCTCCACGCGCCACGTGCGGCGCCTGCCCGAGCAATTCACCGCGCAAGCCTTCATCACGACGGACATCGACGACAACCAGATCAACGCGTTCCACCCGGGCGCCATGCTCTCTTCGCACCTGAACCGCATCGCCGATGCCTCGAACGCCACGCTCGGCATCGTGTCGCCCGACGGGCGCGACGGCATGGTGGAGCATTGCCGCGACTTCGCGGCCGCGGGCATCCCGTATGTGTTCGATCCGGGCCAGGGACTGCCGATGTTCTCGGGCGAGGACCTCCTCGCCATGATCGGCCCGGCCCGGGCGCTGACCGTGAACGATTACGAGGCCCGGGTCGTCGAACAGAGGACCGGCCGGTCCATGGCGCGGATCGCCGCCGACATCGAGGCGGTGGTCGTGACCCGGGGCGCCGAGGGGTGCACCGTTTTCCACGACGGGCGTTCAACGGATATCCCCGCTGCCCGGGCTGACGCGGTGGTCGACCCCACGGGGTGCGGGGACGCCTTCCGGGCCGGCCTGCTGTACGGCATGGCGCGCGGGTGGGGCTGGGAGAAGTCGGCGCGGCTCGCCTCGGTCATGGGCGCGATCAAGATCGCGCACCGGGGCGGCCAGAACCACCGGCCCTCGCGAACGGAGATCGCCACGCGCTTGCGCGAGGCTTTCGGAGAAACGATCTAGGAGAATCGAAACATGAAGAGCTTGAAGAACGTTGCCATCCTTCTCGCCGCGGCCGCGCTCGCGGGGGCCTGCGCGTATCCGGCCGGCTCGCGGGACTATCACGGCTACCAGGTGATGGGCGAGCAGTCCGTGCGCTTCGGCGTGGTCCAGGAGGTGCGCGAAGTGCGGCTGCATGCGGGCGAGAGCGGCGTGGGCACCGTGGGAGGCGCAGCGCTGGGCGGCCTCGCGGGGAGCACCGTGGGCGGGGGCACCGGCCAGGTCGCCGGGGCCATCGGCGGCGCGATCCTGGGCGGCATCATCGGCTCCAACGTCGAGCGCAGCGCGAACGAGCGTCCCGGCGTGGAAGTCACCGTGCAGCTCGACAACGGCCAGTACGTCTCCATCGTGCAGGAGGCCGACGAGGCTTTCCGGCCCGGCGATCGCGTGCGCATCCTCTCGGGCCGCGGCGCCACGCGCGTGACGCACTAAGCTGGCCGGCGCCCGCACCCTCGCACCGGCGCGGGCGCTGCGCTGGACGCGCACGGCGGTGCACGCCGCAGCGGGCGCGCTGATCCTCCGGTTCGTCTATCCGCGCACGACGCCCGCGCGCCACGCCCGCATCATGCGCTGGTGGTCGCGCAAGCTCCTGCGCATCCTGGCCGTGGAGACGCGGGTGGAAGGGCCGGCGCCGCATTGGAGCGGACCCGTGATGGTGGTCGCCAACCACGTGTCGTGGCTGGACATCTTCGTGATCTCCAGCGTGCGCGCGACGCGCTTCATCGCGAAGCGCGAGATTCGCGACTGGCCCGCCGTCGGATGGATCGTGGAGAAGGCGGGCACGCTCTTCCTGCAGCGCGAGGCGAAGCGCGACCTCGCCCGCATGGGGCAGCAAGTGCATGATGCGCTCGCCGCGCACGACTGCGTGGGGCTCTTCCCCGAGGGCACGACGACCGAGGGCGACCAGCTGCTCAAGTTCCACGGCTCGCTCTTCGAGCCCGCGATCCGGAATGAGGCTCGCATCGTGCCGGCGGTCCTGCGCTACGAGACGCCCGCCGGCTCGCTTTGCCGGAACGCATCCTTCGCGGGCGAGATCACCTTCATGCAATCGTTCGCGCGCATCGTGCGCGAGCGGCGCATCGTCGCGCGCCTGGAGTTCCTCGAGCCCGTCGAGGCCGCGGGCCGCGAGCGCCGCGAGATCGCCGCGGCGCTGCACGCGAGGATCGCTAGCCGCCTCGCGGCGTGGGACACGGCACCTCGAACACCGCGCGATCCTCGAGCCGAATCGCACTGAGCGAGCGGCCCCACACGCACCCGCTGTCGAGGCCGACGACATCGTCGCGCACGTGCAGGCCGAGCGCGGACCAGTGGCCGAAGAAGATGGTGGCGTCGCGATTGCGCCGCCCGGGCACGTCGTACCATGGCACGAGCCCCGCCGGCGCATCCTCGTCCGGCTCGCCCTTGTAGCCCAGCGCGATGGCGCCGGACGCGTCGCACATGCGCATGCGCGTCATCGCGTTCACCACGATGCGCATGCGGTCCCAGCCGCGCAGCTCCTCGCTCCACG
>Ga0157369_10006159_pt1 | contig 13922 bp, 18 predicted proteins | sample C25metaG_FD_113461 | JGI IMG/M metagenome (GOLD analysis project Ga0157369, IMG submission 113461) | Corn rhizosphere microbial communities from Kellogg Biological Station, Michigan, USA - C2-5 metaG | ecosystem: Host-associated > Plants > Roots > Rhizosphere > Soil | place: USA: Michigan...
CGCCCATCCAAGGGATGATGGGTGTAGACATAAAAAGCAAGACCTTTACTGTATGGATAAACAGGTGCTAGGCTCGCCGCGCTTTGTGCACGGAGCAAGAGCCTTGGCTGGACTTGCAGGGACAATCTGCAGGGGCGGCGGTCGATCCGGATGTTGACGCATCCGGACCGGCCGCTCTTTTTCACTTCGGTGTTGAGACTTCTTTGGCGTATGCCTGACAGGCCGCGAGGGCAATCAGCCCCCGGTCGCCGTCATCGGTGACGCCGATAATTCGTTGAGCATGCGTCGGGTCAAGTTCGGCTCTTGTGGGGCCATGAACCACGCCGCTGGTGGCGGTGGTGGCTGACAGCGATCCGTTGCCGGCGCTAGTGGTGGCGTCGAGTAGGACTGACAAGCGCAGATCAGCAGTGGTAAGGCGGTCGCGCAGGCGACCTTGATCACGTTGGGCATCGTTCAAGGCTCGGTAATGGGTTTGTTCGCTGGTTGCTAGGCGCTGCTCGAGCGCGAGGCGTTTGTCCTGTTCGGCACGCTGTTGAGCGGCCGAGGCCAGATTCAGTTGGTTGAGGGTTTCGGCGTGCCGCCGGGATTGCTCGCTGAGGCGACTCCCATAGCGCCAGTCCTGCACCTGCCAGGCGATTGCTGCGGATGCGCCGGCCAAGGCGATCAGTAGCACCGGTTTGACCATCAACCGGTAAGGCGCTGGCATTAAGTCACCGAAACGCATAACACCGTCCTCGCCCGCTCCCACAGTTCGAGCCGATCCTGCAGGCCATTTAGACCGCCGTTAATTCTGCGGGTGATCGCGTTGAATTCGTCTTTATCCGCGAGCGCGTTCAACCCATTCACCGACCAGAACCATGCAGCCGACTCAGCAGCCCACTGCGGCAACTCCAGCAGCTCTGGGGTACGCAGCAATCGCTCGTCGCCGAACAGTGCCAGGCTGCAGCGCAGGTAGTTGTCGTGGCCGGTCACCTGAATCAGCCCACGACCGCGATAACGCTGGCCATCGCCGTCCGCTGCCGGGGTGTTGCCCAGTTTTGCGGCCAGGGCACCGGTGTCGTATTTGCTCAGGTATTGATCGCCGCCCAGCTCCCGGACGTACTGCAGCTGACCGGACTCGTGTCCGATTTGAGCCAGGAACGCGGCTTGGCGTTTCGGTCTGTTGATCTGTCGGTGCGCCATGGCAGCGTTGAGTGCAGATACAAAAACGCCCGCTTGGCGGCGGGCGTTGGGCATGATGCGTTGCAGTTGCTGTTCTGTCAGTGACATTGATGTCTCCTTGAGGTGTTGGGATGCGACGCTATTAGTTGAGCTGAACGACCTTCAGATCCTTCGCCGCTTTTTTCTTCTTGCCTTTGGCTTTCGCCTTGCCCTTCTTGCCGCCGTTGCATTCGATCGTTGTGCTCCAGCCTGATTGGGTGAACACCTGCTCGACCGAATCGACCAGATACTCGCCATCGAGACCGACCTTGAACCCCTGAGCATTGATCGAGCGCTCGGCGAACAGATCGGTACGCCCAGGCATTTCCAGCCGGACGCCGGCAGTGGAGCGGTTGAACGCCGTGAGACGTGCCTGAGCTGCCGCTTCGGCGGCTGACTTGTTCGGGTAGATGTGGCGGTCGGTATGCACTGGCGGTAAGCCGTCGGGCGATTCATCGTTGTCCAAAGTGACCACCGCGAGCTTTCCGGTTTTCTTGTCCTGGTGCTTGGTCGACACCGCCTTGTGTGTGTTGCGATCACCGAGCCGAAACTGGAAGCGACTGACGTCGCGCCGTCGGATCGGTACAACGCCGAAGCTCTTACCCGAGGCGCTCTGCCCGGCTTGGCGCGGCATGACCAGCAGCTTGCCGTCGGCGACCTTGGCCGTGCAGTCGTACTGCTTGGCCAAGCGTGTGATGAAATTGAAATCCGATTCGCTGAGTTGATCAGCACGAGGCACTTTGGTTTGCACCGGGCACACCGGCTGCCAGCCATTACGGGCGGCAACGTCGGCAACGATCCGCGACAGCGGCACATCCTCCCAGCTGCCACTACGGATAGTCTTGCCACTGCCGCGCATGTCACTGGCCTTGCCGGTGATCACCAACGTATCCGGTGGACCGGATAGCTCGATCTCGTCGACGACATAGCGGCCGATGCGGGTCAGTGACGTTTCAAGGTAACCCAGGAAGATCTCGATGCTGGCCCCGCGAGGGGGCAGCACTACCGCTCCGTCACGGTCATCGATACGTAACTCGAACTCATCGGATTCCATGCCGGGCTTGTCGGTGGTCTTGAGCTGAAGCAGCCGATCATTGATCCGCTGGGTGATGTCGGCGCCGTCGGCCACGACGCGAAAGATTGGGGTCATCATTCCATCCAAAAGAAAGCCCGCACTGGGCGGGCCTATTGAGTCATTGCGTGGCATACCGGAGGAGCATCAGCCCCACAGCATCACTTCGCTATCATCGGGTGCCGGCAGATCCGGCAGCTCGATCACGATGCCGGCACGATACGGTTGCGGCTCGTCAGCCAGGCCCTGATTGGCGTCCAGCACCGCCTCGACTGTTCCGCTCAAATGCCCATAGGCGTGGTAGCACAGGGTATCGAGCAGATCCCCGTCAGACGTTCTGCAAGTCATCGCCATAGCGTACAAACTCCAAGGTAAACGATTGCTTGCGCGGGATGCCGCCCTGCAGCAGCGCGCTCTGTTCTTCTTCGACGTTCTTCAAGCACCAGGTGCCGAGCACGTCGCCATAGCCGGTGGTCAGGGTCAGAGGCAGGAGCTGGGCACCGAGACTGCGGAGGGTATCCAACTGCTTGATTCCGCCCTTGAAGCCCGGGAAGATCGCGCCCTTGAGGGTGATTTTTTCCTCACCGATGCCCACCGCTTGCTGTGCCGGACGACGGGTCAACCGTTCCTGCGACGCCCAGCGGTACTCCGTCGAGCGCCGCAGCTCGTCGAAGGCGGCGGTGTCCAGGTTGAAGTAATACGGGACCGCCTTGGGATCCAGCGGCTGTACGATTAACAGGTGCGGAAACGGCTTTACCGCTTCCGGCATCGGTGTCGAGTCACCCGCCAGTGATCCGGTCGGCAGAATATTCCCCAGTGATGGACTGACCTTTCCGGCGATCTTGTTGATCGCGGTGGACGCCCGCGCTGCCTGTTCCTTGAGTTCGCCCATCCGCTCATCAATCTGCGACACGGCGCGGGTGGCCTTGTTGTAGGTGGCCACCACCTGGCCGACCTTGGCCTGCGCGGCGTTGACACTGCGCATGACACGCTGCAGCTTTGCCCCGACCGCCGGCCCCACGATTGGAATACCTTCCAGCTCCGAGGCCGCGCCGCTGATCTCGCTGATGGCACCGTTGACCGGCCCCATCATGCCGTCGAGGCTACGTCGTCCAGTCTCCCCCGCTGCAGCCAGATTCTTCAGACCCGTCTGCAGCTGTTCCATATAGGCCATTAGCCCTCCTTACACATGCGGTTCGTCATACAGCTTGCGGTTCTGCAACTGCTGCGTGGCCTGCTGCATCTGTTGCGCGATGAAGGGCTGCAGCTCACGCGCCATTTGCGCCGGATCCTTCGCATCGCCCTGGACGGTGATGTGCAGCGGCGCCGAGATTTGGACCTGTTGCTCGATCTTAGGCGACTCGGCTTTCGCAGCCGGAACCGGTGCAGCCAGGAGAGCCGGTGGCACTGGCGTACTGGCAGGTGCGGCCAACGACCTGGCCACATCTCCCATTGCTGCAGCAGGTGCCAAAGGACCAACCGGCTTGGGTTCGAATGACCGGGCAATGTCGCCGATCACTGGCGACAGGTTTTTCCCGGCATCGGCCATCATCGACGGCCCGGCATCCGGCACTTTTTTCAGCGATTCATCGGCGCCGAATAGCTTTTTACCCATGACTCCACCGAGCGCATCGCCGCCCATGTAACCGAGATAGCCGCCAATCAGGCCGCCGACGATGTTACCGATAATGGGCACTGCCGAACCGATAGCGGCTCCCGCAGCCGCGCCGGCCAGCGTACCAGCCAAACCGCCGGCCGCTTGTCCGTAGCCTTCCGCCTTTTCATCCTGGGTCTCGGCATTTTCATAGGTGTCGTAGGCTTTAAAACCAGCATCCACCACCGCCAGCAGCGCTGGACCTTTCATGCCGCCAACAATCTTGGCACCACGACCGCCTCCTCCTCTCCCGCCGCCTTTCACCCCTTTGTCTTTCTTGCCTTCACCGCTGGCATCGAGATCACCGCCACTCAGCCCACCGCCAGTACCTGGCAGATTGGTGACGATCACTTTTTGCGGGATGTTCGGGTTACCCATCAATGTGCTGCGCCCGAGGTTCATCAGCCCCTTGCCGATCTTGTAGGTATGAACCACACCACCCAATGCGACCAGCGCTGCCACGGCCGTTCCGATGCCGACCACCACACGAGGAAATTCGTCGGAGAGGCCCGACAGTTTGCGACTGACGTTGTTGATGCCGTCAGCGACGGAATCGGTGACAGGCCGGATCGCATCGCCGATGCTGCGCATGGCATCGTCCATCGACTGCGCCATTTCAGACCATTTCTGCGCCGAGGTTTGCCGGCGCTCGGCCAAGTTCTTGTCGAGAATTCCGGTCGCTCCGGCGGAATCCTTTTTCAGCTGGTTGTACAGATCCTTGTTCTGCATGTACGCGGTCAAGGCTGCCTTGACCTGCATATCGGCGAACAGGTCACCGGTACGCAAAGCCTCCTCCAGAGACTTCATCATGGCCTTGGCTTTCTCGGGATCGGCCTCTTTGCTGATCGCAGCTGTGGCCTTGGCCATCTCGGCGGCACGCTTCGGATCAGTCGCTTCGATGTACTTCTGGGCCAGGGCAAAACTGGATTCCAGTGTGGATTTGCCGTTCTGCAAACCGGTCTGCATCGACCCCTTATAGTCGATCCCGGCCTTCTGGTAGGCCTTGACCGTTTCACCGGAGCCTATTTTCTCCATCCAGTTTTTGAGGTTGTTCGCCGCCTCGTCCGAACCACCGGCCGTTTTCATTTGCACCTGCAGCATCGCGCCCAGTTGCGTCACCGAATCCATGCCGGTGATACCCAGTTTGCCCATGCCGGCCAGCAACTCAGGAAACCACTTGGCCATGTCGACCGCTTCAAAACTGCCCGCCTGGCCCTGGTAGGCGATGGCCTCCAGCGCCTGCTGCATCACTTTGGGGTCAGTGATCTTGGCGTTCTGACCCAAGGCGTTGATCATCTTCGCCGTTTCAGTGCCTTCCGATCCTTGGCCCACCGCAAATTTGGCTGCGGTCGGTGCATAGGACAGCGCCTTGTCCAACTCCATACCGGCGCCGACCAGGGCGTTGACCACTTCGGCAACCTGATTACGCGCCATGCCTGTATCGCGTGACGTGTCGATCACAGTCTTGGACAGTTGCGCCTCTTCCGGCGTGTTGGCAATGTTGGCCTTGATCGCAATATCGCGAATGATCGCGCCGTAATCCGCACTGACCTTGGTCGGGATGGCAGCTGCTGCGGTCAGGGCCCCTGCTTGACCGAGGGTGCCTTTCAGTCCTGCTCGGCCTTCCTCGATCTGTCGATGGCCGAGTGCCTTCAATTCGGCTCCAGCCGCCACGCGGCCCATCGTGGCGTAGGCCTTGCTCAACCTGCCCACCTCAACGCCTTGTTTCTTAAGCAGTTCGAGGTTCTTTTCGTACTTGCTCAGCAGTTTGTCCGCGCCGGCGGCGCCGGTCATGTGCGCCTTACGCCATTCATCGCGCAGACGCATGGTGTCGCCGATGGTGTTCTGCAACACACGGGCCTTGCTGCCCACGGTGTCCAAATGTTTGATCTTGCTTTCGACGTCCTTAAACGCTTTGCCTACCGTCGGATCGACGGCGCCGCCAATGACAAAGCCGAGTGCGAGGTTCTTCGCCATGTGCGTGCCTTATGCGTCGGTAGGGTTGCGCAGTGGCTCAATCGGAGAGCCACCACACCAGTTCGTTGAAGGGCATGGCCAGGATCTCGACGGACGAGAACCCGGTCTCTTTGGCCATGCGTTTGGCCAGCATCTTCAACGTGGCTCCGTCGCACTTAGTCGTCCGTGACCAGACGAAAATACCCGGCCTGCAGACGCATGTAATCGACCATCTTGAGCGCGACCAGATCCTCCTCGGGGGTCTGGGTCAGCGAGGCAAACAGTGACAGTTCCCGCTGTTCGGCATCACCGTTGGAGGCCGCTTGCGCGGCCCGCACATCCCGCACGCAAGGTGCGCGCATAGTCAGGCGGTCGACTTGCACACCATTGAGTTCGGTCGGGTATTTGAGGCTGATACGAAACCCTTCCTCGGTCAGTTCCATCCACTTAGGGAGCGACTGTTCGGGTGTAACTTGAATTGCTTGAGTCATTGCGTATGTCCTTAAAGGCCCAGGGCCGAGCGTTCTTCTGCCAGTTGATCAACGCCGTCGACCACCAGCACCATACCGAGCATGTCGATCTCGTAAATCAATCGACCTCCGACTTCGAGCTTGTAGTAGGTCAGCGACATGGTGTGTTTGGTTTCGGCTTTGTCGCCGGGCTTCCAGTCGCCCATGTCGACCTCTTTCAGCCCGCCACGCATGGTAACGATGACCGGGGTCACCTTCCCCTTGAGGCCCTTGAACGAGCCTCGGAATACCGCGTTGCACGCGGTGCGGTCGGACAGCCCGAACCACTTCAGCGACTCGCGGCGAACGCCAGTAGTGGAAAACCCGGACTCAAGCTTTTCGACGCCCATCGAAACTTCGACCTCGCCAGCCATGCCTCCGCCACGGAAAGCATCAGTCTTCAACGCCACCTTGGGCAGGGTCAGACTGGTGACTTCTCCGGCGAAACTGACGCCGTCGATAAACGCCGCGCAGTTGGACAATACTTCAGGATTCATCAGAGGCCTCCTCAGGCAGCTTCAAGCACTTCGGTCATCCATTGGTTGGTGACCTCGAAAAGAAAATTCGGGTTCTCGGCCGGCGGCACGTCAGTGAAGCGGATCCGCCAGTACACCTTGCCCTGCTCGATCTGGCTGGCCGTGTTCAGCTCCTGATCGGCGTACACCTCGAAGTTGATCACCGCACCCTTATTTTTCAGGTCGCGCATGAACGCCTCCAGGCCGTCGGTAACGTCCTTGACGTAGGTCTTGGTGATCGAGCGGTCGACCGCCCATTTGTGCCCGGCCTGCACCGCGTCCATCAGGATGAACAGCGTGCGTACGCGGGTGACGAATGCCCACTTCGGATCGCTGGACAGTGTGCGGTTGCCCCAGAGGCGATAACCGTCGTCGCGAATGATCGTGGTGATGTTCGCGTTGTTGAGCAGGTTGGCCCGGCAGGTTTCATCGCCGTCCAGGTACTCGACGGCGCGGGTGGTACCGGTGATGCCGGTGAGTTCCTTGTTCGAAGGCGAGGCCCAGAAACCGTAGGTGGCATCCGTCCAGGCAAACAGGCCCGCCGTCCAGGCCGAGCCAGGTGCATCCACGGTTTTGCTTTCACCGGTATCCCAGTACTGCACGCCCGGGTCGACCATGAACAGGTTGCGACTGCCGAAGTTTTTCGCGTAGGCCATGGCGGCTTCATCAGTGGTGCATGGCCCGTCGATGATGCCGACTGCCCGCAGCTTCTGCGCCAGACTGTCCATGGCCGTAGCCACCGCTTGGGTTGCAGAATGGCCGGGTGCGATCAGCAATCGCGGCTGGGCGTTGAACAGGCTTTTACCATCAAGTAGCGCCTGCAGGCCGGTACGCTGACCGGACGCCAGAACACCGCCGATGATGGCCGATGTCTGCAGCGCCGGGTCGTCCATCTTCGGCACACCGATGGCGACGATGACCGCCTTGGCTTTGGCGTAGATCGCCTGGCAGGCTTTGGTGATCGCCGACTCGGCGCCGAACGCGGCAATGGCTTCACGCTCGGTAGTGATCAGTTTGAGTTCGCCGGCCTTGGCGGTACCGCCACCGAGCAGCCCGGGACTGAAGGTGTCGCACAAGCCGATGATCGACGAGGACGGCAACGAGATAGTGCGTGCGCCGGTATCGACCGAAGTGGTCGTGACGCCGTGAAAGAAACTCATAGAGGTTAATCTCCAGAAACGAAAAAGCCCCGCATATGCGAGGCTGTGAGGGTGTTCGTATTACGCGTAACGGAATGAAAAACGCCCCGTCAGTGCGGGGCGTTTATTGAGGTGGCTCGGTCAACCACAGCGGCGCGATCGGCCGATGCTCGGCAAGCGGGAATTCCGCCCCTTGCGGCCAGTCGCGCAACTGCCGGCGGTAGGCTTGCAGCTCCGTATATTGCTCGGCCGTGATCGAGGTCGAACCACCTTCTTCTATCTCGTCGCGATGCCGAGAAACCACGCCGTCAGTAGCAGCAAGCACACCGTCGCGCCACACCCGCTCAATCGCTTCAAGGTGATCAATAGAGGGTGGCAGCGGATCGACGAGCAACGGATAGCCATCTCCACCCGCCGCTATGCGCTTACCATTGAACTGGCCGTCAAAAAGCTCTGCATGACGCTCTTTGGTGATTTCCACCGCATCTATAGGGATCAAGCAATCCGGGTTGTCCACCTCCACCATGTCAGGTGTTGCGTTCACATCGGGAACGTTGCGAAGAGTGATAGGTTCGGCCCCGGTGTTCGTCACCTGCTCGTCACCCACCAATGCCGATTCGCCCGGCAACAGAACGACATCCACTGTTGGCCGGATCCAAGCTGGATCTGCAACGAGGATCCTCCGCGCGCCATGAATAAACGCGTCATAGAAACCGCCCGTTTGTACTGAGAAGAACATATTTACTCCTTAGTAGCCGATGGCTATCCAGTAAAAGGTGCCCGCAGTCACCGATTTGTACCAAGCCTGAAAAGCCGATTTATCTATTATCTGCGCGCCGATAGGCTCGACAGCGGCTTGGCTTGAGGCTTGATCACTGGCGACTACGCACAGTCCCTCATTGGGGAACGTAGTGGGAAACACCACCGTTGTTCCGCCATACGCAGCGACAGTGGCCGCGCCCCACTGGACGATCAGGCCGCTCGGTAGTTTCTGATACCCGCCGCTTCCCGAAACTGACATAAAAAACTCATCAGCGAATTTCTGCATTGTTGCAATCGCATTGCCCCGTACGCCCGTCGCGGGAATCGTCGCAGTGGGCGTACCGGTGAAAGCAGGACTAGCAATGTTGGCTTTCAGCGCCCCTGCAGCTGCCACAAATGCGGTCGTGGCAAGCTGTCCGGTGTTCGTTCCTGGCGCTGCCGTCGGCGCCGTTGGAATATCCAAGAACGCTGGGGATCTGATCGGCGCATAACCCTGCATCACGTCCTGAAAAATCAGAGCCGTAGTGCCCAGGATAATCATCCCATCAGTCACCAGTTGCCAACGGGTGTCGGCCAACGTGACACCCTGCTCAACCGACACCACCAGCGCCGAGGTCACCTTGTCGTTGTTGTCGGCATCCGGCGCGCGCGCCCATCCCTGCGCCGCTGCGATGTAGATGCCATTGTCCTTGGCAACGGCTTGATTTTTCACCAGCACCCGAGCACCCACCGGCACCGAAACGCCGTCAATCACCTGAACGCCAGTCAGCGCGATGTTCGATGTGGTCGCCACCAGAACCGACTGTTTACTGTCGAGTCTGTAAAGCTCATCTTGGATTCGAGTATCGACGTAGTCGCGAGTCGCCAGCACAATCGCCGGATCGATCTTGAGGGTGATGTTGCCGGCACTTTTCACCATAAAGTTCATGCGCACAATTTGCGTGCGCCCCGAGCCTTGCGACAGCACAGGCTTGAAGCTCGGCGCGCAGTTGGCCACCGCCACCAGATCCCCGTCCGCATCGTACAGACCGATTTCGCGAATCCAGTGCCCGCCTTCGTCGGCCGGGATAATTTGCTCAGCGATGATCACCGCCGAGTTGACCGGGTCAATCTTGAGTTGATTCAGCGGCCGACGCCGCCATTCATTGATCAGGCGGGTCTGCGACTCAGAGGGAATCGGGTCGGTGCCGTTGGCATCACCCACGCCCATTTCCGTGAGTTTCCAAGGAATGCCGAGTGCATCGGCATTCGCTTGCTTGGCTTTCCCCACATTCGTAAGGATCGCAAAAAACTGCGAATTCGCATCAATCATAATAAACGTCCAAAGTATCAATGGTGTGTTCGCGACCGACCACGCCAAAGCTGCCAGTGACCTCGATGTCACGCATGACGGGCGGGTAAACGTCGATTTCGTCGCCTTCGTAGACGGACACAGCGATATTCAAATTGCCTTGAGTTTCCAGGCTGATCGCCAACCCGGTCAGATGCCGTGTGACGGGTTTGGCGTCGTCAATCAGGCGCTCAAGCTCCTGATACATTTCCTCAGTGATTCCCGTATCGAGAACGCCCACCTTCAGCGCGAAGGTCCCCGGCACGCCCTCGGGCACCGTGTTGAACCACTCGACAATCTCGATCAGGTAGCCAAGCGGCTCGACCACGCGACGCAGTGCGCCGATCGTGCCCTTGTGCTTGTGGATGTAGAACGAGGCCTTGATCGCGGCGCGCTTGACCGCTTCCGGCCACGCCGGATCCCAGCGGTCGACTGACCAGGCCCACGCCAGATGTGGCAGCAGGTGCACAGGACAGGTGTCGGGGTTATACAGCGTGCGTAGCGGAATAAGCGTGGTCTCGGCAAAGGTCGCCTCGATAGCCCGTTCCAGGGGAGTGCTGTTAAGCGGTAAAAGGCTGCGCATATCAGCCTCCCAACACGACGGTGAAACCGGTGCAGTACGCCGCCTGCGCCTTGGAGGGTTTCAGATCCTGCCAGTCCTTGAGTTCAACGCGGGCCACACCAGCAACGTGCAACTGCGCATCGACACCGGAGCGGGCCACCTCGACGCCCAAGCGACGGCGCGGATTGATCCAGGCCTCAAGGCGCTTGATCGCCTCGGCGAGCGCGGCGTCGTTTTCCGGGCCGGTACCTTTCATGTGCAGCACCGCATCGATCCGGTACCACAGGATCTCGGCGCCGCGTACCGTGACCCGATCACCGACCGGGCGCACATCGTCGTCATTCACAGCCTTGGCGACCAAGGTCAGCAGCTCCGGCCCGACTGCGCCGTCCCCTTCCAGGCCCAGCACTGTGACGTCGACACAGGCCGGCGCCGGGCTTTCGGCTGTTGCGTCAGCAACCAGCGCCGAGGCGTTACGGGCATGCAGGATGTAGCTGTTGCGTGGCCCTGCCGTGGTCAATCCCTCGTAAGCCATCTGCACCCGCTCACGCAGGGCATCGTAGGATTCCAGCACCGCCTCGACCGGCGGCACCGCCAGCGGAACAGCCGCCTGAATCACCAGGCGCTTGAGATTCACGTTGGCGGCGAGTTGCTCCAGATCGGCGCCGATGGCATACGCCAGCAGTTGCGCCTTGGCGGCGTCGTTAACCCTCGCCCGGTTGCCGAGTTTGATGTAACTGCCGACTTCCAGCAGCTTGGTCACCGGATCGCTCTCCAGCGCCGCTGTCCAGTTGTCGCCCATGTAACCGCGAAACACGTTCAACGCTTCGCCGTACACTTCTTCGAAGTCCAGAGGCTCCAGCACGTCCGGTGCGGGTAGTTCGGTCAGATCCACCAGCGTACTCATACCCACACCTCCAACGTGCCGCGCTCACCGAGATACTCGCCGCTGATTCTGAAATTGATTTTCCCGCCCAACACCGAGATGGCGACCACGCGCTCAAGCTTCAGTCGCGGCTCCCACTGGCGCAGCGCCCGGGCCGCTTCCGCCTGAGCGGCGCTTTTCCAACCTTCGTTGATGGGCAGGTCGACCATGCGCCGCAGCTTGCTGCCGTATTCCGGACGCTCGCGGCGGCTCAGCAACGGCGTGCCGAGGATGTCCGCCACCGACTGACGTAAATGCTCGATGCCGGAGATGGGTTGCCCGGTGTGGCGATCCATTCCGATCATCGGGTTTACTCCTTGAGTTGCTCGAACTCGGCGTGGGCTTTAAGGCACTTCAGCGCTACATCGTCGGCGGCATCAACTGACACCTGGGCTTTCGCTACGGCCAGGGTGCGGCCGTCAGGCAGGATGACCGTGCGCGAGGTGTAGAGGATGTCGCGAAAGGTCACGGTCGAGGTCATCTGCACGGCGCTGATCGGGACGGACTCAGGCGCAGGCAAATCATCTTGATGTTTGGCCATGGTTTCTCCAGGCATGAAAAAGCCCGCTCGCGGCGGGCTGAATGAGTGATGAGTTAGTGCTTGTGGTGGTTGTCACTTAGGCCGGCGGCCAGAATGTCGGCATCGCTGGTGATGCTCTCTGTCGCATGTAGCGGACCGTCGATATTGACCGGCCCTTTGATGTTCACAGCCCCCTCAAGATCGATCGTTCCAGACTTCACGCTGACAGCGTTATCGGTAACTTCGGCCTGCGTCGATCCGACCTTGATGGTGACCGTGCCGCTCGGCAGGGTGATGGTGTAACTGTTGGCCTGCCAGTCGTAGACCAGTGAACCTCCATCATCGAAACGCCACACCTCGACGTGGTCGCGGTTATCCGGTGGCGGGCCACCATTGCCGTAAAGACCAGGAATGAACGTGCCCTGTGCTACGTCGCCGCTGGCACTGATCAAAGTGCCCTGCTCGTCGATGCTCGGTGCCCGCCAGTGTCGCGCCTTGCCAGCTGCAACGCTGTGCCAGCGCACCCAGCCGCTGACCCACTCACCGTCCGAGACTCGGCACACCGGAGGTGACGCGGCCAGATCCACCGCCACCACGTAGCAATCCTTGACCAGGCCGGCGAGCATGCGGTCGTGCTGAGCCGCAACGTAACCGGAACTCATTGCACGTCCTCCGGACGGAACGGGCCGTCGCCTGGCTCAATCTTCAACACCAGGGTACCCGGCGGCTGATCCGGCCAAGGCCATTCGGCGTCACCGAGGTAGATCTGCTGTGTCCATTCCACGACCCAGACGGTATAGCCGTCCAGTTCGGGTTTGGTCCAGTCCTGCATGGCCTGCACGAACTCGGCCGGCTCGACCTCAACGCCCCAGCACTGCATGCGCAGCAACGCGGCAAGATGGCCCGCCAGGAACACTGCCTGTTGATGATGATCCGACTGAATCGGATCGGTGATCACCCGAGCCTCGAACTTGCAGGCCAAGCCGGTTTCACCAGTTCCCGGATCGAGACCAGGCTCCATCTCGGCCAATTCGATCAGCACCGCAGGCAGCGGTAAGCGATCCAAATCATCCGGCCACATGGACACCGTCTGCAGGAACGGAAAGTGTTGCTGAATGCGCCGCTCGATGGCGTGATACAGCTGTTCAAGACTGAACGGTTCATCCGATTGATCCGTCACGTCATTTCCCCTTCAAGTGCTTCTGCACTTCGAAATTGAGTTCCTGCTGCAGGACATGAACCAGGTGTTCGTCAGCCTTACGTACCCAGCTCTCGAAGTGCGGGCGAGCCTGCTCCAACGACACCTTGGCCTTGGCAAGCGGGAAGCGATTGTCGTGCTCGGCGATCCAGCCCGAACTCGCGCCGACCGCACCGCTGACATCGCTGTCGGGATAGTCGCTTGCCCTGAAGTGCTTGCTGCTGGTACGGATCCAGACGTCTGAGCTGTTGCCGTAGACCTTCTTGAAGAACGCACCCTGAAAGCGCCGGCCGGCAACCGAGACACCGGAGCGACTCTGCCGAGGCCGGCCGATGCGGCTGGCCTCCATGGCGTTGAGACCGAACCACAATTTTCCGCTGTTGGCCCCGCCACTGACCGGGTAGGCCCGCAGGCGCTGACGTACAGCAGCGACTGCAATCCGTTCCTGTCTGCCGACGGCGCGGGCGATGTGTGTGGCAAGCCAACGCAAAGTTTTGTTGATGGCTCGGCGCTGGGCGTTGGCTGCTGCTTTTGGCAGCACGGCGGCGAAGTCCTGAAAGGCTTTCAGGTCTGCCGCCGA
>Ga0157369_10006161_pt1 | contig 13921 bp, 11 predicted proteins | sample C25metaG_FD_113461 | JGI IMG/M metagenome (GOLD analysis project Ga0157369, IMG submission 113461) | Corn rhizosphere microbial communities from Kellogg Biological Station, Michigan, USA - C2-5 metaG | ecosystem: Host-associated > Plants > Roots > Rhizosphere > Soil | place: USA: Michigan...
CGAGCTGGTCTTCGACCCGTTCGACCTGGACCGGATCGAGGTCCGGCTCGCCGGCAAGCCCGCCGGGACCGCCGTCCCGTTCACGGTCGGCCGGCACCGCCACCCCAAGACCCGGACCCCCGACGGCGGCCAGCGGGCCGAGCCGGCCCCGACCGGGATCGACTACCTCGCCGTCCTCGGCGACAACCACGACGCCGGCCTGAAGGAGCAGGTCTCCTACCGGTCCCTCATCAGCCCCTGCCACCGCGAACAGGAAGAGAAAGGCAAAGGAGACGCCCGTGAGTGACTCCCCGCAGGAGACCGTGGCCCTGGCCCGCACCGCGGCCGGGGCGGTCCGGTCCCTGAACCACGCCACCCTCGGCGGGGGAGGGCTGGGACAGCCCGCCGGCGCCTACGAGCTGATCGGCGAGCTGTCGCTCGCCGCCTCCGGGCTGCCGCAGCTCCTGGCCCAGGTCGGCCGGTGGCTCGCCGCGGCCCTCGCCTCAGGGCAGCTGGGCTGCGACGACGGCACCGACCCCGCCGCTGCGGTCAGCGGCGCCTGGACGTTCATGTCCGGTGCCCGCTCCGCCGCGGCCGCCCTGGCCCGCGACCTCGGCAACGCCCGGCAGCAGCTCGCCGCCGTCCACGGCAGCCCGCGAGAAGCAGAAGAAGAGACAGGAGAAGGAGCGTTCTGATGATCGACACCGTCACCGCCCGGTTCGGCCTGGCCCGCATGCCGTTCGGCCGCGACCTCCCCCCGTCCCGGCTGCACCGCCACGCCGACTGCGCCGAGGCCGCCGCCCGCATCGCCTGGGCCGTCTCCGGCCGCACTATCGGCGTGATCACCGGCGAGGTCGGCACCGGCAAGACCGCCGCCGTCCGGGCCGCCGTCGCCAGCCTCGACCCCGCCGGCCACAACGTCATCTACGTCGGCAACCCAGCCACCGGGGTGAGGGGCATCCTGGCCGCCGCCGTCACCGCCCTCGGCGGGAAGCCCGTCCACGGCACCGCCGCCCTCGCCGTCCAGGCCTGGAGCGTCCTGGCCGGCGAGGCCGCCGAACGGGGGCGCACCCCCGTCCTGATCATCGACGAGGCCCACCTCCTGGACCACGAGCAGCTGGAGGCCGTCCGGCTCCTCACGAACCACGAAATGGATTCCTCGACGCCGTTCGCGACGATCCTGGTCGGCCAGCCGACCCTGCGGCACAACATCAAGCTCGGCGTCCTGGCCTCCCTCGACCAGCGGATCACCGTCCGCTACCAGATGAAGGGCATGACCCCCGACGAGACCGCCAGCTACGTCCGCCACCACCTCGAGGAAGCAGGACGCACCGCCGACCTGTTCACCGACGACGCCGTCGCCCAGATCCACCAGGCCGCCCGCGGCAAGCCCAGAACCGTCAACAACATCTGCGTCGCCGCCCTCATCGCCACCGCCGTCGCCGGCAAGAACCTCGTCGACCACGCAGCCGCCAGGGCCGCCATCGCCGAGGTCACCGCGACAGACTGACCATCCCGCCGACACCCCGAACACCCAGCCCCGCCCGGCTCCGCCGGGCGGGGCTCTTCAACATGCGCACATGCCCAAGCCCGATGACGCCGCCATGCTCACCCTGAACGACGCCTAACACCCGGACCGCCGGGACGTCGGCTCGCGGGCGGAGGGTCCGCACGAGGTCGCGGACGTAGCGGACGCTGCGGGCGGAGGTGAGGCGGACCGTCAGGTCCAGTGCCTGCCGCCCGACAACCGACGCCTGCACGGGCTCGCCCTGGACGGCGTAGGCGGTGGCGAGCAGGGAGAGGTTGAAGGCCCGGCCGCGCACGTAACGGCCGTCCATGTCCAGCGAGCGGCGCGCGTAGCGGGCGGCGTGGCCTGCCTCGCCGAGGTCGCGGAAGCACTGCGCCATGCGGGCGGCCAGGTAGGCCTCGTCAAAGTAGGCGAGCCACGCCGGGTCGTCCTCGCGGGCGGCGCGGTCGAAGGTCTGCTCCGCCCTGGCGAGGACAACACCGCAGGCACGGGCGTCGTTACGGGCGGCATGGCCATGGGCTTCCATGACCAGGCACTCGGTGAGCAGGGTCGCCGACCCGTGGCAGACTGCTGCGGCCTGGGCGGCCCTGGCAAGATCGACCGCCTCATCCGGCCGGGCCAGGTAGAGCGCCTGGTGCGCCTGGGCGGCGAGAATCTCCGCGGCGAGCGCATGATCGTCGGCGTGCCGCGCGTAGGCCAGGGCCTGGGTGAGGTAGCGCTGCGCCAGGCCGTGCTCGTCGCTGTCGTAGGCGACCCAGCCGGCCAATTGAGACAGCTCGCCGCACGCGGCGGCGAGTTCCCGTCCGGTCTGTTCCCGGTAGCTTCCGGCGGTGAGCAGGCGCGAGACGTGATCGTCGAGGTAGGACACGACCGAGGTGCGGAGCTTGCCGCCGCCGAGCCGGTTGTCCATCTCCCGGTAGGTGCGGGTCAGCTCGCGGATCGCTTCGATGTCGGCGCGCCCTACCTTGCGCGTGCCGGAGGCGGAGGGCGCGGCGGCGGGCGGGCTGGTGAGCCAGCGCAGCGCGGAGGCGGGCAGCGCGGCGGAGGTGAAGACCGCGTTGACCAGGAATCGCCTTCGCTGCACGTCGGCCCTCCAAAGAGCGGTTGAGGTAGCTATGGTTTCCGTCCAGCCGGTAGGGAGCTGCAGGCCGAGGTCGACGGGCAGGTTGCTGGGCGTCATGCCCAGCTCGGTTTCTGAGACCTTCCGGCCGAGAGCATTGCTCAGGACTTCGGCGGCCAGCGCGGGGACCGGCGGGCGCGGCTGCTCGCCCGCCAGCCACCGCAGGACTGACGTGTGGTCACACCGCACGCCGGCCAGCCCCCGGGTCGCGGCGAGGTCAACGACCCTGCGCGCCAGGCCCTTGTTGGACATTGACGCCTCGTCCAGCAGGGACCGTAGCCGGAGGTTCTCCTCCTTCAGCGCTCGCGGCACGTGCCTGCTCCTTCTACCTGTGCGGACACGGTCAGTTTGACACTGCCACGCGATGCTTGCGCGGTCCAGGCTGATTCACACACCCTGCGCGCACATCCGTTCCCCTTTCGCGCCCTCCCGTGCGAGCCGGAGCTGAGATTCCCTGTGGTCATGGCAAGCACGCAGGTAGCCCGCGCAGCGGCCCAGCTTCATGAGGCCGCCCTGGACGTGGCGCGTGTCGCCGCCCTCCGCGGCGCCCAGCCGCAGGAACCGGCGACCGGCCCGCAGATCCCCCAGCAGCCCGGACTCGCCGGAAATGGGGACAGAGACGACAGGCCGGTGGCCGCTGAAGCCGTCGCGGATGAGATAGCGCAGGACATCACGCCGGAGGCACGCCCATGACCAGCACCACGACGAGGAGGCGAACCGTGGAGCGCCGACCACGTCCCACGCACCCGCCTCCTGGGCAGCCGCTAAAGGCGGTGCTCGACCTCGGTGCGGTGCCGACAGCGCCAGGCTGCGCCCGCGCGTGGACGAGGCAGATCCTGTGGGAGTGGCGGCTGGCCGCCCTGTCAGACACGACCGAGGTCATCGTCTCGGAGCTGACGACCAATGCGATGCTCGCCTCGCGCCGGGAAAGCCGCCCCTGCATCCGGCTAATCCTGACTCTCGACGAGGGGGAGCTAGCCGTTCTCGTCCGGGACTACTGCGCCGGTTCCCCGCAGCCCAGGGACGCCGGAACTTATGACGAGGACGGACGCGGGCTGCTGCTGGTCGAGGCGCTGAGCAGCAGAACCGGCTGGTACCCGGCTGGCGACGGCATTCCCGGCAAGGTCGTCTGGGCTGTTGCCTCGTGCCACGCCGCTTAAGCCAGTCGGCGACCGGCCGTTCCGGCACTGTCCATCCGCACCCGTGAGGAGGCCAGATGCCAGCCACCGCACTAGCGGTAAGGCCAGCCGCCCATCACCGGTCCCGGGCGCCGCCATGCGTTTGGGCCGGAATTCATCACCAGGTATCCCGATGGAAGGAAACCACGTCATGCACACGACTAACTCGACCGGAACCTACGACGACCCGTTCGACCTGGGCGCGGTGCTGGTCATCGACACCGCTGCCGCTAACGCGCCGCGCAGATGCGACACGGACGACGGGTGCACGCCCACCTGCGCCTCGTCCTGTACCAGCGGTTCTTAGCGCCCTCATGTTCGGCGGGGGCCGGGAGCACCGAATCCCGGCCCTCGCCGATCGCCCAGTAACCCACGAGGAGGTAGAGGTGGCTCAGGTCCGAGATCATGCGGTCTATCAAGCCGGCGATGTCCTTTTGCTGCGTGCCGCTGCCCGGCCGCTGGACTCGGCCTTCGTATCGTGGCCCGACCCGGCCGACGCCGAGGGGCTTCGGATGTGGCTGGTGAAGGCGTGGGAGGACCCGGTGCTGCGCGAGGCGGTGGCGTTCGCGAGCCCGTCGCTGGCGCTGCGGGCGGACCGCGTCACGGCCGGCCGAGGTGTCCCGTCGCGGCAGGTGCGATCAGCTGCAATCGCTCTGGCGCGGTACCAGTTGCGGGCGGCGGGACGTCCGACTCCGTTCGGGCTGTTCGCTGGCGTTGCCGGGGCGAGGTTCGGCCGCTCCGCGCTCGCTCGTTTCGGGGAGGCACACCAGGCCGAGGTGCGGAGCGATGCGGCGTGGCTGTTGTCGGTCATAGAGCGCTGCAAGGCGTGCGCGCTGCTTGCCGGCCGCCTGACGGTCGTGTTCTCGTCGCTGGCGGTGCTGCACGCGGGGAAGTGGCAGGTGCCCGCCGGGCCGGACCGGCAGATGATCCGGGACTCGCCGGCCGTGCGGGTAGTCCGCGACGCCAGCCAGGCCGCGGTCCAGGTCAGCGTGCTGGCTGACCGGCTGTCCTCGGCTTTTCCCGGCTTCGGGGATCGGGGCATCCGCATGCTGACGGAACTGGTCCAGCTCGGCTTCCTTATCACCAGCCTCCGGCCGCCGATGACCACGACAGACGCCCTGGGACACGTCACCAGGGAGTTGCGCGCCGCCGGGGCGCATGACATCTCTGAGACGGCGGGCCTGCTGGAGCAACTTGAGGCGCTGCACCGGGCGCTGGCCGCCCACAACGCCGCCAGGCCGCGACATCAGGCGGCGATGCGCGAGCGCCTGAGCGCGGCGGTCACGGAGATCTCTGCCGCAGGCCGCACTCCGTTCTGCCTGGACCTGCGGCTAGATGCCGAGGTGACGCTGCCGGAGCCGGTCGGCCGCGAGATGGCCGCGGCGGCGAGCGCGCTCATCCGGCTCAGCCCTCACCCGGGAGGTTCCCCGGTCTGGGAGGACTACCACCGCCGGTTCACCGACCGCTTCGGTACCGGAACCCTCATGCCCCTCCTCGACGTGATCGACCCCGCGATCGGCCTGGGCTACCCGGCCGGTTACCCGTCCAGCATCCTGCCACTGCCGCCCGAGCGGGACACAGGCCGGCACGCGCACCTCGCCCAGCTGATCACGGGCGAGGGCGAGGTCACGCTGACCGACGAGCTGATCGACGCGATGACGGGCAGCCTGTTCGATCCCCGGCTCGTCCCCGCGCACGTAGAGATTGCCGCCCGTGTGCAGGCCGCGAGCACGGCCGACCTGGACGCAGGCCGGTACATCCTGCACATCTCCCCGGCCCGCGCTGCCGGCACCCTCACCAGCCGCTTCTCCACGCTGGCCGCCGGATCGGGCCTGGAGCACGTTTACAGCAACGCGCCTGCCGTCCATGACGGCGCACTGCCCGTCCAGTTGTCGGTGCCGCCGCTGTTCATCCGCGGCCAGAACGTCGGCCGAATCCCGGCCTACCTGCCCCGCCTGCTCTCGCTCGGCGAGCACCCGGACAGCGGGCGCAAGCCGCTCGGGCCGGACGATCTCGCAGTTACAGCCACGCTGCGCGGGCTGCACCTAGTCCACCGCAAAACCGGCCAGGTGATCGAGCCGCAGGTCTTCCACCCCCTGGACCTGGAGAAGCAGATGCCCCCGCTCGGCCGGTTCCTCGCCCACCTGCCCCGGGCCTTCACCGCGGACTACCTCGCGTTCGACTGGGGTCCGTTCCTGAGGCTGCCGCATCTCCCGGCCGTTCGGTACGGGCGGTCGGTCCTCAGCCCCGAGCAGTGGCGGCTGACCGCCGGAGTCCTTCCGCCCGCGCACGCGGGGCTTGCCGACTGGAGCCGGTCCCTGGCCGCCTGGCGCCAGCGCACCGGCTGCCCGGCCGCCGTCCAACTGCACAACGGCGACCAGACGCTCCGCCTCGACCTGACCGAGCCGCTCCACGCGCTGTGCCTGCGCGAGCACGTGGACGACGACAAGCCCGCGATCATGACGCGGGCACGCGAGCCGGGGGACTACGGCTGGATCGGCGGCCACGCGCACGAGATCGCCCTCCCGCTTACCCGGCGCGGCGCTCCCGCCCCGGCCGAGATGCGCGAGCACCTGGTCCACGTCTCCGGTGCCGGGCACGGTCAGCTGCCGCTGACCGTCGGCTCGGCGTGGCTGAGCGCCAGGCTGTTCACGGCACCGGATGCGATGGACGAGATCATCAGCGGTCATCTTCCGGCGCTCATCGCGAGCATTGGAACGGATGGGGTCTGGTTCATTCGCTACCGCAACCGCGAGGAGACCGACCACCTGCGCCTGCGGATCGCCGCCGGGCACGGCCAGGCGCCGCAATGTGCCGCCGCGCTGGCGGCCTGGGTGAGCGATCTCCGCGCCCAGCGCCTGTGCGCCCGCGTCGCCCTCGACACTTACTACCCGGAGGTCGGCCGCTACGGTGACGGCGAGCGCATGCGCGCGGCCGAGGCCGTGTTCGCCGCCGATTCCGCCGTAGCCATCGAACAGCTCTGGCGGCCTCCCGGGATCGATCCCGTGGCGCTAGCAGCGCTCGGCATGCTCGATATCGCCGCCGCCTTCTGCGGCGGGCCGGCGAAGGGGGGGCAGTGGCTGGTTGCCCGGCGGCTGCCGCCGGGCAAGGCGGCCGACCGGGCCACGGCCCGGACCGCCGTCACGCTCGCGCTGACCGGCGAGCTGAGCAGCTTCGGCACGCTGCCCGGTGACCTGGATCCTCTCTGGCGGCACCGCGCCGAGGCCGTGGCGGCCTATCGCAAGACCCTGGACGCGGACGCGAACTTCACCCACATCCTCGAATCTCTCCTGCACATCCACCACAACCGCTACCGCGGCATCGACCGCGACGGCGAGGCAGCATGCCGTCGGCTCGCCCGCCAGGCCGCCCTCGCCCAGCGCGCCGCCCGCCTCCCGGAGACCGCGTGACCAGCACGGACCCAACGCCGACTGGATCGCACCAAGATCTAGGACGCGGAGCCGCCGGCACCGCACTCGCCCGAATCACAGCCGCCCGCCTCACCGGGCTCCCGCCCCGCGCAACCGCGTCATGGATCAGGGCCATGGCGGCAGGCCCCGTCACCGCGAACGCGTCCGCGAGCTTGTTCCACGGTGCCCCGGCCGTGGCCTTCGTCCTGCACACCGGAGCGTACCCCGTATACGCCACCATGCTGGACGCGCTCGACAAGCACGTCAACGACCTCACCGCCCTGAAGCTCGCCGCCGCCTACCAGCGCATCGACCGCGGGGACCTGACCCGGCCAGGCGAATACGACCTGCTCAGCGGGCTGACCGGTCTCGGGGTCTACCACTTTGTCCGCCACGGCTCGGCAGCCTCCGGGATGACAGCCGCCGTGCTCGACTACCTCGTCGCCCTATCAGAACCGGTCTACCGGCACGGCGTATCCCTGCCTGGATGGTGGAGTGGCACCGGGCCCGCGAGCACACCCGACCCGGCCTGGCCTACGGGGCACCTGAACCTCGGCATGGCTCACGGCATCGGCGGTGTCCTCGCACTACTATCGGGCGCGATGAGAGCCGGCATCCAGGTCGAAGGCCACGCCGAGGCGGTCAGCGAGCTGTGCGCGGCCTTCGACCGCTACCGCCAGGGCAGCAGCGCGTGCCCCTGGTGGCCCGCGATGATTTCCCTCAGCGAGTACAAGCGCGGGACGGCGAACTCGGGACGCCAGGCCCGGCCTTCCTGGTGCTACGGCACCCCCGGCCAGGGGCGGGCGCAGCAGCTCGCGGGCCTCGCGCTCGGCGACCAGGAGCGGATGCGCGTCGCCGAGCGCGCCCTGACCGGGTGCGTCCTTGACCGGCGGGTCACCGGGCTTCTGACCGACGCCTCGCTGTGCCACGGATGGGCCGGCCTGACCCAGGCGCTCTGGCGCGCCGTCGGCGACGCCCTCGACCCCGGACCGCTCCAGGCCGCGCTGCGCACGGCACGCCGGGGCATGGAAGACCAGCTCACCCGCATAGGGCCGCCGGCCTCCAGCGGGCTCCTGGAAGGAAGGTCCGGCATCATGCTCGCCCAGAACGACCTGTCCCAGGCAGGCAGCGAACTGCCCGCATGGGACGCCTGCCTGCTGCTGACCCTGTGAATCATGACCCGGCAAGGAGAAGCGATGAACGTGACGGCACCGGCCGCCAGCCCCGAACAGCTTAACCAGCTCATGATCGACGCCATCGCCGCCGCCCGGCCGGTCGGCACCCGCGACCCCCGCGTCCTGGATGCCATCCGCGCCGTGCCGCGCCACGCCTTCGTCCCCGGCGCCAGCCTCGCCGACGCCTACAACCCCGACCTGGCCGTGATCACCAAGCGCGGCCCCGCAGGAGCCGCGCTGTCGTGCGCCTCCGTGCCCTACCTCGTCGCCGCCATGCTCGAGCAACTCGACGTCCATGACGGGCACCACGTCTTCGAAGCCGGAGCCGGGACCGGGTGGAACGCCGCGCTGCTCGCCACCCTCGCCGGACCGGGCGGGCACGTCAGCACCATCGACATCGACCCGGAGATCACCGCCCAGGCAGCGGCCAGCCTCGCACGCGCCGGGTTCCCCGGCGTGCACGTCGCCACCGGGGACGCGGGCCTCGGCGTGCCGGACAACGCCCCGTACGACCGGGCCATCATCACCATCGGCAGCCTCGACATCCCGCCAGCCTGGTTTGGCCAGCTCAGGCCGGGCGGTCGGCTCGTTGTGCCGCTGCGCTGGCGCGGCCAGACCCAGTCGGTCGCGCTCGTCCTCGGCGAGGACGGAATCCTGCACTCCGACTCCGTGTTCCTGTGCGGCTTTGTCCCGATGATCGGGCAGGGCTGGGAACGCTCCACACCGCTGGACTCCCATGACCTGGTCCGCCTGTACTGGGACGCCGACCAGGACATCTCACCCTGCCAATTGTCCGGCGTCCTCGACTGGCCGAAAACGCGCGTCGACTCCGACGTGACGGTGAGACCGGAGGAATCCCTCGACCCCATCTGGCTGCGCGCGACCGCCACGGACCCGGCCGTTTGCCGCATCTCCGCCGAGCCGGCCGCCGTCACCAGCGGGCTGTGCACCCCGGTCATCAGATCACGCACCATGACCCTGGCCGTAGGCGACTCCATCGCCTACCTCGCCGTCCAGCGCCTCGAAGCACCAAAACGCGGCGCCCGCCTCGGCGCCATTGGGCACGGCCCGAACGGCGCCAGCCTCGCCGAACGACTCTGCCACCACATCGGCACCTGGGGCGCCGACCGCGCAGCCAAGCCGAGCATCACCATCTACCCGGACTCCGCGCCCCAGACCGCAGGCACGCACGTCATCACACGAGAACACTGCGAAATGACAGTCGCTTACTAGCCGAGACAAAGGTGCCATCAACAGACGCCCGCGCCATCATCGCCTGGGCGCGGCTCACCGGGGATGAAGTCGTGGGGCGGTAAGCGGCGCGCTGCGGCTCCGCCGCTGGGACGCGTGCCCTGGTCACCGTTGACAGCCCACGTACCCGACGCCTTTCACGCCGCCTGCCAGCCATCGGTTCGCACTTGCCTAAATTCCAGTACCTAGAGTTATGATCCAGGTACAAAAGCATATCGGGAGGGAGTACATGGCGGAGCGGCCAGTCTCACCGGAGTCAACCGCAGGCGCAGGCACATTCTTCGAATTGCGGGTCGGGGCTATCGTCTTGAGCCGGATGATCCGAGGTGGCGTCGTGCCCGTCGGACCGCAACTCGGCATCTCCGAAGCCGGGTTCCAACAGCGCAACGCAGGGTACAAGCTCGATGACATTGTGATCCACTCTCAGCCGCGAGACGGTGAGACAGCTGCTCCTGTCACGCAGGTCCAAGTAAAGAAGAACCTGGCGCTCACAGCCGGGAATGAGGCATTCTCGCAGTTCATAGACGCGTCGGTCCGCGCATACCGAGACTGCCCCGAGGAGTTCGAGAACGGTCATCGGCTACTCTGCCTTGCAGCCGAGGAATCCTCCGACAAGCTGCTGGAGTTCAGGCAACTTTGCGAGCGCGCTCGCGGCACCGGAGAAGCGAACTCGCTGCAATGCCAGATCCAACCGAACGCCCTCGGTAAGGCACAGCGCGATGTCTACGGCCATGTCCGCAGTGCCATCGGTGCGGCCTCTGGCAGCAGCAACGAGTCGGTCATAGACCGCCTGACCTATCAGATCCTCGCAAGCATGCACGTCTGGGCGGTCGCCCCGTGGGACGATGGCCGAGACTGGAGAAACGAACTTGACCTGATCGGTGCGATCGCGAGCGACGCAGGAGTGCCAAGCGCGGATATGCTGGGAAAGCTGCGTGACCTCTCTGAGTCCTTCGCCAAGAACGGCGGGAAGGTCGCCTCTGCGCACGTTCAGCGGCGCTTGCGTTCCGATCATGGGCTAACGATCAAGCTCACCTCACAACGCCCAGAATCACGCGCTCCAAAATTCATCGCAAACCAGTATGGTAGCGGAACAATGAACAACGCCGTGGACCAGACAAATCACTTCCACCTTCCACCTCAATAGTCACGCCTTGTGCCACTTCGCATTCTCCGGAAGAACATCTTGACAGTAACCAGTGACGCAGGATCCACGCTCAGAAATCCCCGGCACGTCCTCATCATCCAGAACAACGCAGAAAACCAGACGAATATCTTTGGCGAGGAACCCGCTAAGATCATCGACGTACCACAGGTAGATCTCAAACCTTGCGACGAAAGGCGCTTCATCCCGCCGACCGGAGAATGGGACAGGGCTGCGGGCGTGCTGGATGAGCAGCACATGGTAGTGCTACGTGGGCAGGCGGGCAGTGGGCGCAGGACCGCAGCCCTGAGACTGCTGCGCGAGACACACTCCCCAGAGAAGCTGCACTATCTCATCCCGGATTGGCAGCAGCCAAAAATCACACAACTTATCGACCTGAGGCCGGAGCACGGCTATGTCCTTGACATGACCGATCCCGCAGAGACTCCTCCCAAAGCCGACTTCGGAGAGCGCCTGATCGCCTACATCCAGGAAAGCCAGTCAGATCTCGTTATCATCACCACCCCGCAGACATGGTCAGGTTCGTGGATCTCGGGAACCGGCACAGTCACCATCGATGTGGGATCTCCGTCGGCCATCAGCCTCGTCGCAAGCGAATTGGTAGCCCGTAGCGGCCAACACCTGCTGTCCGTTCTGACTACGGACAGCTTGGGAAGAATTTGGAGCACGAATCCAACAGCCAGAAATTCCGTTCGCCTTGCCTCGATAATCATCCGCCGCGGAGATGGTGACCCCAGAAAGATCATCGATGAGTATACCCAGTGGCAAGAATGGATCGATGATCATCTTCCTGAGGAGATCGACCCACGGTTGCTTATATGGTCATGCTCCTTCTGCAATGGAGGCGCACGCAAGTCCATCCTCCTCATGGCGGACAACCTTCGCGCACTCCTTAAGCAGGAGCGCACACCAGAGCAGGCGCTCCTCGACCCGCCCTCTTTCAGGAGGCTTAGGAACGCTGGCCTCACCGTGAAGGACGGGAAGGCCCGCCTGCCACTCGACCACCCGGACCTGGACATAGCACTGCGCCTTCACCTGTGGGATGAATACGAGCTGCAGCAGGAGATCCTGGCCAAGTGGCTCGTCAGCTCTATCCAGATCTTGCCAATCGATGATTCGGGTATCCTGGCGCTGGCTGTCCTCGACCTTGCCCTCCGATGCCACGATGATGCACTCCTGGAGAGTGCACGCGACGCGCTTGTCACTTACGACCCGAATCTCGCTATCTCGCTGATCACGGAGAAACTGCTCGACGCCGAACATGGTCCCTACCTCCGCGAGAGAGTGGCCCGGTGGCTGAGAAGAGAAAATCCGCAGCGGGCCATCGTCGATACTGTTGCCCGAATCTGCGCCGGCAAATTCGGAGCGCAGCAGCCCGCGGTTGCATTGACCCGGCTCCGCTTGGCGGCGGCTAGATCACCTTTGGACTCCCAGGTGATCATCACAGCGTTCTCGGCGATGGCGGAACGGAATGCGGCGAATGTACTCGACACGATAGCAAGCTGGGCGAATCAGATATCCACCAGGTCTGCGGCGATCAGGTCATTTCTCTTCCTCGCCTCGAGCGTCAACGGTGCGCGTTCGCTGTGCTCCCTCATCGGGGACAGCGGGTCAAACGCAGAAGAGGTTGTGATCAGCCTTTTCCACCTGGCACTCCAGAAACCGTCAACGCGGCGTTCCGCGAGGGAAGCCATCAGGATCTGGGGCGACGACGCCGACTACCTGCGTCGCTTGGTCCCCCACTTGCCCCGCCTCCTTGGGTCGTTCTTCGCACCACGTGCTCAAACGGACTCGATGGCGATGTTCCCTGGCGTCCCCAATCCCGACACGCTCTGGGGCAGCGTGTACCAGGAAGCGCTGCGCCAGAACTTCGCGGCGGAGTCTCCAGCAACTGCGCCCCACCAAGCAGTGGGGCCACCGGTACCTGCGATCGCTCCCGTGACCACAAAGCTCACGACATCCTCGTTCGACCCGGCATCCGCACCCGGCCCGGTCGGCGACGACGACTTGCCTCCGACGACAGCTCCCGAAGAGCGATCCGATGTCGCTCCTGTCATGGCCCCCGCCTCAGTACCTGCGTCCAGGGCCGATGGCAGCCCTGAGGTACTAGCCGCCGGCGAAACGCTCCTCCCTGAGGAAGATGCTGTTCGCCCGACCGACAGCGCTCTAGACGAAGTCCGTATTCCGTCCGGCTTCAACGGTGCCCAGATTCCGGTTCTCCCTGCTACCGCCGATCAGGATGCCGACGACGACTCACGGGACGGCTCTGCCCAAGTCAACAACCAACCGAACGCCTCACTGCCGCAGCCAGCTTCCACCGACTCAGCCGAATCGACGCCCCTCGCCGCCAATCGCCAAAGCTTCTCGCTGGGATTCAGCGAAACCCCGTCGACCTAGTAGCAAGAAGGAACCGCTCCTACCGGGAGGAAGGGCCAAGTTGAAAGAAGACGGTCGGCGCTCCTGGTCCGCATAGGGCAGGTTGGCTGCCGGCGCGGTGTGCCGACGGCGGGAGCGCTGCCCGGCGGGTGCGCCGTGGTGCGGGCGGCGGCTCGACAGGCACCAGGAAGACGTGGCAACCTACTGGGACGGGCTCGCCGGCCACGGGTCGGTCGGCCGGCGGCCAGCTCCCCGCTCGCCCGGTCCGCTGCGGGACTGCCCGCTGCCGGTGCGGGAGGCCGTCGGCCGGGTTCTCGGGCGCGGGACGGTCAGCGGAACTGGCAGACCGTTTAGCGGGGTTCACGAACCTGTAGGGATCGGGTCCATTTGGCCGGAGTTCGGCTAGTTGGCCACTGCCGAGCGGAGCGGGTTGCCGGTGCGCTGTTGTTCTGTTGCGTGGGTTGACTGTGTGGCTGCCTTTGGCGGCTGTCCGGTTCTCTGTGGGATCGTCCAAGGTCATGGAGACCCTTCGAGCGCGGGGGCCGGCCGGATGGCTCGGGGGCGGTGGATGCCGGGTTCTGCCAGGCGGCCGGGGTGGATCCGCAGGAAGCACAGTCCGGCGAGGATGAGGGCGAGGGCGAGGTAGATCCCGGTCTCGATCCACTGGAAGTCCCAGTAGCGGCTCGCGGGCTGGTAGGTCACCGTCTGCTGGAAGTGGAAGCTCTGGATGTAGGCACCG
>Ga0157369_10006162_pt1 | contig 13918 bp, 15 predicted proteins | sample C25metaG_FD_113461 | JGI IMG/M metagenome (GOLD analysis project Ga0157369, IMG submission 113461) | Corn rhizosphere microbial communities from Kellogg Biological Station, Michigan, USA - C2-5 metaG | ecosystem: Host-associated > Plants > Roots > Rhizosphere > Soil | place: USA: Michigan...
AAAATGGTGAAATGGATCGAGCGCATCGAGTTTGTGGAGTCGGAAAAGCTGCTGGGCGACGGAGAAGGAGGCAGCAACGAAGACCACGAGTACTTCGATCTTCTGCCAAATATCTGAAATTGGCTCCGATGTACGGAGCACCTCTGCAGGATCCTGTGTCGAATGCAGGGGGTGCATGAGAATATGTGTGAAAACCAAGGACCAATTAAACCTATATGAGTTTTCGGTGGATAGCATGCATCACCGCTTCCAGTCGGTTGTGCGTGCGCAGTTTCTGGTTGATATGGTGCAGATGGTTCCTCAGGGTTTGCGGGCTGATGCCCAAAGATTTCGCAATACTCCCAGGACTTTTCCCCTCTGCAAACAGCCGCAGAATCTGCTTTTCCTGATCTGATAAATCGACGACCGGCGATGGGGGCCGCACCTGTTCACCGAGCTGATTGAGCTGCTGCGTCAAATCGAGCACTTTGTGAACCAGTTGCTCTGTTTTCTTGTTCTCGCTGATATCCCGCGCGAGATGCACCAGGAGACGATGACCGGTTCGGGTGTTATCAAAGATGATCGTCGACATATTGATCCAGATCCTCTGCCCTGAGCGGGTCTTCACGCTCATGTCAAAGTTTGGAATCTCGGATTCCTTTCCTGCGCATTCCATCACGCTGCACCCTTCGTGACACACGCGGGTTCCGAGAGCGCCGATTCCCTGGAACACCTGATAGCAGGTTTTGTTCTTAACCTCCTCCGCCGGGTATCCAAACAGGCGCTCAGCGGCTTTGTTCCAGAACTTGATCTCTCCCTGCTCCGAAATTACGAAGACGGCATCCGCAGTACGGTTTAGAAACGCGAAGAGCTCACCCTCCAGCATCCACATTCCCTCATACGATCTTTCTACTACAGTACAAATTGTGCCGTCGGCCGCCAATGACTTTTTGTCACTAAGATCTGAAAAGCTGCAGATCCAGCCTGAATCCGAGAGTTTGACTCATCGCGCTGTCATTGCTGGACCATGCTCATTCCCACACTGATTCATCGGCTCGCCAGTCGTACGACGGACCAGCGGCTCGATCTGACGCATACTGGTGGCCGGAGGTGGCAAGCTGCTGACCTGCGGCCACGCAATTGTGATGAGTAACGCCGTATCCTCGATGGCGGTTCACTTCGTGCTCCATGTTTGGGTCTAGCGAAATGATCTGCCCGGCGGTCGCATGCAAACTCGCATCGAAAATCTCAGTGCGAATATGGCCGCTGAGGACATGGATCAGAACTGTTCCCTGCACGTTGTGACGAGCCAGCTTAGTACCCGCTTTCATGAGCGAAAGAACCAGTCGGAAATCGCGATGCTTTACCAGGGTGAAGGCATTCCGGTTCCCCGATAAGGTGCCTTCGCGCTGCAGTTCGAGGACCGAGGCAGGCAAGTCGATTGTCAAAACCGGCCCCCCGGTCGCTATTGGAAGACGAGACGTGCCGAGGTGATCAGCCTGGTACGCAGAGGCCGAAACTGCATTGTGTTTCGGTGTTCGTAGTTTACGCATAAAGACTCCACTTCTGCACCGCTGTATCTCGCTCGGACCATGCATCGTTTCTCGCTCGATCCCAGAAGGATGGGCTCTCGGAACAGAGCCGGACCGCGGCATAGAAATCCTCGACGGTTCGCCGCGCATCTTCACCTTTGTTCAGGTCAATCATGTGCATAACCTTTGCCAAGGCTTGCTGATCTGCTTCCGCGAGCACTTTGTCAGCCATGGGCAGCAATAGATAGTCTTCCTTCCAGATGTGATTGGGGTAGAACTCTGAAAGGGACTGCAGCGTGTCAACCAGCGTGCTGCTCACGGTTCCGCCGCTTTTCACATAGACATCCACGGCTGCGGAGAGTTGATTGATGAGCATCGCCAGCTTCTGCTTTTCGTGCTCGATCGTTGCAATCGGGCAGCTCCCAGCGGGCACGCCCTTTTCGCGCAGCATGGTGAACAACCGCGCCTCTTCCTGGTCGTGGTACTGATCGACATAAATTCTAAGGAATGCGACGACGCTCTCGAGAACATTGAGGGGAACTTTCATTTCCTTACGTAGGGCCTCGGCGCATTTCCCGCATGTCTCGGCTACTTGTTCGATCACCTGGTGCTCTCGCCCCAGAATCTCAGTTGCTTTCATTTGTGTACTCCCGTTCAAAATGGGCATCGTCAGCGCGGTGCGGTTCGTTTATGCAATGAAAACTTCTGTACCAGTGGCAGGACGTAACGTCACATATTCAGGGCGATCGCGGTGTGTTTTCATATTTCTTGAAGAAGGATGCAGTTCGTCGTATCGCGATAAAATAGACTCGGCGACGATGGATGGAATCCACGGAACGCAGCCCACACAGGCGGCTTTCGGGAGGCAGTATGGTAATTGCCAATTCTCTTTCCACTCAGCTCACAAAAAGTGAATCTGTTGCAGAAGGCACCATGGCCTTCCACTTTGCCGAGCCTGCCGGCTTCGAGTTTCGGGCGGGTCAGTCGATCGATCTGACGCTTCTCAATCCACCGGAGACCGATGCGGAGGGAAATACCAGGGCATTCTCGATCGCGAGCGCCCCATTTGATAACGATCTGATGATCATGACTCGGATGAGAGATACAGCGTTTAAACGCACACTGGGCAAGGCGTCACCGGGCCTCGAAGCGAAGATTGAGGGGCCGAGCGGTTCGTTCGTATTGCATCGGAAGACGGACCGGCCGGCGGTATTTCTGGCAGGTGGCATTGGTATCACGCCATTCCTGAGCATTATTCGTCAGGCAGCGCATGACAAAATCCCGCATCAAATTTTCCTTTTCTATTCCAATAGGCGGCCGGAGGATGCGCCGTTCCTGGATGTACTGACCGAAACTGCTAAAGAGAATCCCGCCTTTCATCTGATCGCCACAATGACGGAGATGGATAAGTCGCATCGCGAGTGGAAAGGTGAGAGAGGTCTCCTTACTAAGCAGGTTCTGGTGAAGAACCAACCACCATTCAGGGGCCGATCTACTATCTGGCGGGGCCGCCCGGCATGGTCGCGGCAATGCGGCACATGCTGGCGGACGCCGGAGTCGATGAAGATGACATCCGGACGGAAGAGTTTTCCGGATATTGAGCACAATGCGAAGCGGAGAGAGCGCGGTCGACTTTTGCGGTTCGTATTTGCCTCCGCAGTTGTTCCCATTGCTATCTAATGCACGAGGAGGTTTTCTCATGACCGATCCAGGCGCGGTAAACCCCAATGCTAAGGTTCCGGCAAAGCGTCCACCCTCAAAGATCTTGGTGGACGGGGGCGATCCTCAGGAGACCGAACGCATCAAGAGATTACTCGGGTTTGTCGATGGGCAAACTACGAATCCGTCGCTGATCGCAAAGAATCCCGAAGTCGCGCGCCTCGTTAAGTCGGGTCAGAAGCTGACCGAAACGCAGGAGGCCGCCGAATACAAGAAGATTGTTCAGGCCATCTCGCCTCTTGTCGGCGAGGCGGGTGTCTCCATTGAAGTCTTCGCCGATTTCAACACCACTGCCGATGAAATGCTGCGCCAGGGCCAAGATATGAATTCATGGATCCCAAACGCATACATCAAATATCCCTGCACTGCTGAAGGACTGAAGGCAGCACAGCGCTCGGTGGCCGAGGGTCTGAGGGTCAACATGACTCTTTGCTTCTCGCAAAGCCAGGCCGCGGCTGTTTATGCAGCTACCAAAGGCGCAAAGGCCCCGGTCTACGTCTCGCCTTTTATCGGCAGGCTTGATGACATCGGCCAAAACGGCATGGACCTGATCCGCAACATCAAGCGCATGTTCGCCGGGAGCGATGGGCACGTGCTGATCCTCGCAGCCAGCATCCGCAATCTAGAGCACTTGCTCTGCTCGTTTTACTACGGGGCGGGCCTTGTGACCGTACCGGCCAAGGTCCTGCAAGAGTGGGCCACCCAGGGTATGCCTTTGCCTGACAAGAGCTATTCCTACAAGGCGGTTGGCGCGGAGATCCGCTATGAGGACGACCTGAATCTGAACCAACCGTGGGAGCGCTTCAACATCCAGCATGAGCTGACCAGGAAAGGAATCGAGAGATTCGTTGCAGACTATGAATCGACGATCCACCGGGCCTCGTGACCCCTGGCTGGAACGGTGACCGATACTTGACGAGGTCATCTGTGTTACGGCTTCATTTCCCGGGGCCCGGAATACCGGTAACGCAGGAACAGGTGATCGCCCGATTGCTTTATAGCTATCAGTTGAAACCATGGTGCTCCTCCGGGAGCAAACGCCAGCCCTTCGACTAACCCTGGACGAGTGACGTCGGTTGCACGGCCGGCAATCTGCGGTGAAACTGTCAAAAAGAGTTCCTGAATAAGCCCACCCTGGAGAAACTGGCCAAAGAGCACCGAGCCTCCCTCATGAAGCAGAAGTTGTACGCCGAATTGCGAAAACAAGAGGTGCACGATTGTCTTCGCGTCAATGAGACCATCTGTCTCAACTGCGATTATCTCAACGCCGCGTAATCGTGTCGCACCGGCTTTCGTGAGAACGTCGCGTCCCACCGCGGTTGAAATAATCACCACCCGCACCTCCGGAGTCCGAAAGATCGCCCTTGTCAGATCCAGGTTGCCGCTTCCGGAGACGATTACCGTCATTGGGAAGCGTCCCTTCCCCAGAGTGTTCATCCGATACTGGTCATAAAGCGTCTTCGAAGGGGGATGAGCGTACCCGGCAGTCCAGAGCGAATGGGGATCCACGTCATGAACGGTGTGGGCTCCGACTACAATCGCGTCAGCTGTGGCCCGTAAGAGACCCATGGTAAAGCGGTCCGCGGTGTTAGAGCCGCTGATCGCCGAACCGCCCGCAAAACCTGGCTTTTTGAAGCTGATCACCCCATCGAGTGTGCCGACGAAATTAGCGATGGTGTATGGCCCGCGGCAGACAGGAAATTGCAGGTCACCATCATAGAGCTCGTGCAATGGTGCTGTGAGCGCCTGTTTACCATGCCCCGGCTTTTGATCGATCAGCGTTTTCAATAGCTGCATTGTGTGGTCAGGCTGCAATCGCAGGTGGGGCCGTACGCTGGCTGAGCATCGTTCGGAACTCCTGATTCAGCAAGGGATTGACGTTGTATTCGCCACGCATCACAAGAGTTCCCGTATGTGAGCTGAATTCACGTACACCTCGAGCCTGCATACAGAAATGCTCAGCTTCGATAAAGATGCCGACTCCCCGAGGTGCGACATCCTTCATCAGCTCATTCGCAATGTCGTGACACAGCCGCTCCTGGCTTGTGAATCGTTTTGAATAAAGTCGAACCATTCTCGTGAGTTTGGAAATCCCAATCAGCTGTTCGGCGGCGAGATACCCGACCCATGCGCTTCCGCGAATCGGAAGGACGTGGTGTTCACAGAGACATGTAAAGCGAATCGGCCCTTCGACGACGTGGGTCTTTTCTTCGTCAGGACCAGCTGGGCACTCTACAGGGAACAAGGTGCTGAGCTTCGAGTCGCCGTCATAACCCTCTGTCATGTCCCACAGGGCGGCCACCCACCGTCGAGGTGTATCCCTGCCACCGGGCGACTCAAGATCAAGGCCCATGCGGGAAAACATTTCTGCGGCATGCTGCTCAAATTTGATCCGTTCCTCCTGCGTAAGTGGTTCTCGCGTCCTCAAAGTATCCATACACACCTCTTTCAAGCAAACCTCAACAGGGATGTTGCAGATGCGAAATTCAGGCTGCCTTGCGCCGCGGCGCGGAATGCCGTTGCATCTTCTTCTCCAGATATTCCTGGAGGGCCACAGCATTATTGTGTTCGCTGTCGTGAGAGCTGTAGACCAAGGTTACGGTCTTTCCGCCCGCAGCGGCATCGAGAATCGACTGCCACGCCTGCGGATTAGCTTCGAGCTCCCGCGAATATCGATGACGAAATTCTGTCCATTTGGCAGAATCGTGCGAGAACCACTGCCGCAGCCCGGTGCTGGGAGCCACATCCTTGAGCCATCCATCGAGTCGCAGCGAAGTCTTTCGGATTCCGCGCGGCCAAAGCCGTTCCACCAGGAATCGTTTGTCATCGCCGGATGTGGCGGTCTCATAAGCCCGTTTCACGGTGATCATCGTCTTATTCCTCCATTCGATTGCCCGGAACTGGTTCAGGTGTGCGCCGAAGCGGCGGCATTTGTTTAGTGCAAGAGTGTCATCTCCATCTGAGCGATCCGCGGAAACAAAATGTTGTTCTCCACATGGAGATCGTGTCGAATTCCGCCGTACAGCTTCCTCAAACCGTCGTAAAATTCCTGATATGCCGGATCTGCGCCTTTTGGAACACGAAATGCATGCGTTTCCTGACGAAGCAGGCTAAGGGTTCGGCCCGCAACTCGATGCTCTTCCGACATGCGCTTCAGGGTTGCCGGAATCCAACCGGGAGTCAGCGATTGGGTACCCTCTCCTAGATAAGCCAGTTCAACTTCCAGCAGCGCAGGAAAGACCGTCTTCTCTTCTGCCTCCAGATGAACTGTAAGCTCCTCAGCCAGTTCCTCGAAGAGCTGCCTAGTGATCTTCAGCTCGGAATGAGCTGAACCGTGGAGTTCTGAGGTGGCTGTTGCAAGCACTCGCAAGTTGCGGATTTCTTCTTTGAGGTCCGCATGTTCTTTCCGGAGAATACGTAGGATCAGAAACTCGCATGTACTGCCATTCCAGTCAACCTGGTGTGGCGCGAATTGGCCGCCGGGGTCGGCCAGAGCGCGAGTCATTTCTCCTGGCGACACATCCAGCCTGGAGCACGCTTCTTTCGAGTGTCTGCTCCCCATGAGAACAGTATTCGATGCCATCTCGGTCGAATATTCCACCGACAACGGTTGCTTCATCGCAATGTGGCCGATCTTTTCCGCAGCCTGGTTCATTGGAACTGCTCCTGAATTTGAGGATTTGATAAAGTGACTGCGTCGCCCAGCAACTGCGCGGTATCGACAGAGGATGGCGTGATCATCGACTCCACGCGCGGAGAACACTTTTTACAGAGAGCTGACAGGCTGCACGGAATCTCCACGCCTTCTTCGTGTAAAGCAGCAATGAACCGTTGAGGGTCACCCAGGTCGCTCCATCCGATTTCTCCACAACTTGCGACAGCAAGCGCATCCGAACTCACGGACAGCACTTCTTTCGAGAAGTCGGACGGACACAGATCCGCATAGACTTGCCCCAGCCGCTCCTCCTCACCCGCGTCCGCACTGAATAACTCTTCTTCAAAGGCCCGGCAGATGGCCGGGGATGCACGACGCACCATCGTGAGGAAGGCATCGGCGGCCCCGACCATTACGAACGTATTCCAGAGGCAACCCTGCGCGAACAGTTGCTGGGCCACGTCCTTCGACGGCTTTTCCCAAAAGCGCTTCACCCTCGCAAGGCTATCGCCGTAGCCGTTCGCTTCTGCGTAGTGAGGTTCGATCCAACCGTATTCTGTCTCGGGACGATTCGCTGCAGCGCCCAGCAGAATGATGAACTCTCGGTTGGCTTTTGTCTGATCAAAAGCGGAATCGAGTGCAGATGTGAATTTTGATTCATTCGAGAAATGGTGATCGGACGGAAGAAATGCGACCAGGGCCTGCCCATCAAGGCGAAGCACGCGCAGCAGGGCCCAGAGAATCGCGGGGAGCGTTCCGCGATTGCAGGGTTGCACAACTTTACGAACGGGCGGCACTTCATCCAGTGCCCTGGAGTAAAACGGCTCGTGTTTTTTTGTCAGTGCGAAGAGAATTCGATCCGGAGCAACAGTTTTGGAAATTCTGCTTTGCGTCTGCGCCAGCAACGTTCTGCCCCCGAGCAACGGGCAGAACTGCTTCGGACGGTTGTCGCCGCATGCCAGCCGCGTCAGGGGCCGCAGGCGAACTCCGTCCCCACCGGCCAGGATCACACCCCAGCGATGGTCATTCAGCGACGGCCGTGAACTCTCTATCATTCATCACTCCCTTATGAATTCCTGCATTTATTGTGTTGGAGTGCCGGAAACGAAACAATGGAATGGCTATCCTTCCGGATGAAACAGAAGTACCGGGGTCCTGAGGCCCGTTTGCAGCATCCTCTGAACAGAGGACCTGAATCCATGGAAGAACATATGTATCCCGTTGCTTCCCGCGAAATCGCAAAGAAGCGCGAACAGCTCGCACCGGAAACATTGGCTGCTTGGCGCGCCTTCAGCCGCCAAGTCTTTGCCGATGGCGCATTGCCCGCCAAAACCAAAGAACTCATTGCGGTTGCTGTAGCCCACGTAACCCAGTGTCCGTACTGCATTCGGCACCACACGGCGGGCGCTCAGTCTCGACGGGCATCAGCCCAGGAAATCATGGAAGCGATTTGGGTGGCTGCCGAGATGAGGGCTGGAGCAGCCGTGGCACACTCCGCTCTCGCTATCGATGCCATGCACCAAGAGGCGCAGCAGGCGGAATAAGGAGATTGTTCCTGGCACCTCGCCGTGGATCGTCAGTCTCGATGTTCGGCGATGTAGTCGCCCACAATGGCTGCGCACTCTTCCAGGAACACTCGATCGTCCGGCCCGAAGGCGCTTCGTGAATGGCTGTCAACATCGATTTCGCCAACGATCTCGGCACCCGCGCGAATCGGCACTACGATCTCCGACTTTGTTTCGAGCGAGCAGGCGAGATATCTCGGATCGGACGTAACATCGTTGATGATGATGGTGTTGCCCTGAGCAACCGCTGCACCGCATATCCCCTCGGTAACCGGGATCCGAACGTGCTCCGTGGGCGCGCCCCGGAAAGGACAGAGCACAAGAACGCCGGGCTCGTTCCGGTCCAGCATATAGAAGCCGATCCAGTTGTAATGTGGAAGGTTCTCGGACATGCGCGAGACGCAGAATTCCTCAAGAGCAGTCGCATTTGTGGCCGCCTCTGCGAACCGGCGAACATCCGCCAGAATCTGCTGGAACTGCGGATTGCTCATATTGGCCACCCATTTTGAAATTGCCTAAGACGCTGCGACGGCGAGAGATAGCGAACGGTTTCAGTTGTCCTCACCCCCGAACTGTCGGTGTTGAACCACGGGAAGCGTGGATCGACATTCACCACCTTTGGCGGGTTGATCGCCGGCTTCCACACATGCAGTGCATCGACGGCGAGCAAAGTGGACAGCAGAAAAGCGATGGCAGCGACCGGCAACAGAGACAAGAACGTGGCAACTATCCCAATGAGGCTGGCCCCATAGGCCACGAAGAGAGTGCGTCCATTAGGCGGTCGTAGCCCCAGGAAGATGGGCAGCCACCGCGCATTGAATCCCCAAGTCGTGGGCACAAGGACGCCCCACCCACCCAGAACTACAAATTGTTGATCGATCACGTGCGGCAGCGCAGGTGAATCTCCGATAAGGCTCTGATGGACAAGCATCGCGCAGTTCACAATCAGAGCAAGCAAGAAGGCAATCGTGGATGCAAAGACGAGCCGCATCCACACTTCCGGCTTTCGCTGCCCCGACTCAGGGCGATGCCTAAGCACGGAGAGAAAGAACAAAGCGAACGCGGAGAGCTGTAGAAAGCCGGACAGCGGAAGCGTGATGTACCATGTGTCGCCCGTCACTCCGGCGAGCCAACGCATCAGAACTCCTACAGTCCACACGATCCAGACGGTCCATCCGGCAACTACCGGAAAGTCTCTTGTGGTCTTCATCTTCGTCAGCGAGTAAAAGCCGATACCGAGAATGAAAGATCCAATCCAGCCGTAAATCTGCGCCTGACCATGAGCCTGCAGCCAGGCCTGCGGTATTGAGGAGGTCTGCCGCTGTTGGGAGATGCTCAGGAGATTCCAAACTCCGAGGAAGGTGCCTGGCAGCAGCATGAAGAATAAGCCGCTGATCACGAATGCGATGACCAATTGTTGGCTTCGGCGTTCGCCCTTAATTCGGTCAGCCTCGCTCCTGGTTGCATCCATGTTCACAGACCTGTTCATCTATGTTTGCGCCGGCCGGCAGCGAGTGCTGCGACTCAGCAGTGACTCAGCTGTTTATCATCCAAGCGTACAATCCGGTCGTCAGCCCTCAGCAGCGAGATGACCTGCTTTGGAGAACGGTTGCATTTTCATTGTCCGGCGAGACCGCTCTCACAGGTATTACGGCATCTGCTTCAACAGCTTGGACGCACTTGCATCAGACTGCAGGAACTTTAGTCACAGCGGGCCATAGTCAGCAGGGATACCGTTGATATCGGAGCATCTCCATCATGTACAAACACAATCTGCGCGATCTTATCGAGTATGACGAGAATAAGTTTTTGGCCAAGGTTCTCGTCAATCAGCCTGGCTACCGCATGGTCCTCCTGACCTCTGCTCCGGACAAAGCATGCCTGAGCATTCAGCAAAGGAGATGGTTACTGTCTACGCTATCTCCGGTCATATCAGCTTCTATGAAGGTCAGGCACACGCCGAGCTACGTGCCGGAGAGGTACTCTGGATCAATGCCGGCGCGCTCCACCGCCTTGAGGCGCATGAAGACTCCTCACTGCTCGTCGTTCGGGCTGGAAATACCGTTGCTGCAGAGGCAGAAGAACTGGACCTGCGCGAAGTACCGCGCGCTCAGCGTCATCCCCTCGTCTTTGCAAAGTTCGATCGTCTCGCAGTCGGTGCATCTTTTATCCTGACTAACGATCACGATCCCGTGCCGTTGAACAGGCAGATGGAATCGATGCGTCCCGGACAGTTGGCCTGGGAATACATCGTCCGTGGTCCGGATATCTTTCGCATTCGTGTTCGCCGCATTGCGCCACTGTCCGGCTCTGAGACTTCGCCCATTCCCGGCAATATGGTGGCGCGGATTCGGCCGTCGTAAATGGAATGCTAACAAACTAAATCGCCGAAACGCTTCTTCATTCCTTCTGCTTTCCGCCGGCCTTGAGAGTGAAAGAGTCCTCTTGCGATTTGATATCGGAGTAAATTCTTTCCCAGACAATGCGGTTGAGGGAGTCTGTGGCCCTGCCTGAACAACCGTCCGGTCCATCACGACGAATTTTTCCGTATCGGCATCGTTGGTCATGCTTTCCGCGAGCGATCTGCCCCAAGACCTTCCACTCAGAAGGCCCTTATGACACGGGTTGCGAAGGTTCACCACGTACCACGTAGTTACAACCGTTTTCCTCGACAGTATTCCCGCTTCATTGATGTAGATCGTCACTCGAGCCAACCATTGAGTTGGCTGAAAAAAGCAGAAGACGCGCCTCAGCCGGAAAGAGAAACGCGTTATGAAAACCAGAAATCATGGAGGGACTTCAACTCTTGTTTCGGTATTTTCGTTGTTCTTGAGCTTAGCGTGGCAAATGGGGGCGGCCACGGCACAGGCTCAAAGTCACTCCCATCATCCAGAGAGTACAGCACAGGTGGTGAAAGCCGCCGATATCGTTCGCGATCCTGCCGATCTGCCGTCGCCGATTGGCGACCGTGCTCCGGCTGTGGTGCACGTAACTCTCACCGCTAAGGAAGTCGTCGGTGCGCTCGATCCCGCAAGCGGCACGACCTACCGTTATTGGACATTCAACGGGAAAGTGCCCGCACCGTTCATCCGTGTGCGCCAGGGAGACACCGTCGAAATGACCCTCGAAAACGCCAAAGACAGCCAGATGGTGCATTCGCTCGACTTTCACGCGGCGATCGGGCCTGGCGGCGGCGCAGCCCTCACACAGGTTCCACCCGGACAATCGAAAACTTTTACCTTTCAGGCCAACACTCCGGGACTATTCGTGTACCACTGTGGCGGTCCGATGATTGCGCAGCACATCGCGAATGGCATGTACGGTCTGATCCTCGTCGAACCCACAGGCGGACTGCCGCACGTCGATCATGAGTACTACCTTATGCAGGGCGAGATCTACACGACGGCTGCGAAAGGCAAAGCCGGCCTGCAACAGTTCAGCATGGAAAACCTGATGCAGGAGAACGCCCAGTACTACCTCTTCAACGGCGCTGTCGATGCCCTCACACGCCAGTATCCTCTCCACGCCAACGAAGGCGAAATGGTGCGCATCTACTTTGGCAATGCGGGCCCCAACGCCACATCCTCACTGCACATGGTTGGAGAAATTTTCACCCGGTATTACCCGCTCGGTTCTCTGAGTTCGCCGCCTCTCGCCGGGATTCAGACAGCGAGCATCCCTCCGGGCGGAGCTGGAATTATGGAACTCAAAGCCAGTGTGCCAGGAGAATTCGCGATGATGGACCATGCGATCTCTCGAATGGAAAAAGGGGATATGGCCTTCCTCGAAGTGAAGGGCCCGGAAAACACCGCCCTGATCCATGCGGGCCCGGCATTGCCCACCGGCGGAATTCAAGCAATCAGCGGCGTCACGGCGGCCGATATGGACGAGGTCAACCACATCAAAGCATCTTCCGCAGCCCTTGCGGTTTCGGAGCCTGCTGGCGGGATGGGCGACATGGCCTCCATGTCCATGCCTAGTCAAGCACCGGCGTTCAGTCTGAAGTCCGTTGGGGGACTCTTCGGGTGCCTCACGAACGAGAGCGACGGCAAAACCATGCTGAAACTGTTCCACTCGCAGAAGGTATATCGGCTCGAAGCGCAGCCGCTCTTGTTCTCCGAGAATGCAGGCCGATTCGTTCACGTAACCGGTCATTTCGGCAGCGTTCTTCCGATTGAGGATCCTCACGTCTCGAGCTACGTCGTCGAGACTGTCGATGCCATCGCCCCGAATTGTTCGACAAAGATAACGACTGCCGTTCTAGAGAAGGCGCTAGCGCCCCCTGAGGCACCGGTCGGCGGAGTGATCACGATGGGTGCAATGTCGTTCATACCTGCGACCATGAGGATCAACGCGGGGGAGCAGGTGGCCTGGAAGAACACCTCAACCTACTACCATAACGTTGTCGATGATCCTACAAGAGCAATGAACCGCGTCGATGTGGGCTTTCCGTCCGGGAGCGGACCCTTTGGATCGCCCGTGTTGCAACCGGGCTCATCTTTTTATCACGTGTTCGACAAACCGGGGACATATCGTTACATATGTGTGTTCCACGAGGGCAGTGGGATGAGAGGAACCGTGATCGTACGTCCAGCGCCGCTCCTCGCTTCGGGCAAGGAGTGATTTCCAGCTATCTCATCCGTATATCTGCAGGATATTGGTGTGCTCATGAGCCGCTGTGCAAAAACAAGGCCCATGAGCACTACAAATTGAAAAGGCAGTACTCCATTCGACGTGATCCGGTTTAGTAAAAACTGCGAATTGAGCTCACATCATGGCTTCCCGAGTTCCAATTCCATCGAGATCAGTATTGGATACAGGTTTAGAAAACACGGAATGGGCAGAAAGCCATGCCCATTGGTTCACTTGAGGCGAAGTCGCCAACTCACTCATTGAAACAAGACGTCACAAGGATTGGAGAGGGCCGCTGAGACTATATCGCACACGAAAAATCTGTATATTGCTGAAATATAATTTGCTTAGAAGGTTCCAGACGGTTCGGAAAGGTTCGGGGAAGTTCCGGAAACCTGTCTTTGTTGGTTGCCCCCCAGGGATTCGAACCCCGATTGATCGGTTCAGAGCCGACTGTCCTACCATTGAACGAGGGGGCAGCGATTCGCCCCAAGAGGGAAGGCGCTAACCCGGAGCCGCGAGCACTACCTCACTCGCCGCATCCGTAATCCAGTGTAGCGGCCCATCCTGAGCCGGTCAAACGACACCGCTGCTCAGATACACGCACCTCATCGCCACTCCTGATCACTTGACCTCGGCATTAGACCCAGATATTTTTGGAGGGCAAATTAACCTACTCCATTCGAAGCAGGATCCATGTTCAGCAGAGTCGTGTGCTCCGTTGCGCTCGCACTTACTACACTTTCCATCTCGGCATCGGCACAGTCGCATTGGGTTGCGACGTGGGCCGCGTCCCAGCAGAAACCCATGCCGACCTTCGCCCGCCCTGGAACTCC
>Ga0157369_10006165_pt1 | contig 13916 bp, 17 predicted proteins | sample C25metaG_FD_113461 | JGI IMG/M metagenome (GOLD analysis project Ga0157369, IMG submission 113461) | Corn rhizosphere microbial communities from Kellogg Biological Station, Michigan, USA - C2-5 metaG | ecosystem: Host-associated > Plants > Roots > Rhizosphere > Soil | place: USA: Michigan...
CGGCCGCTGCCGGGCGGCAGCGCGAAGCTTTCCGCGTTCGCGGGCGTCACGGCGGCGAGGCCGAGCGCCTCCATCGCCAGCCACACGGCGCTCGCGCCGCCGACGGCTCCCAGCTTCGTCAGCACGTCCCGGCGCGTCTCGCCCATCCTTCTTCTCCTATTTGCGGGCGGCGGTGACCTCGATCTCGACCAGCCAGCCCGGATCGACGAGCGCGGCGACCTGCATCGTCGCCCGCGCCGGCTTGTTCGGCTGCGCAGGCGTGCCGAACTTCTCGCCATAGGCCTTCATCATCCCGGCGAAGTCCATCCGCGCCTGCCCCGGGGGCGCGACGAGGTAGACGCGCATCATCACGACGTCGCCCATGCCGAGGCCGAGCCCGGCGAGCTGCTTCTCGATCTTGGCGAGGATGGAGCGGGTCTGCGCCGCCGTGTCGCCGTAGCGGGCGACGCTCCCCGCCGGCGCGCTGGCGTCGACGGCGTCCGGCACGTTGCCGCTCAGATAGACGGTGCGCGCCCCCGCCGGCACGTCGACCGCGGCGGCGATGGGACCTTCCGCAGGTCCGACATGGCGGACTGCCTGCGCGCCGGCCGGCGCCGAGCCGGCCAGGAAAAGCAATGCGAGAGCTGGCTTGAGCATCCGACTCACCCCCCGAACGCGTGGTTACACCGCCGGAACGGGCGCCGCCACCCTCCGCTTGCGCGACCGCTAGGCGGGGCCGAGCGGGAGGTTGTCGATGAGGCGCGTGGCGCCGATCTTCGCCGCCGCCAGCAGCCGGGCGGGCCCTGAAAGCGCCTGGAGCGGCGCGAGCGTCTCCGCGTCGCGAAGCTCGACATAGTCGATCGGGTCGAAGCCGGCGCGCGCCAGCTTCTCCCGGGCCGAAGCGAGCACTTCGCCAACCGGCTGGCCGTCGACGATCGCCTGCGCCGCCTCGCCGAGCGCCCGCGGCAGCGCTCGGGCGGCGCGGCGCTCCTCCTCGGTGAGGTAGAGGTTGCGGGACGAGAGGGCGAGGCCGTCGGCGTCGCGCTGGGTCGGCACGCCGACGATCTCCACCGGCAGCCCCTCCTCGCGGACCATCTGCCGGATGACGAGCAGCTGCTGATAATCCTTCTCGCCGAACAGCGCGACGTCGGGCCGGACCTGGTCGAACAGGCGGGCGACGACGGTCGCGACCCCGTCGAAATGGCCGGGCCGCGCGGCGCCGTCGAGCGCGTCGCCGAGCGGACCGGCGCGGTGCGTGATCTCCGGCCCGTCCGGATACATGGCCGCGACGTCGGGCGCCCACAGGATTGCCGTCCCCGCCGAATCGAGCACCTGCGCGTCGCTCGCCTCGCGCCGGGGGTAGCGCGATAAATCCTCGTTCGGGCCGAACTGGGTCGGGTTGACGAAGATCGAGGCGACGACATGGTCCGCCCGCCGCCGCGCCTCGGCGACCAGCGCCATGTGGCCGGCGTGGAGCGCGCCCATGGTGGGCACGAAGGCGACGGTGCCGCCGTCGGCCCTGAGCGCCGCCACCGCCGCCCTCAGAGCCTCGATGTCACGGACCGTTTGCACCCTTTCCCCGCCTCCGATAGAGCCTTGCCGGGGCCGCCCTTGCGAGGCGGCGCGGGCAGAATCAAGGGCAAGGGGCAGATGGCGCCGCCGCATTTCATCGTCTTCGCCAACGAGAAGGGCGGCACCGGCAAGTCGACGACGGCCGTCCACACCGCCGTGGCACTCGCTGCGGCGGGACGCAGGGTGGCGGCGCTCGACATGGACACGCGCCAGCGCACGCTCGGCCGCTATCTCGACAATCGCGGCGAGACGGTGAAGCGGCTCGGGGTCCCCCTGCCGATGCCCGCCTACGACACGTTCGATCCGGCGAAGGGCGAGGGGATCGAGGCGGCGCTCGACCGGCTCGGCGAGGGCGTCGACGTCGTCGTCGTCGACACGCCGGGACGCGACGACCCCGACGCCCGCAAGGCGATGCTGCGCGCCGACACTCTCGTGACGCCGATCAACGACAGCTTCGTCGATCTCGATCTCATCGGCCAGGTCGACGCCGAGACCTACCGGGTCCGCCGGCCGAGCTTCTATGCCGAGCTGGTCTGGAACAGCCGCACCCAGCGCGCGAAGACGCACGGCGCCAGCGTCGACTGGGTCGTGCTGAGGAACCGCATGCAGCATATCGAGGCCCGCAACATGCGCCGCGTCGGCGACGCGCTGAACGAGCTGTCGAAGCGGGTCGGCTTCCGGATCATCCCGGGCCTCGGCGAGCGGGTCATCTACCGTGAGCTGTTTCCGAAGGGCATCACCCTCCTCGATCTCGCACAGCTCGGCGAGGTCGGCATCGCCCATATCGCCGCCCGCCAGGAGCTGCGCGAGATGATCGCCGGCCTCGCGCTTCCGCCGCAGGGAGACTCGGCCGCGCCGCCGCGCGCCGCCGCCGCGGGCTGATGGGGCTCCTCGTCCTGCTCGCCGGAGCGGGCGTCCTCTGGGCCTGGTGGACCGGCCGGCTCGGCCGCCTCAGCCACGAGGATGTCGTCGCGGCACTGCTCTTCCTGCTCGGCGTCGAGATGCTGGCCAGGGGCGTCCTCCTGCCGGGCGCCGCCTTGATGGCGTCGAGCCTGCTGTGGGCCGCCTGGCGCCGGAGGCCGGCCGCGCCGGCAATGCCTGCCGACGAGGCGCGGAGGCTGCTCGGCGTCGGCCCCGCCGCGACGCTCGCCGAGATCCGCGACGCGCACCGCCGCCTGATCAGCCGGGTGCATCCCGATGCCGGCGGCTCGGCCGAGCTCGCCACCCGGGTCAACGCCGCCCGCGACGCGCTCGTCGCGGAGATGAACCGCCGAACGCCTCGCGCGTCTTAAGCCCAAACCCTCGTTCCCCGACATGGAGTAGCCGATGAGCCACGCTTTCAACCCGACCTCCCTCCGCGAATACGATATCCGGGGAGTCGTCGGCGAAACGCTTGGCCCGGACGATGCGGAGGCAGTGGGACGCACCTTCGGAACGCTGGTGCGCCGCGCCGGTGGGACCCGGGTCGCCGTCGGCCGCGACGGTCGCGAAAGCTCGCCGACGATGGAGGCGCGGCTGGTCGAGGGGCTGACGAAGAGCGGCTGCGACGTCGTCCGGATCGGCCTCGGCCCCACCGCCATGCTCTATTATGCCGAGGCGGAGCTCGGCGTCGACGGCGGCATCCAAATCACCGGGAGCCACAATCCGGCCGAGTATAACGGCTTCAAGATGGTGCTCCGCCACGGCGCCTTCTTCGGTGAGCGCATCCAGGAGCTCGGCCGCATGGCGGCGGCGGGCGACTGGGAGGAAGGCTCGGGCTCGGTTTCCGACGAGGCGGTGATCGACCGCTACGTCGACCGGCTTCTGCAGGATTTCGGCGGCCCCGCCTTCCGGATCGGCTGGGACGCCGGCAACGGCGCCGGCGGGCCGGTGGTCGAGCGGCTGGTGAAGCGCCTCCCGGGCGAGCACCACACGCTCTACACCGACATCGACGGCCGCTTCCCCAACCACCACCCCGATCCCACCGTGGAAGCCAATCTCGAGGACCTGAAGCGCCTTGTCCGCGACAAGGGGCTCGATTTCGGAGTCGCCTTCGACGGCGATGCGGACCGGATCGGCGCCGTCGACGGAGAGGGCCGGGTGATCTGGGGCGACCAGCTCCTCTCGATCCTCGCCGAGCCGGTGCTGGAGGCGGTCCCCGGCGCGACGATCATCGCCGACGTCAAGGCGAGCCAGGCGCTGTTCGACCGCATCGCGGACCTCGGCGGCAAGCCGGTGATGTGGAAGACGGGCCACAGCCTCATCAAGTCGAAGATGAAGGAGACCGGGGCGCCGCTCGCCGGCGAGATGTCGGGCCACATCTTCTTCGCGCACCGCTGGTACGGCTTCGACGACGGCATCTACGCGGCCCTGCGCCTGATCGAGGCGGTGGGGCGGCTCGGCGGGTCGCTGACCGCGCTCAAGGACAGGATGCCGGCGATGGTCAACACGCCCGAGATCCGCTTCCAGGTCGACGAGAGCCGCAAGTTCGCGATCGTCGAGGAGGTGCTCGACAGGCTCGAGAAGGACGGCGCGAGCGTCGACCGCACCGACGGCGCGCGCGTCTCGACCGGGGACGGCTGGTGGCTTCTGCGCGCGTCGAACACCCAAGACGTCCTCGTCGCCCGCGCCGAGGCGCGGAGCGAGGAGGCCCTCGAGCGGCTGATGGCGCAGGTCGACGAACAGCTCGCTCTTTCGGGCATCGAGCGCGGCCCGCAGGCGGCGCACTGACCTTGCCCAGGCTCTATCCCGAAGCGCTGGCTTTCTGCGTCGCCTGGGCGGCGCTCGCCGTCGCCGGCTTCGCGCTCGCCGATTGGCGGGTCGGGGCGCTCCTCTCGGTCGGGCTGTTCATGGTGATCATGCCGGCGAGCGCGCTCATCCTCTCGCGGACCAGCAACGTGGCGCTCGAGCGGGCGGTGCGGTGGGCAATTCTCGCGGTCGCCACCCTCGCCTTGCTGTCGCTGGTGGACCTCAACCGGTGAGCGGCTGGCACGACCCCAGGGACTGAGCGGCTGGACGCGCGGCGCGGGCGGTGGCAGCACCGCATCGTCCACTCGAAAGGATCGCCATGCTTCCGGCCGTTTTCGCCAGCCTCCTCCTCCTCGCCGCGGCGCCTCAGCAGGCGCCTTCGCCTGCACTCGACGCCGAGACGATGAACGATGTCCGCTGCCTCGTCGCCACCACGAGCATCGTCAAGAACAAGGATCCGAAGCTGGCGCAGGCGGGGATGATCGCGAGCCAGTACTTCTTGGGGCGGATCGACGGGCGGACGCCGAAGCTCGACCTGGAGGACGCGCTGGTCCGGGCGGCCAAGTCGATCTCGCAGGAACAGATGAAAGCGCTGTTCCAGCGCTGCGGAACGCTGCTTCATGATCGCGGCGAGGCCGTGAAGGCCATCGGCGCGCGGCTGGAGGCGCGCGGCATCTAGCCGCCGCGCCCGCTCCTAATCGTCCTCGTCCTCCCGTCCCACGAGGTTCAGCTCGCGCGCCTTGATCTGGCGGGTCATGCACCAGTGCATCAGCGCGTCCTCGCGGCCGTGCGTGATCCAGACCTCGCGGGGCTTCAGCTCGGAGATGGTCTGGGTGAGCTCGTCCCAGTCGGCATGGTCGGAGACGATCAGCGGCAGCTCGACGTTGCGCTGGCGGGCGCGCTGGCGGATGCGCATCCAGCCTGACGCCATGGCGGTGATCGGGTCCGGCAGGCGCCGCGACCAGCGGTCGTTGAGCGCGCCGGGCGGGGCGACGACGATCCGGCCCTTGAGCTCTTCCTTCGCCGCGCCGGTCGCGGGACGGATCTCGCCGAGGTCGACGCCGTGCTCGCGATAGAGGTCGCACAGGCGCTGGAGCGCGCCGTGGATGTAGATGGGCTCCTCGTAGCCGCGGCGCCGAAGCTCCATCATCAGCCGCTGCGCCTTGCCGAGCGCATAGGCGCCGACGAGCACGCACCGCTCCGGATTCTCGTGGAGGCGGGCGAGCAGCCGGTCGATCTCCGCGCGCGTGTCCGGATGACGGAACACCGGGAGCCCGAAGGTCGCCTCGGTGACGAAGATGTCGCAGGGCACCGGCTCGAACGGCAGGCAGGTGGGGTCGGGCCTTCGCTTATAGTCGCCTGAGACGACTATTCGCTCGCCCGCATGCTCGAGCACGATCTGCGCGGAGCCGAGCACGTGGCCGGCCGGGACGAAGCTCACCTCCACCTCGCCGAGGCGCACCACCTCGCCGTAGGAGACCGGGCAGCCGCCGGGCTGCGGGCCGTAACGGCAGGCCATGATCGCCAGCGTCTCCGCAGTCGCCCACACCCGCTCGTGGCCGCCGCGGGCGTGGTCGGAATGGCCGTGGGTGACGAGCGCGCGCGCCTTGGGCTGCGACGGGTCCACCCAGGCGTCGGCGGGCTTGACGTAGATGCCTTCGGGAAAAGGCTCGATCCAGGAACCGAGGCGGGCCATCGGGAGCTATACGCGTGAAGGAGCGCCGCGGCGTCAAGCGCGCGGGTGCGTGACACGAAGGAGCGAGCGATGGATCTGGGCGGCGCAGGCTGGGGGCTTCAGACGATCGTCGGCGGGCTGCTGCTGTTCGCCGTCCTGCTCTGGGCGGTGCTGAGGAACCGCAGCTCGAAGACGCCCGTCGACCGGACGGAGCAGGGCGCCCGCCGGGTCTATGACGAGAGCGAGGAGGTTCGGCGGACCGGCGACGACGACGTCTGACCGCTTGCGCCGGGCCCCTGCCGCGCCCCATCTCGGCTGAATGGACGACGCACCGGCCCTCCCATCCGCCGTCACGAGCTGGTTCGCCGCCAAGGGCTGGGCGCCGCGTCGCCACCAGCTCGAGATGCTCGCCGCCGCGCGTGCCGGGCGGAGCGCGCTGCTCGTCGCCCCGACGGGGGCGGGCAAGACCCTGGCGGGCTTCCTCCCAAGCATCGCGGAGCTCGCCGAGCGCCCAGCCGACGGCCTCCACACCCTCTACATCTCGCCGCTCAAGGCGCTCGCCGTCGACGTCCGCCGCAACCTCCTCACCCCCATCGAGGAGATGGGCCTCCCGATCCGCGTCGAGACCCGCACCGGCGACACCCCGTCCGACCGCAAGCAGCGCCAGCGGGTCCGCCCCCCGCAGATCCTCCTCACCACCCCCGAATCCCTGAGCCTGCTGCTCAGCCACGAGGACAGCGCCCTCCTCTTCGGCAACCTCTCCACCGTCGTGATCGACGAGATCCACGCCTTCGCGACCGGCAAGCGCGGCGACCTCCTCGCCCTCGCCCTCGCGCGCCTCCAGCGCCTGTCGCCCGGCCTCCGCCGCGTCGGCCTCTCCGCCACCGTCTCCGATCCCGAGGCCTTCCAGGGCTGGCTCGCCCCGCACGGCGACGCCGAGGCGGTCGCGCTGGTCGAGGGCGATCCCGGCGCCCCGGCGCAGCTCGCCATCATGCTCCCCGACGAGGACCGAATCCCCTGGGCCGGCCATTCCGGCCGCTGGGCGGCGCAGAGCGTCATGCGCGAGATCGAGCGCCACAGGACGACCCTCATCTTCTGCAACACGCGCAGCCTCGCCGAGCTCATCTTCCAGGACCTGTGGGCGGTGAACGAGGCGCACCTCCCGATCGGCATCCACCACGGCTCGCTCGCCCTGGAGGCGCGGCGAAAGGTCGAGAACGCCGTCGCCGACGGGCGCCTTCGCGCCCTCGTCTGCACCGCCAGCCTCGACCTCGGAGTCGATTGGGGCGACGTCGACCTCGTCATCCAGATGGGCGCGCCGAAGGGCTCGTCGCGCCTGATGCAGCGGATCGGCCGCGCCAACCACAGGCTCGACGAGCCGTCGGAGGCGATCATCGTCCCCGGCAACCGCTTCGAATATCTCGAAGCCCGCGCCGCCCTCGACGCCATCGCCGAAGGCGCGCTCGACACCGAATATTTCCGCCCCGGCACATTGGACGTCCTCGCCCAGCACATCATGGCCGTCGCCTGCGCCGCCCCCTTCCAGGAGCTGGACCTGCTCGACGAGGTGCGGAGCGCCGCCCCCTATGCCGGCCTCTCGGAGGAGACCTTCCGCGCCGTCCTCTCGTTCATCGAGAGCGGCGGCTACTCCCTGCGTGCCTACGACAAGTTCCGCCGCATCGTCCGCGAGGAGGACGGCACCTGGCGCGTCGCCCACCCCCGCTTCATCCAGCAGCACCGGATGAACGCCGGCATCATCGTCGACACGCCGCTCTATTATGTCCGCTTCAGGAACGGCCGCCTCCTCGGCACCGTCGAGGACAATTTCGCCGAGACCCTTGTCCCGGGCGACACCTTCTTCTTCTCCGGCCTGGTGCTCGAGGTCGACCGGATCGACGGCGTCGACCTCCTCGTCCACGCCACCTCCAAGTCCGCCCGCATCCCCACCTACATGGGCGCCCGAATCGCCATCTCGACCAACCTCGCCGACCGCGTCCGCGCCTTCCTCCACGACCGCAGCCAGTGGCCGCGCTTCCCCGATCCGGTGCGCGAATGGCTCGCCACCCAGGACTACCGCTCCGCCATCCCCGCCCCCGACCAATTGCTCGTCGAGACCTTCCCGCACGAGCACGTCCACTACATGGCCGCCTACAGCTTCGAGGGTTGGAACGCGAACCAGTCATTGGGCATGCTGATCACGAGGCGGATGGAGGCGGCCGGCCTCAAGCCCCTGGGCTTCGTCGCCAACGACTACGCCCTCGCCTGCTACGGCCTCGAGCCGATCGAGGACCCCGCCGCCCTCTTCTCCGCCGACATCCTCGAGAACGAGTTCGTCGACTGGGTGGAGAATTCGCACCTCCTGAAGCGCGCCTTCCGCGAGGTGGCGGTGATCGGCGGCCTCGTCGAGCGCGCCCACCCCGGCAAGCGCAAGACCGGCAAGCAGGTCACCTTCTCCACCGACCTCATCTACGACGTGCTGCGCCGCTACGAGCCCGACCACCTCCTGTTGAAGGCCGCTTGGGCCGACGCCCGCGAAAAGATGACCGACGTCGGCCGTCTCGCCCGGCTCCTGGACCGCGCCCAGTCCACGATGCTCCACGTGACGCTCGACCGAGTCTCCCCGATGGCCGTCCCCGTCCTCACCATCATCGGCCGCGAGCGCATGGCCCAGGGTACGGCCGACGACCAGCTGCTGATCGAGGCGGAGAGTTTGGCGGAGGTGGCGATGCGGCGGGATTAGCCCTCTGTCCCGCTACACACGCATCCCCAATATCCGTTCGGGCTGAGCCTGTCGAAGCCCTCCCTCGGTCCGCAGCATCCGGTTCGGGCTGAGCTTGTCAATCTCCACCGGACGGACGAGGAAGGGGCCAGTCTAGCCCACTAGCAGGCCTCGACCAAGCGCGTGGGAGCTGGATTGCTCCATGCAGACGCGATCCGCCCCTGCGCCTCCCGCCGTGATCAGGCGGGCGTCCAGCATCAACGGGCTGCCCGCCTTTCCTTTATGGCTCTTAGGCCGCGCGCTAAGCCTCCCAGTTAGGCGACGGGCTTGCTGGTCTGAGTCCATAGCTCGATGATTCGATCACCATCACGCGCGATCAGCCTCCACCGATAGAATCCAACGGCCTCGTCGGCCGTCCCCTCCTCATACTCTCCCCAGAGCGGCACGTAGGCTGGATCGGCGAAGCCGTCATTTAGGGGAGCCGCCATCACATAGGCACGGCCATCTTTGACGACCAACGCGCCAAGCGGATCGGATTTCTGCACCGAGTCATACCGCGATGTAACATCCACCACGAACTCGGTCTGCTCAATCAACAAGCCTCGCAGTGAGACATCCAACTTAATCGGGAAGAAGTGCAGCGGCGCCTGTCCCTCCAGATACAAAGCGTAAGGCTTGCCCCCCCAATCGACGATTAGGGCGGGCGGTAGGTTGTTCCGGATCGGCCACAGCAGGCCCGTCAAGCCGGTCGTTTGGTTGAGCTTCACCGGCTTTAGCAAGCGGAGAGGTATGTCGATTTGCGGTACGTCGCTGGTTTCGCCGTTCATATGCGCCTCCTGTGTCTGACAGATGGGACGGGTTGCGCCCGAATTCCATCCATAGTGATTCAGTTGAGATTATGATCGACAAATAGCGACTCAGTTTGCATAACCTGGATCAGAAAAGGAGAAAGCGCATGGATGCGGAGGAGTTTCGCAAGCTGCGGATGAAGGTCCAAATGACTCAGGCTGAGTTCGGAGAGGCTCTTGGCCTCACAGGCCAGTTCATCGGTATGATGGAGAGGGGGCAAAATCCAATCGAGCTTCGCACGGCGTTGGCAGCACGTTATCTAGTTGACCATGCGCAGCCGAACGGCCGGGTCGCGGCCTTCGCGCTTCGGGACAAGCTCCTTGCCCTCGGCGCCGAGTTTCGTGCCCTGGAAGGTGCAGACGGGCTCCTGCACATGAGACAGGTTCAGAATAGCGATGGCGAGACGTTCACTTTCCAGCTGACTGCGAAGGTATTCGAGCCGATACAGGATTGTATTGAGAATGACTGCTTCTTGGATAACGAGCGCGCACAAAATGCGGCGTAACGCAAGCGCGCTACACGGCGAGTAGGAGAAACCAGAATGCTGATCGAGACAATGACACGCAAGCAGGTCATCCTGCCACTCGCCAACATCACGTGCGCGAAAGCTGTGGAAGGTGGGTTCATTGTTACGGATGCCCAAGGCAATGATCACGAGGTTGACAAAATCTCTTGGGAAATAGCCGTCGAAGGCACTCCCACAGCGACAGTGGCCGCCGCTCCGGGAACCTACCTCATCAACCCCGGAGACGGTGAAGAGGACAGCCCCAAGGTCTGGAAGAGCAACGTGCTCGGTTGGATGGTCTGCGCGGATACCGCCGTCCGCCCCATGGTCCTTGACCCGGAGGCATTGCTGTCCTCGCCGTGGCAGGTTCTTCACCCAGACGGGCGCGTCGAGAGGAGTGACGGACGGGGTTGGAACAGTTTGGATGATTGGCTGGACGAAGTGCGTGAGGAGGAGGCATCCTGACCTTAGCGGAGGCGAAAATGGCGCCGTCAGAACAGTGGACAGATGAAGCGTATCTCCTGTTTGGGGACCAAAGCCCCATGTTTTCCGTGGGAGTATGGCTCCCTCCGTCTCTAACTTCGGAGCGCTCGCTATGGATGGATAAAGGAAGTTCGCGTGCTAATCTCCACATCGGGTGCAGCGATTGGAGCAGCAATGAGCGAGGCATTCGTGACTAACCCATGAAGCTATTCTCGCAGGACCAGCTGGAAGCGATCGCCGGGGCGCTAGGCGATACGACCGCCGGCCTCACGAATCCTGAAATCGAGTTCCTGCTCGCGTCGTCGAAGATGGTCGACCCTGGAAAGGCGACCAAGCGGGTTCGCCTCTACAACGCCTTTGCTGAGAGCCAGAACAGTAAACGCAATCGTACTCACGTTCTCCAGTTCATCCGCCTCGCGATGAGTCCGGCGCGCTACGCCCGCGAACCCCATCGCTTTGAACCAATGCGTGCCGGGCTGAACCAAGCGCTAGCCTTCGCCGGCCTCTACGTCGATGAGACTGGCGACCTCAGGAGCGCTGTCTCGGTTGCCACGTTACCGGAGGCGCAGAGGCGAGCTCGGGAGCTGCGGTCGCACCTCGAAGGGCGGGGAATCCATCCCGATGTTCTCGCTTTTTGTCGAGCCGAGCTTTTGCAGGATAACTATTTCCACGCCGTTCAGGAGGCGGTGAAGAGCGTAGCTGACAAGATGCGTCGGATGACGGGTTTAGCCGATGACGGCGGGCCTCTAGTCGACCGGGCACTCGGCGGCGAGGCGCCCATTCTCGCGATCAATGCTCGGAGGACGATGAGCGAAAAATCAGAACAGACCGGCTTTGCCAACCTCGTCAAGGGCACCTTCGGCATGTTCCGAAACCCGACGGCTCATGAGGCGCGGATTTATTGGACGATGACGAAAAGCGATGCCGAGGATCTGCTTACCATCGTGTCGCTTATCCATCGCCGACTTGACGCCAGCCATATGCCGCCGCGGGCCTGAAGTGGTGGAGGCAGGATACCGTTCCGGATCGGATGTCGAGATCGTTGCTCGCCTGCCATCTCATTTCTCAGAGGCGGATCTAGGCCGCTTTCGAGAACTGGTCGTGGAAGGAGGCGAGGTCGGCGGCGCTAAGTTGACGGTCAACATTGCTAGGGCCCGCATTCTCGTGGTGGCAATGCAGGCGGGGAAGATTTGCGGAGCTACTGCGCTCAAGCGCCCACAGCAGACTTATCGCAATAGGGTCGCAACCCAAGCGGGGGTGAAACTGGCTCAGGAAGATTATCCGTTCGAGCTAGGGTATGTTTATCTAGAACCGATTCTGCGCCGACGTGGACTGTCACACCGGATGGTCGCATCAGCCCTACAGCATTGCGATGCGGGCGGGGTTTTCGCGACAGTCCGCGTCGACAATTTGGGGATGCGAGCAACGTTAGCGACCGCGGGTTTTGCGGCTGTGGGATCCGACTATCCCGGAGCGGAGGGGCGCCGGATCGGGCTTCTAATTCGCCAGGCCTAACCCTCCCGCACCAGCTCCACATGGCTCACCCCGAGCCCCTGCGCGATGACGTAGAGCGTGACGATCGTCGGGTTGATGAGGGGCATGCTAAGGCCTCGGCTTCCAGCCGAATCCATACCCCTCATCCCCTTCTCAAGCCCGCTTATATATTGCTGGCTCACCCCGCACCGCTCCGCCAGCTGCTCCTGCGTCAGGCCGCTCGCCGCGCGGAGGCGGGCGAAGTTGCGGCCGACGAGCTGATACCCTTGCCGCCAAGTGGTATTTGCCGGCAGCAGGACGGAAGCGCCCAGCGCCGAACCTTCAGGAGGCGCGCCGCGCCCTCGCCCGCGGGCTGTAGCGATGCGCGTAGACGACGGCCGAGAGGGCGGCGAGCGTCCCGATGATAGCCGGAAGGGCCAGTGCGATGTTCATTCGACCAAAGCCTCGTCGTCGAGGACACCCAATATGTGCCATCCGGCGAGGAAGCACAATGCTGCCGCGACCAGCCACGTGAACACATAGGCGTCGAAGCCCCGATTGAAGCCTTTGATCGCCCATGTAGCCAACGCGGTGCCCAGCAGGGCCGTTCCGCCGTTGGCGAGCACGCCCGCGATCCACTTCAGCCGCTCGTTCCAGCGGACGACGTCCGCTCTGGTCAGCTCTTCGTCCACCTGCGCCCCCGTGCAGCGGTGCCGCAGAGTGTGTCAGCGAAAGGAGAATGTCCAGTCGGCGGCGAGGCCACGGGGACGGACGTCGACCTCGACTGCTGCGTCGACGGATATGCCGAGATGGCCAGGTTCCTCGCCTCGGCGGCGTTGCAGGAGGAAGGCGGCTGACGAAGGCGCCGGCGGCGATTTCCCTACACCCCTGCACCTGTGATAGGACAGGCTATGTTCGCGAATCGTTCGTTGCGGGATGAGGGGGCGGGAGGGTCGACCGGACGGCCGCGGCGGACCCGGCAGTTTTTTATTTTCCACGAAACTTCGAAACTTCCGCGGCTTTCGGCGCCGCCCTCGGAGCGCCGCCCCAGCTTGCCGCGCCGCCCTCTCGCGCAGGACCCTTCGGCATCGCTCCGGTTCCCGCGTCGCAGCGGCGCGGTTCCCGCCCGGCACAAGTCCGGTGCCCGACCGGAATCCATCCAGCACTGGCCCGGCATCCATCCAGCACTGGCCCGGCATCGACCCGGCAATGGCTCGGCATAGACCCGGCACTGGCCCGGAAGGTGCCTGGCGTCGGTCTCGCGGGCGCCCGACCGCGGCGGCGTTAGCTGCGCGAGGCGAGCGGCGCGATGCGCTCCGGCCCGTAATGGCGGCCGGGCGGCACCGCCCGCCGCCGCCGCCGCCAGACTCGGATGCCCAGCGCGGCCGCGACGAGGGCGAGGCCGGCGAGGGGGGCCTTCGAAGGGGGTGACGCGGCTGGCTCCGGCGCCGCTCGTGCAGGCTCCGCAGGAGCGGTGGCGGCGGCTGCGGCTCCGGCCGCCGCCGCGGCAGGCCGCTCCGCCTGCGCGACCGGGCTCGGCGCCTTCGCCGCCGCCTCCGCCGCCTGCTCCTTCTCCAGCTCGGAGTTGAGCTCGCCGCCCATCAGGACGATGTAGCCGGTCAAGTAGAGCCAGGTCAGGAAGACGACCACTCCGCCCAGCGAGCCGTAGGTCTTGTTGTAGCTGCCGAAATTCTGCACGTACCAGGAGAATCCCAGCGACACGAGCACCCAGACGATGGCGGCGAAAGCCCCGCCCCAGCTCACCCAGCCCCAGCGTGGCTCGTTGCGGCTCGGTCCGTAGCGGTAGATCACGGCGAGCAGCACGGCGACGCTGACCAGCAGCAGCGGCCAGCGCAGCACCCGGACGAGGATTTCGGTGATGGAGCCGAGTCCCACGAAGTTCAGCGCGATCGGCAGCGCCACAACGCAAGCCA
>Ga0157369_10006166_pt1 | contig 13914 bp, 12 predicted proteins | sample C25metaG_FD_113461 | JGI IMG/M metagenome (GOLD analysis project Ga0157369, IMG submission 113461) | Corn rhizosphere microbial communities from Kellogg Biological Station, Michigan, USA - C2-5 metaG | ecosystem: Host-associated > Plants > Roots > Rhizosphere > Soil | place: USA: Michigan...
CGTGTTGCGGTTGATGCCGAGGTAATCGGCGGCCAGCGACTGATTGCCGCCGGCCCGCTCGAGCACCACCTCGAGCATCGGTTTCTCGACGCATGACATCACCATGTCATAGACGTCGTGCGGGTTGGCGCCGTCGAGATCCTGGAAATACATGCCCAGGCTGTCGCGGACGCATTGTTCGATGTTGTGCTTGCTCATGCTGCTAAGGGTTCGTTTCGGTTCGGCTCGGCGCGATCGAGCGCCTCTTCGTCGACATAGACGAGGCGGTCCGACACGGCCTCTTGCTCGTCGAAGAAGGCGTTGACGGCGTCGAGCTGGTCGCGTGTGGTATCGAGCGTGTTCATCCGGTGCCGGAAGAGATTGGCGCCGGAAAGGCCGCGAGTGTACCAGCCGATGTGTTTGCGCGCCGTGCGCACGCCCGTGAATTCACCGTAAAACGCATAGTGATCTTCCAGGTGCTCGTTCATCACTTGGCGAATTTCGGCGATGCGCGGCGACGGCAGCAGCTCGCCCGTCGCCAGGAAATGCTCGATCTCGCGAAAGAGCCAAGGGCGCCCCTGCGCCGCTCGGCCGATCATGATCGCGTCGGCGCCCGTGGCGGCCAAGACGGCGCGCGCTTTGGCCGGCGAATCGATATCGCCGTTGGCAACGACGGGAATGCGAACCGCCGCCTTCACGGCCGCGATCGTTTCGTACTCGGCTTCGCCGTGGTAGAGATCGGCCCGCGTGCGGCCGTGGACCGTCAGCATCGAAATGCCGGCCGCCTCGGCCAGTTGCGCGATGCGAACCGCATTGCGATTCTCGCGATTCCAACCCGTGCGAATCTTCAGCGTGACGGGCACCGCGCTCGGGCCGACGCCGACTGCCGCGACGACCGCCTCGACGATGCGTACGACGAGCGGCTCGTTTTGCAGCAGCGCCGAACCGGCTGCGACGTTACAGACCTTCTTCGCCGGGCAGCCCATGTTGATATCGATGATCTGGGCGCCGTTGTCGACGTTATAGCGCGCCGCCTCGGCCATCATCGCCGGATCGGCGCCCGCGATCTGCACGGCGATCGGTTCGACCTCGCCCGCATGATTGGCGCGGCGCATCGTCTTCTCGCTCTTCCATAGCTGGGCGTTCGACGCGACCATCTCCGAGACGGCGTAGCCTGCGCCAAGCCGCTTGCAAAGCTGGCGAAACGGCCGATCCGTCACACCCGCCATGGGGGCGACGAAAAGATTGTTGCGCAGCGTGTGCGAGCCCAGCGTTGGCATCATGGAAAGGAGCGACGGCCTGCGCTGTCGGGGCGCGGGCGCGGGAAGGCGAGCAGGGAAACGCGCATTTTACCGTTAACCGGTCGTCAAGTGCCCGGCGATCCGGTATGAACGACATCGGCGTCCCGCTATTCGGCCGCGGAAGGGGCGGGCGGGGGAGGCGAGTAGCGCGCGCGCCCTCGGCGCGGCTAGCGGCGCTGGCCGAACATCATCTGGCGCGCAAGCGCCATCTTGGCCGGCGGGAGGCATTCGAGCGCCGTCAGCGCGAGACCGCGCAGCGTCGCCAGCGGGCCGAAGTCGATGGTAAAGAGCCGCGCGAGCGTATCGGTCGCCCCGATCGTCATGCGGCGGTCGAGCGCGCGAGCGCGGGCGAACTGAGCCAACGCTTCTGGCGTGGCGCTCGCACGGGCCAAGGCGTCGGCAAGCGCATGCGCATCGCGTAGCCCAAGATTCAAGCCCTGCCCGGCGACGGGGTGCAGCGTCTGGGCCGCGTTGCCGATCGACGCGATGCGGCCTTCGACCAGCGTCTGCGCCGCGACGAGCCCAAGCGGGAACGCCGCGCGGCCCTTGATCGATTCGAAGCGGCCCATGCGCTCGCCGAATGCGAGCGCCAGCTCTGCCAGCAGATCGGCCTCGGACAGCTCGCTACGGCGCGCCGCCTCAGCGGGCTTCATGCACCAGACGAGCGCGTAGTCGGCTTGCCGCACGCCGCCCATCGGAAGCAGGGCGATCGGGCCTTCGTTCGTGAAGCGCTCCCAGGCGACATGCGGCCGTGGCGCGGAGACGGTGACCGTGCCGACGATCGCCGTTTGGCCGTAGTCGCGCATATCGCGCGGAGCGGCCAGCGGCGCAGGCGCGCGATCGGTCGCGTATAGCCCACCTTCGGCGTTGATCAGTACGCGCGTGCGCAACGTCCGCTGCACGTGCCCGCTTTCGATCGGTAGCGTCACCCACGCCTCGCCCGCTTGGATCTCGGGCGGCAGCGCACGGCACGACGTGAACCAGTGCGTATTCGTGCGGCGCACGACGCCGGCCAGCGCGTGAACGATCGAACCGTAACGGGCGACATATCCGAGCGCGCGCAGTTCGTGCTCGCCGCGCTCGATCAACGTGCGCCCGAAGCGGCCGCGCTGCGATACATGGATACGCTCGATCGCGTTGGCGTCGGCCGGCCACGCGCCGAACGGTTCGAGCAGCATGCGGCTGCCTTCCGAAATCGCGATGGCGCGCGGATCGCCGGCCGCCGCCTCGGGCTCGCGCGCATCGACGAGCGCGACCGACAGCGCGGCGCTCGCGCTACGCCGCGCGAGCCAAGCCGCCAGCGCCAGGCCGACCGGCCCGGCGCCGACGATCGTGACGTCGAATTCGTGCGGGTGGTGCGGGGCAGGTGCGTCGCTCATCGGGTCACGCTGCGCTTTGATCGGCGTGCGCGTCGCGCATCAACGCCTCGATCGCGTCGGCTTCCACGGGGACGTCGCGCGAAATCAGCACGCAGCCGTCGTCGGTGACGATGGCGTCGTCTTCGATGCGAATCCCGATATTCCAGTAAGCCTCGGGCACGTCGGGCGCGGCGCGCACATACAGGCCGGGCTCGATCGTCAGCGCCATCGACGCGCGCAGCGTCCGCCACGGCAGCGCGCCGGATGCGTCGGGCTGCGCCGAACGTTCCCGATAGTCGCCGCAGTCGTGTACGTCCATGCCCAACCAATGGCCGGTGCGATGCATGTAGAAGCGCGAATAGGCTCGCTCGGCGATGACATCGTCCACGGACGAAAACTTCGTACGATCGACGATGCCCGTATCGAGCAGCCCTTGCGCGAGCACGCGCACGGCCGCGTCATGCGGCGCCTCGAAACTGACGCCGGGCCGGGTGGCGTCGATCGCCGCTTGTTGCGCCGCGAGCACGATATCGTAGAGTTCGCGCTGCGCGGGCGAAAAGCGGCCGCTCACGGGGAACGTGCGCGTAATGTCGGAGGCGTAGCCGTCGAGTTCGCAGGCGGCGTCGATCAGGACCAGATCGCCGTCGCGCAACACGGCATTGCCGGCCGGGTAGTGCAGCACGCAGGCGTTGGCGCCGGCGGCGACGATCGATCCGTAGGCCGGCGCTTGGGCGCCGTGGCGGCGGAACGTATAGAGCAACTCCGCTTCGAGTTCATACTCGCGCAGGCCCGGCCGGCAAGTTTGCATGGCGCGGCGATGCGCCTGAGCCGAAATGCGGGCCGCCTCGCGCATGATGGCGAGCTCGTGCTCGTCTTTGGAGAGGCGCATGTCGTCGAGCATCGGCGTCGAATCGATGAGCTTGACGGGCGCCACCGCGCCGCTGCGGCTTTGCGCGCGCACGGCTTCGAGCCAGCGCCGCACCTGGCCGTCGAACTCGGCCGAACGGCCGAAGCCGTAGAACAGCGCCGGAGTATCGCGGATGAGGCGAGGCAACTGTTCGTCGAGTTGCTCGATCGGGAACGCCGCATCGAAGCCGAATGCTTCCCGCGCGGCCTCGGGCCCGTAGTGGAAGCCTTCCCAGGTTTCGCGCTCGGCGTCTTTCGTCCGGCAAAACAGGATCGAAGCCGGCTCGCCGGCTTGGGCCGCCGCATCGAGGACGATAAACGACTGCGGTTCCGCGAAGCCGCTCAAGTAATAGAAATAACTATCGTGGCGGTACGGATAATCGGTATCGCGGTTGCGCAGCGCCTCGGGGGCCGTCGGGATCAGCGCGAGGCCGCCGCCGGCGGCGCGCATGGCGGCGAGCACACGCTCGCGCCGCGCTTGATAGACGGAAACGGCGATGGGGAATTCGGTCGGCGTAGTCATGCTGCGATTGTACTGCTCAATCGGCGCCGTTTCGGATCGTGCCTTGGCCGTCCGACATGTTGGCGCGCGCATACGCCGTTTTGGGCTCCGGCGACGTTATACTCTTCCTCGCACTTCAGCGAGGCCTGACCGAGCTGACGCTGACATCGGCGCGTGAGGCCCAGCGCCGGCGTCGAGTCGGCGCGCCGCGCGCACGACGCGGTGGACGGGGCGGCCCGGCGTTTTCTTGAGAGAAAGACAGATGATGAAATTAATCGGTTCGCTCGCGAGCCCGTTCGTCCGCAAGGCGCGGATCGTGCTCGCCGAAAAGAAGATCGACTATCAATTCGTGCTCGAAGACGTATGGTCGCCCGAGACGACCATTCATACGTTCAATCCCATCGGCAAAGTGCCGTGTCTCGTGATGGAAGACGGCGAAGCCGTGTTCGATTCGCGCGTCATTTGCGAATACGTCGATACGCTATCGCCCGTCGGCAAATTGATCCCGCAATCGGGCCGGGAACGCGTCGAAGTGCGCTGCTGGGAAGCGCTCGCCGACGGCATGCTCGACGCCGCGGTCCTGATCCGCGTGGAGGGCACGCAACGGGAGGCGGAACAACGCAACGAAGGCTGGCTGGCGCGCCAGCAGCGCAAGATCAACGAAGGGTTGGTCGCGATGTCGCAGGGCCTCGCGGGCAAGCCCTGGTGTTCGAACAATCACTACACGCTCGCCGACGTCGCCGTCGGTTGCGCACTCGGTTATCTGGATTTTCGGATGCCCGATCTCAATTGGCGCGAGCAATATCCCAACCTCGACAAGCATTTCGCCAAGCTGTCGCAGCGTCCATCGTTCGTCGACACCCATCCCAATTGAGATGCCGCTTGGCTCGGACCGGCGCCGGTCCAAGCCAAGCGCAGATCACGCTATCGCGACTGGAGCGAGCGCCTTGGGCGCGAACGAATCGCTGCTCGCGAGCGGCCACCACTTTTCGTACAACGAATAGCGGTACTTGCCGTTGACGAGATCGTTCGGCTCCAAGTACTTGAGCAGCTCCGACATCAACTGAACTTCATGCGACGACACGCGGCGCACGATGTGATGCGCGCGCAACTGCGACGGATGATCGAGCCCGGCGGCCTGCACGATCTCCTGCAGCGCGTGCAGTGTGTTGCGATGGAAGTGGTAAACGCGCTCCGATTTGTCGGGTACGACAAGCGCTCGCTGGCGTACCGGGTCCTGCGTCGCGACGCCGGTGGGGCAGCGCCCGGAATGGCACGTCTGCGCTTGAATGCAGCCCACGGCGAACATAAACCCGCGCGCCGAATTGACCCAATCCGCGCCGATCGCGAGTGTGCGTGCGATGTCGAACGCCGTGATCATCTTGCCGCTTGCGCCGATGCGAATCTTCTCGCGCAGGCCCACGCCGACGAGCGTGTTATGCACGAGCAGCAGCCCTTCCTGCAGCGGCACGCCGATGTGATCGGTGAATTCGAGCGGAGCCGCGCCAGTGCCGCCTTCGGCGCCGTCGACGACGATGAAGTCGGGCACGATCCCCGTCTCCAGCATCGCCTTAGCAATCGCAAAAAACTCCCACGGGTGTCCGATGCACAGCTTGAACCCGGTGGGCTTGCCGCCCGAGAGCGTGCGTAGCCGATCGACGAATTCGAGCAGGCCGCGCGGCGTCGAGAACGCGCTGTGCGTAGCCGGCGAAATGCAATCCTTGCCCATCGGCACGCCGCGCGCTTCCGCGATCTCGGGCGTCACTTTGGCGGCGGGCAGTACGCCGCCATGGCCGGGCTTGGCGCCTTGGGAGAGCTTCACCTCGATCATCTTCACCTGGGGCTCACGCGCTTGGCGGGCGAACTTGTCGGGGCTGAAGGTGCCGTCGTCGTTGCGGCAGCCGAAGTAGCCCGAAGCGATTTCCCAAATGATGTCGCCGCCGTGTTCGCGGTGGTATTTCGAGAGCGAGCCTTCCCCCGTGTCATGGGCAAAGCCGCCCTTTTGCGCGCCGAGATTGAGTGCGCGGATCGCGTTGGCCGACAGTGCGCCGAAACTCATCGCCGAAATATTGAAGATCGACATCGAGTACGGCTGCGCACGGTCGGCCCCGACGACGATCCGAAAGTCATGCGAGGCGAGTTTCGTCGGCGCGAGGGAATGACTGATCCATTCGTGCGCGACGGCTTTGACGTCGAGCTCGGTACCGTACGGGCGGCTGTCGGGCTCGTTTTTCGCGCGTTGATAGACGATGCTGCGTTGGGCGCGCGAGAACGGCTTTTCCTCGGTATCGTCCTCGACGAAATATTGGCGAATTTCCGGCCGAATGAATTCGAAGAAAAAGCGCAGATGGCCCGCAATCGGATAATTGCGCAGGATGCTATGGCGCGTTTGCCGCAAATCGAATACGCCGATAGCGATCAACGCAGCAGGAATCAAGAGCCAAAGCCACGCAATCGCATGGCTCGCGGCCAGCAGCACGCCGGCCACGGCTAGCAGGAACGCGCCCCACAGCGCGAAATATCGTCGAGAAAACATCGGCAAGCTCCTAAGCGGCAAGCAGCGAGGGAGCGCAGCGGTTGCCGGGGGGTAGAGATGCGTCAGTTTAATAGGGAATGATGGCGGGTGGCTGTCGCCGCTTCGATGATTCCCCCGCCCAGGCAAACATCACCGTCGTACAGCACGGCCGATTGCCCCGGCGTCACGGCCCATTGCGGTTCGTCGAAGGTCAAGGCGAAGCGTTCGCCGCCGCTCGATTCGTCGTGTGCGGCCTGCGCGCCGAACACGCAGGCCGCATCGGCCTGCCGATACCGCGTTTTCGCCCCGAAGCGAGCGCCTGCCTCGGGCGGCGCGCCCGCCACCCAGCTCGTATTGCCGGCCACGAGCGTGTGCGAGAGCAGCCAATCGTGGTCATGGCCTTGCACGACGTACAGCGTGTTGGCGGCCATATCCTTGGCGGCGACGAACCACGGCTCACCGCTGCCGGCTTTACTGCCGCCGATGCCGATCCCCTTGCGCTGCCCGAGCGTATAAAACGCGAGGCCGACATGCTCGCCGACGATCGTGCCGTCGGGCGTTTTCATCGGCCCGGGCTTGGTCGGCAAATAGCGATTCAAAAACTCCCGGAACGGCCGCTCGCCGATAAAGCAAATGCCCGTCGAATCCTTCTTTTTCGCATTGGGCAAGCCGATGGACGCAGCGATCTCGCGCACCTGCGTCTTCGGAATCTCGCCTAACGGAAACAGCGTTTTCGACAATTGCGCTTGGTTGAGCCGGTGCAGGAAGTACGATTGATCTTTCGTCAGATCTTTCGCTTTGAGTAATTCAAAACGGCCGTCGGCCTCGCGCACACGCGCGTAATGGCCCGTGGCGATCGTCTCGGCGCCGAGCGCCATCGCATGATCGAGGAACGCCTTGAACTTGATTTCGGCGTTGCAGAGCACGTCGGGATTCGGCGTGCGGCCGGCCGAATATTCGCGCAGGAACTCGGCGAACACGCGCTCCTTGTACTCGGCCGCGAAATTGACGGCTTCGACATCGATGCCGATCAGATCCGCCACCGAGACGACGTCGATCCAGTCCTGCCGCGTCGAGCAGTACTCGCTGTCGTCATCGTCTTCCCAGTTCTTCATGAACAGGCCGACGACATCGTAACCGGCTTCTTTGAGGAGCCATGCGGTGACCGACGAATCGACCCCGCCCGACATTCCCACCACGACTTTTTGCTTACTCATTGAACGAATGATTGACTGCTTGGCTGTTATTGGCCGTTGAGAGGCGCGACCGAATGCGTATGCACGAAATCGAGCGGAAAACGCCGCCCCGAGAGGTAATCTTCGAGCGAGCGCATCACGAGCGGCGTGCGGTGGCGCGCCTGGCAGGCGCGCAGCTCATCGGGCGTCAGCCACAGCGCGCGCACGATGCCGTCGTCGAGCGGGCCGCCGCCGGCCAACGCCTCGGGCCCTCCGCAGAACGTAAAGCGCAGGTACGTGGCGGCGCTGCCGTCAGGGCGGTCGATATGCATCATGTAGGCGCCGACGAGCGCTTGCGGCACGAACCGATGCGCCGTTTCCTCCCAGGTTTCGCGCACGACGGCGTCCGTCAGCGTTTCGCCCGGTTCAAGGTGGCCGGCCGGCTGGTTGATCCGCAAACCTTCCGAGGTTTGCTCCTCGACCACCAAAAAACGACCCTCGCGTTCGACGACGGCCGCCACGGTGACGTGGGGCGCCCAGCGTTCCTTTTCCATGGGCGCCATTTTACCGTCTACCGCCCGGCGCTGCCCGCGGCGCCCGGGGAAGGTTCCGCGCATGGGGCTAAATAGAGCGCTCGCTTTTCTGTGGCACTCATTTTTTATCGAAGGCCGAGACTTCGGTTAAAGTGACGCTCAGCGCGCGTCGCCCGCTCGGCGTGTACTGGTTCAGCCGTAACTAGTGGGCCCGACCTTGTCGCCGTGGGACAGTTCGCTGACGCGACCTGACCGGCTCGGGACGGGGCGGCCCAATATGCTTTTGCAGCCGTGTAATCGTATTCAAACGATGGAGTCGGCGCAGCATCGTCGGCCCATCTTCGCGTCAATCGACAAGCAGGTGAGGAGGAAACCACGATGCACATCGGAGTGCCAGCCGAGACGCGCGCGCACGAAGCGCGCGTCGCCGCGACGCCCGAGACGGTGAAGAAATACGTCCAAGCGGGGCATCGCGTGACAATCGAGCGCGGCGCGGGCGCGGCCGCCAGCTTCACCGACGAGGCCTACGCGGCCGTCGGCGCGGAGCTCGTCGAAGCCGACGCGGCGTTTGCCGCCGATCTCATTTTGAAAGTGCAATCGCCAAGCGAAACCGAGCTAGCGTTCGTCAAGCGCGGCGCGGTGCTGGTCGGCATGCTCGATCCGTTCAACGCCGCGAACGCCGAGCGTCTCGCGCAAGCGGGGCTCATCGCCTTCGCGCTCGAAGCGGCGCCGCGCACGACGCGCGCGCAAAGCCTCGACGTGTTGTCCTCCCAAGCCAATATCGCCGGCTACAAAGCCGTGCTGATTGCGGCCGATCTCTATCCGCGCTTCATGCCGATGCTGATGACGGCCGCCGGCACCGTCAAAGCGGCGCGTGTGCTCATTCTCGGGGCGGGCGTGGCGGGCTTGCAGGCGATCGCCACGGCCAAGCGTCTGGGGGCGGTCATTGAAGCGTCCGACGTGCGTCCGGCCGTGAAGGAGCAGATCGAATCGCTCGGCGCCAAATTCATCGACGTGCCTTACGAGACGCAGGAAGAGCGCGACGCGGCCGTGGGGGTGGGCGGCTACGCGCGGCCGATGCCGCCGTCGTGGCTGACGCGTCAAGCCGCCGCCGTGCATGAGCGGGCGAAGGCGGCCGACATCGTCATCACCACCGCGTTGATCCCCGGGCGCGACGCGCCGATGCTGCTCTCGCCCGAAACGGTTCAGGCCATGCGCCCGGGCTCGGTCATCGTCGATTTGGCTGCGGGGCGGGGCGCCGAGCTCGCGCAATTGCCGGGCGTGCGCGGCGGCAATTGCCCGCTTACCGAGCCGGACAAGGTCGTGACCAAGCATGGCGTGACGATCGTCGGTCATACGAACTTGCCGGCGATGGTCGCCGCCGACGCGTCTTCGCTCTATGCGCGCAACCTGTTCGACTTCCTGAAGCTAATCGTGACCAAGGAAGGCGCCTTGAACATCGACATGAACGACGACATCGTCGCGGCCACCTTGCTGGCCCGCGACGGCGCCGTGACCCGCAAGGCGGCATAAGGAGAGGCGATGGAAATCATCAATCACACCGTCATCAACCTGATCATCTTCGTATTGGCCGTCTATGTCGGCTATCACGTCGTTTGGAACGTCACGCCGGCGCTGCATACGCCGCTGATGGCCGTGACCAACGCGATCTCGGCCATCGTGATCGTCGGGGCGATGCTCGCCACGGGGTTGACCGTAAGCGGCTCGGCCAAGTTCTTCGGCACGTTCGCCGTGCTGCTTGCGGCCGTCAACGTGTTCGGGGGCTTCCTCGTCACGCGACGCATGTTGGAGATGTTCAAGAAGAAAGAGCCGAAGAAGGCCGCGAAGGAGGGTGCGTAAATGAGTATCAACGTCGTTACGCTGCTCTATTTGCTGGCCTCGGTGTGCTTTATTCAAGCGCTGAAGGGGCTGTCCAATCCGAAGAGCGCCCGTGCCGGCAACGTATTCGGCATGGCGGGTATGGCGATCGCGATCCTCACGACGCTGGCGCTGATCGTCAAGGAGGCGGCGCTGCTCGGCTCGAACCTCGCGCTGGGGCTGGGGCTCGTATTCGCGGCGCTGGTCGTCGGCGGCGCGGTGGGCGCTTATGTCGCCGCACGCGTCGAAATGACGAAGATGCCGGAGCTCGTCGCCGCGATGCACTCGCTGATCGGTCTGGCCGCGGTGGCGATTGCCTACGCCGTGGTGAGCGAGCCGGCCGCGTTCGGGCTCGTGCCCCCCGATGCGCCCGATGCTTCGTTCTTGCCCTACGGCAACCGCATTGAACTCTTCATCGGCACGTTCGTCGGCGCGATCACCTTCTCCGGTTCGGTGATCGCGTTCGGCAAGCTGTCGGGCAAATACAAATTCCGATTGTTCCAGGGCGCGCCCGTCGTCTATCCGGGCCAGCATCTGATCAATCTGATGCTGGCGCTCGGCATGCTCGGCTTCGGCGTCATTTTCTTTCTGACGCAGTCATGGTTGCCGTTCATCATCATGACGATCATCGCGTTCGCATTGGGCGTGTTGATCATCATTCCGATCGGCGGCGCGGATATGCCCGTGGTCGTCTCGATGCTGAACTCGTACTCGGGCTGGGCCGCGGCCGGCATCGGCTTCTCGCTGAACAACGCGATGCTGATCATCGCCGGATCGTTGGTGGGTTCGTCCGGTGCGATTCTGTCGTACATCATGTGCCATGCGATGAACCGTTCGTTCTTCAACGTGCTGTTGGGCGGCTTCGGCGCGGAGCCGGGCGCGCAAGCGGCTGGCGGGGCGGCGGAGCAGCGGCCCGTGAAGTCGGGCTCGGCCGAGGATGCTTCGTTCATGCTCGGCAACGCGGAATCGGTCGTGATCGTGCCGGGCTACGGGCTGGCGGTGGCGCGCGCACAGCATGCGCTCAAGGAGTTGACCGACAAGCTCGTCGAGAAGGGCGTCGATGTGCGCTATGCGATTCACCCGGTGGCGGGGCGGATGCCGGGGCATATGAATGTGTTGCTGGCCGAAGCCGAAGTGCCGTACGACCTCGTCTACGAGATGGAAGACATCAACAACGAGTTCGGACGGACGGACGTGGTGCTCGTGCTGGGCGCGAACGATGTGGTGAACCCGGCGGCGAAGAACGATCCGAAATCGCCGATCGCCGGGATGCCGATCATCGAGGCGTATAAGGCGCGCACCGTCATCGTGAACAAACGGTCGATGGCGGCGGGATACGCTGGGCTCGACAACGAACTGTTCTATATGGACAAGACGATGATGGTGTTCGGCGATGCGAAGAAGGTGATCGAGGATATGGTGAAGGCGGTGGACTGATGGGAGCCGGCCGCTGTTAGCGCGGCGGCCGGCGCTGCTGAGGGGTGTTTTGCCGCCGCGGTAGTTTGAAAGGAACTGCAGCGCGCTGGTTCGCGTTCATTTCGCGAATCGATTTAAGAAGATCGGCTTGAAATTGGGCTAGCGCTTTGTCCATCGTTGACCTCGTTCAGGGGCGCTCAGCCTATCCCTTGAGTCTTTCGCACGGCAGCGTTGGATCGAAATTCGGACGAAGAGAAACGGCGTACCAGCCTCAGCGGCTGGCCGCCGGCCGGATGGGCGGAAACGTTCGATCGGATGGCGCTTCGACGCGGCGCAGATAATCGGCGAGCCGCCGGCCTTCCATATCGGGAAACGCTTCGTGTTCGGCCACCTGCGTCATTTGCGCGATGTCGAAATTGCGGAAATCGCTACGTAGCTCACACCAGGCGCCCACGGTCCAGCGCCCGCCCCAGTACACGAGGCTGAGCGGCCAAATGCGCCGCTCGGTGCAGGCGCCTTGCCGGTCGCGGTAGGCGAAGCTCACGATATGCCGCGTATCGACGGCGCGATGCAGCGTATCGACCTTCTCCGAAAACCCCCGGTCCACATGAAACGACGGCGCGAATACCGCTAGCCGTTCCAGCGTCGCCCGCTTATCGGCCGGCATCGCCGACGCCACCTTGGCTAGCGCGCTGCGTGCGCCGCTCGCCAGCGCGGCGCCGCCCCAGGTCTCGATCATGCGCGCCCCCGCCGCCAGCGCCGCCAGTTCCTCGGCCGTGAACGTAAGCGGCGGCAGGCTGGCCGAACGGCTGAGGCGATAGCCGATTCCAGCTTCGCCTTCGATCGGCACGCCCGAGAGCTGCAGATCGCGCACGTCGCGATACACGGTGCGCTGCGAGACGTTGAGCCATTCCGCCAATTGTTGGGCGGTCGTCAGCCGACGGCCGCGCAACAATTCGGCGATTTGGAAGAGGCGATCGGCGCGTCGAGTCATGGCCGCAGTGTAATGCTCAACGCAGATGGCGCGAATGCAGGCCGATTCGGTTGCCCTCTGGATCGATGAAGAACGCGATGTAGCCGATATCGTTCGGCAGTTCGACGATCGAACCGTCGAGCTTGCCGCCGGCCGGCTCGATGCGATCGAGCGTCGCCTGCAAAGTCGGCTCGGCGTTCAGATAGACCGTGACGCCGTCGCCCGTGACGGAGGGACGCATATCGCGTGGGTTGCAGATGATGGCGCCGCCCGTCGCTTCTTCCTCGTGCGAGAACACGGCCATCGGCACGCCGCCGAACACTTCGCGGCGCAGCGGCGCATCGAGCGCAGTTTCGTAGAAGCGTACGGCGCGCTCGAAATTGATCGCGGGGATTTCGAACCAGGCGAGGGTGCGCGTGGCAGTAGCAGTGGCAGTCATGACAATCTCCGAGGGTGGGACAGCAGGCTGGACAACAGCGCCGGATAGCGCGTGAGGGAGAGTCTGCGCCAGCGCTGCTGACACCGTTCTGTCAGCAGCTTGTCCCTATTTTTCGCGGGAGAGTGTCAGGAGGGAAATGGACCTTGCGCCGGGAGCGTTACTCCCCCGCGCCGGCTTCGCTTTCCGGCTGGCCGGGGCGCGCTTTGACGCTGCCGGCGACGAGATCGAAGCGGAACAGCCGGCATTCGAGCGCGCCGTTGAACAGCGGCGTTTTGGCCGATTCGCGCAGCCGCATTTGCCCGGGGAGCGAGCGGTCGGCCGTCAGCACGAAGGCGCGCCAACCGGTGAAGCGTTGCTTCAGCGCATCGCCGAACGCGCGGAAGAATTCGCCGTCGGCTTCATCGGGCTGCGCGCGGCTAAACGCTTCCGCGCCGCTCTCGCGGTTGCCTTGGCGCGGCTCGCGTATTTCACCGCGCGGGCCTCGGCCGCGCACGGCGATGCGCTCGCCGTAAGGCGGGTTGGCGACGATCACGCCTGGTTGCTCGATCGGCGGCACGATCGCGCGTGCGTCAAGCTGCTTGAGCCAAAGGCCCGGTACGCCCGCGCGGGCCAAGTTGGCGCGCGCCTTGTCGAGCATATCGCCCGAAATGTCGCTGCCGAAGATCGGTAGCGACGCCTTGTTCGCACCGGCTGCGCGTTTGGCGTCCAGCGCGGCGACTTTCATGGCCTGCCAGGCGGACACATCGTATTGCTTGAGCTTCTCGAAGCCGAAGCGGCGTTCGACACCCGGGGCGACGCCGAGCGCGATCTGCGCCGCTTCGGCGACGAACGTGCCGCTGCCGCACATCGGATCGTAAAGCGGCGTGCCGGGCGTCCATCCCGCCACGCGCAGGATGCCTGCCGCCAGGTTTTCGCGCAGTGGCGCGGCGCCTTTATCCA
>Ga0157369_10006168_pt1 | contig 13911 bp, 10 predicted proteins | sample C25metaG_FD_113461 | JGI IMG/M metagenome (GOLD analysis project Ga0157369, IMG submission 113461) | Corn rhizosphere microbial communities from Kellogg Biological Station, Michigan, USA - C2-5 metaG | ecosystem: Host-associated > Plants > Roots > Rhizosphere > Soil | place: USA: Michigan...
ATTCGCGGCTGCTCTGGAGGCCGTCTCCGCCGACTGCATCTTCACCACGCATACGCCCGTCGCTGCAGGCCACGATGCGTTTGGGCACGATCTGGTGATCGCCCACTTCAGTGATTTCGTCCGCGAGCTCGGCGTACCCGTCGAGCGAATTCTCGACCTCGCCCGGTCACGCCATGCTCCGGGGCTGTTCAACATGACGCGACTGGCGCTCAACGGTGCGCGGCGGATCAACGCCGTCAGCCGCGTTCATGGCGGAGTCTCGGCGCAGCTGTGCGCCGATGAGTGGCCGGAAGTACGGCCCGAGGAGAATCCGGTCGGCTTCGTGACCAATGGCGTGCACGTGCCGACTTTCCTGCACCTCAGCTGGGTCGACTTCTTCGATCGCGAGCTGTCGCCGGACTGGCGCGACCGGTTGCGTGACCCGCAGTTCTGGCATGCCCTGCAGCGGGTTCCGGACGACCGGTACTGGGCGACGGCGCAGGAGGTCAAGTCGCGGATGCTGGCCAGCGTGAAGGAGAGGCTGCAGCGCGAGTGTGTCCGCAAGGGATCCAGCCCTGCGCAGCTGCGCCACGTCACGCGGCTGATCGACCCGCAGCGTCCCAACGTTCTGACGATCGGCTTCGCGCGGCGCTTCGCGACCTACAAGAGAGCGACCCTGCTGCTGAAGGATCGCGAGCGGCTCGCGCGCCTGGTGAACGATCCGGATCGCCCGGTCATTTTTCTGTTCGCCGGCAAGGCGCACCCGGCGGATGAGCCGGGCAAGCACGTGCTGCGCGAGATCCGCCAGCTCATGACCACGCCACAGTTTCTCGGCCGGATCATCTTCCTGGAGGACTACGACCTGCAGCTCGCCCGCAGCCTGGTGTCGGGCGTGGATGTCTGGCTGAACAACCCGATTGCGCCGCTCGAGGCCAGCGGGACCTCCGGTATCAAGGCCGCGATCAACGGGCGTCTCAACCTGAGCGTCCTGGACGGCTGGTGGGCCGAAGGGTGGGACCAGGACAACGGCTGGGGCATTCCCCCGGCGAACGTCCAGGATCCGGAGCGTCGCGACGCGCTCGAGGCGGAGATGATCCTGGATACGCTGGAAGAGGAAGTCGCGCCTCTCTATTACAACGTGGCCGACACCGGCTACTCCCCGGAGTGGGTGCGGCGGAGCAAACGGGCGATGATGAGCGTCATCCCGCGCTTCAACATGAGGCGCGTGCTGTACGACTACACCCAGGGGCTGTACGTGCCCGCTGCCCGCCAGTACCGCCGGCTCGCGGCGAACGGCTTCGCGGGGGCCGTGGAGCTCGCCCAGTGGAAACAGAGGGTGCGCGAGGCCTGGTCCGGCGTCGGCCTGCAACCGCTGCTCGATGCGGCCCCTGATCTGCACCTGGGTGAGAAGCTGAGCCTGAAGGTGGCCGCCGCGCTCAACGGACTGCAGCCGACCGACGTGCGGGTCGAATTTCTCGCCTTGCGGCAGCTCCCTGAGGCACAGCTGGGGATGCCCCCCCTCTCTTCTTATCGCGAGCGCACGCGCGATGGCGTCTGGAGCGCGTTGCTGAGCCCGGGCGGGGAGCGTAGCGGGGACGGGTCCGTCGTGTTCGCGCTCGACACCGTACCCAAAGAGTGCGGCCAGTTCGCCACTGCGGTGCGTATCTACCCGTGGCACGAGCTGCTCTCTCACCCCCATGAGCTGGGGCTGATGAAATGGCTATGAGAGCGGGACCCCAAGTCCCGGTCGCACGATCGTCATGCGCCCGATGAGCCTCGAGAGCAGTTGCGCGGGCCCTTGTCCTGCGTTGTAGTACCGTCCACAACAACGAAGCCCTCAACCCACCATGCCCCGACAGCCCGCGCGAGCCTCTTCCGGACGCTACGTGAGCCGCCTGACGGGCGGAACGCTGGCAGTGATCATGGCCGGCGGACGCGGTGAGCGTCTGAAAGACCTCACGGCACACCGAGCCAAGCCCGCTACGCCCTTCGGCGGTAAGTTCCGCATCATCGATTTCGTTCTCTCCAACTGCGTGAACTCCGGCATCCGTCAGATTTCCATTCTCACCCAGTACAAGGCGCAATCGCTGATCCAGCATGTGCAGCACGGGTGGAGCTACCTGCGAGGCGAGTTCGGTGAATTCGTCGAGACGATCCCCGCCCAGCAGCAGCTCGGGGCCATGTGGTATCGCGGCACCGCCGATGCGGTTCATCAGAACATCGACCTCATTCTCTCGCACCGCCCCAAGCACGTGCTGGTGCTTGCCGGCGACCACATCTACAAGATGGACTACGGTCCGATGATCGCGTACCACGTCGAGAAGGGCGCCGACATCACCGTGGGCGTGGTGGAGGTGCCGGCGAGCGAGTCGCGGCACTTCGGAGTGCTCACCGCCACCGAGTGGAACCGCGTGACCAGGTTCTCCGAGAAGCCCGCGGTTCCGGACGGCCTGCCGGGGCGGCCCGACACCATCCTCGCTTCCATGGGCATCTACGTATTCAACACAAGGCTGCTGGAGAAGATGCTCGCGGAGGATGCGGGCAACGAGGCTTCCGCGCACGACTTCGGCAAGAACATCCTGCCGGATGCGATTGGCGGCAACCTGCAGATATTCGCGTATCCGTTCCAGGACGTGAAGACGCGCGCGCAGAGCTACTGGCGCGATGTTGGAACGATCGACGCGTACTACGATGCCAACATCGAGCTGGTGCACGTCAAGCCCGAGCTGAACATCTATGACCAGGACTGGCCGATCTGGACGTATCAGGTGCAGCAGCCGCCGGCGAAGTTCATCCTCGACGAGGACGGCAGGCGCGGCACGGCCATCAACTCGATGGTCTCCGGCGGCTGCATCATCTCCGGGGCCATCGTTCGCAACTCGCTGCTGTTCTCCAACGTGCGCGTCAACGAGCGCAGCAGCATCGAGCGCTCGGTGATCCTGCCCAACGTCGAGATCGGCATGGGCTGCATCATTCGCGGCGCGATCGTGGACGAGGGCTGCGAGATCCCCGATGGCATGCAGATCGGTGTGGATCGCGCCGCCGATGCGCAGCGTTTCGACGTGACCGAGAAGGGCGTCGTTCTGGCGACTCCGGACATGCTGCGCAGGTTGCAGGCAGCGGCGCCGTGAGCTCACAGGGAAGAATGCCGGTCGTGCTCCTGTGGCATATGCATCAGCCACAGTACCGCGACGCGCTGACCGGACAGTACGTCCTCCCGTGGACGTACCTCCACGCCATCAAGGACTACACGGACATGGCCGCGCATCTGGAGGCCAATCCGGCTGCGCGTGCGGTAGTGAACTTCACGCCGGTTCTCCTCGAGCAGCTCGATGAGCTGGCGCGCCGTATCCAGGAGCATCTGCACAAGGGCACGCCGCTCCCAGATCCGGTGCTCAACGTCCTCGGCCCGGACCCCGTGCCGCAGGAGCCGGCGCAGCGGCTCGAACTGCTGCAGTCGTGCCTGCGTGCGCAGCGCAAGCAGATGATCGAGCGTTTCGGCCCCTACCTGGAGCTGGCGACCATCGCGGAGATGCTGGCGACGCCGGAAAGAGTGCGTTACGCCTCGGCGCAGCTGATTCACGATCTGGGCGTCTGGTACCACCTCGCATGGCTCGGTGACACCGTGCGCAGGACGCATCCTCTGGTCAGCGCTCTCACCGACCAGGGGCGCGGTTTCACTCCGACGCAGCGGCGGCAGTTGCTCTCGCTGATCGGCGATCTGATGAGCGCGGTGATTCCGCGCTTTCGCCGCCTGGCCGACAACGGCCAATGCGAGCTGTCGATGACGCCCTACGCGCATCCGATCGTGCCGTTGCTCTTCGACTTCCAGTGTGCGCGCGATGCAGTGCCGAGCATGCATTTGCCGCAGCACAGCTTCTACCCGGGAGGAGCCGAGCGTGCCGCATGGCACATCCAGGAAGGACTGCGAGTGTTCACCTCCGCATTCGGTGTCCGCCCGGTCGGCTGCTGGCCCTCCGAAGGAGCCGTCAGTCGCGCGACCCTGGAGCTGCTGGAGACTTCCGGCTTCCGCTGGACCGCGACCAGCGCCAGCGTGCTGCGCAACAGCCTGGCGCCGCAGACCGCCGAGCAGCCGCTCGCCTACAACCAACCTTATGCCCTGCCTCAGTCCAAGCTGAGCGGCTTCTTTCGCGACGACACCCTATCGGACCTGATCGGCTTCACCTACGCTACCTGGCATGGCGACGATGCCGCTCACAATCTCATCAACGAGCTCGTCCAGCTGACGCAGCGCTACGCGGACTCGCCGAATCACGCCGTTCTCATCGCGCTCGACGGTGAGAATGCGTGGGAGCACTATCCCTTCAACGGTTACTATTTCCTGCGTGCGCTGTATGCCGACCTCACCACGCACCCGCAGCTCGAGCTGATGACACTCTCGGAGTGCCTCGCGCGCGGTATCCAACCGACACCTCTGCAACGCGTGACGGCGGGCAGTTGGGTGCACGGGACCTTGGCGACATGGATGGGGGACCCGGCGAAGAACAGGGCGTGGGATCTATTGTGCGACGCCAAGGTCGAATTCGATCGAGTGATGAGCTCCGGCACACGCAGCCGCGAAGAGACCGTGGCCCTCGAGCGTCAGCTCGCGCTGTGCGAGAGCTCCGATTGGTTCTGGTGGTTCGGCGATTACAATCCACAGGATGCCGTGAGTCAGTTCGACCGGCTCTTTCGCCGCCAACTGATGAATCTGTACAGCCTGCTGGGAATGCCGGCTCCGGAGACGCTTTCCGAGCCCATTTCCGTAGGCCGCGGTGCGCCGGAACACGGCGGGACCATGCGCCGCGCGATCTGATCTCATGAGACTGGGGGTATTCGACCGGCGCCGCGCGGGAGTGCTCCTGCACCTGGGCTCGCTCGAGGCGCCGCTGGGTCGCGGCGGACGTGCCTGCATCGACTGGCTCGCAGAGGCCGGCTTCACCGTTTGGCAAACGCTACCCCTGGGTCCGCCGGGGGCCGATGGCTCGCCCTATTGGGTCCGCTCGGACTTCGCCGGCAATGCGGCGTTGTTGGATTCCCAGGAGTGGCCCGAGTGCAGCGGCGGGGACTTCGAGTCGTTCCTCCGCGATGCGCAGCACTGGCTTGGCGACTACGCTTTGTATCAAGCCCTCAGTCAGCGTTACGGCGGTGCGCCGTGGTGGACCTGGCCTGCGGAGCTGCGTGATCGCGACCGTCAGGTCATTGAGCGTGCGAGCGCCGAGCTGCACGAACAGCTCTGGCAAGTGAAGCGCGAGCAGTTTGCTTTCGCTGTGCAATGGCGCAGGTTGCGCCAACACGCGCATCACCGCGGTGTTCGCTTGTTCGGTGATCTTCCTTTCTATGTCGCTCCCGATTCGGCAGAGACCTGGGCGCATCGCGGCCAGTTCCAGCTTGCTCAGGATGGCCGTCCGCGCGCGGTGGCCGGAGTGCCGCCCGATTACTTCTCCGAGACCGGGCAGCTGTGGGGCAATCCCCTGTACGAGTGGCCCCTGATGCTGGGCGACGGCTTCCATTTCTGGCGTGCGCGCACCCGCCAGCAGCTCGAGCGTTTCGACCTGCTGCGACTCGATCACTTCAGAGCCCTGGCCGCGCACTGGGCGGTTCCCGCCTCGGCTCCGGATGCGCGCTCGGGGCAGTGGCAGCACACGCCCGGGAAGGAGCTGCTGCGGATGCTGCAGGACGAGTTCGGCGAGCTGCCGCTGGTCGCGGAGGACCTCGGCGTCATCACCGAAGACGTAGAGGCGCTGCGCAGGCGTTTCCACCTTCCGGGAATGCGCGTGCTGCAGTTTGCTTTCAGCGGCGAAGGCGACAACCCGCATCTGCCGCACATGCACGAGCGCGACAGCGTCGTCTACACAGGAACGCACGACAACGATACGAGCCTCGGTTGGTTTACCTCCCTCGAGGCAGGGGCGCGGCGCTGGGTGGAGCTGTTCCTGCGCTACACGCCCGGCTGCATGCCGGATGCGCTGATTCGCGAGGCGCTCGGATCCGTGGGCAAGCTCGCGATACTGCCGGTGCAGGACATTCTTCATCTCGGCTCGGAAGCGCGACTGAACACGCCCGGTACGGCCGTCGGGAACTGGACCTGGAAGATGCCCTCCGGTGCGCTCACCTCCGAGCTTGCCCGCCACTACGCCACGCTCAATAGAATGTACGGCCGTAGCTGACCGGCGACACTTCGCACCCCCCCCCCGGCCCCAGCCATCGGCGGGATCGCGGAGCGTCGCCAGGGGGCTGTCGCCCAAGCTGCGACCGAATGCCGCAGGGCATCGGCGGGAAGCGAAGCGTCGACAATCGGCGGCAGCGGCGTCGAGGTTTGTTACGATCCCGGGCATGCGTCGGCTCAGCTACACCGCCACATTCCTGATGGCAGCCCTGCTGGGCGGCTGCTCCCTGTTCGTGCCGAAGCTCTCCGCGCCGACCCTTTCCATCGTCAACGTGGAGCTGCTCAAGAGCGATCTATGGGAGCAGCACCTGAAAGTGCGCCTGCGCGTGCAGAATCCCAACGACCGTACTTTGCCGGTGAAGGGCATCTCGTACACCATCGATGTGTCGGGACAGCAGTTCGCGAGCGGTGTCTCGGGCGCCAGCTTCGTCGTTCCTGCCAACGGTGAAGCGGAGTTCGACATGAGCGTCACGGCCAACATGGCCGGAGCGTTGTTCAAGATGCTCGGGCGCGGCGGGTCCGAAGCAATCGACTACCGTATCGCCGGCAAGGTGTCCTTGTCCGAAGGGTTGTTGCGCACCGTGCCGTTCGAGCAGCACGGCACGTTCAAGCTGCAGTAGCCGGCAGAGCTGTCGCGAACGTCGTGACCGAGCCGCGCCTCAGGCGAGCAGCTTCTCGTAAAGATCCACGTACAGCCCACCCTGCCGCGGCCAGGAGAAATCGCGGCTCATTCCGTTGCGGACCATGCGCTGCCAGTGCTCGGGCTCAGCATACAGATCGAGCGCACTGTTCAGCGCCCACTCGAGCCCTTCTGAGTCGTAGTCGTCGAACACCACCCCGGTCCCCAGGCCGGTGTGCGGGTCGTAGTGCTCTACCGAATCCGCCAACCCGCCGGTGCGGCGGACGATCGGCACCGTGCCGTAGCGCAAGCTGTACATCTGGTTCAGTCCGCACGGCTCGTACAGCGAGGGCATCAGGAACATGTCGCTGGCCGCTTCGATCCAGTGGGCGAATTCCTCGTCGTAACCCTTGCGGAAGAGCACGCGGCGCGGAAATCGCTCCTGCAGGCCGCTCAGGAAACGCTCGTACTGAGAATCACCCGCTCCCAGTGCGACCAAGCTCAGGGCGCGCCATTGCAGCACTTCCGGGAGCGAGTCGAACATCAGGTCGATGCCCTTCTGCGAGGCCAGGCGGCTGACAATGCCGGCGAGGGGGACGGCCGGGTCGTAGTCGAGGCCGAGGCGCGCCAGGAAGGTGCGCTTGAACTGCGCTTTCACCTCCGGTCTCCGGGCGTCGTAGTGGTAGGGTAGAAAGCGGTCGTGGCGCGGGTCCCACTCCTCGTAATCGACGCCGTTGAGGATGCCGGTGAGAGCGCCACCGCGGGCGCGCAGAGCCTGCTGCATCCCCATCCCGTACTGGTCGGTGCAGATCTCCTGGGCGTGCGTCGGGCTCACCGTCGTGATGGCGTCCGCGTACATGATGCCGTGCTTGAGCGGGTTGATGGTGCCCGCCTGCAGATCGTCCTGGTGCAGCAGATAGCTCTTGGCGCCGAGGTTCAGGTCACCCACGGCGGCCGCGCTGAACGCTCCCTGATAGCCGATGTTGTGAATCGTCAGCACCGAGCGCGTCGCGGCGAACAGGCGATCCCAGTCGTAGGAGGCCTTGAGGAACAAGGGAGCAAAGCCGGTGTGCCAGTCGTTGCAGTGCAGGATCTGGGGCGCCCATTGCAGGTGCTGGCAGGAAACGAACACGGCGCGGGTGAATGCGAGAAACCGCAGATGCTCGTCGGGGTCCGTCGTGTACAGGGTGCTGCGGGAGAAGAGCTCCGGGCATTCGACCAGGTACACGGGGGCGCTGGAGCGCGGGAGCTTGCCTGCCAGGACCGAGAAGCGGTAGCGGTGGAGTCCGAGTTGCAGCTCGACGTTGCGCAGCTGAGGGACACTTTCCAGGGACAGCCGTGTGCGGTCGATCGACGAGTAGAGCGGCGTGAACAACCGGACGTCGTGCCCCGCCGTGTGCAGATACTTCGCGATCGCCGAGGAGACATCCGCGAGACCGCCTGTCTTGGAGAGCGGCGCCGCCTCCGAGGCGAGCAGACAGACGGTCAGGGTCATGGGCACATCTACCGGTTTATGATTGTTGCTGGCTGCGCGCCGGCCGCCGGGCGCAAGGGCATTCGAGACGGGGGTAGCCCATTTCCGCGATGCGTCGTGTCCTCATCTCTTTGACGGTCACCCTGCTGCTGATCGTGTCGGTCGGCACCGGGATCGCGGTGGCGACCTGGCCGCATTGGCGGCACTGGCTGCGGTAGGAGTGATTCTACCTACACACCGTGGCGGAGCCGCGACGCAGCGCGCAAGAATCGGACGCTTATGTCATCTCGCGCCCGCGACGGGGGGCGGAAGGCTGTCAATCGGTGACTTGGCATCTAAGTCATTGTTTTCATTAAAAAGACTGCCCGCAGACGCAGGCTCGGCCGTGGCCCGCTGGTAAACTAGAAGCCATCAGTCGCATCCTGCCGCCCCCTGGGCGTTCGCGTTCACCGTGTGAGTGCGGCGGGTCCAGTGAAGAACGGATATGTCAGCCTCACCGTATAAACAACTCGAACAGGAATTTCGCCGCCTCCATGCTTTCCGCGGGGCGCTTTCGCTCCTGCGCTGGGACGCTGCGGTCATGATGCCGCGCGGCAGCGCCGACGTTCGCGGGGAGCAACTGGCGGCGCTCGAGACCGAGTACCACGCCTTGCTCACCGCTCCGAGGATTACCCGCCTGCTGGATCGAGCGCAGGCGAACGCCCAGGGGCTCCAGGATTGGCAGATCGCGAATCTGCACGAGATGCGGCGGCAACGGGATCACGCCATTGCGACCCCCGTTTCGCTGGTCTCGCGCCTGACCAAAGCCGCCTCCCGCGCCGAAGCCCATTGGCTCGAGGCGCGCCAGCAGGGCAAGTTCGAGGTATTCGCCACGCACCTCGAGGAGGTCGTGCACCTGGTGCGTGACAAGGCCGCCCTCCTGGGCCAGGCCCTGAATCTCGCTCCGTACGACGCGCTGGTCGATGAATTCAGCCCGGGCCTGATGACGGCGGACATCGACGCCATGTTCAAGGCGCTGTCACGGCGTCTGCCGTCGCTGATCCGTGAGGCGATCGCGCTCCAGGACCGGCAGCCGTTGCTGCCCTTGACGGGGAAGTTCCCGCACCCCAAGCAGCGAGCGCTGATCGTGGAGGTGATGAAAGCGATCGGCTTCCCCTTCGATCGAGGCCGCCTGGATGAGAGCGAGCACCCCTTCACGGAGGGCGTTCCGGGCGACATGCGAGTGACCACCCGCCTGGACGTGAATGACGTCTGGTCGGGTCTGCTGGGGGCGATGCACGAGACCGGCCATGCGATGTACGACCTGGGCTTGCCGCAGGACTGGCGCGACCAGCCGGTAGGCCGGGATCGCGGCATGGCGCTGGAAGAGAGCCAGTCGCTGCTGATGGAGATGATCGTCTGCCGCAGCCGCTCCTTCGTGCGCTACGTGCAGCCGCTGCTCGCGAAGCACTTCGGGGTCAGCGGGCCGGAGTGGGAGCTGGAGAACATCTACGCGCACCTGAACCGGGTGAAGCGCGGCCTGATCCGGGTCGATGCCGACGAGCTGACGTATCCGTTGCACATCATGCTGCGCTACGAGCTGGAGAAGCAGCTGCTGAACGGTGAGCTGGCGGTGCGCGATCTGCCCGAAGCCTGGAACACCGGGATGGAGCAGCGGTTGGGGATTCGCCCTGCGAATCCCGTGGAAGGGTGTCTGCAGGACATTCACTGGGCCGTGGGCTCCTTCGGATACTTTCCTTCTATGCGCTCGGTGCAGTGATCTCCGCGCAGCTCTACGAGAGTCTGCGCGCGGATGTTCCGGCTCTGGATGAGCAGCTGGCGGTCGGTGAGTTCTCGGGGCTACTGGGTTGGTTGCGCAAGCACGTGCATGGACTCGGTGCCAAGGTCCCGGTCCAGGAACTGCTGAAGAGCGCCACCGGCAAACCGCTCTCCGCGACCTCCTACATCCGCTACGTAGAGTCGAAGTACCTCGAGAACATCGCTAGCAGCGCGGCCGCGTAGGCTTTAGCGCGTGACGGTAGTGAAGCACTCACGGACGTTCCAGCGCCTCCAGGCCAAGCTGCGCGGCGACGTCGGCAAAGCGATCCAGGATTACGGCATGATCGCCGACGGCGATCGCGTGATGGTCTGCCTGTCTGGCGGCAAGGATTCGTACACGCTGCTGGACATCCTGCTGTCGCTCGAGCGCAGCGCACCGGTCAGCTTCGAGCTCATCGCCGTCAATCTCGATCAAAAGCAACCGGACTTCCCCGCCCACGTTCTACCGGACTATCTGCGGGAGCTCGGGGTGCCGTACCGGATCATCGAGCAGGACACCTACAGCGTGGTGAAGCGCGTAATTCCGGCTGGCCGGACGCTTTGCGGGCTGTGCTCTCGGTTGCGCCGCGGCGCTTTATATCGCTTTGCAGCCGAGAACGGAGTCACCAGGATCGCTCTCGGGCATCATCGGGACGACATCGTCGAGACCCTCTTTCTGAATCTGTTCTTTGCCGGGCGGCTGAAGGCGATGGCCCCCAAGCTGCTCTCCGAGGACGGGCGTCACATCGTGATCCGTCCCCTGGCCTACGTCCCCGAGCGGGAGATCGAGCGCTATGCGCGCGCGCGCAACTTTCCGATCATTCCCTGCAATCTGTGCGGCTCGCAGCAGAACATGCAGCGGGTAGCCGTCAAGAAGATGCTTGCCGCCTGGGAGCGCGAGTTCCCGGGACGCACGCAGACCATCTTCTCCGCCTTGCGCAATCTCGAGCCGGCCACACTCGCCGATCCGCGGCAGTTCGACTTCAAGGGCCTCGATCTGCGCCGCGTTCCGGCCATGAACGAGCCGGAGGAATACTCGCTCGCCAGCCAACTCGAGGCACTGCCGGCTTGAGTCTCGATCCTTCGCTAGTCACGGAGCCGGCTCCGCCGCCGTTGCCCAACTGCTACTGGGCACTGCCCGGCGAGCTGCTCGCGGGCGAGCATCCCAGCGGCGCCTCTGCGGAGGAGACGCGGATGCGTCTCGGCAGGTTGCTGGCCGCCGGCATCGAGTGCTTCATCGATCTGACCTTCCCCGGTGAGGCGCCGGCGTACGACATCGCCCTTCCCATCGGCGTCGAGTACCTGCGCAAGCCCATCAAGGACCACGGTCTGCCGGAGCTGCCCGAGCACATGCGCGAGATCCTCGACTGCATGGGCGATGCGCTGCGTTCGGGGCGCAAGGTGTACGTCCATTGCCGGGCCGGCATCGGACGCACCGGGACCGTAGTCGGGTGCATGCTCATCGAGAGAGGGTTCTCCGGGGATGCGGCGCTGGAAGAGCTGAATCGCGTCTGGCAGCAATCGCTGCGCTCCCAGAGCTGGGACTGGATCCCGGAAACCGGTGCGCAGGCCACCTACGTTCGCAACTGGGTCCCCGAGCGAGCCGCGGAGCCGGAAGTCGCGGTACCGCAAGAGGCGGATCCGCTGCTGGAGGACTCGACGTTGACCGCGGCGCGCGAGGTGCGCAGCCGGTTTCATGGGGCTCTCCTGGGACTGGCGGTGGGCGACGCCTTGGCTGCGGCGACGCAATATCGCCGGCAGGGCACCTTCACGCCCGTTGGCGATCTGCTGGGCGGAGGGCCCTTCGACTTGCCGCGCGGGGGCTGGAGCGATGACACCGCCATGGCCCTGTGTCTCGCCGACAGCTTGCTGGAGTGCGATGGATTCGATGCTCGCGATCAGGTCGAGCGCTATTGGCGATGGCAGAAGGATGGCTATCTCTCCGCTACCGGGCAATGCGTAGGGATCACGGCCAGCACCGCTCGTGCGCTGGCCCTCGCGCAATGGAGGCGCCAGCTGTATTCCGGCTCCCACGACCCCACGCAGCTGGATCCGGAGCCGCTCTCGCGTGTGGGGGTCGCGGTCATGTTCTACCTCGCGAATGCTGAGGAGGCTGTGCGCCAGGCGACGGAATCCGCCCGGCCGACCTGCCAGTCGCCGACCGTCCTCGAGGTTTGCCGCGCGTTCGCCGATCTGATGCTGGCGGCCCTTTCGGGCCAGTCCAAGGCCTCGATCCTGGCGCAGGTGCCGGGAGTGGAGGCGGCGGCGCCGCCGGAGTCGCCCAGCTCGGCCCCCGAGGTGCTGGCAGCGGCCGTCTGGGCATTCGCCACGACGACGACTCTGCGGGAGGCGCTGCTGCGAGCCGTCAACCTGGGCGGCCATGCGGATGTGGTCGGCTCCGTCTGCGGCCAGCTGGCGGGTGCGCACTACGCCGTGGCTGCCATTCCCGCCACCTGGCGCAACAGCCTGATGCACAAGGACCTCATCGAAGGCTTCGCGGATCGCCTGCTCGCCCACACCCTGCTGGGCCTGGGTGGCTGAAAAAAGTTCGCACCCCCGGGACTGATGCACGCAGACAGAGCTGGAGCGGTTCGGTAAGCTGCTGGCCGTTCACCCTGGCGGGCTCAGGCGCGGCAGGGGTTCAGCCCGAATGGGCCTCGTCCTTCACTCCTCAAATCGTCAAGGCAGCCATGTCGTCGCCGGGACACGCTCGCGTTGTGGGCAGACGCCGCCGCCGCAAGGCGCAGCCCTCGACCCGCGCGCCAGCCGCCGGCCCGCAACCCGCCGCCTCCAAATGGGCCCGCCCCAAACGGGCCAGCCCCCAATGGGCCGGCCCCAAATGGGCCAGCCTGTCCGATGAGCAGTTGCTGTCGCTGCGCTTCTGCGATCTGAAGCTATCCATCGAGCACTCCTCGCTCCGACGCTACGTAGCGCGCCTCTACCGCGAGCTCGCCAGCCGTGGCCTGGATTTCCAGCCGCACGTGTGGCTTTCCGAGGAGTGGTTCTCGCCCGACGGGGTTCCGGGAATCGCGGTTCCGTTCTACCTGGCGCATCCGCGCCTCGAGCGGCTCGAGCGGCGCATCATGCGCGAGGCGGAAGGCGGCAACAGCCGCTGGCTGATGCGCATCCTGCGCCACGAGGCGGGCCACGCTCTGGATAACGCGTATCGGTTGCGACGCCGTCGGCGATGGCGTGAGGCGTTCGGCTACGCTTCATTGGCGTATCCGAATCGGTATCGCGCCCGCCCCGGGAGCCGCCGCTATGTGCATCACCTGGGTGAGTGGTACGCGCAAGCCCATCCCACCGAGGATTTCGCCGAGACCTTCGCGGTGTGGCTCAAGCCGAGATCGAGCTGGCGCACCCACTATGCCGACTGGCCGGCGCTGAATAAGCTGAGCGCCGTCGAGGAGCTGGTGGCGGACGTGCGGGAGAAAAGCGCGCCGGTCCGCAACCGGATTCGGATCGAGCCCATCGATCGCAACACGCGAACCCTCGGGGAGCACTACCGCCGCAAGCTCGCGCACAACCGCTCGACACGCCGCGGCGTGTCCGATCAGTTCCTGAAGAAAGTGTTCAGTGTAGAAAGAATGCATCCGCGGGCGACGCGTGCGGCAACATTGTTGCGCACGCACAGAGTCGCGCTCGTCGCGCATGTCGCGCGGGCGCTGGCAACGGAGCGCTACACGGTACAACAGGTCCTGCGAATGCTCATCGAGCGCAGCGAGGCGCTGCGGCTCTATGTTCGCGGCGGCAAGCGCGAGGCCGTGCGCCATTCGCGCTCGATGTTGGAAAGAATCACGCGTTTCTACGCGCAAGGCGAGACTCCACAGCTCCCATTATGAAAAAACTGCGCACGCTCGTCGTAGTGCACGC
>Ga0157369_10006170_pt1 | contig 13910 bp, 15 predicted proteins | sample C25metaG_FD_113461 | JGI IMG/M metagenome (GOLD analysis project Ga0157369, IMG submission 113461) | Corn rhizosphere microbial communities from Kellogg Biological Station, Michigan, USA - C2-5 metaG | ecosystem: Host-associated > Plants > Roots > Rhizosphere > Soil | place: USA: Michigan...
GGCGGCGGAACATGCGGTTGGGGCTCGACAAACCGTTCGCGCTGCCGCCGCGTTCATTGCAGCATTCATTCAGACCATGCCACTGTCAGGCGCCGCCCTGATCTCAGCCGTTCCAGCAGCTAGATCAGTTTTCCAAAAGCCGCCATCCGTTCATCTGGCTGACGACGACGCCAATTGGGACGCCGCCGTCGTTCCCTTCCGGGTTCCTGAACGTCGACCAATGCTACCCGAGACTCCGTGTCTGGCCACCTCGGACGGTAGCTCCAACGCCACTTCTCGCTTGCGTCGACGCCCGCTGTGCGCGACTTCAGCGCGGTTGAAAAAATGAGGGCATGAATTGCGAAGAGCTCTATTCCGCGGACGTCAGCATTGAACGGGCCTCCGCGCCCGCATCCCCTAGACCACGACTGGCGCTACGACGAAGCGACAGCCGAGATGCTGACCGGAATGCTAAGGGGCCCTGACCGGGTGCTGGCACTCGGCGTGCCATCGGTGGCCCGTCGCCTCGAAGCAGAAGGCACTATCGTTACCCTGGTAGACAGGCAGCCGCTGCATGGGGTGAGCGACCACGTGTCCTCCGAGGTGGAGGACTTTGACGTCCAGGACGCATTCGCCTTAGCCCTTGCCGATCCTCCATGGTATAGTCGGCAGTTCGCTGACTGGGCGGCGGTGGCAGCGCGTGCAGTAGGCGAAGCCGGATCGGTGCTTCTTTCGGCATGGCCGCAAGACGCTAGGCCAGGAGCCGGCCCTGAACTCGATGGCATCCTCGAAGAAATACGCCCGTGGGCCGACGTAGAGAGACGTGTCGCAGAGCTTGCCTACGAACAGCCGCCCTTCGAAAAGATAGCCCGGGCGTCCGATGCGGCCGGCCCGCTGTCGCAATCCCCGCTCCGAGGCGAACTCGTCCGCCTGACCGTGAAGTGGAAGCCGCCCGCACCGATGCCCACCAAGGCGGACAGAGAATGGATACGATTCACGGTCGACGACTACCAGATAGCCGTCTTATCCGACGGTACGGGTCGTCTTCCGGGCATACGCACGGTTCCGGACGCCAAGGGATGGTTGTGGCCGTTCGTAAGTGCTCGTGCGCCCGGCATCGAGAACATAGCTATCTGGAGCTCTAACGGAGAGGTCGCGTCAACCAACGACCCCGCCTCGGTAGTCGCAGCTTTACGCACGGCATTCAGGGCAGAAAACGCTGCGGCGTTCGAGAAGGCACTCGTTCTCCAACCGGAATTGCTCGAATGGAGTCTCCCCCGCCCGCCCTACCGGAGATTGATGGAATGGCGCCACAGACGATAATTCTCCGCTTCCGCGACACGACGCCCGGCATAGACACGATCGTCGAGCATCGCGCGCTCCTCGCGCAACATGGCAGTGTGGGATGGGGCTGGTGGAAGAAGACATTCGAAGACGGGCGGCAGGACGAGCTGGCCGAGTTCCTGAAGAAGGCCGGCGAGACCGAGGTGGTAGTCATCGACCGCAGCACCGAACGGGCGTTCAGATGCCGATGCACAGGCTTTTCGCGACCGAAGGACGCGGAACCTGGCTTAGTGCCCGAATATTACCGCCGTCATCTCGCCATGACCGAAGGCGTTTTCAATTTCACGGCCATAGACGACATCGTCTTCGACCCCGCGCTCGGAGACCGAATGGGGATTCGACGTTCATGTGGTCAGGCGCTCAGCCCGACGCGGTAGCGGTCCATGTGGCAGCACCTTCGATGGCGCGCGGGCGATCCTGCGTGCTCCATCTCTCCGACCTTCATTTCGGTACGGACTACGCTTACCTTCTTCGGGGGGAGAAGCCGCGGATAGGGGATCCACGTCGCACCTTGACCGATTGCGTGACCGCCGACTTGGACCGGTTGGGCCTGCGCGGCGACATTGCTGCGATGATCGTGACTGGGGATTTCATGACGCACGGCGATTTTACCGAGCAGGTAAGGGCGGGAGCCATAGCAGAGCTAGACGCGCTACGAGCTGAGTTAGGGCTCGAGCGCGATCAACTTATCGCCGTCCCCGGAAACCACGACGTGGTGCGATATCCCGAGGGAGCGGAGATCGACATCAGGGAACTCGCGGTCGAGAACCAAGCGCGCTACGATCACGAGACTGGGTTTCGGCTCTTCGTGGAGGAGCTTTGCGACCGCAACTGGAAGTCCTCGCTGAACTATGTGAGGCGAATATCCCTCGACAAGGCGGATCTCGACATCTGCGTGCTCAATTCTTGCACAATCGCCGCCACGAACTGGACCGAGTACGGCTACGTCGGGAAAAGTGGAATCGATACGATCGAGGAACTGGGAGAGCAGCCTGTCGACCGGCCCACCTTCCGCTTCTTGGCACTCCACCACCACTTGCTACCGGTGGCGGACGTGGAGGCTCTGAATAGGAAGGGCGTATCATTGGCGCTAGATGCTTCAGACATACTGTTTGCGGGCCAGAAGGCCGGCGCGCAGATCGCTCTCCACGGGCATCAGCACATGCCGAAGGTCTCCCTCTATCAGGCATTGGGTCTCAATGGCCAAGGAACTGCCGCTCCGATTTACGTGGTCGCAAACGGAAGCGCCGGAGCGAAAAATGCCCGCCTGCCAGCTGGCCAGAACAACACCTACGCACTCTTCAGGCTGGATTCAGATGGCGTCGAGCTTTGGATTCGCGAACTGAGGTTAAATGCTCAGGCGGGCTTGGAGGCCTTTCACGGAACGCTTCCGGCCCCGCCGCTCCAAATGTAGCCGCTGAGGATAATTCCCATGCCGAGCAATTCTAACGCGCGGCTAAGTTCCGCCTGTCGTAATTCGAGCTGGGCGACCGGCTCGGCGCAACACATCCGCAATATGGGAGGTCATCCCAAACTGCCCGATGACATTGATACCACTTCCTATTGGCGCGCTCGCGAGTAACGCGCGAAGCGCCTCTAGGCCATCGCCAACGGTGAAATCCAACCAGTGTGTTGCATCGCCTGGTACAACCTCCGTCGCGCTCGAAGCTGTCGACCCGAGATGCAGCTGCACGATCCACGCTTTTTGGCCGTCATGGACCCACTCGAAACGCACTGGTCCGAACACCGCGTTGAGCGCGCGAAAGGTGGTCACAACGTCGCTGACGACTTTTTCTGGGAGTTCTTCCGGATCACGCGTGCCGAGCATGAACAGATCGCCCTCGCCGGCGAGACCCTCAACCGCTAGGATATCGTCGGCCTGGACGATCGCCGCGCCCGAATAGCGTGCCGGAACCGCATCCTGCCTGAGGACCGAAGCTAGCACATCGCCAGCGTGATCCTCCTTCGCAAGAAGTGCGAACGGGTCGGTCCAGCCTTTAACCGTGGTATAGAGTCCAGGGTGCGGCTCGGCTGGACATGTCCGTGTCCAGACCTCCGATGACCCGGTTGTCGTGCCGAACGAGAAGGGTGCAATCCGGCGTGGTATCGCTAGGGTGCGTGGAACAGGATGTCCGGCGAGATGCGCCATCAACAGCCCGAACGTCTTGTCTCCAATATGGCGGCTAAAGCGGTTAGGCCAGCGCGACGTAGCGTCGGCACGGTCCAATACGTCATCCTCTCGTTCCCAAAGCAAAGTATGCGTTCTACGCCAACCCTGCAGCAGCGGATGGATCGAGAATTCGATTCGCTGACCCGGCCGGCTTTCAAGCTCGGGACGAAAACCGTAAATCAGGGTCAGCAAGTTCATGCCAACTTCGAAAGGCAGCGAGGCCACGCCTGGCTTCTCGACGCAACGCGGCGTATCGTCGGGCGCAAACTCGATTAGGTCGCCTTGGACCACACCCGAAACGCCGCCGTCACGCACGTCGATCGTCTCGTTGACGATCAAATGAAGGCCCTCATTGGCGAGCCGCACAACCGCTGCGAGCGCAGCCTCGACTGACGTCAGGCCATAGACAAATTCACGGCTGCGCGGGTCATGCGGCAAATAGCTGCGGACGTTGACCATTGCGCTGCCGCTGGCAGCGAGTAGCGCAGTAATCGCCTCGGTGGCAGTAGCGAACTGGGTGTTCGGGTCCGTGTCACGCAACCGGCAAAATGATTGCTTAACGCCGCTAGCGACGGGACGAAATGCAACAAATTGCGCGACATTGGCTTGTTCGGCGAGACGATCGAGCACCTCGTCCTTTTGCAGGTCCATTTTCTTTTCTTCCTCCCAACCAGCGCTCAGCTGGCTGATGCTCTGCCTATCTCGCTTTTCACGGATCGCGGCGTGATGGCCCATTCAATTTTCCCCGAATCTGAGTCAGCGCACTCTATACGTGCGAACAGGCCCTCCGATAGAGGGGCGAATTGCAAAGCAACCGTTACGAAGCCGACATCGACGCGCTGCTATGCACTATTTGCGACAAGCTGAGATAGGAGCATTGCCAAAAACCCTAAGGCGTGTCGGAGGCCACCGCGTGCGGCGCCTTCCAGATTTCCTCAAGGATTTTGTCGTCGCGCACTGCGTGCACCGCGAGCACGAAGTCGGCTACGTCAGGCACTGAATGATCAACGACCAACTCGACCACGTTATTAGCAGGGGTGCGCGTCTTGGCCCGCGCAGCGAACGGAAAATCGGAAATGCGCTTGAACGTTTCGAGGCCGCGTGGCTGTGCCTTGAACAGAGTCGAGCCGCTGTTGAGCGGGCTGAGCCAGATACGTGGCCCATGCTTGGCGATCAGCGACGCCGTGTCCAGCGTCAGCACGGTCTGCGTGACGTTGCGATAGGCTCGCGCGCCGAGCAGGCGCCAAATGCGTTCGCGCGAAAGCCAAAAGAAGGTTCGAGAATTAAGCAGTTCATACCATTGTTGTGGTGTCAGTCCGTCCTGAAGGCAGTTCGCCAAGACGTCATCACGCATAGGTTTTTGGTCGCGCAGTACTGCAAACGGCAAGCCCTCTGCTTTGAGCGGAACCGATTCTGGCCGGCGGCAAGACCCCAATGTGTGGCGTTGAGGGTCCTTGATCCCGTAATCGTCAAGAAGCGTGGATGCGCTCTTAAGGCCATGGTCCCGGATCGCATCCCAAGCTCCATCGTGGGCCATATGATACAACCTGGGGTAGTGCGCGATCAGCTCGTCCTGTGTCATGCCTAGAAATTCCGTTCTATCACGCCGTCAAGGGCAAATTCTTTTGAAATGAGGGTAACCGCGGTTCCTGCGACGCGCTCCAGTCGCAAGATGAATTCGCGCGTCACCTCGTTCAACTCATCGAATGTCGCTGCTTTGCGATTTTCGACACCGAGATAGTCAGTGAAGGTGACGGCAATATCGGTGGCACCGTTCAATTCCGCCGAGCGGCGGATCTGCGCCCAGTCAAATTCCGCAACGCGACGCTCAATGCCCGAGATCGTGCCTTTCTCCACTTTGCGGAATTCTTCCAGGGGTATGCCCGAGCGCTTTGAGACGTCGGCCAAGGTCAAGTTACGGCCCATCCAGCCTGAGGTGCCTCCCACGCGGATTGGATAGGTGCGGACGACCATAATCACTTTGCGTATGCGATTGGGCGAGATGCCGGCATCCGACAGGCAGCCGGCGGCCGACGTTTCGCGTGATGTGACGCTCGGCCAGAAGCCATGGTGGATGCTAAGCAATGTACCCTGCGTGCCTTCTAGAAGCACACGCGTGCCATTCGCAAAATGCTTGTCCAGTTCAGCCCGCACGTCTCGTACGAAGTCGCGCAACTGTATGACGTCTCGCGCCAGGCATACTGGCGGCCCGAACATCGGTGTGGTTCCGCGATTGGCGATTTTGCGGGCGGACGCGGCGCCCACGCCCTGTTTGGTCGACGAAATCGATCCGAGCACACCCGCTTCGAACCGGCGATCCTCGTCATCGATGACCATCGCCTGCGGATCGATGGACAGTCGCTCGGGTGTGAGCTTCTGATCCATAATCTCGCGCAGAAGTTGCGGGAGCCACAAAGTCGACCCCGCGCCGATTAGTATCTTAGCGTCCGGGTTTGAGCCGGTGCCCGATGGCAGCTGCACATACTTGTACTCTGGTTCCTTGACGAGGTGGCCAGCGTTTGGGCCGCCGATCCGCATCAGCACGCCGTAATGTTTGGCGAGATGCGCGCAGACATTCCCCTTGCCCTCGCTGCCATACTGACCGCCGACGATTACATCGACCAGAGCGGCGCGTGCGCGCACGCCCTCACCCTCGCGCCAATCCATCGCGGTCGCGGCGAGCGTCTCGGTTGCAACGTAGTCAGTGTCGAGGACCAAATCAGCGATCTCCTGCAGCGCCCCGATCGATGCCTCAGTAGTGTTCTTCCGGACCTCTTCGTAAGTCGCGAACTCTTTCAAATGCGGGGGGCGACTGAGATACCTACCAGAGAGAACCTCATCTTCTGCGTGAAGATGTACGTGGAACATTTTGTCACCCCAGCGCGCGCGAAGCGCCGCGATTTGAGGGACGATGCGCGCGGAGTCGAGCAGCAGGACAGCATCCGACGCCTCTTGGAGCTCGCGCTCGGCCACAGCCTCAACGACCCAAGCGCCGCCTGTCTCGATGTCGAGCTGGTCGCCGGCGGCTTGCAGCGCGGCGCGATCGTCCGAGGCTCCGGTGCGTGCCTGGATAAACTTGCGGGTTGAAACCTTGAGCGCGCCGCTCAGCTTGCCGATCTCGGTGCCGAACGATGATTTTCCAACAGCGATCGGACCAGACAAAACAATGAGCAAACGCATTTGATCCCCCCGGACGCACACGTAAAGGTGGAATAGAGCAGTTATTTTCGGCCTTGTCACCGGGATCTCAAATGAAAGCCGTCAGATCGGATTAGATTGACGCTCTGGGCGGTGGCGCCCCCACGATGAGCGAACGAAGTCGATATGTTACTTAAAAGCCGAGGTTAGATTGCAGTTAGGTGCGACAGCGCTTTATTGCTGCGCCATATTCCGAACGCTCTCAAGTCAAACATTCGGGCTCTCACGAAGCCCAGCTCGATGGCCGACATTCTGGCAACCATGCCGGTCACCGATTTAACTCAAAGGACACTTTACGAACGGGTCTGCCACATCGGCAAGAAACATCGAAGCGACATGATGGCCCGATGCTTCCGCCATGCTCCTAGCGAGAGGCGGTAATTCAAGAAGCGAACGCCGCACGTCGTCGAGAGCTATCGGCTTTGCAGTCTCAGGCGGATCGACCCGCACGATGTTCTGCTTTCCAAGCAAGAGATAGGCTTGGCCAAGGGCGTTCAGCGATTGGGCGCGAGACGCGGCAGTGAAGGCCCTCATCATCGCCCAATGAAGAGCGCCGCCCTTTCTTGACTTCTCGTCGACAGTGAAGCTGGATTCGCCGGTTCCGATCGACAGGACACGTACGTTGCCGCGCGGCACATCAAAACAAGAGAGCGTGTCGACGACTGCGTTCATAACCGGATTGTTAGCCCAGAGCCCCCCGTCGAGCATCACATATCCGTCGTCATTGACGCCGGGATAATAGCTTGGCGCAGCAGACGTATGCAGTGCCACATGCGCAAACTTCTTGTGCCGATCCTTCTGATAATCGGGATGGTGTGGCGTCTTGTAGAGGAACGGCTCTCCGAACCGGCCTTCGAAGCTTGGGATCACGAGACGCGTTTTCGCATCGTCGAGCAGCCCTTCGCCAAAGACCTGGAGAAGCTGATCACTCAAGACGCTTTGATCGTGTTTCGGCTTGGAAAGCCATTTGATCGCGCGCCTGAATTTGCCGATCCCCTTTGCGGGAGGGAAAATCTTCTCGCCACGCTCTTCATAAATCTTCAGCGCCCCCGCCGCGCTCATTCCCTGCCCCAAGGCGAGCGCGATGATGCCACCTGTCGACGTGCCGGCGATCATGTCAAAGCACGTCGCGATCGATCTGCCGCCGAGAAGCCGTCGCTCAATCTCAGCGAGATACGCGGCTGGAAAGACACCCCGGATGCCGCCCCCATCGATTGCCAAAATCCGAAATGGCCGATCGGCAGGCCAAGGCTGCTTTACGCGCGTCTGTTGAATGGTGCCGTCTGAGCGACGCGGCGGAATATAGGTCATGCCTCAGCCCCGTTGTTAGTGACCAAGCTTCCGTGCCTTCCACCGCCAGTCCACCGGCCCGTCATCAACCAAAGCTCATAACAGGCGAGCCAATCGTAGGACCAAGGCACCGTCGTGGTGGCGATATACATCGTGGGATCCCACTGGTGCTGCGCCGGATCAAAAAGACAGAGCGTGGGATCGTCTGCGGGAGGATAAACGTGAGGGATCGCGCCCTCAGGATTGTCGGGCATACGCACGAGCTCTGGCGTCAGGACGCGAACCTTCGGATACTTCAAAAGCTGGTATCGAATTTCGAGGGTGTAAGTAACGAACTGTGGGCGGCACTTGCCGATCCAGCGGATCTCCTGGGTCTGGCGATCAATGCCGCGCTCATTGAATTTAGGCCAGGTAGCCTTCATTGCGCCGCGCTGTTCATCCAAGCTCAGTGCGCCGGCCATCAGATCTTTTCCCCGAAGAAGGTATGCGGCTGCGCGCGCACGATCGAAGGCGCGGCGACCGCCGCGATACTGGCGGCGCTCGGCAGGATGATGCCACCCCTGCGGCCGTAGCCCTGCTCAGCCCGCTCAACGCTACCGCCAATCTCATCGGCCATGCGGTCGGCGGCAAGCGTAACGACCCGGTCGCCGAAGCCGTGACGAAGCCAGTCCATCAGCTTGTTGGGCGCCATGTCTCCCCGCTTTGCTGCCTGAATGCCAGCCACGAGATCTTTGAGCATCTTCGCGAACTCGTTCTGCTGCGCGATCGACGTCGGCCACCGGTCAGTGAACACGTCGCGCTCGCAGATCGGGTTGGCAACGTGGAGGAGCCGGCCGTAGCGGCTCGCCTGCTCGATATCGCCAATGATCCAGGTTGTCTGGCGGATCATCATGTCCGACAGAGACATGTCCGGCTGTGCCGCCATACCAGCATAGTAGGAAAGCATCACGGACGGGGGAATCCTGCCGCTGTAATTTGCATAACCGATGTTGCGAAATCGCTTCAGCAGCTGAAGCGCGAGCGTTGCCGTGTTTTTGACGATGAAATTGCACTGTTCAGGGACTTCATCGACTTCTGCGGCTTGCAGCGCCTTGTCCATCGCAAGCCAATGGTCACGCATGGCCTTCGCCAGCCGCTGTTCCGTCGGCGTGCGCTCGCGATACCACGCGATGAAGCCGTAGGCATTCATATCGACGAGATGATCATCGGTAGACGCGTTCGGGCCCTTGGCGTGAGTGATCCAGCCTTCGCGGTCGAGACGGCCATAGGCGCGCAGCGCGGGCGTGATGTCCAGATGCATGTTGTCGGCATAATAGAGAGTAACGCAGCGGGTCTGCCGCGCGACCTTCTGAACGGGATAATTGCGGTACGCATCCTCGATTTCTTTGAGGATCGCCAGCGGCTGCATTGATCGAAACCGCCCGCCGAGCTGGGTAATGAAGTCCAGATCATATTCGTTGTCGGTGCCGCGCGTAGAGATTGTGGCGTCGATCGCCATTGAGCCCTGCGGATAGAAATGCTCGACGTCGCCCTCGAACCGCGCATCCGCTTCCAGGTGCTCCCGCACCGCCTTGAAACGCTGGGTCGCCTTATTATGCAGGCCGGGTGGAAGCTGGGAACTCATGGCAATCTCGGCCAAGATCCGGTCCACCGGATCGTCGAAGGGGTTGCGGCCTTGAAAAAAAAGAGGTGCGTTCATCAGGATCTCCGAGGGGCTCAATAATTCAGATCATAAGTATCTCACGTATCGCTACTCCGAACAAATTGAACTCCTTGCCTGTGGCTGTCAAGGGCGATAAAGTGAGCCTACTCCGAACACGGAGGGCGAAGGGTCTTATGGAATGAGCGTGACGTTCGGCGAACGAATCCGAGATCGCAGGAAAGAGCTGGGGCTTACGCTTGACCAGCTGGCCGCGGCTTCGGACTCATCGAAGAGCTATGTGTGGGAGCTGGAGAACAAGAACCCGCCGCGCCCTTCGGCAGAAAAGCTTGCCGCCATTGCCAAGGCGCTTCAGGTGACCGTCGATTGGCTGCTCGGTACGGACGATCAAACGCTCGATGTGGCCGAAGATAAGGCATTTTTCCGGGCCTATAGTGGGTTGCCCCCGGAGACCCGACGCCAATTACGTGAGATGGCAAAGATATTGGGCACAAAGAAACCCTGATGGCGGAAAGTGTGCAGCTTCGACCGAGAAAAGAGGCCGCACGAATAACGGTCATGTTGGACACCGTTCTTGGCGTGGATCGATTTGATCGAGCTCCGGTCGACATGATCAACCTCGCTCTCGAATATTCCAGGAACACTGCACCTAGTGAAGCGATCGAGCGGATCGACGAAGCGCCGTTCCTGGCTGTGTAGGCGCACTTGTCTGTGGTGACGACAAGCCACGAAAATGGGGCATCCTCTACGACGAGGGACAAAGTTCCGGCCGACGGGCGTTCACCGTGGGGCACGAGTTCGGGCATTGGGTTTTGCATCGAGATCGCGTTGATAAAGATGAGGAGTTGGCCGCTGGTTTTTATTGCGACGACGAGGCAATTACCCAGCGCGACGGCTTAGGCATTGAGGAGGAAGCGGACATTTTTGCCGCAGACTTGCTGATGCCATTTCATGATTTTCGAAATCAGCTTGCGCCTCGTGACCGACCAGATTTCGATAGGTTGGGCGGGCTCGCAAAACGCTATGGTGTGTCGCTTGAAGCAGCGATCATTCGCTGGCTTGAGTATACTGAGACTAGGGCGATTTTGGTCGTATCGAACGAGGGCTTCGCGCGCTGGTCGAAGCCAAGCAAGCCTGCGCTTAAATCCGGGCGCTTCATCCGGACGAAGCGCACGACTTATTCTCTCCCGCAGCTCGCAACAGCCGTCACGAGGAATTTCGTCGAGGAGACTAAGGCAGGCATCGAGCAAGATGCAGGGATTTGGTTCTCAGAACCGCTCATTGAAATGTGTTTCCGGTCGGATCGATATGATCAGGAATACACTTTGCTTCACTTTGAGCGCGAGCGCGTGTGGGATTTCGAACGAGAGTGAATCCCCTCAAAATAGGCCGGCGTCCGTTCCTACGTCTTATGGAGTGTTTGATCTAACGTCGGCTTTCCATGCGTTCTTTGCCGAAGGCAGACAGTCAAGATCGTCCAAAAGCCCGGTCATTCCTGCGGACTTAGTCAGGCCTTATCGGCCTCCAGACCTTTGTTCACCAGTTGACGGATAGCCTCTGCACGGGATGGAATATCCTGTTGCTTGCGGCGCCAATCATCAATGATCGCGAGCCACTCGGCTGAGACGCGCATCTGGAATGGGTGGTTCTTGTCCCGAGTCATGTCAACAATGTAATTACATTGTTAGCCTCAATCAATAGTGCATATAATTACATATATGCAGCCCGAGTCGATGCTACCAACATCGACCCGGGCCTGACCACATTCGTTATGGAGAACGATCATGGCTTTTGCCGACATACCGCCACGCCCTCTTGCGATGCAAGAAGGGCTGCGTTCCTACATCGTCTACGACCGGCTGCCGGACAGCTGCCTCGCCTTCCCAATTGAGGACGACAGCTGCGAACCACATCTGCACGAAGGCGAATGGGTAGCGGTGGATACAGAGGATCGTGACCCGATGACGGGCGAACTGTTCCTCATCCGCTGGGAGTCTTCGGGCAGACGAGCGATCATGGAATTGTCGCTTCGCGATGGACATGCCGGAGCGGTTTGGTGGGGCCATAGTCATAATCGGCCCCGGTCTCAGAAAGAGCGCTGGGCGTGGATCAGAATCGGTCGCACGGGCGGGTGGTCTGACGGTCCTTATGCCGCCGATGGTGAGCGTGCCGCCTGTTTTCAGCGCAAGATCATCGGCAAGGTGGTCGGCATCATGAATATCGGCTTTCGTCCCGAACAGGACTGAGAGGCAGGGATGATTGGAACCGACCGTAAGATGGCACATCGCGAAACACCCGGCTGCTCACGCGGCTGTGTCCTTTTGTGAAGTTCGTTGCGCTGTGGCCATCAGGATTCGCGACGATATCGCAGCTGAGCTTGCGCGTGCGGAAGCGGCTGTGCTCGCCTTTTGCCCTCAGGAGCAATCTACCCGTCACTGACCGCATCTGTTGCCCCGCCCGGATTCGAGAGAAGAGGGCGGGGTGACTATTACTTAAGCTATTGATTCAGAATAACTCGAACAAAGGGATAATTTCCCTTTTCTTGTAGGAAATTCGCTTCTACGCAAGGGGCATGGTTCCTATCCTCTTCAATACCGACGGACGTTACACCCGACAGCAGATTGCTGAAGCCACCGGGGTGGATCGCGAACTGCTTGCCTACTGGAGCAAGGAGGGCCTGCTGCTCGCGGCCGAAAGTGAAGGTCTGGGCAAGGGCAAATACCGGCGCTTCGGCTTCGAGGCGATCCACATCGCCGCCCTGTTGAAGGAACTGGGGCTTTATGGTGTCCAGACCGCCGGGCTCAAACAGGTCGCGCAACTGCTCTGGAGCGTTCTGGCATTGTGCTCCCAGCATCCTGACATCACCGAAGAGGTTCGGTCCCAAGCCGTATCCCTGCGCAGGGCGCGAACACGCTATCCGGTCCGGCCATCAGTTTCACCCGGTACAGAGGATCCCGATGCCGCATTCAGCTGCTTCGAGGATTGGCTGGAAAGCCAGGGCAAAATCAATCCGAAGGCTTTCGAAATCGAACCCTGGTTCGACGAAGAGGCCGATCTGGCTTTTGCCCTTTACCTCGATCTGTTTACCCCAGCCATTTTCGACAACTTCGACACGCGATGGCTCTTTACCCATGCGGGTAACGAACTGATCGCGGTTCCTGAAGATCTGGGGCTGGCGTCCTTTCGGCCGGAGCATATGCGGAGCTACATCATGATCAATCTGTCGCGCATCATCAGGCCGATCTGGATACGTTAGCAGATACCATAAACGAAGCGGGTCGGGGGATGCGTCAACATCGTCCCGACCCTCGCCACGATCGATCCTATAGGAACATATGGCTAAGACCCCCCATATCATACAAGCAGATGAACAATAGCCCACACGCGAGATGTACGTTTTCGGTGGGGTGCCCCCATGGCGATCCTCCGGCTGCCTGCGGTCAAGGCGAGGGCGGGGCTGAGCCGAGCGACCATATACCGCAAGATCCAGAACTCAGAGTTCCCGCAGCCGCATCAGTTGAGCCAGCGGGCCGTTGGATGGCTCGAATGCGACGTCGAAACGTGGATTACCAGCTGCATCGCGGGAGGTGCCAATGACCGTTGAGATCGGGGGCATCCTTGGGGGCATTGATTGCCAAAGACATGACAAAATTTGTCGAATTTCAAGTAACTATGTCGATTTTGATGAATCCCTCCCTCTCCGCCAGTTCATCCCCATTTAGGCGCAGAAAACCGTGGGTTTGAAGTTTGAGGCGATTTTTAGTCCCTCAAAGCTGGCTCGCCGTGACTGTTTCGATGTCGAAAAGGCGATTGCTTGTTGCCCTCGTCCCCGACAACCTGCATCGGCTTAAGGGGGGGAGACAGCGATGCAATATGTGGAAGCGTTCGAACGCATGGGTTATTCCGTCCCAGCCCCACGGCAGGATTGGACGGCGGAGAGTGACACCGGCATTGCATCACCCTCTGGAGGTCTGAGCTTGGCTTTCGTGACGGAAAGCCTTGGGTCGACACGCGGGTCCATGCCGGCGACAATTCGATTTGGAAGCACAAGCCGGGCAACCGAAAGGATCGCGTCCCGGGACGCGATCCGCAGGGTAGTGGATCCGGTCTCATAAGCGACATTCCCCGCATAGCTCTCCTCTGGTCGAGAGGTGGGACGCACCGCCCATGGCGGTGCGATTGCTCCCCAGCGGGCGCAAGCGGCTTTGGCGTGCCCAAAGGCGGCCATTTCCCCTGCCGGGAGCACGATGCACTCAAGGCGCGCAGCAA
>Ga0157369_10006171_pt1 | contig 13910 bp, 13 predicted proteins | sample C25metaG_FD_113461 | JGI IMG/M metagenome (GOLD analysis project Ga0157369, IMG submission 113461) | Corn rhizosphere microbial communities from Kellogg Biological Station, Michigan, USA - C2-5 metaG | ecosystem: Host-associated > Plants > Roots > Rhizosphere > Soil | place: USA: Michigan...
CGGTCGTAGTCGAGCAGATTGAGTTTCGCTTCAGTCACTTCATTCTCAACGCGAGCAGATTTCCGTACCGGAGAAAAAGTACGCAATTTCCACTTGTGCAGTTTCCGGCGCATCGGAACCGTGCACCGCGTTGGCATCGATCGACTGCGCGAAATCGGCGCGAATCGTTCCCGCGGCCGCCTTCTTCGGATCGGTCGCGCCCATCAGGTCGCGATTCTTCATGATCGCGCCTTCGCCTTCGAGCGCCTGGATCATCACGGGGCCCGAGATCATGAAATCCACAAGCGGCTTGAAGAACGGACGTTCGCGGTGCACCGCGTAAAAACCTTCCGCTTCAGCACGCGACAATTGTTTCATTTTTGCGGCGATGATTTTCAAACCGCCTTTTTCGAAGCGCGAATAGATTTCGCCGATGACATTCTTGGCAACGGCATCGGGCTTGATGATCGAAAGGGTGCGCTCCAGCGCCATGTAACTTTCTCCGGATTGATTGGATCGATTGCGTCGGGTCGGGGCCCGCTAAGCCTGCGAATGTTAACACCAAATGCCACGGAATCCGAGGGCTTAGCGCACAAACTTGCGGGATTTTCGTTGCCCGGCGCGAGAGCATGTTGGAAACGATCGTTTGACCACTCGACCGCGCCCAACTATCCTTCAAACGATCGTTTGGCATCGAGCACCCGCGAGGATTTTTTTCTTGAGCGTCCCGCATTTCTCCACCAAGCAGCGCATCCTGGATTCGGCCGAATCCCTGTTCGCCCGGCACGGCTTTGCCGGCGCGTCGCTGCGCCAGGTCACCGCTACGGCCAACGTCAATCTGGCTGCCGTCAATTACCACTTCGGTTCCAAGGAAAACCTCATCAATGAGGTCTTCCGCCGGCGCCTGGACGCCCTCAACGAGGATCGTCTGAAAGCGCTGCAAAGCGTTCTGGAGCAGCCGCAATGCTCACTCGAGGATGTGCTGGCGGCTTTCGTGCGCCCGGCGCTCGCGTTGTCGGCCGACCCGCATGGCGGCAGTGGTTTCGTGCGGGTGCTGGCCCGTGCTTACGCCGAGCACAACGAACGCCTGCGCAAGTTCCTGCACGACAATTACGGTCATGTGCTCAAACAGTTCGTCAGCGCGTTTTCGCAGCAACTGCCGCATCTGGACAAACAGGAGCTGTACTGGCGCCTGGACATCATCAGCGGCGCCCTGACCTACGCGATGGCCGATTTCGGCGTGATCAAGCGGCCGAGCGGCATGTCCGAACTGAAGCATCGCGACCTCGCCGCCGAGCACCTGATCAAATTCGCCGCGGCTGGCCTGCGCGCCGTCTAGCAGCGACAAATCCCCTTTTTTCCGTTTTCCCTTCCATGAGGATTTCATGAGCCAATCCCGACTGCTGATTCGCCGCGCGGCTGTGCTCGGCGCCGGTGTCATGGGCGCGCAGATTGCCGCGCACCTGGCCAACGCTGGTGTCGAAACCGTGTTGTTCGATCTGCCGGCCAAAGAGGGGGACGCCAATGGCATCGTGCTCAAGGCGATCGAGAATCTGAAGAAACTTTCACCGGCGCCGCTGGCGGACAAGTCGCGCGTGAACTCGATCATGCCGGCCAACTACGACCAGAACCTGCAGCTGCTCAAAGGCTGCGATCTCATCATCGAGGCGATCGCCGAACGACTGGACTGGAAATGCGATCTCTACGCCAAAATCGCCCCATTCGTCGGCGCGAACGCCGTGCTCGCCAGCAACACATCAGGGTTGAGTATCAATGCGTTAGCCGACGTTCTTGACGAGAAACTTCATCACCGGTTTTGCGGCGTGCATTTCTTCAATCCGCCGCGCTACATGCATCTGGCCGAGCTGATTCCGTGCGCGAAGACCGACGCGGCGGTACTCGAAGGACTCGAAGCATTCCTGACCACCGCGCTCGGCAAAGGCGTGGTTTACGCCAAGGACACACCGAACTTCATCGGCAATCGCGTCGGCGTGTTCTCGATGCTGGCGACGATGTTTCACACCGAGAAATTCGGACTCGGCTATGACATCGTCGATGCGCTAACCGGCCCGGCGATCGGCCACCCGAAGAGCGCGACTTACCGCACGGCGGACGTGGTCGGCCTCGACACGATGGGTCACGTCATCAAGACCATGGACGACACGCTGCCGAACGATCCGTGGCACGACTACTTCAAGGCGCCGTCCGTATTGCAGGCCCTCATCGGCAAAGGTGCGCTTGGTCAGAAGACCGGCGCGGGATTCTTCCGCAAAGTCGGCAAGGACATCCTCGTGCTCGATGCGGCAAAGGCCGACTACGTGCCACAGACCGGCAAAGTCAGCGACGAAGTAGCCGCGATCCTCAAGCTCAAATCTCCGGCCGAGAAGTTCGCCAAACTGCGCGCGAGCGCCGACCCGCAGGCGCAATTCCTCTGGGCGATGCATCGTGATCTGTTCCATTACGCCGCATATTTCCTCGCGGACATTGCCGACAGCGCGCGCGATATCGATTTCGCGATGCGCTGGGGCTACGGCTGGCAGCTCGGCCCATTCGAGACATGGCAAGCCGCCGGCTGGGCCGATGTCGCCAAATGGATTGCCGAAGACATCGCCGCCGGCAAGGCGATGAGCAAGGCCGCCCTGCCCGCCTGGGCAGCCGATCCGAAGCGCAAAGGTGTGCACGACGCGCAAGGCTCGTGGTCGGCATCGGCGAGCAAACAGATTCCCGTTTCGAGTGCACCGGTCTACAAGCGTCAGCTGTTCCCGGAAGTCATGCTCGGCACTAAGGTCGACAAGGGCACGACGATCTTCGAGAACGACGCTGCACGTCTGTGGAATCTCGGCGGCGACGACATCGCGATCCTGTCGTTCAAGACCAAGATGCACACGCTCAATTCCGGCGTGGTCGACAGCGTGCACAAGGCCATCGACGAAGCCGAACGCAACTATGCGGGCCTCGTGATCTGGCAGGACAGCGAACCATTCAGCGCCGGTGCGGATTTGAGCGAGGCCGTCGGCTCGCTGCAAGCCGGCAAGATCGCTGAATTCGAAAGCTTCGTCGAGCGCTTCCAGCAGACGAGCATGCGGATCAAGTCGTCGCTGGTGCCGGTCGTTGCGGCGATTCGCGGCATGGCGCTTGGCGGCGGCTGCGAATTCCAGATGCATTCGGCGCGCACTGTGGCAGCGCTGGAAAGCTACATCGGTCTCGTCGAAGCCGGCGTCGGCCTGCTGCCGGCCGGCGGCGGACTGAAAGAGATCGCGATGCGCGCGGCTGAGCGCGCGATCGGCGGTGACGTGTTCACCGCGCTCAAAGCTTATTTCGAAACCGTGGCGATGGCGAAAGTCTCGGCGAGCGCGCTCGATGCCAAGGAGATGGGCTTGCTACGCGCGAGCGACGTCGTCGTCTATCACGCCGATGAACTGCTGTACGTCGCGCGAAATGAAGCGAAAGCCCTGGCCGAATCCGGTTGGCGACCGCCGCTGCCGGGTCGTGCGATTCCCGTGGCCGGCGATGTCGGCGCAGCGACGCTCAAGGCCGGCGTCGTCAACATGCTCGAAGGCGGCTTCATCTCCGCGCACGACATGGAAATCGCCAGCCGCATCGCCGATACGCTGTGCGGCGGCCAGATCGAACGCGGCTCAACCGTCGACGAGCAATGGCTGCTGGATCTCGAACGCAAGCATTTTGTCGCGCTCGCGCAGATGCCCAAGACGCAGGAACGCATTGCCTACACGTTGAAGACCGGGAAGCCGCTCAGAAATTGAGAACGTCAAAGGTCAAACGTCAAAGGTCAATGGTCAATACAGATCCTTCACCTTTGCCCGGTTGACTTTTGACTTTTGACCTTTGACATCAACCGACCCGTGTCGGTCCGAGGATTCACAATGACCAAGCAAATCCAGGACGCCTACATCGTCGCCGCCCAGCGCACTCCAGTCGGCAAGGCCCCGCGTGGCGTGTTTCGCAACACGCGCCCGGACGACATGCTCGCTCACGCGATCAACGCGACGTTGTCCAAAGTTCCACAAGTGGACAAGTCGCGCATCGACGACGCGATCATCGGCTGCGCGATGCCCGAAGCCGAGCAAGGCATGAACGTCGCCCGTATCGCCGTGCTGCTCGCCGGCTTGCCGAACATCGTCGCCGCGGCAACGATCAACCGCTTCTGCTCATCGGGACTGCAGGCCGTATCGATGGCGGCGGATCGCATCCGCCTCGGTGAAGCCGACCTCATGCTCGCCGGCGGTACCGAGAGCATGAGCATGGTGCCGATGATGGGCTACCACCCGGTGTTCAATCCGCTGATCTTTGCCGGCAGCGAACACATCGGTATCGCTTACGGCATGGGCATCACCGCGGAAAAAGTCGCCGAGCAATGGCAGGTTACGCGCGAGCAGCAGGATGCGTTCGCGGTCGCGAGCCATGCCAAGGCATTGGCCGCAATTGCCAACGGCGAATTCGCCGACGAAATCGCGCCATATATTTTGGCTGACCATTATCCCGATTTGAACCAGCGCGGCATCCTCGACGATGCACGCACGATCAAGACCGATGAAGGGCCGCGCGCGGGAACGACGGCGGATGTGCTCGGCAAATTGAAGGCCGTGTTCCGCGTCAACGGCAGCGTCACTGCCGGCAATTCTTCGCAAATGTCCGATGGCGCCGGCGCCGTGCTGCTTGCCAGCGAACAGGCGATCAAGGATTACAACCTCACGCCGCTCGCTCGTTTCGTCGGCTTCGCCGTCGCCGGCGTGCCGCCCGAAATCATGGGTATCGGCCCGAAAGCAGCGATCCCGAAAGTCTGCAAGCAGACCGGCGTCAAGCAGGACGACCTCGACTGGATCGAACTCAACGAAGCGTTTGCCGCGCAGGCGCTCGCCGTGATCAAGGACATCGGCCTCAATCCCGACAAGGTGAATCCACTCGGCGGCGCGATTGCGCTCGGCCACCCACTCGGTGCGACCGGCGCAGTGCGCGTCGCCACGCTCGTCAACGGCCTGCGTCGGCGCAAGCAGAAATTCGGCATGGTGACGATGTGCATCGGCACGGGCATGGGGGCGGCCGGGATTTTCGAGTCGGTATAGCGGCGCACACGGCACTCGCTGCGTCCGAAAATCAGCCATTCAGCTTGGCGTACGGTTGCGGTGTCATCATTCACGTTGTGCAATCCGACGAACAAGCCATCCGCGATCTGGTATTTACCTGGCTCAGCGCCAGCAAAGCCGGCGACAACGACACCGTACTCGGGCTGATGGCCGACGACGCCGTATTCCTGCAGGCAGGCCAGGAGCCGATCCACGGTCGCGCAGGGTTCGCGCAGATGCAGAAGTCGCTGGCGAAGGTCGATATCGAGGCGACGAGCGACATCCAGGAAATCAGGATTTTCGGCGACTGGGCGTACTGCTGGAATCATCTGACCGTCATTGTCACGCCGCATGACGGCGGCGCACCGGTCAAGCGCGCGGGCCACGTGCTATCGGTATTGCACAAGCAGGACGGCCGCTGGGTTATCGCGCGCGACGCCAACATGCTGACGGTTGTTTCGAACTGACGCAGTCGCGGAACTTGCGCGAGTGATCGCTGGTCATTGCTTGCGCACCCACAGGAGTCTCCGCATGCAATTGCGCCAGCGCATCCGGCATCTGCTTGCCGCCAACAAATCGTTGCTGATCTTTTTTGCGTTGATGATGATCTTTCGTTCCGCGGTCGCGGACTGGATGGTCGTGCCCACCGGTTCGATGAATCCGACCATCGTCGAGGGCGATCGCATTTTCGTCGACAAGAATGTTTACGGCTGGCGTGTTCCATTCACGACGCTGCGCCTGACCGATGGCAAAGATCCGCAACGCGGCGATATCGTGATCTTCGATTCGCCCGAAGACGGCACCACGCTCGTCAAACGTGTCGTCGGCCTGCCCGGCGAGCGCGTTGAAATGCGCGATGAGCATCTGCTGATCGATGGCGTGGCCGTTGAATATCACGCCGACAGCGCGCCTGCGGATGCGCAATTGCCACATGCCACGCGCGCACAAGAGCATCGTTATTTTGCCGAGAAGCTTGCGGGTGAAGCGCACGCGATCATGTTGCTGCCCGCACGCCCGGCGGCGCGCTCATTCGGTCCGATTACGGTGCCGGCCGGGGAATACCTCGTGCTCGGCGACAGCCGCGACAACAGCAAGGATTCGCGCTATATCGGTTTCGTACCGCGCGCCAGCATCGTCGGACGCGCATTCGGTGTGGCCTATTCGCTCGACGCGGAGCGCTGGTACCGGCCGCGCGGCGATCGCTTGCTGGCTCCGCTCAATTGACCGGGGCGTCGCGCGATCCGTCCTCGGCGATCGCGCGAAAACTTCATACCGACATCAAGCCACCTGTGCAGGCGGCGCGGTGAACGCGTAAGCCTGATAGAGCTGCAATTCTTTCGCGCTGACGTAGTTGTCCAGCGCCGAGCCGGCTTCAGCAAAATCCGCTTGCTTGGGCGAATGCGCACGGCACGTCACCATGAGGTTTTCGCAGATGCGCAAAAAACGCCGCGCCAAGGTGTGCGCACGCAGCCGCAGGTACGCGACGGTGGCTGCGGAATTCGAGTTGTTCGCAGCTTGATGCGCGAGCACCGGATAAAGACGCAGCGCTTCCAGGCCCTGCACCTCGCGCAATTTCTGCATGCACTGGCTCAGTGCGTCCGCAGATGATTCAAACTGCGATTGGCGACTCGCTTGCGCGGCGATTGAAAACAGCGCACGCAATTCCAGGTTCGCGCGCTGCAATTGTGCGATCAAAAATGGATCGTGCCGGATCGGCGTGGACCAGGTCAACGCTTCCGGACCACTGTTCTTCGGCTCACCGGCCAGTGCTTCGACTACGTCCGCCAACTTGATCACACGCCTCTCCTGCCGATGCACCGATTGCATCTTTTCAGGCCCGACCATACGACTCACGCACGGTGAACCTATCCGGGAGAAAGCGTAATCCTCGAGAAAGTGTTCCTCAGTGAACTGAGTCACGTTCGTTGTTGCGTAATGCGAGCGCGATCACAGTTCCGGCGGCGGCGGCGCGATGACTTCGCGATTGCCGTTGTGTTGCGGCGCGCTGACGATGCCTTGTGCTTCCATCATTTCGACGAGGCGCGCGGCGCGGTTGTAGCCGATCTTCAGGCGCCGCTGCACGCCGGAAATCGAGGCGCGCCGCGATTCGGTCACAATCGCCACGGCCTTGTCATACAGTTCGTCGTAGTCGCCTTCTCCGTCCGCGCCTTCGGCGTCTTCCGGCAGACCGGACTCGCCGATCACGCGGCCGTCGCTCAGCGGCTGCACATCGTTGAACACGTTCTCGATGTAATCCGGCTTGCCCTGGTTGCGCAGATGCGCGACAACTTTATGCACTTCCTCGTCGCTGACAAACGCACCGTGCACGCGTTCGGGCGTGGCGGTGCCCGGCGGCAGATAGAGCATGTCGCCGTGGCCGAGCAAAGTCTCCGCTCCGGACTGATCGAGGATCGTGCGCGAATCGATCTTGCTCGATACCTGGAACGCGATGCGCGTCGGGATATTGGCCTTGATCAGGCCGGTAATGACGTCGACGGACGGTCGCTGCGTCGCGAGAATCAGATGCACGCCGGCGGCACGCGCTTTCTGCGCGAGCCGCGCGATGAGTTCCTCGACCTTCTTGCCGACGATCATCATCATGTCGGCGAATTCGTCGATGATGACGACGACGTACGGCAGCGGCTCCAGCGTCGGCACCACGACGGGCTCGGTCGTATCCTGCGGCGGCTTGAACAGCGGATCGGCGAGCGGTTTGCCGGAGTCGATCGCGTCCTTCACTTTCTTGTTGAAGCCGGCGAGGTTGCGCACGCCGACGGCTGACATGAGCTTGTAGCGGCGCTCCATTTCCGCCACGCACCAGCGCAGGGCGTTCGCGGCCTCTTTCATGTCGGTGACAACCGGCGCCAACAGATGCGGGATGCCTTCGTAGACCGAAAGCTCGAGCATCTTCGGATCGATCATGATCATGCGCACGTCGCGCGCCGTCGCCTTGTACAGCAGGCTCAGCACCATCGCGTTGAGCGCGACCGACTTGCCCGAACCCGTGGTGCCGGCGACGAGCAGGTGCGGCATTTTGGCCAGATCGACGACGACCGCGCGGCCGCCGATGTCTTTGCCGAGCGCGAGCGCGAGCGGCGACTTCACGCCATCGTATTTTTCCGAACGCAGGATTTCCGACAGATACACGGTTTCGCGATTGCTGTTCGGAATTTCCAGTCCGATGACGGATTTGCCGGGAATCACGTCGACGACGCGTACGCTGATCACCGAGAGTCCGCGCGCTATGTCCTTGTCGAGATTGCTGATCTGGCTGCCTTTGATGCCCGCAGCCGGCTGCAACTCGAAACGCGTGATCACCGGGCCGGGAAAGACACCGACGACCTGGGCGTCGATACGGAAATCCTTGAGCTTGAGCTCGACTTGCCGCGACAGCGCTTCGAGCGTTTCCTCCGAATAACCCTTCACCTGTTGCTGCGGTTCATCGAGCAGCGACAACGGCGGCAGGTCGGAGTTGGCGATGCCGGAGAACAGCGGAATCTGCAGCTCGCGTTCGGCGCGCTCGCTTTTCTCGATCGCGCTGAGCGTCGGTTCGATCTTGATCGGTTCGCGCTTGGACTGCTTGACCGTTTCGACCTTGCGCACGACCTCGCGCTCGCTGCGCGCGGCGCGCGCGGCGCGCGACTGTTCGGCTTTCTTCACGCCGCTGCCGAGCCACTCGAACGCGGCAAGCAGGCCGCGACCGATGGCGTCCATCAGCTTGAACCAGGACAGGCCCGTTGCAAGCGTCAGCGCGACGAGAAATACAGCGAGCAGGAACAAGCTCGCACCGACGCCGCCAAAACCGTGCGTGAGCGGTTTTCCGATCACTTGCCCGATCACGCCCCCGGCGCCGGCCGGAAGAGCCATGGGCCCGACCGCATGCAAATAGGCCAGGCCCGTGCCGCCGACGAAAAAGGCGACGCCGCCGACCAGGCGCAAGGTCGGCTCCAGCGGCGAGGTCTCGCCAGGGTCCGTGCCGCGGAACAAAGCCCAGCCGAACACCAGCAGCATCAGCGGAAACGCGTAAGCCAGGTATCCGAACAGGTAAAAACTCAGGTCGGCGGCCCAGGCTCCGATCGTGCCGCCGAGATTGTGCAGATGCGTCGGTTGACCTGCGTGCGACCAGCCCGGATCGTCCGGACTGAACGTGATCAGGCACAACAGCAGGTAGACCGCTACCGGCACCAGCAGCAGGAACGCCGCCTCGCGCAGACGGCGCTGCATGGCCTCGCCGGAATCGTCGTTGGTCTTAGCTTTAGAGTCGCGCGCCACCGCGTGAATCTACTTGAATTCCGACTTACAGGCTATTGTTTTCAAGCCAGTTTCATTCCTTTCAAGGCCGGATGCACAATTTTGCCGCCGTCGATATTGATGCCGCTGGCCAATGGCGCGAACTTGCGCCAGTTCTTGTCGCTTGCCAGACGCTGCACGTAGGGCAGGATCGCCGCACAGATTGCTTGCGACGAGGTCTGCGGCACCGCGCCCGGCATGTTGGTCACGGCGAAATGGATCACGCCATCCACGACATAAGTCGGGTCCGCATACGTCGTCGGCTTGGACGTTTCGAAGCAGCCGCCCTGATCGATCGAGATGTCGACGAGGATGCTGCCTGGCTCCATCGACTTGACCATCGCGCGCGTGACCACGTGCGGAGCCTTTGCGCTCGGAATCAACACGGCGCCGATGACGAGGTCCGCGTCGCGCACTTCGCGCGCCACGTATTCTTCATATGGATACAGCGCGGTGACGTTCGTGCCGAGCGCCATCATCTGCGCGAGACGATCCGGACGCTTGTCGAAGACCACCACGTTCGCGCCACCGGCCGCAGCCAGCGCCGCCGAGTTGCCGCCGGCCGCGCCGGCGCCGAGCACGACGACTTTGCCGCGTTCCGTCGACGGCAAACCGCCCAACAGCTTGCCCTTGCCGCCCGCCGGCTGATGCAGCAGGTGCGTGCCGATTTGCACGGCGATGCGCCCGGCGATGATCGACATCGGCGCAAGCAGCGGCAATGAGCCATCGGCTTCTTCCACCGATTCGAACGCGATGCCGGTCAGACCGATGTCGAGCAGCTTCTTCGTCAACTTGGGTTCCGGCGCCAGGTGCAGATAGCAGAACAGCAAGTGATCCTTGCGCAGCAATTTCAGATCGCCCGCGATCGGCTCCTTGACCTTGACGATCAACTCGCCGACTTCGTAAAGCTTCTTCGCGGTTGGCGCGATCTGTACGCCGACGCGGCGGTATTCATCATCGGAGAAACCGCTCTTCGCCCCGGCGCCTTCCTGCACGTAAACTTCGTGGCCACGACGTACGAGATCCGCACAGGCGGCGGGGACGAGGGCTACGCGGCCTTCGAGGGTCTTGGTTTCCGACGGCACGCCGATACGCATGTTCGATCACTCCGAAAGTGAGATGGATAAAGGAAGAGGCTCGACTTGATTCGGCGCCAGACTCACCCCATTCTTCGGGTCTTCTGTGCGCCTTCCCAACTGGAACGAAATTATACATGAGCACCCCGAAGCATTCGCGCCTGATCATTCTCGGTTCCGGTCCGGCCGGCTACACCGCCGCCGTCTACGCTGCGCGCGCCAACCTGAAACCGATGCTGATCACGGGCTTGCAGCAAGGCGGCCAATTGATGACGACGACCGAGGTCGACAACTGGCCGGGCGATGTCGAGGGCCTGCTCGGCCCGGCGTTGATGGAGCGCATGCACAAGCATGCCGAACGTTTCGCCACCGAATTGCTGTTCGATCACATTCATACGGCGGACCTCTCGCAGCGCCCGTTCCGACTCGTCGGCGATAACGGCGAATACAGCTGCGACGCGCTGATCATCACGACCGGCGCTACGGCGAAGTATCTGGGAATTGCGTCCGAAGAGAAGTTCAAGGGCCAGGGCGTGTCTGCCTGCGCGACCTGCGATGGCTTCTTTTTCCGCGATCAGGAAGTCGCCGTGATCGGCGGCGGCAATACCGCGGTGGAGGAAGCGCTGTACCTGGCCAATATCGCCAGGAAAGTCACGCTCGTGCATCGCCGCGACAAGTTCAAGGCCGAGAAGATTCTGCAGGACAAGCTCTTTGCCAAGCAGCAAAGTGGAAAAGTGGAAATTGTCTGGAATCATTATGTCGACGAAGTGCTCGGCGACAGCAGCGGTGTCACCGGCGTGCGCCTGAAAGGCACCCAGGACGGCCAGCTGCGCGAAGTTCCTGTCAGCGGCCTGTTCGTCGCGATTGGTCATACACCGAACACGGCACTGTTCGACGGCCAGCTCGAGATGAAAAACGGCTACATCACGATCAAGTCGGGCCTCGATGGCGGCGCGACGGGCACCAGCATTCCCGGCGTGTTCGCCGCCGGCGATGTCGCCGATCAGGTGTACCGTCAGGCGGTGACATCCGCGGGATTTGGCTGCATGGCGGCGCTGGATGCGGAAAAATATCTGGACAAGTTGGGCTTGGCAGGTTGATCGACCTTTCACATTGGGTCGGCGTCATCCCGGCATGGATTGCCGGGATCCAGACTGCATGGATGCCAACCTGCGCTGCAGCGTTCGCGTCCGCGTGACTGGATTCCTGCGTTCCATGCCGGACTGCGGAGGCAGGATGCCGAAGCGAACGGCGAAGCCGGCCCGAAGGGCGAGCCGCGGACGCGGCGAGTAATGACGAGCATGCTATCCGCGCGCTTCCACACGAAACTGGACGAAATCGACGCAGCGCACTGGAACGTGCTCCTGCCGGACGACAACCCGTTCGTCTCCCACGAATTCCTCGCCGGGCTCGAACAACACAGCTGTCTGGACGCCGAACACGGATGGATTCCACGCCATCTTGGGCTGTATCGCGATAGCCAGCTCGTTGCCGCCGCGCCGCTGTACATCAAACTCAACTCGCACGGCGAATACGTGTTCGACTGGTCGTGGGCCAGCGCTTATGCGCGCGCCGGGCTGGACTACTACCCGAAACTGCTCTGCGCCGTGCCCTACTCACCCGTGCCCGGCCCGCGACTGCTCGTCGGTGATCGCGGCAACGAGATGCGGTCGGCGCTGACCGAGGCGATTCACGCCGAAGTCGAGCGTCATGGCTGGTCATCGGCGCACCTGAACTTTGCCGGCGAAGCCGACGCGGCCGCATTCGCGAACAGCGATTGGCTGCCGCGTTTCGACTGGCAATTCCACTGGCACAATGCCGGCTGGCGTGACTTCACCGATTTCCTCGACGCATTGGTGCCGAAGAAGCGCAAGAACATCCGACAGGAGCGCGCCCAGGTCGCCCGTGCAGGCGTTGTCTGCGAGATAAAACATGGCGACGAACTCGCTGATGGCGAATGGCGGGCGTTGCACGATTTCTATCAGTCGACGTTCGACGAAAAGGGCAATTACGCCGCGCTGACGCTGGATTTCCTGCGCCATCTCGGCGCGACAATGCCGCGCCGCATCCTTGCCGTATTGTGCCGGCGTGACAAGAAGCTGGTTGCTGGTGCGATCCTGCTGCGCAGTCGCGACACGTTGTACGGCCGCTACTGGGGCTGCAATGAACAAATACCCGGCCTGCATTTCGAAGCGTGCTACTACCAAGGCATCGAATATTGTTTGCGCCACGGATTGCGCCGTTTCGAACCCGGCGCGCAAGGCGAACACAAATTGGCGCGCGGTTTCCTGCCGGTGCCGACACGCTCGTTTCACTACATCGCGGATACGCGTTTTCGCTCGGCGGTGCGCGACGCGCTCGCGCGCGAGGCCGCGCACATGCAAGCGTACCGCGAAGAACTCATGGCGCATTCGCCATACGCTGATCGCGGCGACGCGGAGGCCGCGTGATCCGCATACCGATCCTGCGCGCCGGCGTGCGCGAGGAATTTCCGGATGTGGACACCGCGCTCGAGAATCCAAACGGCCTGCTCGCTGCCGGCGGCGATCTGTCGCCGCAGCGCCTGCTCGATGCGTACGCTCACGGTATTTTCCCGTGGTACTCGCAAGGCGAACCGATCCTGTGGTGGTCTCCCGATCCGCGCATGGTGTTCGCCACTGACATGGCTCACGTCTCGACGCGGCTGCGGCGTTGGCTGCGCGGCTGCGACTGGACGATCCGCGCCGACACCGCATTCGCGCAGGTCATGCGCGCGTGCGCGGCGCCGCGCGCGACGCAGCGCGGCACCTGGATCACTCGGGAAATGCTCGACGCCTACACCGAGCTGCATGCGCTCGGTTACGCGCACAGCGTCGAGGTTTACGATTCCGAGCGCCTTGTCGGCGGCATTTATGGGGTCGCCGTGGGCCACATGTTCTTCGGCGAATCGATGTTCAGCGCGGCGACGAACGCATCGAAAGTGGCATTGCTCGCACTGTGCCGCGTGCTGCGCGGCTGGGAATTCCCGTTGCTTGACGCACAGGTCGAATCGCCGCATTTGCTGACCTTGGGTGCGTTCAATATGCCGCGCAAACAATTCCGGTCCGAAGTCACGCGATTGTGCACAATGCCCGACAGCAGGGGCGCGTGGCGGCAACGCTGGCCGCTGATGACCGCAGCCGATTTGGGCTAGGACGAAGTGATTTCGCTTCCCGCCACGCCCTTAACGTGGCAGAATCCCGCGCCTTGCGGAAGCTACCGCTCCCGATCCTAAGAGTAGTAATGGCGAAAGACGATCAAATCGAGATGGAAGGCACGGTCCAGGAGACCTTGCCGAATACGATGTTCCGCGTAAAGCTCGAGAACGGCCACATCGTAACCGCGCACATCTCCGGACGCATGCGCAAGAACTATATCCGCATCCTGACCGGCGACAAGGTCAAGGTCGAGATGACGCCGTACGACCTGACCAAGGGTCGGATCACCTACCGAATGAAGTGAC
>Ga0157369_10006172_pt1 | contig 13909 bp, 9 predicted proteins | sample C25metaG_FD_113461 | JGI IMG/M metagenome (GOLD analysis project Ga0157369, IMG submission 113461) | Corn rhizosphere microbial communities from Kellogg Biological Station, Michigan, USA - C2-5 metaG | ecosystem: Host-associated > Plants > Roots > Rhizosphere > Soil | place: USA: Michigan...
CACGCCTGCTTGGCGCGCTGCTGACCCGTGGCCTTGATCCCAACGTACGTGACGCCGGTGGCCGTACCCCGCTACATGCCGCGCTGGAACACGGTGGCGACGCCCTTCCGCTGGTTCGCTTGCTCGTGGCGAACGGAGCCGATCCGGAAGCGGCTGACGTCAACGGTGAGACGCCGTACGGCCTGGGTATCGGCCACGGCGATGTGGAACGCTGGCTTAGCTGGCCGCTATGGTCACTGCCGGGTCGCCCGCTGACCGCCGCCGACCTCCCCGCCGCAGCCGCCGCCGGCGACATGCAGGCCATCGACCGCCTGCTCGAACTCGGCTTCAGCGTGGATACGCGCGATGCCCAGGGAGCCACGGCGTTGCTACGTGCCGCCGGCGCCGGGCAGGCCGACGTGGTGGCCCACCTCATGGATGCAGGCGCCGACCCAGCCACCAGTGCCGCTTCCGGTGTTACGCCGCTTGCCGCCGCCGTCAACGCGCGGCGCGATGCGGTGGTCGAACTCCTGCTTGCCCGTGGCGTCGCCGTCGACCAGCGCCTGCCCGGTGAGACGACGGCCCTGATGATCGCTGCCGCGCTCGGCTATCCCGAGATCGTGGAGCGACTGCTTGCCGCGGGTGCCGATGCGAATGCAGAGGATGCGCACGGACACAGCGCGCTGCATGCGGCCGCGCAGTATTGCTTCGGCAGCAGCGACAGCCTGCGCGCGCGACGCCTGCTCGATATGGTGATTGGCAAGGGCGCCGATGTGAACAAGGCCGACAAGGATGGCGCGACGCCGCTTCTCCTGCTGCTTGGTTCGCACATGCGCCCGGGCGCGACCGCGGATGCCACGCACCTGGGTGCGCTGGTGCCGGTGTTGCTCGATGCGGGTGCGAAGATGGAGCATGCGGACCACCGCGGCGTGAGCGCCTTGCATGCGAGCGCCATGCACGCGCTGCTTCCACCTGCGCGTGTGCTTCTGCACCGTGGCGCGAACCGCCAGGCCGCTGACGCCTTCGGGCGTACGGCGGCCGATGTGGCGCGGCATATCGGGTACGTGGATATCGCGCACGAGCTGGGCGTTCGGGCGAACGCGATTCCAAGCGTGAGGCAGACGTTGCGGCAGCCCGCGCAGCCAGACTGAAAAAGCATCGCCCGCGAGCGCGCTCCTACAGGGGTGCGCTGGCGTTATTTGTCTTCCGCGCGCTCACGCTCTTCGGCGGCATCGGCCTCGAAGAGGTGCTGCAGGTCGTTCAGGGCTTCCTTCGAGCTCTGCACCAGCGCCGCATCGTCGTCGTACACCAGGTACTGCGAGCGCAACACCTGTTCGTCGAGTTTGCGGAAGCGCGCGATACGCGCCTCGACGACTTCGGGCGCCATGTCCAGCGCCTCCAGCACATGGCGCGTCATCATGAGGCTGGAATAGAACGTTTCGCGCACCGGATCTTCGACGCCGATATCCATCAGGCGGAACACGTGCTGGCGATTGCGCGCACGCGCGACGATCTTCAGGTGGGGGAACTGGCGGCGAACCAGGCGCGCGGTGCGCAGGTTGGCCTCCGGGTCATCCGTAGCCAGCACGAACACTTCGGCCTTATCCGCCTGCGCGGCGCGCAGCATTTCCGGGCGGCCGGGGTCGCCGAAGAACAGCGACGTACCGCCGAAGCGGCGTGACGTTTCCACCTGTTCCACCGAGCTCTCCAGCGCGACGAACTGGATGCCCTGCGCGCGCAATACGCGGGCGACGATCTGGCCCATGCGGCCGAAGCCCGCGATGATGACGCGCGGCGCATCGGTCTCGATCTGGTCGAATGCGCGATCCGGCTTGCGGGCGCGTTCGTGCACCAGCCGTGCGGCGAGCAGCACCAGCATCGGCGTCAACGCCATCGAAAGCGAGATGGTCATCACCATCAGCCCACGCTGGGGCTCGGTGATGATGTGTTGTTGCTGCGCGAGGTTCAGCACCACGAAGGCGAATTCACCGCCGCTGGCCAATATGGCGGCAAGCCGCACCGAGTCGGCATTGTTCAGCCCACCCACCAGCTTGCCCAGCGGCATGATGAGTATCGCCTTCACCGCCAGCAGCGCAGCGACCAGCCCGATCACCACCAGCGGCTTGGCATAGAGCAGCTGCAAATCCACCGACATACCCACGCTGATGAAGAACAGCCCGAGTAGTAGCCCCTTGAACGGCTCGATGTTGGATTCGAGTTCGTGGCGGTATTCCGAATCCGCCAGCAGCAAGCCTGCCAGGAAGGCACCCAGCGTGCTGGAGATCCCAGCCAGTTCCATCAGCCACGCCGTGCCCATGACCACCAGCAGCGCCGTGGCGGTCGAAACCTCGGTGCTCTTGGCGCGGGCCACGAAACGGAATACGTGGCGCAGTACAACGCGGCCACCGATGATCACGCCGATGATGGCGCCGACCACCCGCATGATGCTCATGATGTCCGGGGCGTGCGTATCGCGCGCCAACGCGCCACCCAGCAAGGGCACCGCTGCGATCAGCGGAATAGCAGCAAGGTCCTGGAACAACAGGATGGCGAACGCCTGGCGGCCATAGGCCATGCCCGCCTCTTTACGCTCGGCGAGGATCTGCAGGCCGAATGCCGTGGAGGAAAGCGCAAGGCTGCCACCCACGATCACCGCAGCCTTCCAGGTGAGCCCGAACAGGTAGTAGCCCATGGCGCCAAGCGCGAGCGCGCAGACGATGACCTGCAGCGTACCGCTGCCGAACACCGCACGGCGCATGACCCACAGGCGCGATGGCGACAACTCCAGGCCGATGACGAACAGCATCAGCACCACGCCGAAATCGGAGATGGTGGCGACGCCTTCCGTATCGCTGATCAGGCCCAGCACGGAGGGACCGATGACCACGCCGGCGAGCAGGAAGCCCAGGACGGCGCCGAGACGGAAGCGCTTGGTCAGCGGGACGGCAATGACCGTCGCCAGCAGGAAGACCACCGCCGTTTCGAGGAAATGATGTCCGTCCATCCCGTGACTCCCGAAAAACTACCCGGGATTATGTCATGCGGACGCCCGCGCGGTTTGGACGAAACACCTGCCTATCGGTGCGCTGGTTCAGCCTTTTAGCCAGCGTGCGACGTCGACCGCGAAATACGTGAGGATCGCATCGGCACCCGCGCGCTTCATCGCCACAAGCGATTCAAGCACCACGGCTTTCTCATCCAGCCAACCGTTCTGCGCGGCCGCCTTGATCATGGCGTACTCGCCGCTCACCTGGTAAACGAACGTGGGCGCGCCAAAGGTCTCCTTCACCCGGCGGACGATATCGAGGTACGGCAGGCCCGGTTTCACCATCACCGCGTCGGCACCTTCGGCCAGGTCGAGCTCAACCTCGCGCAGGGCCTCGTCGCTGTTACCCACATCCATCTGGTACGTGTGCTTGTTGCCCTTGCCGAGGTTGGCCGCCGAGCCCACCGCATCGCGGAACGGGCCGTAGAAGCTCGAGGCGTACTTCGCCGAATAGGCAAGGATGCGGGTATGGATAAAACCGGCCGCCTCCAGGGCATCGCGAATGGCGCCGATGCGACCGTCCATCATGTCCGATGGGGCGACGAAATCCATGCCGGCTTCGGCCTGGGCCAGCGACATCTTGATCAGGGCTTCGACAGTGGGCTCGTTCATGACGTAGCCTTCCGCGTCGATCAGGCCATCCTGGCCGTGCGTCGTATACGGATCCAGCGCCACATCGCCGATCAGGCCTAGCTCCGGAAAACGCTGCTTCAACTCGCGCGTAGCACGCTGGAACAGCGCGTCGGGGTTCCACGCCTCGCGGGCATCTTCGGTTTTCACCGAGCCATCCACCGAGGGGAACAGGGCCAGCGCGGGAATGCCCAGCGCAACGCACTCGGCGCCCAGCTTCACCAGCTCATCGATCGACAGGCGCTCGACGCCCGGCATGGAAGGCACCGGCTGGCGGACCCCCTCGCCCTCCACCACGAACGCGACCATGATCAGGTCGGCGCTGGTGAGGACGGTTTCGCGCATCAGTGCGCGGGAGAAGGCGTCGCGGCGCATGCGGCGCATACGGACAGCAGGAAAGGTCATGGGACGTGCCTGTTCGTGTGGCGATCTGCCCATTTTACGCCCCGCCGGGTGCCCGGCGGGGCGTCAGGTCGTCGCAGGCACCGTCAGGCCACGTCAATGCCGAAGGCCCGGCCCAATGGAATGCCGTAGATATCGGACAGCAGGGCCGTATCCAGCGCCTCCTGGGGTGACCCAATACGCAGAAGGGCGCCCGATGCCAGGACTGCCACCTCATCCGCGTAGCGCGCGGCAAGGTTCAGGTCATGGAGCACGGCGATCACGCCCAGGCCGAGCGCCGCGCAGGCACGCGCCCGGCGCAGGATGAAGTGCTGGTGGGCGATATCCAGGCCGGCCTCCGGTTCATCCAGGAGGAGCCACGCGCCCGAGCGCCCGCTCTCCCAGACCTGGGCCAACACCCGGGCGAGTTGCACGCGCTGCTGCTCCCCACCAGAGAGCGCGGTGTAGCGGCGATCGCGTAACTCCCATGCGTGCGCCGCGCGCAGGGCAGCGGTAGCGATGCGCTCATCACGCTCAGCATCCGGCACGTGTGGGCTGCGGCCAAGCATGACCACCTCCCGCGCCGTGAAGCCGAAGGCCAGGTCCACGCGCTGGGACAGCATCGCGCGGTGCTGGGCTAGCTCGCGTGGATCCCAGGCGGCCAGGGACCGTCCGTGCAAGCTCACCTCCCCCGCATCCGGTCGCACACGGCCGGCCAGTGTCCCGAGCAATGTGCTCTTGCCCGCGCCATTCGGGCCCACCAGTACGAGCAACCGCCCTGGCGACGCCGCCAGCGACACGTGCCCGACGATCGTCCGCCCCTGGCGGACCACGCACACGTCCTTGGCGACCAGTTGGCCATCCATGGCCACGCTCATGACACGGTCTCCCCTGCGCGCCGGCGCAACAGCAACCAGAGGAAGAAGGGTCCGCCGACCAGGGCCGTGAGCACGCCGATAGGCAATTCGCCCGGCGCGACGACGGTGCGGGCCAGCGCATCGGCCGCTACCAGCAGCGTTGCACCACCCAAGGCGGAAGCCGGAAGAAGAAAACGATGGTCAGGCCCATACGTCATGCGCAGCAGATGCGGCACGACGAGGCCCACAAAGCCGATGACGCCGGTGAACGCGACGGACGCGCCGACCGCGAGCGCGACGAGGGCAACGAGCAAGGGTTGCAAGCGCTCGGGACGGAAGCCCAGCAGTGCTGCCTCACCTTCGCCAAGCAGTAGCGCGTTCAGCGCCGCCGCCGCGCGCGGGAGCAAGAGCAGTGGCAACACGATCCACGGCGCCACGATGGCCAGCCGCGACCAGCTCGCACCACCAAGGCTGCCAAGCGACCAGAACGTGAGATCGCGCAGCTGATTCTCGTTGGCCAGGTAGGTAAGCAGGCCGACGCCGGCCATCGCGATCGCGTTGATCGCCACGCCCGCAAGCAGGAGGTTGGCGACCCCGGGCCGACGGCGGCCGATGAGGAACACCAGCGTGGTCGCAACGAGCCCGCCCACAAACGCGAATGCGGCGACCCGCCACGAGCCCGACTGCCCGCCAAGCACGATGGCACCGACCGCACCGACGGCGGCACCCGCAGAGACGCCAATGAGTCCCGGATCCGCGAGCGGATTGCGGAATAACCCCTGCATGGTGCTGCCACCGGTCGCCAGTGCGGCACCCACCATGGTGGCGAGCAAAAGCCGCGGCAGGCGCAAGCTGAGGATGATGCTGTCATCGCCACGCGCTGGTGCGCCGCTGAGCCAGCGCAGCAGCGCGCCAGCGACATCGCCTGGCGAAATCACCATGGCGCCGCGGGTCAGGCTCCATGTCGCCGTCGCCACAAGCAGCAACGCCAGCGCGCCAAGCACGGCCTGGCGGCTGGCGTGGCGCCGCGGCAGGGACGCGGCCACGCTGTTCACGGGTGCGCCCAGCGCGCCTGCAGCGCCGCGGCGTTATCCGCCGTGCGCGGGCCAAAGCCAAGCAACGCCTGGCCCTCGATGAAGTAGATGCGCTTCGCCTTGCCCGCGGGGGTATCGGCAACCCCCGGCATGCGCAGCACACCGTCCACACCGCCGACCGTCGGCTCCTGCTCCTTCATCAGCAGGATGGCATCGGGCTTCATGGCCACGAGCGCCTCGGGCGAGACGGCTTTGTAGCCAGGCACATCCGCTGCGGCATTCACGCCGCCGGCAAGGGTGATAGCACGATCGGCAGCCGTGTCGTGGCCAGCAGCCATCGGGCTGCCGTTCCCGGCGGACATCAAATAGACCGCCCTTGGATGGTTGGGCATGGCCGCCACTGACTTAGCCAGTGCAGCGAAACGCGCAGCCACCTCGTTGGCGAGGGCGTCTGCTTCCTTCGCGTGGTCGGTGAGCACGCCGATCTGGCGGATCTTCGCTTCGATATCTTCCGGCGAGCGCGAGGGCGGCAGCGTTTCGATGCGCACGCCCGCGCCACGGATCTGCTCCATCGCGGTCGGCGGCCCCGCGTCATGCGTCGCCAGGATCAGATCCGGCCGCAGCGCAAGCACGCCCTCGGCGCTGAGCTGGCGCACGTAGCCCACATCCGGCAGCGTGTGCGCCGCCTCCGGCCACGTGCTGGTGCTGTCGACAGCAGCCAGTTGGTCCTGTGCGTGGATCGCGTAAATCGTTTCGGTCACATCGCCGCCAAGCGATACGATGCGTGTGGCGGCGGTCGCGAGACCCGGTAGCGCGGCAAGCGCCAGGGCAAGCAAGGTGCGACGGGCGTTCATGCGGCCACCTCTACGGTAGCAAGCAGTGCGCGCCAGTCCTCGCGCTCGGGCACACCCGGCTTGCGCTTGCCGAAGATCTGCACGATCTGCGTGCCATCGGCCGCATAGAGCTCCAGCGACGTGACAACCCCCTCGGGCACCGGCTTGCGCACGATCCAGCTGCTGACGATCGCATCCGTGCGCAGGTGCAGGTTGAAGCCCGGGTCCATGACGTTGATCCATGGACCCGCCATCACGATGTTGCTCACCGGCCCGGTGTGGATCTGCACCACGCCGGGGGATCCCACGAACACCATGAGCGGTGCACCTGACGCGGCAGCGCCGTTCAGAATGGTGCGAATCGCACCATCATCCACCCGCGTCGCGAATTCGTCTCCGACGAGCCGAAGGGCCTGGGTACGCGTCACCTTGTGCTTCTTCAGCATGGCGAAAAAGTCGTGCGGATCACGCAGCGCGCGCCAATGGTCGCGCAACGAATCCACATCGACCGCATCATCGGCCAGGCGCTCGGGCAGCGGCTCGTCCACGTTCACGATATCGATCAGGGGCGATTGCACCGCCGCCGTATAGCGATTCAACAAGGCGCGCCAGGCCGTACGATCGGTCTCTTCCGTAAGGTGAATCTTGTGCACCGCCTTGCCGTCGCCATCGAAGAACTGCAGGCTTTCCAGCTCGCGGCCGCGCGAGGCCTCCTTCACAGCAAAGCCGAAACGCCAGTGCCGAAGGAACAGCCGAAGGTCGATATCCTCGGCAAGCACGATGCCCATCACGCCACCGACGTCGATGTGGTCGTATTGCCCCTTCTTCTCGTGCACGCAGTATTCATTGCGCGTAAGCGCCATGACCCGGCCAAGGGCAGGAAGCTCGCGTATCAGCGCGGGCAACTCGCCTTCCAGGCGGACCACGCCATCGCCCACCCGACTGGCGACGAGTGCACCTTCGCTGACACCCAGGCGTTGCGCGGCATCGCGCGCACGCAGGCCAGGTTCGGTTTCACGCAGGCGCCGGTAGCCATTGAGCAGCGCCGGGATATCGATACGCGGCGGGACGGCGGTCTGTAACTCTTGCATGGCAAGGCCTCCTTCAGAAGGTGTAGCGGGCCGAGACGACGAGGGCACGGCCGGGCATGGTCAGGCGTTCGATCTGGGCGTTTCGCGCCTGGGTGTCGTCGATGCCGCCGCCCGTGGCGACATTGGTGAGCACACCGCCGTGCAGCGAACCCCAGTCCCAGTACTTGCGATCAGCGATATTGGTCACGCCTGCCATCAGCTCGAGCGGCTCCCAGGGTTTCCAATGCGCGTACAGGTCGAGCGTGGCGTAGCCCGGCGCACGGAACGTGGTGTCGTCATCCAGGCGTGACTTACGCTGTACACCCTTGCCGATCAGTTCGGCGCCCCAGGTCTTCGCGTCGTACGCGATTCCCAACGTGGCGGTGAGCGGATCCACGCTGTTAAGCGGTGACCAGCCACCCTCGTAGGTCTTCTTGTCGCCCTTCGAGGCAGCGAGGTTGCCTTCGACGCGCCAGCCCGCGAGCGCATCGTTCAGTGCGCCCAGCATCAGGCCGCCGGATGCTTCCACGCCTTTGATCGTGGCCTTCGGGAAGTTCACCGACTGCATCACGATCAGCAGGTTCTGGTTGATCGCCCACTGCGGCCATTCACTACGCGGCAGCGTATAACCGCCGTAGATGAAGTTGCGGTAGCGATTGTAGTAGGCGCTGGCGCTGAAATAACCCAGCTCACCGTTGCCGCGCCCCCCGAGTTCGATACCCTTGCTGGTTTCCGGCTTCAAATTCGCATTGGGCACGATGCCGTAAAGGCGGGCGGTGCCCCACGCCACAGCCAGCTCGTTGTAGAGCGGCGGGCGGAAGCCCTGGCTGTAATTTCCAAACAGCTCGATGTTGTCGTTCACCGCCCAGGTCACGCCCAGCTTGGGCGAGAAGCGGTTCTTCTTCACGTCATCCAGGCCTTCCTGCACGAAGGCGCTCTGGTAGTAAGGATCGTTCTGGTCCGGTTTGAACGCGTAGTGATCCCAGCGCACGCCCGGCGTGATGTGCAAGCGGCCATCCACAAGCGAGATATCGTCCTGCGCGAATACCGCGTAGCGGTCGGTATCGTTGCGCGGGAAGAAGCGCAGCGGGTAGTTTTCAGGCATGTACGGCGAGCTGCTCGAGGTGATGCCCGTCGCGATGTTGGTGCCCTGCCCGCCGAGCTGGCCGGTAGGCGTAGTGCGCGAGGCCTCCACGCCGTAAGTGATGTGCTGCTGCACACTGCCCGAATCGATCGTCTTACCCAGGGTCAGGTGGCCGCCGAAGAGCTTTTCCTGCAAGTCGCTCAGGTACAGGCGATCGTAGGTCGCCGCACGCGACGGCACGTTGGCGAGCGTGCGGGTCTGCGATTCGGTTTCGGACTTTTGCCAGTACGCATCCCACTCGAGCGTATCGGCAACACCTAAGTCGATAGTCGGGAAACGCTGGCCCACGGACACGCGCTGGCGAGTCGCGCGATCGTTGGCGGTATCGGTCAGCAGCTTCGTCGTGCCGGATTGGCCGACGGCGCTGAGGACGTTGGTATCGACATTGTTGCGGTAGAAGTCCGCGGTGACGCGGTCTTCGCGGCCGCTGGCAGCCACATGCACGTACTTGGCGAGGATGCTGGTGGTGTTCTGGGTGAGCGGATCGGGGCGGGTGCGCGTGTAGTCTTGCGTGGCGACGTCGCCCTTGTTGCCCAGGTCGTGGCCTTCCACATGATTCGCGACGATCACCAGGCCGTTATCCGGGCGGCCGCCAGCCAGCGTGAGCGAGGTGCCGAGTGAACGGTCGGCGCTATCGTAGCGCTCACGCACGGAAACGTAGGTGTCCTTGCCGTCCTTCAGGTAATCCGCCGGATCCTTGGTGGTATAGCGCACGGTGCCGCCGAGTGACTCGGAGGGGTTCAGCGCGGAGGCCGGGCCGCGTGTAATTTCCACCGCCTTGAGCGTGTCGGGATCGACGAAGCTCCGGCCTGCGCGCATGCCCGTGGTCGAAAAGCCGAACGAGCTGGAGGCGGGCACCCCGTCGGTAAGAATGGATACGCGGTTACCGTCCAGGCCGCGGATGTTGTAGCTGTCCAGCCCCCAGCGGCCGGCGGTACCGACCACGGAGACACCCGGCTCGTACTTCACCAGGTCACGGATGTTCGCCACGAGGTGGCGATCCATCTTCTGCCGATCGATGACGGTGACGGTGGCAGGCACGTCAAAGCGCAGCGACGAGCCGATCGCGGTAACGGTGATGCGCGGCAGGTCATCCGTCGTGGTGGCGGCGATGGGCGCGGCAGGCGCATCGGCGGCATGCGCGGATGCGGCGCAGAGCAGCGCCGCGCCCACGGCGGCGGCGAGGAGGTTTTTCCGGGTTGTGAACACGTGGATCGTCCTTCGCTAGGCGCACCACCCCTTGGGCGGTGCGTATCGGGAGCTTGCGAAGGAGGAACGAGCCTCCGGGCTGGCGGCCGGGGTTATCGGGGAGTAGTTCGCCGCCTCTTCATGGGCGGTCGCCGCCTAGCTTATTGAGAATGGCTCGCATTCGCAATATGAGACGGTACTCATAGTTCGATTGTCGCGAATGGTAACCGTGGCCCTGAATACCCTAGCCTGACATTGACCCTCGCCCTGACAGCACGTCGATACGGGTGTCACCCGTGCCTGGAACAAGCAGCTAGAAATCAAAGGGGCAGCCGTTGGACTGTCGACCTGCCAGAACCTTGCGAACGATCCATATTCCTTGCCGCTCCCTTGGCGCAGGCGGTCCTCTCCTGAGCGGTCCCCAAGACGAGTCCGGGACCTCGTCATGTTGGTTCGACAGCCACAGGGCGGCTAGGGTCGAAGATTCGCGGCTATTGCCTTTGACGCAGATCCATCACGCTCGATCCGAAGCTTTGCGCCGTAAAAGCATAAATATCAAACTCACAATCAAGGCAGAAGCAATTAGCGAATTTAAAGCTGTAAAGAAGACAAGCGCCCCTGCTCCCAACCCTCTTCCCGGTGGAAAGGCGACCCGCAAGAGATCGAATACCGGAACGCTAACCACACGCTCCATCGACCTTATGGACTGCCCACAGACATTTGATTCGCCGCATGCGATGACTTGAGAAAAGCACCAGACCGTCAGCGACAGGCACGCAACGAATGCGCCACCGTAGATATAAGTGCGCTGCCGACGAGATAGCATCCCTGAAGAGCTCAGCGTTCACTTCCGTAGACCAAATGACATCAGGTTCTTCTGACGCACGTCGTCCAACAGCGCAATCGCCGCTTCGGCGCCTTGTTGAAGACTGGCCTGAAGCTTGCGGCAATTTTCAGTATCGCGCGTCGACAAACGCGGCAGGATCGCGCTCAACACGTCTTTCGCCCGCGCATCTTCCAGGGCCAAGACGAGACCGGACGCATACACAAGGTGAGCATGCGGGTTGAGCATCGCCTCCGACCCTTCGAGAAAGTGCAGGAAATGCTGCAAGCTCGTTGGTGGTCCCGGACGAAGTGCCTCAAAAAGTTCTGGTTGAGAAAATACCCGATCCACTATAGCTTCCTCGGAAAGTTCATCCTTAGCTATGAATCCATCAACAGCCAAGCGATTGCTATAGAGTAAATTCTCTCCAAAGAAATCGAACAGCGGGAACCGGAAGTGCCATAGGTGCACACCGCGAGGCATGTATTCGAAAAGAATACCTCGCAATACGTGCTCGAACTCCTCGCGAAAAAAATAGCCACCAGATTGCTTCAGACCTTCGACACGCTGATGCATCAGGCGAGCGATCGCACGCTTATTCATTCTTCAACGGCCTACTGGGTAAATGGGTGCGAATATAGTTCCGGCCGGTAGCCTTGCAGCCGCGTTGGAAGGCTACGGGTTCGCCTATCAACCGGATAGATATCGTTCGCGAACATATCGCGCAAGGGCGCCTGGTCCAAGTGCTGGACGATTGGCGTCCTGCCTACCAGGGGTACCACCTTTACTGCCCAAGTCGACGCCAGGCTCTGCCGGCATTCACTGAAGTGATCAACGCGCTCCGTCATCGGGGCTAACCACCGACCCGGAGCGAATGGCTCAGGCAGTCGCGCGCTTACGGTATTCCGACATCGATGCGAGCTGTGCTCTCGGGGTCGAAGAAGTGCAAACGCTCCGCATTGAAACCCAGACCGACATCCGTGCCGGGCTGGATGGACGAGTGCGGCGGCACGCGGGATACCAGCTCGTCGCCAGCGTGACGCATGTTCAGGAACACTTCGTTACCCACCGGCTCCACCACTTCGACATGGGCGCGAAGGGACTCATCGATACCGGCGTGGTCAGCCACCGTCAGCAGATCCTCCGGACGCAGCCCGACGATCAGCGGCTTGTCGATAAAGGGCTCCAGCGCAGGCGCATCCATGCCGAGGGTGATGCTGCCTTCGGGCATCACCAGGCGCAGGCCATCCTCGCGGCGCAGCGTGCCGTGGAACAGGTTCATCGCCGGGCTGCCGAGGAAACCCGCGACGAACAGATTGGCCGGCTTGTTGTAGAGGTTCATCGGCGTATCGAGCTGCTGGATGACACCCCCATTCAGCACGACGATGCGCTGACCCAGGGTCATCGCTTCGATCTGGTCGTGGGTGACGTACACCATCGTTGCGCCAACACGGCGATGGATGCGCGCAATTTCCACTCGCGTGGAGAGGCGCAGCTTCGCATCGAGGTTGGAGAGCGGCTCGTCCAGCAGGAACACCGACGGATCGCGGACCAGCGCGCGGCCGAGCGCGACGCGCTGGCGCTGGCCACCCGAGAGCGCCGCGGGGCGATGATCCAGGCGTTCGTTCAGGCCGAGCATCTCGGAGGCCACGGCGACCCGTTTGTCCACCTCGGCCTTGTCCACGCCACGCAGGCGCAGGCCAAAACCCAGGTTCTCGCGCACGGTCATGTGCGGGTACAGCGCGTAGTTCTGGAACACCATCGCGATATCGCGATCCTTCGGCGCCACGTCGTTCACGACGCGATCGCCGATGCTCATCGTCCCGCCGGAGATGGATTCCAGGCCGGCGATCATGCGCAGCAGCGTGGTCTTGCCGCACCCCGAGGGGCCCACCAGCACGAGCAGCTCGCCATCGGCGATCTCGAAGCTCGCTTCTTTCAGGGCGACATGGCCGTTGGGGTAAACCTTACGCACCTTGTCGAGGCGGACTGCTGCCATCAGAACTCTCCAAATCCCGGCGGGCAGGCGAAGGCGTGCCATCGACCCGGGCGATGGAGTATTCTGCCAACGTAATCGTTTACGTCAAAGTGTCGGATCCACGGCCCCCAACAGGACTCCCCGGCCGTGTCAACGGAGTGAAGAGCAAACCGTCACTAGACGACAGCCCCCGCAAGAGGCACCCTTGCGGGCTTCCGTGACACGACAGGTTTCCCATCATGGCTAACGTTAGCGCCGCGGCGCCGACCCTGCTCGCCGACCTCGGCGGCACGAATGTCCGGTTTGGCATCGCCCATCCCGATGCCGATCAGCCGCTTATCCAGGAAAGCATCCGGCGCTACCACGTCAAGGATTACGCCTCGCTGGCCGATGCCGCGAAGCAGTACTTCAAGGAAACCGGGCATGAGGCGCAGCGCGCCATCATCGCCGCCGCCGGCCGTATCGATAACGGTGAGACGGTCAAGGTCACCAACAACCCCTGGGCCATCTCCGCGCACAAGCTTGCCGCCGACCTGGACCTCGAGTGGGTTCACCTGGTGAACGATTTCGCCGCGCAGTCCATGGCCGTGATGCTGATGAGCCCGGACAAGGTCGTCGATGAGCACGGCAACACCGAGCTCACCCGCGTCGGCAACCCCGCCGTGCCGCGCATCGGCGCCAAGGAAGAGCAGACCTTCGTGGTCGTCGGCCCGGGCACCGGCCTTGGCGTGGGCGGCCTGCTCATCCGTGGCGACAAGGTCAGCGTGCTGCAGACCGAAGGCGGCCACGCCGGCTTCGCCGCGCACAGCGCCGAAGATATCGAGATCCTGAAGGTACTGAACCTGCGCTACGGCCGCGTCTCGAACGAGCGCCTGATCAGCGGCGGCGGCCTGCAGAACCTGTACGAAGCGATCTGCGAAATCTCCGGCCAGAAGCCGGAAGAAGG
>Ga0157369_10006173_pt1 | contig 13908 bp, 11 predicted proteins | sample C25metaG_FD_113461 | JGI IMG/M metagenome (GOLD analysis project Ga0157369, IMG submission 113461) | Corn rhizosphere microbial communities from Kellogg Biological Station, Michigan, USA - C2-5 metaG | ecosystem: Host-associated > Plants > Roots > Rhizosphere > Soil | place: USA: Michigan...
ACCATCGTCGCGGCCCAGCCCGGGTCGGCCGCGTCGGACAGCGGCGCCTGGTCCTGCTCCTTGACGTTGGCGTGGCTACCGAGCTGTACCAGCATGGCCCCGCCGGCCTCGGTGCCCTCGTCCGGGAACGCCCCCGCCTCGACGGCCGCCTGGTAGGCGCCGAGCTGCGGCTGCTCCGGAAGGTCGGCCTCGGTGACCGAGGTGCTCTTGCCGGTCTTGAGATCGATCACCACGAGCCGGCCCTCGTCGTCGACCTCCAGCCGGTCGACCCGACCCTTGATCCGTACCACCGCGTCGAGCTGCACCAGGAAGTCCCGCTCGATCGCGGCCAGCCGGCGCGGGTTGGCGGCGATCCAGCCGAGCAGCTTGTCGATCATCTGCTCGGCGCGCAGCCGTTCCCGTCCGGCCATCCAGCGCGCGGAAAGCTCGATCTCGTCGAACCGTCCGGCGAGATAGTCGATCAGCGTGCCGCGGTCCACGGCGGCGTCGGTGGCGAGCATCGCGGCCGCGTGCACCAGGTTGCCCACGCCCTGCTCGGGGCTTGACCGCGCGCTGCCACCGTGCCGCTCCAGCAGCCAACGCAGGCTGCACCGCTGCACACTCTCCACTGTGGACGGTGTGACGGTGACCGGCTCGTCCGGGTTGTGTACCGGCCGCTCGTCCGACAGTGGCGGGAGGCCCCACCAGTCGTCGGGATCGGCGCCCCGCACGCCCGCCTCGGCCAGCCGGGCCAGCTGCGTGGCCGCCTCGCGCCGGCGCTCCTCGGGGATGCCGGGATCCAGCAGCGCGCCGCGCAGCTCGGCGACGAGCGCGGGCAGGGTCAGGGCGCGCGGCAGCCGGGTCGGCGTGGGTGCGTCGGCCGGCGCCGGCGACCCGGGCCGCGACGGCCCACCGTCACCCGGCGCGGGCCCAGCCGGCCCACCATCGCCCGGCTCACCCGGCGGGACGGGGTCGACGCCATCAGGGTCCGGGCGGCCAGGATCCGGGCCGTCGGGATGTTCGCCGTGCGGGTGCGGCCCGTCCGCCTCCGGACCGTCGACACCGAGCTCCGCGAGGAACCGGGACGGCTGCTCGTCGCCGTCGCCCGAGGCCACCGCCGTGACGATCAGGCGACGCCGGGCCCGGGTCGCGGCGACGTAGAACAGCCGGCGCTCCTCGTCCAGCAGCGCCGACGAGCGCCCCACCGCGGACAGTTCACGACCGGCCACCAGGTCGACCAGCTCCTCCGCGCCCAGCACGCTGCCGCGCAGCCGCAGGTCCGGCCAGACCCCCTCCTGTACCCCCGGAACGATCACCACATCCCACTCCAGGCCCTTGGCGGAGTGGGCGGTCAACAGGCTGACCGCGGCGCCCCGCTCGGCGGTCCGGGCGATGGTGTCCGCGGGCAGATCCTGGCCCAGCAGGTGGTCGAGGAACACCTCGATGCGCGCGCCCGGCAGCCGGTCGACGAAGCCCGCGACGGCGTCGAAGAGCACCATCATGGCGTCCAGGTCGCGGTCGGCCGCCGCGCCCCGCTGGCCGCCCCGGGCGCTCGCGGCCGCCCACCGCTCGGTCAGGCCGGCGGCCTGCCACAGCGCCCACAGCACGTCCTCGGCGGTGTTGCCGGGCTGGGCGGCGGCGTCGCGCACCACCTGCAGCAACTGCGCGACCTTCCGGGCCGGGGCCGCCCAGCGACGCTCGACGGCGGCGAGCTCCTCGGGCGAACGCAGCGCCTCGACCAGCAGCACGCCGGAGGGTCGCCGGTCGCCGGCGGCCAATGCCAGCGCGCGCAACCCCTGGCGCAGGCGCCGTTCGGCGAGCGGATCCGCCCCGCCCAGCGGCGAATGCAACAGCGTGACCGCGGCCTCCTCGTCGAGGTGCTCCGCGTCGAGGGCGCAACGCAGCGCGAGCAGCAGGGGCCACACCGCGGGCTGGCCGCGCAGCGGCAGGTCCTCGGCGCGCAGGCGGACCGGTACGCCGGCCTGCTGCAGGGCGCGCTGCACGGTGGCCAGCGCGACCGTGCTGGAGCGAACCAGTACCGCCATCCGGTCCCAGGCGACGTCCTCCAGCAGGTGGGCCTCGCGCAGCCGGTGCGCGACATAGGCGGCCTCGCTGGTGCCGGAGCGGAACGTGTGCACCTCGACCGCTCCGGGCGACTCGACCGCGGCGACCATCGACCGCTGCGCGATCGGACCACGCAGCCGGGTGGCGACCCGGGCGGTGGCCGTCAACAGCTCGGGCGCGGCCCGGTGCGAGCGGGTCAGCAGGACGGTGGTCGCGCCGAACCGGTCCGGGAAATCGCGCACGCCGCCCGGGTCGGCCCCACGGAAGGCGTAGGTCGACGAGTCCGGGTCGGCGAACGCGACCAGGTGCCCGCCCCCGCCCGCGAGCAGTGCCAGCAGGTCCAACTGGGCCGGGTCGGTGTCGGCGAGCTCGTCGACGTACACAAAGGACAGTTGGCGGCGCTGCGCGGCCAGCAGCTCGGGGTCCTCGACGAGCGCCGCGGCGGCGGCCCGCACCAGTTCGGCGTTGTCATAGGCCGCGCCGGCCCGGCCGGTCGCCTCGCGCAGCGCCATAACCTGCTCGTATTCCTGGAGGAAGCCGGCCGCGGCGACCCACTCGGCGCGGCCCCGCTCGGTGCCGAGGCGCTGGAGGTCGCCCGGGCCGAGTCCCCGCTCGGCCGCCCGCAGCAGCAGGTCGCGCAGTTGCCCGGTGAATGCCCGGGTGCGCAGGGCTGGGCGTAGCGACTGCGGCCACGAGTCCGGCTCGTCGACCAGCAGCTCGCGGATGACCAGATCCTGCTCCGGGCCGGTCAACAGGCGCGGCGGCGGCTCGCCGCGGGCGGCCGCGACCGCGCGCAGCACGCCGAACGCGTAAGCGTGGAAGGTGCGCACCACGGGCTGCGCGGTGGCCCGGCCGGCCGCGCCGATCCGCGCCTCGATCCGGTTGCGCAGTCGGGCCGCGCCGCGGCGGCCGAAGGTCAGGACCAGGATGCCGTCCGGCGGCGTGCCCTCCACGACTCGCGCGGCGACGGCCTCGACGAGGGTGGCCGTCTTCCCCGTCCCAGGTCCGCCGAGCACCAGCAGCGGTCCGACGCGGTGGTCGATGACCCGCTGCTGCTCCGGATCGGGCACGACACCGGTGTCGGGCTCGCTCACGGGGCGCAGCAGGCGGTAGTTCACGCCATCATGAGACCACGGAGGTACGACACCGCCGAGGACCGGCCCGGTCAGCCCAGCGCGTCGAGCGCGGCCGGCACGCTATCGACCACGGTCAGCGTCGCGAGCGCCGACGGCTTGACGAAACCGAGCGGTACCAGGGTGGCCAGCCAGTCCAGCAGGCCGCGGTAGAAGCCGCCCTCGTCGAGCAGCACCACCGGCTTGTCGTGCATGCCGAGGGCGCCCAGTGTCCACACCTCGAAGAGTTCGTCGAGGGTACCCAGGCCGCCGGGCAGAATCAGGAACGCGTCCGCCTTCTCCACCATCAATGTCTTGCGGCTGGCCATGTCGACCGTGGTCAACAGCTCGTCGGCCTCGGTGTCGGCGACCTCCCACGGGATCATCGGCTCGGGCATGACGCCGATCGTGTGCGCGCCGGCCGCGCGGGCGCCGGAGGCGAGGGTACCCATCATGCCGACCCGGCCACCGCCGGAGACCACGCGGTGGCCGCGTTCGGCCAGTCGCCTGCCGACCTCGGCCGCCAGTTCGAGGTACGCCGGGTCGAGGGTCCGCGAGGAACCGCAGAAGACGCAGACGGCCGCCATCAGCCGCTGGTCTCGGTATCGGCGGCCAGGCGCTGCGCCGCGGCCCGCTCGACGGCATCCTGCTCGACGGCGAGCGCCGCGTCCGCGTCGACGATGTGCCGTACCGCCTCGTCGACGTCGTCGGTGAGGCACACCAGGTCGAGGTCCACCGGGCTGATCTTGCCGGTACCGGACATGGTCTGCTTCATCCAGTCCAGCAGCCCGCGCCAGTAGTCCACGCCCATCATCACCACGGGGAACCTGGTGACCTTCCTGGTCTGTACCAGCGTGAGCGCCTCGAACAGCTCGTCCATGGTGCCGAAGCCGCCCGGCAGCACGACGAAGGCCTGTGCGTACTTGACGAACATGGTCTTGCGGGCGAAGAAGTAGCGGAAGTGGATGCCGATGTCCACCCAGTCGTTGATGCCCTGCTCGAAGGGCAGCTCGATGCCCAGGCCGATGGACAGCCCGCCGGCCTCGCTGGCGCCCTTGTTGGCGGCCTCCATCACGCCGGGCCCGCCGCCGGTGATCACCGCGTACCCCGCCCTGGCCAGCCCGGCACCCAGCTGCTCGGCCAGGGCGCATTCGGGACTGTCGGGCTTGCTGCGCGCGGAGCCGAACACGCTGACCGCGGGCGGCAGTTCGGCCAGCGTGTCGAAGCCCACGACGAACTCGGACTGGATGCGCAGCGCCCGCCACGCGTCTTTCGTCTTCCAGTCGTCGCGCAGCCGCGAGTCGAGCAGTCGCTGGTCGGCCGTTGTCGAACGGACCGCGTCGCGACGCATGGTCACCGAGCCGTCCTGGCGCTCCCGCGGCTGGAATGGACCGTTGGTCTGCATGGCTCACACCGTAACCTTCAGATGCGAGCCCAGCTTGCGCAGTGGCGCCGGCGCCTTCTGGACTGAGGAGCCGTCGCGAGCGAAGCGAGTGCGGCGACGAAGGAAGAAGGCGCTTAATAGGCGCCACAAGCAAGCCATCAACTCAGCCAGTTTTCCAACACGGACGCGGCCTCGCGGATCTTGGGGATCTCCACCCGCTCCTCGCGGGTGTGGGCCAGGTTGGGGTCGCCCGGCCCGTAGTTGAGCGCCGGGATGCCCAGCGCCGCGAACCGGGACACGTCCGTCCAACCGAGCTTGGCCGCGGGCGGGCGGCCCACCACGCCGAGGAATTCCCGGGCCGGCTCCGCGGACAGCCCCGGCAGGGCGCCGGGCGCGGAGTCCACGACCTCCAGGGCGTACCCGTCGAACACCTCGCGCAGGTGGGCCTCTGCCGCCGGTACCGTCCGGTCCGGCGCGAACCGGTAGTTGACCTCCACCTCGCAGTGGTCGGGGATGACGTTGCCCGCCACGCCCCCGGCGATCCGCACCGCGTTGAGCCCCTCGCGGTACTCGCAGCCCTCGATGTCGACGCGCCGCGGTGCGTACTCCGACAGCCGGCGCAGCACCTCGCCGGCCGCGTGCACCGCGTTGGTACCGAGCCAGGAGCGCGCCGCGTGTGCGCGCCGGCCGGTCAGCGTCACCCGGGCGCGCATCGTCCCCTGGCAGCCCGCCTCGACCGCGCCGTACGTCGGCTCCAGCAGGATCGCGAGGTCGCCCGCGAGCGCGTCGGGTCGGGCCTCGGCCAGCTTGCGCAACCCGTTGCGTACCGCCTCGACCTCCTCGCAGTCGTAGAACACGTAGGTGACGTCGTACCGGGGTCGCGGCGCGTTGACCGCCAGCCACAGGACGAGCGCGGAACCCGACTTCATGTCGCTGGTACCGCAGCCGTAGAGGTACTCTCCGTCCACTGTGGACGGAAGGTTGTCCGCCACCGGTACCGTGTCGAGGTGCCCGGCCAGCACCACCCGCTTCGGGCGACCGAGCTCGGTACGGGCGACCAGCGTGTTGCCGGTGCGCTCGACGGTCAGGTGGGCGGCGCCGCGGTGGTCCGCGCCGCCATCGCCTGCCCCGCGGTCGCCCGCGCCGTGGTGGCCCGCGCCGCGCAGCGCCGCCTCGACCGCGTCGGTGATCGGGCCCTCGTCGCCGGAGACCGACTCGATGTCGACCAGCGCCCTGGTCAGCGCGACCGGGTCGGCGAGCACATCGGGGTGCAGACCATCCATCCGACCGACATTAGTAGGGTTCTCGTGTGCAGGGATTCATCGCCTCCCCCGCGTGGGGCACGGGACTGGCCACCGTCGACGCCGACGGGCGCACCTTGGACGTCTGGTACCCGGCCGGGCGGCTGGGCCTGGGCGAGCGGCCCGCCGAGGACCCCGGGTACCAGCCGGACCTGCTCGGCGACGGCGCGCTGCCCGGGCTGCGCCGGGTCGAGGTACGCACGGGCATCGCGGACCTGAGCGACCCGCCGGCGGACACGGCCGACGTGTACCTGCGTCTGCATCTGCTGTCGCACCGGCTGATCCAGCCGCACCAGGCGAACCTGGAGGGCATCTTCGGGTACCTGCCCAACGTCGCCTGGACCTCGGCCGGCCCGTGCCCGCCGGAGCGGCTGGACGAGTTGCGGTTCGCGGTACGGGCGCGCGGCGGCCACCTGACCGTGCACGGCGTGGACAAGTTCCCGCGGATGGTGGACTACGTCGCGCCGGCCGGGGTGCGCATCGCCGACGCGGACCGGGTGCGGCTCGGCGCGCACCTGGCCTCGGGTACCACCGTGATGCACGAGGGATTCGTCAACTACAACGCCGGCACGCTCGGCGCGTCGATGGTCGAGGGACGGATCTCCGCCGGCGTGGTGGTCGGCGACGGCTCGGACGTGGGCGGCGGCGCGTCCATCATGGGTACCCTCTCGGGCGGCGGCAAGGAGGTCGTGCGGGTCGGCGAACGGTGCCTACTCGGCGCCAACGCGGGGATCGGCATCTCGCTCGGGGACGACTGCGTGATCGAGGCGGGTTGCTACATCACCGCCGGCTCGAAGATCACCATGCCGGACGGCGAGGTGGTGAAGGCGTCGGCCCTGTCCGGAGTGGACGGTCTGCAGTTCTGGCGCAACTCGGTCAGCGGCGCCCTCGAGGCCCGGCCGCGCGCGGGCCACAGCGTCACGCTCAACACCGCCCTGCATGCCAACGACTGAGCGCAGCCGGAGCCGGGTTTTGGCGGAGGCGAGCACAGTCACAGCTGGCACCGACTGAGCGCAGCCGGAGCCGGGTTTTGGCGGAGGCGAGCACAGTCACAGCTGGCACCGACTGAGCGCAGCCGGCCGCTACTCCCGGGCCGCTACCCGAGGGTCGGCTCGCTGATCGCGAAGCGCGCCTCGACCGACGCTTCGACGTTCTGCCGCTGCGGCTCCAGGTCGATCTGCGGCACCTCGCCGGCGCCGCCGCCCTTGAGGGCCATGGCGCGGAAGCCGCCACGCGCCACGTGCGGATTGAGTCCCGAGTCGGCCAGCTCGATCAGCCGGACGATCCGGGCGCCGAGGGCCGCCGCGTACTCCCGGGCCCGCTCCAGCGCGTCGGCGATCGCGGCCTGCCGCGCGTCCCGGTGCGCCGGACTGCCCCGGCGCAGCGCCCACCACGGTCCCGAGACCGCGGCCTGCTCCGTGCTGCCCAGGCGCAGCATCAGGTCGCCGAGCACGGTGAAGTCCGAGACGGTGACCGTGGTGGTGATGCTGCCGCGGTACGCGACGACGCGCTCGGCCGAGCCCTTGGTCAGCGGGTACACGTGCATGCCCGCCGTCTCACGCTTCTCGACCGCGTCGCGGTACTCGTCGAGGACCGCCCGTACCGAGTCGACGCCGGAGGCCAGCGAGCGCAGCGTCTCCTGCCGGTCGCGATTGAACACCGTCACGCTGACCGCGAAGGTCGCGATCTCCGGCTCGACCTCGCGCCACGCCTCGCCGCGTACGGCCACCACAGGCTCAGTCATGCAGCCAGATTAGGCCAGCCGGTCCACCGCCGAGGAGAGCCGTTCATCGGTGGCGGTCAACGCGAACCGGACGTGCCTGGCTCCGGCCGGGCCGTAGAAGGTGCCCGGCGCGACCAGAATGCCGCGCTCGGCCAACCAGTCCACAGTGGACCAACAGTCCTCGTCGCGTGTCGCCCACAGGTACAGCCCGGCCTCGGAGTGGTGCACCGTGAAGCCGGCCTTCTCCAGTGCCGGGCGCAGCCGGGCGCGCCGGGCGCCGTACCGGTCGCGCTGCTCGACCGCGTGCGCCTCATCCCGCAGCGCCGCCACCATCGCCGCCTGTACCGGCTGGGGTACGAGCATCCCCGCGTGCTTGCGTACCGCGAGCAGCTCCCCCACGAGCGCCGGATCGCCGGACACGAAGCCGGCCCGGTACCCGGCGAGGTTGGAGCGCTTGGACAGCGAGTGCACGGCGAGCACGCCCCGGTACTCCTCGACCAGCGACAGGATCGAGACCGGCGTGGCCTCCCAGCCCAGCGGCAGGTAGCACTCGTCGCTGGCGACGATCACGTCCCGCTCCGCCGCCCAGTCCAGTACCTTGCGCAGGTGCGCCGGCGGCAGCACCTGGCCGGTCGGGTTGCTGGGCGAGTTGAGCCAGATCAGGCGCACCCGGGCCGGCCCGATGCCGGTCAGCGAGTCCGACCGCAGCACGTTCGCCCCGGCCAGCCGCACGCCGACCTCGTAGGTCGGGTAGCAGACCGTGGGGATGACGACGGTGTCGCCGGGCCCGATGCCCAGCAGCGTCGGCAGCCACGCCACCAGCTCCTTGGAGCCGATGGTGGGCAGCACGCCGAAGCCGGGCTTCGCGTCACAGGCCCGGCTCACCCACTCCGTGATGGCGGCGCGCAGCGCGGGGGTACCGGCGGTCAGCGGGTACCCGGGTGAGTCCGCGGCCGCCGAAAGGGCGGCGCGCACCGCCTCCGGTACCGGATCCACCGGGGTACCCATGGAAAGGTCGACCAGCCCGTCGGGGTGCTCCCCGGCCCGCTCCCGAGCCGGATCGAGCTGATCCCACGGAAAGTCCGGCAGCCCGGCCGACACCGCCGGGTCGCCGCCGGACCCGTTGTCGTACGAGCGGCTCAGTGCTCGCCCTCGGTCTCGCGCGGCGGCTGGGCCGCGACGAACGAGGCGTCCTTCGCCACCTTGCCGATCTTCGAGGCGCCACCCGGGGAACCGAGGTCCTCGAAGAACTCGTAGTTGGCGCCGACGTAGTCCTTCCACTGGGCCGGTACGTCGTCTTCGTAGAAGATCGCCTCGACCGGGCACACCGGCTCGCACGCCCCGCAGTCCACGCACTCGTCCGGGTGGATGTAGAGCATCCGGTTGCCCTCGTAGATGCAGTCGACCGGGCACTCCTCGATGCACGCCTTGTCGAGCAGATCAACGCATGGCTCGGCGATGATGTAGGTCACGGGTCGTCCTCTCCGCACCAGCAACTCACCGCGATCCTCCGCGGCATAAAGAGCATAGCGAGCGACGCCTGCGGAGCCGCTACCGGCAAGCGTTCCGGAGCGAGCGATGCAGTCGCCACGGCTACCGCCCGCGTCTGGCAGGATCCCTTCGTTTGGAAGAGGGGGATGTCGTGCTCGAGCCGCGTGACGTCGGACACCGTGTCGTGGTGCGCCGGCGGGCCGGCGTACGCGACGGCCGGCCGGTGTACTCCGACGCCCTCGGCGACCTCGTCGCGCTGGACGAGGCCGGGCTGACCGTGCTGACCCGCAACGGTCCGCTGCGGATACCGCGCGGGGACGTCGTCGCGGGCAAGCGGATCCCGCCTCCGCGGATGGGCACCGCCGCCCTCGAACGGATCGCCAGCGAGGCGTGGCCGGCGGCCGAACGGGACCGGCTCGGCGACTGGCAACTGCGGGCCACCGGCGGCTGGACCGGCCGGGCCAACTCCGCGCTGGCCGTCGGCGACCCGGGGCTGCCGCTGCCCGACGCGGTCGACGCGGTCGTCGACTGGTACGCCGCGCGCGGGCTGCCGCCCCGGATCAACGTGCCGCTGCCGCTGGCCGCCGCGGTCGGCGCCGTACTGGACGCCCGCGGCTGGCTCGCCGCCGAGCCCACCCTGGTGCAGACGGCGCCGCTGGCCAACCTGACCGGGGCCGCCGGGGGCGACGACGTGCGGCTGGCGCCGGCGCCGTCGCCGGCTTGGATCACCGCGGTCCAGCGGTGGAAGGGCGCGCTGCCACCCGAGGCGCACGGGCTGCTCACCGGCCCGTCGCAGGTGCGCTTCGCCGAGGGGTACCGCGACGGAGCGCTCGCCGCCACGGCCCGGGGAGCCGTCGTCTCCGGCGTGCTGCACCTGGGCCTGGTCGAGGTGGCCCCGGCGGCGCGACGGCAGGGTCTGGCCGCCCGGCTGACCCGTACCCTCGCCGGCTGGGCGCGCGAGAACGGAGCGCACACCGCCATGCTCCAGGTCGAGGAGTCCAACGGACCGGCGATCGCGCTCTACGGGGCGCTCGGGTTCCAGACGCACCACGCCTACGTGACGCGTACCTTCAGCGCCTGACCACCCGCCGTGGCCGGGCCTGGCGCACCTCGGTGTACCGCTTGAGCGCCTGGGACCGGTAGTCCAGGCCGAGCGCCATGAGGATCAGCAGGCCGAGCACCACCCCGGCGGCCGTGTACCCCAGGTACCGCCAGATCTCGCCGAAGAACAGGCCGACGCCCTCCTTGAACGGCAGGGAGCCGCCCGCGAACGGACCGAGGAGTACCGACAGCAGGCAGCTGACCAGGATCACCACGCCGAGGTCGGCGAAGACGCGGGGCATCGGGTACCGCCGGCCCCACCAGAACGCGGCGGCCACCAAGACCAGACCGACCACGCCGAAGAGAGCCAGCCCGATGGCGATCTGCTTGCTGTCGCTCTTGGGCGCCGCCAGCCGGACCACGAGGCGGGCGATCGCGTTGACCACGAACAGCACCCCCGCCACCAGGCCGACCGGCAACCACCGGTCCTTCATCGCATCGCCCTCCGTTCACGCGCAGCCCGGAATGGAACACATATAGCGCGTGAACCTCACACCGCGCTAGGCCGTCGAGGCTGTGAAGACGCTGGAAGCGAAGACGGCTAGGCGAACGCTGACCGTAGCCGCTCCGCAGGCGTCGCGACTAGCGGCCGGACGGGCGCGAGGGGCGGCGCCGGTTGCCCGCCCCGCCCGCCACGATCGGCTTCTTCGCACCCTGAGCCGGCTTGGCACCCGGCAGCGGCTTGCCGGCCGTAGCCGGCTTCGCCTCCGCCAGGGGCGCCGGGGCGGGCGCGGCGGCCGGAGCGGCGGGACGGCCTGACAGCACGATCCGGTACCCGGCCAGGCCCCAGGCCGCGCAGCCGAGCAGGATCGCGACCAGTCCCATGTAGTCGTTGCTGGGCATCAGCAGGTCGCCCTCGCCGGTCTTGCTGGCCGCGACCACCATCGTGCCGAACCACACGACCCCGGGCAGCAGAGCCAACCCGTTGTGCCCCGTCACCCGCCGGGTGAACCACACCAGCCCGATGCCGGCCAGGATCGCCAGTACCGGGGACACCGGCAGCGGTACCCCGCCCGCGCGCAGCGGACTAGCGAAGATCGTCCAGAGCGCGGTGAGGAACGCGAGGAGCAGGCCGACGACCGTACCCGCGATCCGCAGCAGCAGCTCCTTGTTGTTCATGACGGCAGCGGCACCGGCAGCTCGACGCCGGCGAACAGGTCGTCCTCCAGGCCGGACTCCTCGCCGGTCGGGCCCTTGACGCCGCGGGCCAGCGCGTAGTGCTCGATGCCCAGGAAGTCCGCGCCGAAGCTGCCGGCCAGCACGTAGAGCCAGGACCTGGGCGGGATCTGGGTGGCGTGCGCGCGCAGCGCGCCGAGCTTGTGGTCGGCGAAGTCCCGGGCGTCGATGCGCGCGGCGACCTGGTCGTCCGGGGTACCGAACGGGATGTCCTCGGGCCCCTCGACGCCCGCGAACGGGTTGTCCTCGGACTTCGCGAACGCCTCGAAACCGGACTCGATGACGCTGCGGGGCGTGGCCGTCCAGTACACCTTCTGCGGCGCGAGTCCCTCGGCGGCGGCCAGTTCCGCGGCGCGCATCGCCACCCGGTGGGCCTGGATGTGGTCCGGGTGGCCGTAGAAGCCGTTGTCGTCGTAGGTGACCAGGACCTGCGGGCGGATCTCCCGGAAGATCTCGACCAGCCCCGCCGCGGCGGCGTCCACGTCGGCCTGCCAGAAGGCGCGCGGGTGGTTGTTGGTGGGCAGGCCCATCATGCCGGAGTCGCGGTACCGGCCGGCCGCGCCGAGGATCCGGTGGTCGGCCACGCCCAGGGCGGCGCACGCGGCCTTGAGCTCCGTCAGCCGGTACCCGCCGAGCTGGTCCGCCTCGGCGGCGGCGAGCCCGGCCAGCTCCGGCACGTGTACCTCGCCCTCCTCGCCGAGCGTGCAGGTGACCAGGGTGACGTGCACGCCCCGGGCGGCGTAGTACGCCATGGTGGCGCCGGTGGCGATCGACTCGTCGTCCGGGTGGGCGTGTACCAGCACGATCCGCTTGGCGGCGACCGGAGAGTGCCCGCTGACAGTCACCTGGACAATGTACGCGCGGGGACGGGCGCGGGGTCCGGGCGGGCCGATGCTGCGGCGCTGGCCGGGGCGGGCACGTCATCATGGTCGGATGGAGTATCCGGAACTGGCCGCCCGCACCCGGCGGTTCTCGTACGGCACACCACGCGCCGTGAGCGTCGCCGCGGACGGCAGCCGCGTGGTCTTCCTGCGTTCGGCCGGGCCCGAGGACCCGGTCGACCGCCTCCACGTCTTCGACGTGGCGACCGGTCAGGAGCGGCTGGTGGCCGAGCCGGGCGAGCTGCTGGCCGGGGCGGACGCCGACCTCCCGCCGCACGAGCGGGCGCTGCGCGAGCGGCTGCGGCTGTCGGCCGGTGGGATCGGCTCGTACGCGACGGATCCCGGCGTGACCGTGGCCGCGTTCGCGCTCGGCGGCCGGCTGTTCCGGGCCGACCTGGTCGGCGGGGCCGTGACCGAGGTGGAGACGGCCGGCGCGGTCATCGACCCGCGACCCGACCCGACCGGCCGGCGCATCGCCTACGTGACCGGCGGGGCACTGCGGGTCACCGAGCCGGACACGCTGATGGCCGCGGAGGAAGGGATCACCTGGGGTCTGGCCGAGTTCATCGCGGCCGAGGAGTTCGGGCGGTTCCGCGGGTACTGGTGGTCGCCGGACGGGCGCTGCCTGCTGGCCGCGAGGGTGGACGAGAGCCGGGTACCGCGGTGGACCCTGCACGACCCCGCCGAGCCGCAGAGCCCGCCGAACACCGTCGCGTACCCCCATGCCGGCGCGGTCAACGCGATCGTGACCCTGCACCTGCTGGACCTCGACGGCGGCTGGGTGGACGTGCACTGGGACCGGGAGACCTACCCGTATCTGGTGGCGGTGTCCTGGGCCGAGTCGGGCGGTCCGCTGATCACGGTGCTGCGCCGGCTGCAGCAGCACGGCCTGGTGCTGGCGGTCGACCCGCGCACCGGGGAGACCCAGGTGCACGCGGAGCTGGCCGACCCGCGCTGGGTGGACCCGATCGCCGGTACCCCGGCGTACCTGCCCGACGGGCGGGTGCTGGTCGGTGGCGAGCTGGCCCACGACGGGTACGACGCCCGGTGCCTGTTCGCCGACGGCACCCTGCTCACCCCGCCCAACCTGTACGTGCGGCGGGTGTGCGGCCGGATGGGGCCGGTCGAAGGGCCCGGCGCCGACCTGCTGGTCGAGGCGAGCGAGGGCGAGCCCAGCGAGCAGCACCTGTACCGGGTGACCGCGCAGGCCGGCGCGCCGGTCGTGGACGCCCGGCGGCTTACCTCCGGCTCGGGCTGGTTCACCGGATTCGCGGGCGGCCCGACCGTGGTCATCGGGGAAACCGGGCTGGACCACGCGGGCTCGCGGTGGACCGTGCAGCACGCCGGGCAGCCGGTCGGCGAGCTGGCCAACCTGGCCGCCACGCCGCCCTCCGCGCCTCGCCCGATGCTGGAGCGGGTGACCGACCGGCGGCTGCCGACCGGCGTGCTGTACCCGCGCAACCACGTCGCCGGGCGGCGGCTGCCGGTACTCGTGGACATCTACGGCGGCCCCGGCCACCAGGAGGTGCTCGCGGTCCGGTCGCGGTGGCTGGAGCGGCAGTGGTGGGCGGATGCCGGCTTCGCCGTCGTGGTGATCGACAACCGCGGTACCCCCGGCGTCACCCCCAGCTTCGAGAAGGTGATCCACCGGCGGATGGCGGACGTGGTCCTCGGCGACCAGGTCGACGCGCTGCAC
>Ga0157369_10006174_pt1 | contig 13906 bp, 12 predicted proteins | sample C25metaG_FD_113461 | JGI IMG/M metagenome (GOLD analysis project Ga0157369, IMG submission 113461) | Corn rhizosphere microbial communities from Kellogg Biological Station, Michigan, USA - C2-5 metaG | ecosystem: Host-associated > Plants > Roots > Rhizosphere > Soil | place: USA: Michigan...
GACCTGGCCCGGGCACTTCGAGACAGTGCGTGCGAAGGCCTTGGGGCTCTTGCCCGACGAGAGCTTCGAGGCCGTCATTCGTGAGTACGTCCGTGAAAATCCCGACGCCGTGAAGCTTCCGGGCGTTGCATAGTCCAGTGCGCCTGACGCGCACCTGACCCCAACCCGGAGACATCATGAAACTCGGCCACATCGCCGCCGCCTGCCTTTCGCTCGCACTGGGCACTTCCGCCTTCGCCCAGGCACCCACCGTCCTGAAGATCGGCTACGCGACATCCAAGGAGTCGCACTACGGCGTGGGCTCCACGGTGTTCTGCGAGGAAGTCGAGAAAGGCACCCAGGGCCGCTTCAAGTGTCAGCACTTCGCCAACTCGGCGCTGGGCGGCGAACGCGAGCAGATCGAGGCCATCCAGCTCGGCACGCAGGACCTGGCCAACACCTCGACCGGCCCGGTGGGCAATTTCGTGCCCGAGGTGAAGATCGTGGACATCCCGTTCCTCTTCCGCGACTACGACCATGCCCGCAAGGTGATGGACGGCCCGATCGGCCAGGACATCCTGACCAAGTTCCCGAGCAAGGGCATCATCGCGCTGGCCTGGACGGAGAACGGCTTTCGCCATATGACGAACAGCAAGCGCGACATCGTCAAGCCCACCGACGCGGCCGGCCTGAAGATGCGCACCATGGAAAACAAGGTGCACATGGACGGCTACCGCACCTTCGGCATCCTGCCCACGCCCATGGCCTTCCCGGAACTGTTCGGCGCGCTGCAGCAAGGCACGGTCGACGGCCAGGAGAATCCGATCCCGGTGATCCTGGCCTCGAAGTTCTCGCAAGTGCAGAAACATCTCTCGCTCACCGGCCACGTCTATTCGCCGGCGCTGCTGCTGCTGTCGCCCAAGGTGTGGAACAAGCTGTCCGATGCCGACAAGAAGGTGTTCACCGAAGCCGCCAAGAAGGCCGCCATCGCCCAGCGCAAGAAGGTGAACGACGACGAGAGCAACGGCATCGCCCAGCTCGAGAAAGACGGCATGAAGGTCACGCGCATCGTCGACGGCAATGCCTTCCGCGAAGCGCTCAAGCCCGCCTACGTGAGCTATGCCAAGGAGTTCGGCGCGGACAACATCAAGAAGATCACGGACGTCAAGTAATCCCCCGACGGCCCGGCCTTTTCCAGATCTTCCCACCGCGCGCCCGGCACGCCTCAGTGCGCCGGGCGCTCGGCTTTTCCGCCAGAACCGAGACTCCTACCGTGCAAGCCTTCGAGCGCTATTTCCTCGCCGCCAACCGCTGGGCGCTGATTCTTCTGCTGGCCGCCATGTCGGTCATCATCTTCACCAACGTCGTGCTGCGCTACGCCACGAACCAGTCGCTCGAATGGGCCGAGGAAGTCTCGCGCCACATGATGATCTGGCTCACCTTCCTGGGAGCCGGGCCGGTGCTGCGCTACGGCGGGCATATCGCGGTCGAGAACCTGCAGGACGCATTGCCCCATGCAGCCGCCGTGGCGGTGCGCGCCTTCGTGGCGACGCTGCTGTTCGCCTTCTTCGGCTTCATGGTCTGGTACGGCTGGCTGTACATGCAGCGCACCATGTTCCAGCTCACCGCCGTGACGCAGATTCCCTTTGCCTACATCTACAGCGCAATGTCGATCGGCGGCGTGCTGCTGATCGTGCACTGGCTGCTGGTGGTGCGCGGCTACGTGCTGCGCCGCGAGTTCGCGTCCGATGCGCATTTCGACGCCAATGCGTCGGCGTCGCTGTAAGGAGGCACGAGCATGGATGCGAGCGTCGTTCTCATCGTCTCCGCCTGCGTGTTCCTGGCCATCGGCGTGCCCGTGGCTTTTGCGCTGGGCCTTTCCACCGTCACCACGCTGATCCTGGCGGAGAACTATCCGCTGCTGGTGCTGCTGAAGGAAACCTTCACCGGCATCGACAGTTTTCCGCTTATGGCGGTGCCCTTTTTCATCCTGGCCGCCGAGCTCATGAGCGGCGGCTCGCTCACCGAGGTGCTGCTGCGCTTCGCGGGCCAGTTCGTGGGGCACCGGCGCGGCGGCCTGGGCTACACCAACGTGGTGTCGCTGACCTTCTTCTCGGGCATCTCCGGCTCGGCGCTGGCCGACGCCGCGGGGCCGGGGTCGATGCTCATCAAGATGATGGACAAGGCCGGCTACGACCGCTCCTACGCGGCGGCGCTGACGGCGTCCACCGCGATCGTGGGGCCGATCATTCCGCCGTCGATCATCATGATCATCTATGCGCTGCAGGACGAGACGGTCTCGGTCGGCACGCTGTTCGCGGCCGGCATCCTGCCGGGCATATTGATCGCTGTGGCGATGTGCATCGTGAACTTCTACGTCTCGAAGAAGCGCAACTACAAGGGCGAAGGCCGCACGCCGCCGCTGCGCGAGGTGCTGCTGACCACGTGGAAAGCGATTCCCGCGATCCTGCTGCCGGTGGTGATCCTCGGCGGCATGCGCGCCGGCTGGTTCACGCCCACCGAGGCTTCGGTGGTGGCGGTGTTCTATGCGCTGGTGTGCGGCAAGTTCGTCTACCGCACGCTCGAATGGAAGGCGTTGCCGGACATCCTGTCCCGCTCGGCGCTGCTGTCGGCTTCGGTGCTGATCATCATCGGGCTGTCGGCCTCGTTCGCCTGGATCCTGACCATCGAAGGCATTCCGCAACAGATGGCCGAGTGGCTCATCAGCATGAACCTCTCGCCATGGATGTTCCTGATCATCGTGAACATCTTCCTGCTGCTGTTCGGCATCTTCATCGAGCCGCTGCCGGGCGTGATGGTGCTGGCGCCGATCCTCGCGCCGGTGGCGATGAAGCTTGGCGTGGACCCGGTGCACTTCGCGATGATCGTGATCTTCAACCTCACGCTGGGCATGATCACGCCGCCGGTCGGCGGACTGCTGTTCGTGACCTGCAACGTATCGAAGGTACCGATGTCGGCGCTGGTGAAAGAGCTGGTGCCGTTCCTGTGGGCGCATGGCGCGGTGCTGCTCTTGCTGACCTTCGTGCCGGCGCTCAGCACCTGGCTTCCTCACGCGCTCGGGTTCAAGTAGCGGCCAAGACTTTCAGCCGTCCTGGTGCAGGTACACGCTGGGCGGCACGCCCAGCGTGCGCCGGAACATCGCGGTGAAGGCGCTCGGGCTCTCGTAGCCGTGCGCCAGCGCCACCTCCAGGATCGACGCGCCCGCCGCCAGCTGCGGCAGGCTCAGCAGCAGCCGCGCCTGCCGGCACCACGCACCGAAATTCATGCCCGTCTCGCGCTGGAACAGGCGCGCGAGCGTGCGGGTGTTCATGTGCAGGCGCAGCGCCCAGTCGTCCAGCGTGGCGGGCAGCGAAGGGTCGCGCACCAGCTCCTCGCACAGCACGGCCAGGCGCGCATGGCGCGGCATCGGCACGTGCAGCGAGAGCGCGGGGGCCGCCTCGATCTCGTCGAGGATCAGCTCCATCACCCGCTCGTCGCGGCCGCCCGGCGCGTAGTCCAGCGGCAGCGCCACGGCCGTGACGATCAGCTCCCTCAGCAGCGCGCCGACATGGATCACGCGGCATTCAGCGCCCAGGTCGGCGCGCGTGCCGGGCTCGACGAACACGGTGCGCATCTTCACCTCGCCGGCCATGCGGATCTGGTGTTCCATGCCCGCCGGCACCCACACGCCGCGCCCGGTCGGCACCACCCAGCTGCCGGCCGCGGCGCTCACCAGCATCACGCCAGAGATCGCGTGGATCAGCTGGCCGCGCCGGTGCGTATGCGGCGGTATGAAGGCGTCGCCGGCGGGGTCGGTGGCCAGCACCGCCACCGCGCGCGGGGTCGATTCACCCTCGTCGGGCCGCAGGTTGATTGCTTTGTCCATTTCTCGACGATGCTTGTTGATTCGTAGCGAGAACATCTTCGCACGGCTTCCTACGATGCTTTTTTCTCAAGGAAACGAAAGAAGCGATCGAATGAACAAACGCCGACTCGGGTTGCTCACCGGCACCCATGCCGTCAATGACCTCTACCAGGGCCTCGTGCCCGCACTGCTGCCGTTCATGGTGCTGGAGCGCGGCTACAGCTACACCGCCGTGGCGGGCCTGATGCTCGCGGCCACCGGGCTGTCGAGCGTGGTGCAGCCGCTGTTCGGCCTGTACGCAGACCGCCATCCGCGCAGCTGGCTGGTGCCCACCGGCTTCATGGTGGCGGCGCTGGGCGTGGTGCTGGCAGGCTTGAGCCACAGCTACCTGCTGACCTGGATCGCGATGGTGCTGTGCGGACTGGGCATCGCGGCCTACCACCCGCCCGCCACCGTGGCGGCGCGCGCGGCCGGCGGCGCGTCGCAGAAGGCGATGAGCGTGTTCTCGGTGGGCGGGACCATCGGCGCGTCTTTCGCGCCGGTGCTGGCGGCCGCCGTGGTCAGCGGGGGCAGCCTGTCGCGCAGCTACCTGCTGGGCGTGCCCGCGCTGGCGATGGGCGTCGTGTGGATGGCCGCCAATGCCGGCAGCGGCGCGGCCTCCGCCGCCACGGCGGCCGCTGCGCGCAAGGCAGGCGCCGAAGTGCTGAAGCCGCACAACGACTGGCGCGCCTTCAGCCTGCTGGTCGCGACCATCATCGGCTGGTCGATTCCTTACGTGACGGTGCTGTCGATGCTGTCGCTGCGCATCACGCGCGACCTGCATGGCACCGCCTTCCAGGGCGCCGCGGCGCTGACCTCGTTCACCGCCGCGGGCGCTGTGGGCACGCTGCTCGGCGGCTGGCTGGGCGACCGCATCGGCCGCATGGGCACGATCCGCGCCGGCTACCTGCTCGCGCTGCCGTCGCTCGCGGGCCTGGTGCTCGCGCCGGACGCAGGCTGGGCGCTCGCCTGCACCGCGCTGCTCGGCATGTGCATGTTCCTGCCCTTCGCCGCGCAAGTGACGCTGGCGCAGGACTACCTGCCGCGCAACCCGGCCACGGCCAGCGGCATCACGCTGGGGCTGGCGCTTTCGGTGGGCGGCCTAGTGTCGCCGCTGTTCGGCATGCTGTCCGATGCGCACGGCCTCGGCGTCACGCTCACGACGGTGCTGTGCGTGCTTTGCGTCGCGACGGTGCTGGCCCTGAGGCTGCGCAACCGGTCGATGCAGGCGATGCCGGCCGAGGTGGAGGGAGCGGCGGCCTGAGCCTCGCGCGGCGCGTTGGTTCACTGCCAGAATCGGCGTCGGACTCGACGCCTATAACCGACAAAGAGGGAACTGCGCCATGAACCGATCCTTGACGACCACCAGCCTGCTCGCCGGTGGACTGCTGCTGGCCACGGCCGCATCCGGCGCCACGCCGCCGGCAACGCCGGCCGCACCCGCAGCTACCGAGACAGCAGCCCCCGCTCCCACGGTCGGCATCGCCGAAGTCGAGGCTGCGGTGCGCGCCTGGGCCGCGGCCTGGTCGGCCCGCGACGTGGACCGCTACCTCGCCGCCTACGCGCCCGACTTCACGCCGGCGCGCAACCAGGACCGCAAGCGCTGGGAGACCGAGCGTCGCGCGCGCATCGCGGACAAGTCGAGCATCAGCGTGGGCATCGAAGACCTCGTCATCAGCATCAACGGACAGGCCGCGAGCGCCAGGTTCAAGCAGGTCTACCGCGCCGACAAGGTGAAGGAAACGGGCCGCAAGACGCTCGAACTGCAGCGCGTGGGCAACCAGTGGCTGATCCGCAAGGAAAGCGCGGGCGGCTGACGGCTCACAGCCCCAGCTTCGTCAGGGCCCAGGCCACGGTGCCCAACTGCACCACGTTGAGCGCCATTCCGGCAATGTGAAGCTGGCGGAACCGGCGGGCCGAGACGTCCAGCGCCGGGATCGTGCCGCGCAGCAGGTCCATGCGCGGAATGATCAGCCAGCGGCGCAGCGAAAAGGCCAGGCCCGCGACGAAGGCCATGCCCGCGGCAAATGCCGGCCTGCCCGACCAGGCGTAGCAGAGCGCCGCCGCGCTGCCCGTGAGCATCGTCGCGAGGTAATACACGTTGAACAGGCCACGGATGAAGCGCGAGTCCAGCGGCGTGTCGTGCTTGAGGATCAGCAGCGGCAGCGATCCCATCATGAAAAAGCCCATCCATACGAGCAGCAGGACTGTCGCCATGAGTGCAAAGACGATGGGAAGCATGAGGTGGGCCCCTTCCGCGGTGCCGCAGCATACCGCCGGGCGGGGCAGTCGCGGTATCGAGAAATCGTGCGGGGCCAACGCCATTTCCGTAAGCGAAAAGGGTTCATGAAGATGTCACCGCTTGCAACGATGCTGCTGCCCTCGATCTCCGAAAGCTGTGGCTGCCATGTTTCCCACCAAGACCGACAAGGCGCGCGACGAACTCCAGGGCGGACAGCGCACGCTCAGCCAGCGTGAACGCGCACTGCTGCTCATGGCCGACGGGCGGCGTTCGCTGAGCGACTTCAGCCCGCTGTTCAGCACCCGCGACGAAGCCGAGCAGGCCATCCAGACGCTGGTGCAGCGCGGCTATCTGCAGACTCCGAAGGTGGCGGTTGCCCCCGGCAAGGCCGTGCCCCCTGCCCCGGCGCCCGCCCAACCCGCACCGCTCCCCGCGAGCGAGCCGATCCAGATCGCCACATCGGCCGACACCTTCGACGGCAAGCGCTCCCTGGCCACCACGCGCATGTTCCTGTTCGACATCTGCGAGCGCATGTTCGTTCGCCGCGATCCCAAGTTCGCGCTGCAGATGCGCGACGCCCTGCGCGAAGCCCGCGACCGCGAAGCCATGCTGACCATCGCCGCGCTCATGCTCACGGAAATCGAGAAAGCTGCCGGCCCCGAGCGCGCCGAGTCGCTGCGCGAGCGGATCGACAAGCTGCTGCCGCCGGCTGAAGTCGTGCACTGACTGAACCGCGCTCTCTTGTGCCGAGTGCTGTTCGGGGCGCGCTCACGCCGACGGGGTACCTTGCTCCGCGAATGTCCTCCGCCCTTCGGGCTCCCCCTTTATTTCGCTGCGCAAGGCACCCCATCGTCGTGATCGATAGACCACGCGGTTGAACTGCCCGAACAAGCGCCGCAACCACCGTGCGCAGGGCGCCGGGTGCTCCCCGCAGCGAAATAAAGGAGGAGCCCGAAGGGCGGGGGACATTCGCGGAGGGGAGCACCCGGTGGCCTGCGCACACGCCCTGAACACAGCTCGCCCTTCCGTATCAACTACACTCGGCGGGGTCAGGAGAGAGCCCCGCCAGCCGGGGCCGCCGAAGGCGCAGGGGTTTCCCGAACGCTCAGGCAAAAGGACTGACAAGGCGCCGGCGAACACCGGCGTTTCCTTGCTGGAGAGAGGCCGCCGTACCGCAAACGGCGCAGCGGCCCACCGAAGGAGCAAACCCCGATCGTGGGGCGAATCTCTCAGGTAAAGCGGACAGCAGGGGTGGCCCATGGCTTGCGTCATGGATTTTGTCTGCCCCTTTGGAGTGCCCCGTGGCCGCTTCCTCCGCACCCGCTACCGAACTTCTCAAGACGCCGCTGCACGACCTTCACGTGGAGCTCGGCGCCCGCATGGTGCCCTTCGCCGGCTATTCCATGCCGGTGCAGTACCCCGCCGGCCTCATGGCCGAACACAAGCACACGCGCGATGCGGCCGGCCTGTTCGACATCTCCCACATGGGCCAGCTTCGCCTCGTCGGCCCCGACGCCGCGGCCGCCTTCGAAACCCTGATGCCCGTCGACGTGATCGACCTGCCCGCCGGCAAGCAGCGCTACGGCCTGCTGCTGAACGACGAAGGCGGCATCCTTGACGACCTGATGTTCTTCAACGAAGGCCACGGCTCGCTTTTCGTGATCGTCAACGGCGCCTGCAAGGTGGCCGACATCGCCCACATCCAGCAGAAGATCGGCTCCCGCTGCGAAGTGCAGCCCTTGCCCGACCACGCCCTGCTCGCGCTGCAGGGCCCCAAGGCCGCGGCCACGCTGGCGCGGCTGTCGCCCGGCATCGAGCGCTTCGTGTTCATGACGGGCGGCGCGGTGCAGATCGGCGGCATCCCCGCCTTCGTCACCCGCAGCGGCTACACCGGCGAAGACGGCTTCGAGATCTCGGTGGCCGCCAAGGATGCCGAGCCGCTGGCCCGCCTGCTGCTGGCCCAGCCCGAGGTCAAGCCCATCGGCCTGGGCGCGCGCAATTCGCTGCGGCTCGAGGCCGGCCTGTGCCTGTACGGCAACGACATCGACACCACCACCACGCCGGTCGAGGCTTCGCTCAACTGGGCGATGCAGAAGGTGCGCCGCGCGGGCGGCGCGCGCGAAGGCGGCTTCCCCGGCGCCGCGAAGATCCTCGCGCAGCTCGCCGCCGCCACGGCGGGCACCGCCGGCCACACCGACCACGACACGCTGAAGCGCAAGCGCGTCGGCCTCGTGGCGCTGGAGCGCATTCCGGTGCGCGACGGCACGGTGCTGCAGTCATTCGAAGGCCAGGACATCGGCATCGTCACCAGCGGGCTACTCGGCCCCACGGCCGACCGCTGCATCGCCATGGGCTACGTGGCCACCGCCTTCGCCGAGCCCGGCACCCGCGTGCAGGCCATCGTGCGCGGCAAGCCGGTGCCCATGGAAGTCTCGACCATGCCTTTCGTGCCGACCCGCTATTACCGCGGCTGAACGCGGCAGACCCGGCTAGGCTCTGCACCCCGATTCATTTTTTCCACGAGGAGTTTTCTCACCATGAGCATCAAGTACACCAAGGACCACGAATGGGTGTCGGCCGAAGGCGACGCAGCCACCGTCGGCATCACCCTGCACGCGCAGGACGCGCTGGGCGACGTGGTGTTCGTCGACCTGCCCGAAGTCGGCAAGACCTTCGCGCAGGGCGAAGTTGCCGGCGTCGTCGAGTCGGTCAAGGCGGCAGCCGACGTTTTCATGCCCGTGTCGGGCGAGATCACCGAAGTGAACGAAGCCCTGCGCGCCGACCCGTCGCTGGCCAACAGCGACCCGCTGGCCGCCGGCTGGTTCTTCAAGGTCAAGCTGAGCGAGCCCGCGCAGCTCGACGCCCTGCTGGACGCCGCCACCTACGACAAGTTCGCGGCCGAGTCCTGATCGCCTGATTTTTCTTCCGAGCCCCCCTTCTTCCCGAGCCCTCACCGCCATGCCGATTCCCGCCCTTCCCTCTTTGCAAGAACTAGAGAATGCCGAAGAATTTCTCGCCCGCCACATCGGCATCGATGCGGCGGACGAGGCGCGCATGCTGCCGGTGATCGGCTCGGAAACGCGCTCGGAGCTCATCGACGGCATCGTGCCCGCGGCCATCCGCCGGGCGCGGCCGATGCGGCTGCCGGCCCCCGTGACCGAAGCCGACGCGCTGGCCGAGCTGAAGGCGATGGCCTCGAAGAACAAGGTGTTCAGGAACTTCATCGGCCAGGGCTACTACGGCACGCACACGCCGGGCGTCATCCTGCGCAACATCCTCGAGAACCCCGCCTGGTACACCGCCTACACGCCCTACCAGGCAGAGATCTCGCAGGGCCGCATGGAAGCCCTGCTCAATTTCCAGACGATGGTGTGCGACCTCACGGGCATGGCCATCGCCAACGCGTCGATGCTCGACGAAGCCACGGCCGCCGCCGAAGCCATGACGCTCGCCAAACGGAGCGTGAAAGCCAAGAGCAACGTGTTCCTGGTGTCGGGCGACTGCCATCCGCAGACCATCGAAGTCATCAAGACGCGCGCCGCGCCGCTGGGCATCGAGGTGAAGGTGAGCACGGTGTCGGAAACGCTGCCGCACCTGATGGTGAGCGGCGCCTTCTTCGGCGTGCTCGCGCAATACCCGGCCACCACCGGCCACGTGCACGACCTGCGCCCGCTCGCGGGCCATGCGCACCAGTGCGACGCCGCCTTCATCGTGGCGGCCGACCTGCTGGCGCTGACGCTGCTGGTCGCGCCGGGCGAGTTCGACGCCGACATCGTCTGCGGCACCACGCAGCGCTTCGGCATGCCGCTGTGCAACGGCGGCCCGCACGCCGCCTACCTGGCCTGCCGCGACGAGTTCAAGCGCTCGCTGCCGGGCCGCCTGGTGGGCGTGAGCGTCGACACGCACGGCCAGCCCGCCTACCGCCTCGCGCTGCAGACGCGCGAGCAGCACATCCGCCGCGAGAAGGCCACCTCCAACATCTGCACCGCGCAGGTGCTGCCGGCCGTGGTGGCCAGCATGTATGCCGTGTACCACGGGCCCGACGGCCTCACGCGCATCGCGCAGCGCGTGGCGGCGCTCACCGCCATCCTGTCGGCGGGCCTGTCGCAGATGGGCCGCGAGCCGGTCAACACCACCGCCTTCGATTCGCTGACCATCCGCACCGGCGATGACACGCCGGCCATCATCGAGCGCGCGCAAGCCGCCGGCGTCAACCTGCGCCAGCGCCTGCAGCAGCACCTGGGCATCTCGCTCGACGAGACCACCACGCGTGCCGACGTCGAGACGCTGTGGGCCCTGTTCGCGCCCGCCGGCAAGCCGCTGCCGCGCTTCGACGACCTGGCCGCGAACACCACGCCGCTGATCCCCGAAGACCTGCGCCGCGCCAGCGCCTTCCTCACGCACCCGGTGTTCAACACCCACAAGAGCGAGACCGCCATGCTGCGCTACATCCGCAGCCTGTCGGACAAGGACCTGGCGCTCGACCGCAGCATGATCCCGCTGGGCAGCTGCACCATGAAGCTCAACGCGACCAGCGAGATGATCCCCATCACCTGGCCCGAGTTCGCCAACATCCATCCCTTCGCGCCGGCCGACCAGCAGCTCGGCTATGCCCAGCTCGATGCGCAGCTGCGCGCGTGGCTGTGCGAGGCCACCGGCTACGCGGGCATCAGCCTGCAGCCCAACGCTGGCTCGCAGGGCGAATACGCGGGCCTGCTGGCCATCAAGTCCTTCCATGAAGCCAAGGGCCAGGGGCATCGCAACATCTGCCTGATTCCGTCGTCCGCGCACGGCACCAACCCCGCGAGCGCACAGATGGTGGGCCTGCAGGTGGTGGTGACGGCCTGCGACGCGCAGGGCAACGTCGACATGGACGACCTGAAGCGCGCCTGCGAAAAGCACAGCGCCAACCTGGCCGCGGTGATGATCACCTACCCCAGCACGCACGGCGTGTTCGAAACCCGCGTGAAGGAACTCTGCGAGCTGGTGCATGCGCACGGCGGCCGGGTGTACGTGGACGGCGCCAACATGAACGCGCTGGTCGGCGTGGCTGCGCCGGGCGAGTTCGGCGGAGACGTGAGCCACCTGAACCTGCACAAGACTTTCTGCATTCCGCATGGCGGCGGCGGCCCGGGCGTGGGTCCGGTCTGCGTGGTCGAAGACCTGGTGCCGTACCTGCCGGGCCATGCGACGGCCGGCGTGCCCTCGCACGGCGTGGGTGCCGTGTCGGCGGCCCCGCTGGGCAACGCGGCCGTGCTGCCGATCAGCTGGATGTACTGCCGCATGATGGGCGCCAAGGGCCTGCAGGCCGCGACCGAGACGGCCATCCTGAGCGCCAACTACATCAGCGCGCGCCTGAAGGACCACTACCCCACGCTGTACGCCAGCCCCAATGGCCACGTAGCGCACGAGTGCATCCTCGACCTGCGCCCGCTCAAGGACACCAGCGGCGTCACCGCCGAGGACGTGGCCAAGCGCCTGATCGACTACGGCTTCCACGCGCCCACGCTGAGCTTCCCTGTGCCCGGCACGCTGATGGTGGAGCCCACCGAGAGCGAGCCGCTGGCCGAGCTCGACCGCTTCATCGACGCGATGATCGCCATCCGCGGCGAAATCCGCCGCATCGAGGAAGGCGTCTGGCCGAAGGAAGACAACCCGCTCAAGCACGCGCCGCACACCGCCGCGAGCCTGCTGGGCACCGAGTGGAGCCACCCGTACTCGCGCGAACTCGGCGCGTTCCCGCTGGCCACGCTCAAGAACGCCAAGTACTGGCCGCCGATCGGCCGCGTCGACAACGTCTACGGCGACCGCAACCTGTTCTGCAGCTGCGTGCCCGTGGGCGACTACCAGGAAACCGAAGAGGCCTGAGTCCAGGTGCCCAGGCCGGCCCGGGCTACTGCGACTTCTTCTTCGCGAGGTCGGCCGTCGCGATCTGCTGGCGCAGCCCGCGCAGGCTGGCCTTCATCTTGCGCTCGTTCTCCGGGCCCATGCGCACCATGATCTTCTGGCCGGCGCTTGCCTTCTCCAGCGCCTGGTCGACGTACTCGTAGCGCACCCACGGGCGCTGCGAAGGCACGTCGCCCTTCACCTCGACCAGCCGCACCTGCACCGGGCCCTTGGGCTCGGGCGCCTGCAGCAGGTTGTCGATCACCGCGATGAGCCGGTCGTTGAAGTAGCGCCCCGGGTAGCCCAGCTCTTCATAGGCCTGCTGGAACAGCGGATAGAGCCTGGCGTACACCGCCGCGGCCTTGGCCGGATCGACCGACTGCACCAGCATCACGAAGCCGTTGTAGCGCGCCGCGTTGTTGGCGGAAATGGTCTGCGCCTCGCCCTGCCCCTCGGTGATGAAGCGCTGGCCCGTGGGCTGCACAGGCCATGCGCTGGCGGGCGCCTGCTCGCGCGCCAGGTTGTCCACCGTGGCCACGAAGCGCCGCACGATGCCGTCGGAACGCAGGAAGGCTTCGGCGTTCTTCGCGCCCAGCAGTTCGGCCAGCGCCTTCATCACGCGCGAATCGGAATCGGCGAGCTTGGGCAGCGCGGCGTCGGGCGGCGCGAGCGCATCGACCGGGTTCTGCGGGCCGGTGGGCTCGGCCTTTGCGGGCGGTGGCGGCGGCGGTGCGTCGGCCGGCGCGGCGGCCACGGGCGTGGGCTCCGGCGGCTTTTGCTGTTGCTGGTACCAGCGCCAGCCGAAGAAGGCGGCGGCCAGCAGCACCAGCACGATGACGATGATCGTGCCAACGGGCGTCTCGCGGCGGGGGCGGAATTCGGGTGCGTCGCGCGTGTCGCGGATATCGCTTTCGGGCATGGGTCGGTTTCCTTTGGCTGGCGTGGAAGGCACAGGGAGACGAAGGCTATGGTGCACCAATAAGGGCACCGCAGCGTCCGCATCGCTCCCCGTCGTCGTAACGCCCTGTGACGTGCCGGCCCGGCGGAAGTTCAGTCAGCCTGCGAGCCGCACCACATGCGCCTGCCGCGGGTCGACCTTGCCGGCGTGCAGGTCGGCGATCACCGCCTGCGCATGCGCAAAGCCCTCGCCCTGCGCCAGCGCCATCCAGCGGTTGCCGGGCCGGCTGACCTCGGCGATGAAGCGGCCCTGCGCCTCGTTGAAACGGCGGTTGACCTCCTGCGGGCCCCAGTCGGCATTGCGCTTGCGGATCTGCACCGGCGCAAAGTAGAGCTGCGGCGCGGGGCCGGGCAGCATCGTGGTGTCGCCGAGGAACTCGGTCTTCTGCGCGGACCCCGCATAGCAGTCGTAGACCAGCGATTCGCCGAAGTGGTGGTGCACGGTCGCGCGCAGTTCGTCGTTGCCGGAGAAGTCGACATACAGCGTGGGCACGTCGGCGGGCAGCGCGGCGATCTCTTCATAGGCCAGCGTGCGGTCGTAGCAGCCCAGGCCCTCCACGAAGGCGCGATTGCCGTTGGACGTGGCGGCAATCAGCTCGAGCCCTTCGCGCCTGCCCAGGCAGAAGGCCGTGCCGAACGCGGTCTTGCTCGACGCGCTCGACACCACCACCTGCTTCGCGCCGAAGAAGCCGTTGTCTTCCAGGAAGTCGGCCAGCATGAACGATGTGATGAACAGCGGACGCACCAGCATCTGGTAGTCCTCCAGCGCGGCGACGTAGCCCGCGTCGTTGCTGCAGCGCATGTACTGGTTGTATGCCGACACCAGTTCGCTGCGGTGCGAGGCGCCGTCGTAGAAGCCGCGCGGCGTCACGCGCACCGGCTGCATGCGCAGGTGGCTCGCGATCGGGAAGTAGCCGTAGAAGCGCTCGCCCACCGCC
>Ga0157369_10006175_pt1 | contig 13903 bp, 18 predicted proteins | sample C25metaG_FD_113461 | JGI IMG/M metagenome (GOLD analysis project Ga0157369, IMG submission 113461) | Corn rhizosphere microbial communities from Kellogg Biological Station, Michigan, USA - C2-5 metaG | ecosystem: Host-associated > Plants > Roots > Rhizosphere > Soil | place: USA: Michigan...
GGAGGGGGCAGCCGCCGACGCCGACCGCGTCGTCGGCGCGGTCGAGACGCCGCCCGGCGTCGACGAGGAGCCCAAGGAGCTCTACGCCGACATCGCGCGCCGTCCCGGCAGGCGGTGTCGTGGCCGATGCCATCGCCTCGGCGGCATCGGCAGTGTCCTGGGCCGCGATCTTCGCCGGTGCCTTCGGCGCGGTCGCGGTCAGCATCATCTTGATCGAGCTTGGTCTCGGTCTTGGCTTCTCCTCCACCTCGGCCTGGCCGAATAGCGGCGCCTCGCTCGCGACGCTTGGCGTGATGGGAGGCGTGTGGCTGATTCTCGTGCAATGGATTGCCTCGGCGATCGGCGGCTATCTCGCGGGGCGGCTGCGCACCAAATGGACCGGCGTTCATACCGATGAGGTCTTCTTCCGCGATACCGCGCATGGTTTTCTTGCCTGGTCGCTCGCCACAGTGATCGGTGTGTTGCTGATCGCAGTCGGCAGCGCGACGGTAATCAATGCGACGAGCCGCGTGGTGGGCGGCGCGGCGAGCGCCGGCACCGCGGCAGCAACCAATGCCGCGTCGCAGCAGGTTCAGCCGATCGGCGATCGCTATTACGTCGACATGCTCTATCGCCCCGGCAACGCCGCGCCGAGCGGCGCGCCGCAGGCGACGGGCGCAAATCAGGCCGCGGGTCAGGGCAATGCCGGGAACGATCGTGCCATGGTCCTGCGCATCTTCGCGCGGGATCTGCCGAAGGGCGGCCTCACGCCGGAAGACCGGACCTATGTCGCGCAGTCGGTTGCGACACGCAGCGGCATCAGCCAGAGCGAGGCCGAGCAGCGAGTCGATCAGACCGTGGCGCAGATCAAATCGGCCGAGGATCAGGCGCGGCAGGCCGCCGAGAAAGTGCGCAAGGCGACGGCTTTCGGCGCGATCGTGACCGCGCTGGCGATGGTGGTCGGCGCGTTTATCGCTTCGGTGAGCGCCGCGCTCGGCGGGAAGGTGCGCGACGAGTATTGAGACTGCGATTGCCTGATTTCCGTTTCGAAGCACCGGCCGCGGGCTTTGCCGCCGCCGGTGATTTCGTCCTGGCTTTCGCTTTGGCGGCGCGCGGCGCCTTCAACAGAGCCTCGCGCAGCGCCACCGCGTTGTTATGCGCATCGTCGCGCGCGGCATAAACCAGGGTCAGCGTCCCTTGCCGCGCCAAACTCCGCAACTCCGCAAGCAACTTGCTCTGCTTTCCCAACTCGGCGGCATAGCGGCGCTGGAATTCGTCCCAACGCTCGGTATCGTGGCCGAACCAGTGGCGCAGCGCATCGCTCGGCCCGATCTCCTTGATCCAGCGCGCGATCGCCAGCGCTTCCTTCGTTACACCGCGCGGCCATAAGCGATCGACGAGGATGCGCGTGCCATCTTCGGACGAGGGCCGATCGTAAGCGCGCTTCAACTGCACATCGAGCTTCTGTTTCGCAGCCATTTATTGAACTCCGGCTGGGCCCTGGCGAATCTATCTCTCGCGCGGGGTGCGGCGACTGTGCCTCGAAGCAAGTCTTTCCTATTCGCGGCCCGAGGACAATAGTTTCACACCGTCGTTGGCGGTTCAGCTCTCAATGCCGAAATGCGCCTTGGCCTCATCGGTCATCCGCTGCGGCGACCAGCGCGGCGACCAGGTCATGACGACATCGACCGCCGAAATGCCCGCAACCGATGCCGCGCGCTCTTCGACCGCTTGGCGGATGTAGTTGGTCGCGGGGCAGCCCGGCGTCGTCGTCGTCAATACTATTTTGGCATGACCGTTCTCGACGACGACGTCATAGATCAGCCCGATATCGACGATGTTATAGCCGAGCTCAGGGTCGATCACTTGGCGCAGCGCGTCGGCCATTGCTTCCATCAAGGCGTCGTTCACGGCGCGGCCCTTTCTTGGCAGCGGCGGATCGTGGTGCAAAAGCCATCCGCGACGCGCTCGCTCACAAAGGCATGGCCGCGCCGGCCGAGCTCGCGAAAAAGCAGCAACGGTTCGCGATCGGTGATGATTTTGACGTGATCGCCGATCGCGAGCGCTTCGGTGGCCTCGAGCGCTCGGCGCATCGGCTCGGGCGGATCGAGTGCGCGCAGGTCGAGCGATTGCACGGGATGGGTTCCCCTGGATTGGTTCATGGTCGTGCTCCAGAGCTGCTCGCCGCCCTGTCGGCAGCTGCTTTGGCCGGCGTGAAGACCACTTCCCAATCGCCGCCGCCGATCTCGCGCTCGCTATGAGCGAAACCGCGTTGAGCCATCACGTTGAACAACGGCACCGGCTTGAAGGTCGCGAGCAGACGCAGCCCTTGGCCCGGCGCCAAAGCCGCGACGGCTTGCATGATCTCCGAAAACGGCTCGCCGCCGGCCTTGAGGATATCGCGGACATCGAGCGTGGAAAGATTGTCGCTGGTCATGGTGGCATGCTCCGTGCTGGTTCAAGTGGCAAAAGGCGGATGCGAGGCGAGCGGCCGGCCGGTCGAGGAGGAGCCGGCTGTTTGCCCGCGGCGCGGCATGCCGTGGCGGACGAGCCAGAGTGCGCGCACGATCATGACCGTCGCGACGAGATGCCCGAGGGCTGCGATCTGCCACCAGCTCGGCCAGTCGATCGCGGCAAAGACGGTGCCCGCTGCGACCGCCGCGAAATAGAGGATGAACCACGGACGATCGCGCGTCTCGTCGACGAGGTCTTGCACGCGTGGCACGCTCTGCTTGCCGAGCACGCCTCCATAGCGCTCGAGCCAAGTCAGGAACGGGATGATCTTGTAGAGCTGGCTGAGCCCCAGTCCCGACAGCCAGCCGAAGAGAAAGAGATAGCCCAAAGCGCCGCTTGTGCTCTCGTTGGTACCTTCAATCGCGAGAAAAATCGCGAAGGCAAGCGCGATCGCAAAAGCGGCGAGAGCGCCCAGCGCCATTCCGCTATTGAGTTCGAGCGTCTTGCGGCGCCGGCTGCGATAAAGGCGTCCCATATCGAAGAGGTAGAGCGCCAGGCCGATCGCTGCGGCAGCGGCCGTGAAGATGATAAGGGCTTGCGGCACATCCGCTCCGAGTGCCGCGGCAAGATCGAGGAACCAGGTCACCGCCAAGCCGCCGGTGCTGAAAATGAAGACCGCAATTCCGATCGGGCCACGTTCTTCGGGCGCAAGCGTGAACATGCTGAGCAGTCGATAGCTCACGCCTATAGCTGTCAGCGTGAACCAGCCGATGAGGCCGGCAAGCAGGTGAAGCCGGAGCCCATCGTCGAAAACACCCGACCATGAAATCCAGTCCGGATGCGCGAAAGCGCAACCGAGAACAAGTCCCATGCCAATGGCGACGAACAGAAACATGAGCCCAGCGGCGACGAACCAGGCCGAGAAGGGTAGCGGCCGCGCCTGCCACAGTGTTCGCGACAAGGACACGGCGGCGATTGCCGCACCCGCCAACACCAGCAGACCGCCCACGGGTAGGGCGACGAGCAAGCTCGGCGGCAAGGTGCCATTCAGCGACAGAAATCCCGCCTCCATGCCGCCCAGGCCCAGGAGAATCATGATCAGCGAAACGAGCGCCGATGTCCCTGCGACGGTCCCTTGGGCGGTGATGACCGGAATGAACTGATGCAACGCGCCGAGCATGAGGATCGTCAGCCAGCCGATGGTGAGCAAATGAACGCTGACCAACGTCGTGGGCGCGAACAGCGAGGCGTGCGGAAAGGTCACACCCGCGATCATGACGAGCTGCGCGAGGACGAAGCAGGTTAACGCTGCGCCGAAATGGAGCATCGTCCAGCGCGATATGGCCGAACCGAACATGCGTCTTCTCCTTCGGGAAAGGACGCGCTTCTGACATGCGCTTATAAGATATATTTTATTTATATCTTTATAGGGATGCGGCAAGCCGTCACGGCCGAGGCCGTCGTCCGATGAGGCGCGACGTCAGGGCGCCGCGAGGCGCGGCGTGCCGCGGGCGCCCGGCCGGCGTGCGATATCGTCGAGCGCCAGCAGGCGCGCAAGGGCGCGCGGCTTCACGAGGTCGGCTAGGGTGTAATGATCGAGCGTTGCGAGAAAGGCATTCGTTGCGTCGCGCAACGCGCGGCGTAGGACGCAGCATTCCTCGATGCGACAGTAGGGCTCTTCGCTTTCGAGGCAGCCGACCACGGCCAATCCTTCTTCCATGTCGCGAACGACGGCGCCGACATTGATCTGCGCGGGCTTGCGCGCCAGCCGCAGACCGCCGCGCTTGCCACGGATCGTCTCGATGTAGCCGAGCTGGCCGAGGCGATGAACCACCTTCATGATATGGCCGCGCGAAACATCGAAATGCGCGACGATCTCGGGGATCGTGGATAGGGTGTCTCCCTTGGCGCCGACATGCATGAGAACGCGCAGGGCGTAATCGGTGTGGAGCGTAAGCCGCATCGTAAGCGTTCCTCGGGTATCGGTGAATAATGCTGGCGAAAAGATACTTTTCACTTATATGATTTGTGCGGCCGCTTTCGCAAGCGAGCGTTACCCGCAACGACGGATTCGGTTCCTGAACGTCCATGACAGCCATTCCGCGTTATCGCCGCCACGCCGGCCCGGTCATTCTCTCGGCCGGATTCCGGCCGTTCTTTCTTGCGGCCGCGCTCTGGGCCGCGCTCGCGATTCCGCTCTGGCTGATCGTCTATGCCGGCAGCGGCGTCGTGCCGAGCGCAATGCCGGCGCTCATCTGGCATGTACACGAGATGGTCTTCGGCTATGCAGCCGCCACGGTCGCGGGCTTTCTGCTCACGGCGATTCCGAATTGGACGGGGCGCATGCCGCTGCAAGGCGGTCCGCTGGCGCTGCTGGTCGCGCTCTGGCTGATCGGCCGGCTCGGCGTCTTCTTCTCGGCGACGATCGGCGCGCCGCTCGCCGCGCTGGTCGATCTCGCTTTTCCCGCCGCGTTCCTCGCCGTGGTCGCGCGCGAGATCCTCGCCGGCAAGAATTGGCGCAACCTGCCGATGCTGCTGGCGCTCAGCCTGCTGTTCATCGGCAATCTGCTCGTCCATCTCGAGGTCTTGGACATCGCCGACACCGCGGCGCTCGGCAATCGCATCGGCCTCGTCACGCTGTTCCTGCTGATTTCGCTGGTCGGCGGTCGCATCATCCCAAGCTTCACGCGCAACTGGCTGACGAAGACGCGTCCGGACGTCCCACCGCCGGCGCCGGAAGGTCCGTTCGATTTCGCCGTGCTGGCGGTGACGGCGCTCGCGCTCGCGCTTTGGGCGGCGCTGCCCGATGCGACGGTCACCGCCTATGCGGCACTGATCGCCGCCATCGCTGCCGCGGCGCGGCTTTGGCGCTGGCGCGGCTATGCGACGCTGCGCGAACCGCTGCTGTTCATCCTGCATGTCGGTTATTTCTGGATCGTGCTCGGCCTGCTGCTGCTCGGCCTCAATGGCATTTTCGGCTTTCTGCCGCCGAGCGCGGCGCTCCATGCGCTGACCGCCGGCGGTGTCGGCACCATGACCCTCGCGGTGATGACGCGCGCCTCGCTCGGCCATACTGGCCGGCCGCTGACCGCCGGGCCGGGCACGAACACGATTTATCTGCTCATCACGCTTGCGGCGGTGTCGCGCGTGCTCGCTCCGCTCGCGGGCGATGCGATGCTCAGCGTGCTCGACCTCGCCGGCGCGGCCTGGGCACTCGCTTTCGGCCTTTTCGCCGTGCTTTACGGCAGCGCGCTGGCGCAGCCGCGCGTCCAGGCGGCGGCCGCACGGCCGATCTGATGCGATACGACAACATCACCGAGGAGTCCGTCCGTGCCCTGGTCGAGCGCTTCTACGCGCGAGTCCGCGCCGATACGACGCTCGGACCGGTGTTCGACGAGGTGCTGGCGCAGCGCTGGGATGAGCATATCGCGACGCTGACCGAATTCTGGTACGCGGCGTTGCGCGTCAAGCGTGGCTATGCCGGCGATATGCTGACCGCGCACCAGCGGGTGCCGCAGATCGCGCCCGAGCTTTTTCCGCGCTGGCTGGCGCTTTTCCGTGAGACCGCCGCCGAGTGCTTCACCGACGAGGCCGCACGCGCAATCGAGGACCGCGCGCAGCGCATCGCGCGCAACCTCGAAAGCGCCATGTTCAATCGGGCTTGAAATTCAGCGCGACGCCGTTGATGCAATAGCGCAGATGCGTCGGCGGCGGGCCGTCATCGAAGACATGGCCGAGATGGCTGCCGCAATTGGCGCAATGCACCTCGGTGCGGACCATGCCGTAAGAGCGGTCGGTGGTGGTCTCGACCGTGCCCGCGACCGGATCGTTGAAGCTCGGCCAGCCGGTGCCGCTCTCGAATTTGCGCTTGCCCTCGAAGAGCGGCTGATTGCACGCCGCGCAGGAGAAGGTGCCCGGCCGCTTCTCGGCCAGCAGCGCGCAGCTTCCCGGCCGCTCGGTGCCGTGGCCGCGCATCACCTCGTATTGCTCGGGCGTCAGGATGTGCCGCCACTCTTCATCGCTATGCGTGACCGGATAAGTCTTCTCCATCTTTCGCGCCTCCTTCTCGTGATCCAATATCGGCATTCCAACGAAAGGAACCAAGATGGCCCAGTCTAAAGAGCGGAGCGAAAAGTTCGAGCGCGGATTGAAGACGCGGCGCGCGGTGGTCGGCGACGCCTATGTCGACAAATCGCTCGCCAGTGCCGACGATTTCACCTGGCCGATGCAGGTGCTCGTCACCGAGAATTGCTGGGAAGACATCTGGAACCGGCCCGGACTCGACAAGCGCAGCCGCAGCATCCTCAATCTCGGCATGATCGCCGCGCTCAACCGGCCGCATGAGCTGCGCCTCCACGTGCGCGGCGCCATCAACAACGGCATGAATCGCGAGGAGCTGCGCGAGGTCTGCCTTCAGGTCGCCTGCTATTGCGGTTTCCCGGCCGCGCTCGACACGCAGCGCATCGTGCTCGAAGTGCTGGCCGAGATGGATGCGGAGGCGAAGGGGAAGAAATAAGCGGCTGGAGCGGATGAAGGGAGCGGTGCCGTTATTTGGGCGGATTCGTGACTCATCCGCCCGCTAGGTCTGGGATCGTAACCACTTTACCTTCGATCCCATCGCGGGGTTGGCGGCGCGAGTTGTCGCCAGCCTTTGCCGTAAGAAAGACGCCGAACAAGAGGGCAAGCAAGAGGCTGGCCACCCACCACCAGATCGTCTCGCGCAGCAGCAAGTACGCATTCGAATAAATCGTTCCCACCCCCAAGGCCGCGACGCTCTGCTCGAGAGCGAGACGGAAGAACGGGCCCCACATCAGGAAAAGGATCGCGCCGGTCAGCAGCTTGAGGCGACGGCGCGCCGCGGCGTTCGATACCTCACGCCACAGCCCGTGAAGCCCTGGAAGAATGAACAGGAAATAGATGTCGCGATAGGGTGCGTTCTCCGCGGTAAAGAAGCAGCCCAGGATGAGCGCACAACCGATCAGCATGAGGTTGCGGTCGCGCGCCGGTAAAGATTGCACGGCGTCCCGAAAATCGGCGCGCCGCGCGACGGCGTAAGCATAGGCTGCCACGAGTGCCGCGAGGACCAGTTCGGCGATGCGCGCCAAGCTCTCGGCGCTCGGCGCGAGAAGCTGCACGAGACCCTCGGGGAGGTTGATGGCGCTGAAGGTCGTGGGGAACTGTCTCGTGTCGATGTTGTGTAGCGCCCGCACGAGCAAGGAGCCTTCGCTCCAAACGAAAAGCGCTCCGACGGCGAGGAGCGCGGCGGCGAGAGGCAGGAGGAAACGCAGCCGCTCGCGCAAAGCGAGAAGCAGCATGATCCCCGGATAATATTTGACCAGGGCGGCGAGGGTGATGAGCCCGTAAGCCAGGCTGCGCCAAGCCGGACCGCGCAGCAACCAACTGGCGGCCGCGACGGCGATGACGAAGACCGCGAGGTCGAGATTGGCGCGCTCAAGCGCCATCGTCACCGCGCTCGACAAGAGCGCCGCGCTCATCACCGCCACCGCGCTCCAGCTTTTTGCCGGCGGAAGAAAGAATACCGAGCAGAGAAAGATGACATCCAGCATCAGCCCGAGCCGCATGGTCATGCTCGTGTCGATGCCGAGAGAGGCGGTAATCAGCCAGAAGGGCGAGTAATCGAGGGTTCGCCCAAGAACATCGCAGGGATTGCTGGTTAGAACGTCGATCCCCCGCCGATAGCATTCGGTCGTCGCCAGGATTCCGTGCATGTCGAGAAACGGGAAGTCGAAAGGGTGAAACCCCATTTGCGACAATATCCCACGATAGACAGCGGTATTGTCCGATACGAAGAGGACCGACAAGGCTAAAAAGGCTGCGACCAGTATTCCACCGGGAATATAGCGGGGGAGCTTCGCGGCCCGCAGGGTCGATTGGCGATCGTAAGCGCTTGAAAATCTGGAGCGGGTGAAGGGAATCGAACCCTCGTCGTAAGCTTGGGAAGCTTCTGCTCTACCATTGAGCTACACCCGCAATCGGCTGCAGATGCCGAACAGGTGGCTGTTTAGCAGCGATCGCCGATCAATTGCAACGTGCAATATATACGCGATCGGGATATCCGCGATCGGGTTGTGCGCTTATTATGAACGGCTTACGGGGAGTTGTCCGGCAGACGGAGAGCGGCGATTCATACGCCGCGCCGAGGCGGGAGAAAGGCTCCTCCCGACTCGGACGACGAAAATAGACTTAGGCGTATTCGCGGAGCATGCGGGCGAAGGCCGTCCCGCGACGCAAGCGGCGGCGACGCAGCATTCTTCCGCCAGCAAGCATGCGTATCAGGCGGCGGTCTTCATCGCTGCCGTGTTCTTCCTCTCCGCCTTCCTCTTCCTCCTCGCCGCCCGTCTCATCCATGCGATTGCGGAGCAGAGAAGCGATCAGCAGGCGACGCAGGCGCCGGCGACGTGCAATTCCGCCGCCAATCAGCAGGCGTATGAGGCGACGGTCCTCGGAGGTGCCCTCTCCTTCTTCGCCTTCTTCCTCGTCCTCGCCACCCCTTTCTTCGATCCGGTTACGGAGCAGATGGGCGAGGAGCAGTCGGCGGAGGCGCCGGCGGCGCGCGATTCCGCCGCCGATCAGCAAGCGAACGAGACGGCGGTCTTCGTCGCTGCCGACCTCTTCGCCTTCGTCCTCGTATCCTTCGTCCTCGTCGGCGCCGCCCTCATCCATGCGATTGCGGAGCAGATGGGCCAAAGCCAGGCGACGCAAGCGGCGACGGCGAAGCATCCCTTTGCCGGCCGCCAGGCGTCCGAGGCGGCGCTCCTCATCGCCGCCGCCTTCTTCTTCGGTGTCATCTTCGTAGCCCTCTTCTTCGCCGCCTCGCTCCTCCATTCGGTCATGGAGCAAGTGCGCCAACATCAAGCGACGCAAGCGGCGACGGCGCAGGCGTCCGCCGACCAACAGACGAGCGAGCCGACGCTCCTCGTCGCTGCCTTCGCCGCCTTCCTGATCACTGCCGGATTGTTGGAACAACTTATCGAGAATCGCGCTGTCTTCTGGCATCGTGAGAACACTCCTTCCTGTGTTTCATACGTTGCGAGAGTCCGCGAAACGATCTTTCCGCGGACGAGTGTGAACGGGTAAGCCCGTATCGATCGACGGTTTCCTTCAGTGCCGCAGCGTCTGAGAGAGGATGAGCCGCTGAATCAGCCGGCGCTGTAGCCGCCGCCGCACACCCCGGCCGACAATGCCGGCGAGCAAGACGCGACGAAGCTCTGTCTCTTCTTCGGATTCGGCGCTCTCTTCCTCGTCGTCTTCCGGTTCGAAGACACTCGAAATACCGGCCTCGAATGCTTCGTCGAGCGCGGCTTCGATCTCGTGGAGATTGTCTTTGCCGACGAGTTTCAACGTTTCGTCTTTCTCAATTTCCCGACGCTTTCCTGCTGCATCGATCTTCTCGATCTTGGCGACCGCGCCGGTCGCGGCGTGGAACGTGAAAACCAGTTGCACCGTCTCGGCGTTGCTGCCATTGCGAGCACGTTCGCGCTTCGCGCCAGCAGTCTTTTCCGGATGTTCGTGAGAAGTGGCCACGAGCCTTCCTTTCATGTGAGCCGGCGGTTGAGCCAGCTGTGAGATTGTCTGGATGGTCTTTAGAGCTAAAGCGCTCGGACCCAACTGACTATCCGGCAGATACCCGAGATTCCCCGCGAGAAACGCATTTGACGACATCGCGCGTCGCCCGCGTCTGCGTCGCAGCCGCGGATCGAGGAAAAAGCAGTATCGGTCGATACACGCGTGAAGGCGGGGATCTCGATACTTTCACCGATATGTTCGGTGCTGAATGTGTGCGATTTTCTCTGTTTAAATTCGGCGCAACGGTTTGTGTCTCTTGCGCGCTCGAATACGTCGGATCGACGAGGTCGAGATGAAGTTCGGCGAAAGCATCCTCAAAGCCTTGGTCAGCGGGTTACTGGTCGTTGTGCCGCTTTATCTAGCTGTTTTGTTGCTGCTCAAGGCTGTCAGTTCATCCATGGGTGTTGTCCGGCCTCTTGCCGGATTGCTGCCGGATTGGATTCCGGCCACGCAGATACTCTCGTTATTACTCGTGTTGGGCATCTGCCTTGTTGTCGGATACTGCGTGCGCACGCAGATCGGCGGAGAAGTCTGGGAAAGAATCCAGGCGAGTATTGCTCGGAAGATCCCCGGCTACGCGAGCATTCGCAATCTTGCACAGCAATTAGCGGATGAAAGCAGCACGCGTGCGTGGAAGCCCGCGCTCGCGGAGATCGAGGAAGCTCTTGTCCCAGCCTTCATCATCGAAGAACTCGACGATGGGCGCTCGACGGTCTTCGTTCCTTCCGTCCCGACACCACTTGCCGGCGCCGTCTATATTCTCGCCCCCGACCGCGTGCACCCGGTCGATATACCGTTTACGCAGGCGATCAAAGCCATCTCGCAATGGGGGGCGGGTTCTAAGAATTTCGTCGCTGCCATGGAAAAGAGCCAAAGCAAGCATGAAACTCTGCTGACGGCGGAGCACTAGCGAAGGATCTAGTTCTCCATGCGCGATCGGCGCGAGGCCGATCGCCTGCGGCTTCTCTTAGAGCAGCGCCAGGCGTTCCCAATGCACTGAACCGAAAGCATTAAGGCCTAGATGAATTAGGCCGGTGGTTATCGGTCGGGCAGCTTGATTTGTGGCGCTTCCACGGCGATGCTCGCAACACGAAGCACATCGTCGAGGGGGCGTGAATGACATCGCCTGCCGGCCCGTCGGTTATCGGTTTTGCGCTACTGCTCGGGCTGTCGCTGTTCTTCGGCCTCGCCTTCGAGGAATTCAATATCCGCTCCGGGCAGCAGCGCCCGGGTGGCGTGCGCACTTTTCCGCTCCTGGCGCTCGCCGGCGGGCTCCTCTACCTCATCGACACGCAGCGCTTCCTGCCGCTCGTCGCCGGCCTCATCGTCCTCGGCGCCTGGCTGGCGATCGCTTATTGGCAACAACTCTGCAACGCGCCCGCGGACCAGCGCAGCGTCGAGCTGGTCGAGCCGGTCTGCAACGTGCTCGCCTATTTGACCGGCCCCGTCGCTCTCGCCTTGCCGCCCTGGATCGCGGTGGCGGCCGCGGTGGCGGCGGTGCTGTTGCTCACCTGGCGCGAGAAGCTGCATGCGCTGGCGCAACGCGTCGAGATCGACGAGATCGTGACCGCGGCGAAATTCCTCATCCTCACCGGCATCGTGCTGCCGCTCTTGCCGAATGAGCCGGTGACCTCGCTCACGGCGATCACCCCCTACAAAGCATGGCTGGCGCTGCTCGCCGTCTGCACGCTCTCTTATGCGAGCTATCTGCTGCAACGCTTCCTTGCGCCGGCGGATAGCGATATCGCGGTCGCGCTGCTCGGCGGGCTCTATTCCTCGACCGCGACCACGGTCGTGCTGGCACGCGCCTCGGCGGCCCAGCCGGCGAGCAGTGCGACGGCGCAAGCGGGCATGATGCTAGCGACCTCGGTGATGTATCTGCGCATCCTGGTCATTATCGCGATCTTCGATTGGGCGATGGCGCGAAGCCTCGCACCGGTGATGGGGACGCTCTTCGTCATCGGCGTGTTATCGGCGACGCTGCAACATCGCGCCGGGCGCGATCAACCCGCCGCCACCGCAAGAGATGCGCCCCGCAATCCGCTCGAGATCACCGCCGCCGCGTTTTTCGCAGTACTCTTCGTTGCGATCTCGATCGCGACCGAATGGGCACGCCAGCATTTCGGCGACGCCGGTGTGAACACGCTTGCCGTCGTGGTCGGCTTCGTCGATATCGATCCTTTTGTCTTGAGCATCGCGCAAGGTGGCAGCGGCACCATGCCGGTGCCGACCGCCGCGACCGCGATACTCATCGCCGTCGCGTCGAACAATATCCTGAAAGCGAGTTACGCCGTCGCCTTCGCCGGCTGGCGCGCGAGTATCAACGCCGCCGCGGTGCTGGTCGCGCTCGCCCTTGCCGGTGTCGTCGCGGCGATTGTGTTCAGCAATGCGATCTGACGATCAGGCGCTGGCGATGAACTCGCGCATGGAGCTGGCTTCGCCCTCGACCTCGTCGATGCGGTGCTTCACCACGTCACCGATGCTGACGATGCCGGCGAGCGCGCCGCGATCGATCACCGGCAGATGGCGGATGCGCCGCTCGGTCATCAGCGCTGCGAGATCGGCGACTGCGTCGTCGCGGCGGCAGGTGATCACGCGCCGGCTCATCAAATCGGCGACCACGAGCTCGAGCGCCGCCGCGCCGTGATCGGCGAGCGCCGTCACGATGTCGCGTTCGGAGATGATGCCCTCGACGGCCACGCTGTCGCGGCTCACCACCAACGCGCCGACCGCATGCCGCCGTAAGAGCGCGACCGCCGTGGCGATGCGCGCTTCGGGCGCGATCGTGGTCACGCTTCGTCCCTTATTGCGTAAAATCGCTTCGACATTCATGGCCGTCTCCTCTGTGCACCGCACGACCCAGGCTTTTTTGAAAGGCCTTTTTTGCGCGCTCTCCGGCACGCCTCGCGCTGTCCCTCAGGCACGCCTATAAGATAAGCCTAAAGCTGCGCGTTCCAAAGCCCAAAGCTCAAGCTGAGTCGGGGTCATCGTGCAGCGCACAATTCTACGCTATTCTGCGGCAAACAGTATCGGAGGCCTCTGATGACCGAGCCTACCAAGATCAACGACCAGTTGAGCGTCGCGGCGCAAATTTCGCTCGACGACCTCGCCGCCCTTAAAAAGGCCGGCTACACGACCATCCTCAACAACCGGCCCGACAATGAAGAGCCGGGCCAACTCGACCATACGACTGCCGAGGCCGAAGCGAAGAAGCAGGGCCTCAACTATGTCTGGCAGCCGATTGTCTCCTCGGCGATCTCGCGCAAAGACGTGCATGATTTCCAGGCGAACCTGCTGCGCCAAGGCAAGCCGATCCTGGCGCATTGCCGCAGCGGCACGCGCTGCTATCTGCTGTACGCGCTGACGCAGGTGCTGGATAACGGCGCAAGCCCGCTGGCGCTGGTCGCCGAGGCGGCGTCCAAAGGCTACGACATCCGCGCGCTGCCAATGCTCGCGGAGAAGCTGCAGGCCGAGAAGTAAGCGCAGAAAATTAACAGAGGGCGAGGGCGGGCGATGGCGAAGAAGAGCGGGCAACCCAATTTCCTCTTCTTCATCGCCGATCAGCTGCGTTTCGATCATCTCGGCTGCTACGGCAACCCGATCGTCAAGACGCCGAATATCGATGCCCTCGCGGCGAAGGCATGGGTAAACGACAATTTCTATGTCGCAAGCCCGATCTGCATGCCGAACCGTGCGACCTTGCTGACCGGGCGCATGCCGTCGCTGCACGGCGTGCGCCATAACGGTATTCCCTTGGCGCTCGATGCGACGACCTTCACTGATCAAATGCGTCGCGCCGGCTATCGCACCGGGATGGTCGGCAAGGGCCACTTCCAGAACATGACCGGCAATCCGCCGCAGTGGCCGCTCGATCCGAAAGACC
>Ga0157369_10006177_pt1 | contig 13901 bp, 10 predicted proteins | sample C25metaG_FD_113461 | JGI IMG/M metagenome (GOLD analysis project Ga0157369, IMG submission 113461) | Corn rhizosphere microbial communities from Kellogg Biological Station, Michigan, USA - C2-5 metaG | ecosystem: Host-associated > Plants > Roots > Rhizosphere > Soil | place: USA: Michigan...
AGCGGCTGCCGTTTGCAGAAGCCGCCTCCGGCGCGATCGGCCTGCAGACCATGCTGCCGGCCGCGCTGCGGCTGATTCATAGCGGCGAGATGGATTTCAAGACGCTGATCCGCGCGATGTCGACGCGCCCCGCCGAGCTGCTGGGCTTGCCGGGCGGAACGCTGCGCGCAGGCTCCCCCGCCGACGTCGTCGTGATCGATGCCGATACGCCGTGGGTGCTCGACCCCGCCGATCTCAAATCGCAATGCAAGAACACGCCGTTCGATGAAGCCAGGTTCTCGGGTCGCGTGGTGCGCACCATCGTCGGCGGACGAACGGTGTATGAGCATGTCTGATGAAGGCCGGATTTGTCACCAAGGGAGGGACGGCGATGTCACCTGAAGCATTTTTGCCGGTGGCGTTCGTGCTCGGCTATGTGCTCGGCTCGATCCCGTTCGGGCTGATCCTGACAAAACTCGCGGGAACCCAGGATCTTCGCTCGATCGGCTCCGGCAATATCGGCGCCACCAACGTGCTGCGCACCGGGCACAAGGGCCTCGCCGCGGTGACGCTGATCTGCGACGCGCTGAAGGGTACGGTCGCGGTTGTCATCGCCGGCTATTTCGGCGGACCCAATGCCGCGATGCTGGCGGCGCTCGGCGCCTTTCTCGGCCACATCTTCCCGGTGTGGCTGAAGTTCAAGGGCGGCAAAGGCGTAGCGGTTTATATTGGCGTGCTGATCGGATTGTTCTGGCCGGCCGCTATCGTGTTCTGTGTATTGTGGATCGCGACCGCCGCGACCACGCGCTACTCCTCGCTGTCGGCCTTGGTCGCAAGTTTCGTCACGCCGATTTTCCTGTGGTGGTTCGGCCATCCCGCGCTCGCCTCGCTGTGCGCGGTGCTGACCCTGCTATTGTTCTACATGCACCGCGAAAACATCAAGCGATTGCAGGCCGGGACCGAAGGGCGGATCGGGGAGAAGTGAGACGGCTGTCGCCTTTACATAAGCCGTCACCCTGAGAGAATGCGAAGCAATCCTCCACGTGTCCCGGACGCGGTGCAGCGTACTTCACGATGTACCGCAGAGCCGGGACCCAAGGCGATGCTGGGTGCACAATGGACCCCGGATCAGCAGCGCACCGCTTCGCGCTGCGCAGCATCCGGGGCACGCATGCGTCATCCTGGCAGGATGAGGCTTAGAGTTACCGCGCCAACGCGTCCTCAACGAAGCGTGCGGCGTTAAGCGCGCCGGCGTCGTCGCCAAATCGGGCGATCACCTGCACGCCCACGGGTAATCCACCGTCCGCGACATAGGCGGGAATGTTGACGCAGGGGACGCCCATCAGCGTCCAGAGCCGGTTGAAGCGCGGCTCGCCGGTTGACGCGAGTCCCTTCGGGGCCGCGCCCGGCGCCGAGAAGGTGAGCAACACGTCGGTATCCTCGAAGATGCCGGCCAATGCGGCCCTGGCCCGTCGCGCAACCCCGCGCGCGGCGTCGTATTCGGCAGGCGTCGTCCCCTTGCTTTCGTCGAGCCGGCCGCGCAGCAACGGCGGCATGGCGGCGTAATTGGCGCCGTATTCCCAGGCGAACGCCTGATGCGCCTCGAAGTCCTGCACGGTCGGGTGGATGCGCCACGCCTCCGCGACGATCTCCGGCAGGCTGATCGCGCGAACGGAGGCGCCTGCGCGTTCCGCGGCAAGTGTCGCGATCCGCAGCGCCTCCCCGCCGGCGGCTTCCGGCTCCCCGGCAAACTCCTGCATCACGACAGCGATGCGCGGTCGCTGCATCGCGCCATCAGGCAACAATTCGGGCCGGCCGGTCAGGGCCGAAAGCCCGTGGGCCAGATCCCTGACGCCGGCTGCAAACAGCCCGACGGTGTCGAGCGTCCAAGAAAAACATTTCACGCCGACCGTCGGCAGCAACCGGTAAGTCGGCTTGATCGCGGCCGCGCCGCAGAACGAGGCCGGCCGGATCACCGAACCGCCGGTCTGCGTCCCCAGCGCCAGCGGAATCATGCCGGCGCCAACGGCCGCCGCCGAGCCCGATGACGATCCGCCCGGCGTATGACCGTGATTGTGCGGATTGAGCGTCGCCGTCGGATCGTTCGCCGCGAACGCCGTCGTCGTGGTCTTGCCGATGATGGTCGCTCCCGCCTGTTTCAGCATGGCCACAACCGGCGCATCCGCGCGAGGCTGCCAGTCCTTGTAGATCGGCGAACCCATCTCGGTCGGAAGGTCCGATGTATCGATGATGTCCTTGATGCCGACCGCGATGCCGCGCAGCGGACCTGTGCCTGCCGCGCGGACGGTTTTGGCACGACAGACAAAAGCGCCGATGGTCTTGTCATGCGCGTCGATCGCTTCAACCGACTGCGCGATCGCGGCATCAGCCGAAAGATCGCCGGATTCGATACGGCGCTGGAGTTCGGCGAGCGAGATCATTGGCAGCGTTCCCTTCAAGAGACCCGAGAGTTTTTACGGACCGGATCGGCGTGAGGCAAGCGCGCTCCGTCATTCCGGGCCTGCGCATCCACGATCTGCAATTGCACATCGTGGAATGACGAAGCCCCTTCCCCACGCCCTCAGGTTGATCCACACTGGCCGTGGGGGATAGCGTGGACATCAAAACCTCAAGCACAACACACCTCACCGACGAGCAGCGCATCGACTGGCTGCGGCTGATCCGTTGCGACAACGTCGGCCCCCGCACGTTCCGTTCATTGATAAATCACTTCGGCAGTGCGCGCACCGCATTGGATCGGCTGCCCGATCTGGCGCGGCGTGGCGGCGCGGCGCGGCCGGGCCGGATCTGCAGCGAGGAAGACGCACGCGCTGAACTTGCCGCCAGCAAACGGCACGGCGTCACTCTGGCCGCGCCGGGTGAAGCCGGGTATCCGCCGCGGCTCGCGGTGCTGGACGATGCGCCGCCTTTGCTCGGCGTGCGCGGCGCGCTTGATCTGCTGATGCGGCCGATGATCGCGGTCGTCGGGTCGCGCAACGCCTCCGGCGCCGGCCTTAAATTCGCCGGCACCCTGGCGCGCGATCTCGGCGAGGCCGGTTTCGTCGTTGCCTCGGGGCTGGCGCGCGGCATCGATCAGGCGGCGCATCGCGCCAGCATCGAAAGCGGCACCGTGGCGGTGCTGGCCGGCGGTCACGACAAGGTCTATCCGCCCGAACACGAGGACCTGCTGGCGACGATGCTGGGGTCCGGCGGGGCTGCGATTTCCGAAATGCCGCTCGGGCATGTGCCGCGCGCCCGCGATTTTCCCCGCCGCAACCGGCTGATCTCGGGCGTCGCGCTCGGCGTCGTCGTGGTCGAAGCCGCGCATCGCTCGGGATCGCTGATCACGGCACGGATTGCCGCCGAACAGGGCCGCGAGGTGTTCGCGGTGCCGGGCTCGCCGCTCGATCCGCGCGCCGCCGGCACCAACGATCTGATCAAGCAGGGCGCGACGCTGACCACGGAGGCATCTGATGTCATCCATGCCGTCGAGCCGATCATGGGGCGGCCGATCGAGCTGAGCGAGCCTGACGATGAACCGCTGGCCTCTGAGCCGGACGCGAGCGATCGCGCGCGCATTATCGATTTGCTGGGGCCAAGCCCGATCCTGCTCGACGATCTCATCCGGATGGCCGCGACCTCGCCGGCGATCGTGCGCACCGTGCTGCTCGAGCTCGAGCTCGCAGGCCGGCTCGAGCGTCACGGCGGCGGGCTGGTGTCCTTGATCTAGAGTTTGAACCGCGAATTTCGAGCCGACGCACGCGGTGTACTTAGTGTCACCTCTCCCATTGGGAGAGGTCGACGCGTAGCGCCGGGTGAGGGGTTACAGCCCAACGATAGACCGTAACCCCTCACCCCAACCCTCTCCCAAGGGAGAGGGAGCCTAGCGCCGCTTCCGCGATGTCCGAGCGGCTCTAACCCGCGACGCGATCAGCCGGCTCGTTGCGCCGATCGAACCGCGCGCGTGCATCCTCGATCTCCATTTGATGATCGTGGGCCCATTTGCCGAGCGCTTCCACCGGCTGCCACAGCCCGCGTCCGAGATCGGTCAGTTCATAGTCGACCCGCGGCGGAATCGTCGGGAACACGGTTCGCGTCACCAGGCCATCACGCTCAAGTCCGCGCAGCGTCAGCGTCAGCATCCGCTGCGAGATGCCGCCGACCATGCGCTTGATCTCGTTGAAGCGCCGCGGGCCGTCGCCGAGCAGCATGATGACGAACACGCTCCATTTGTCGCCGACCCGCGCCAATATCGACGCGACCCCCCGGCAATCGCTGTCGAGGTGCGGCTGGGGCGGCAGGACAGGCACTCGGGTGTGCTCGGGTTTCAAAAATGTGCCTCCTTGCGGGGTTTGCAGACAGTCACTCATATAGTCTCAGTTACAAACTTATACCAAGGGTGAATGCCATGAAACTCCTGCATATCGACTCCAGTGTCCTCGGTCCCCACTCCGTCAGCCGCCAGGTTTCCGCCGCGATAGTGGATCGCCTGCGCAAGGCCACGCCGGGCCTTGAAATCGCCTACCGCGACCTCGCCATGACGCCGCTGGCCCATCTGTCCGGCCCCCATCTCGCCGCCGCGCAAGGCGCCGCGCCCGAGGCCGACCTGCACCACGACCTCGCCGCCGGCCAGACTGTACTGGAGGAGTTCCTTGCCGCCGACATCGTGGTGCTCGGCGCGCCCATGTATAATTTCACGATACCGAGCCAGCTCAAGGCCTGGATCGACCGCATCCTGGTGGCGGGCAAGACCTTCAAATATAGCGAGCGAGGCGCGCAGGGGTTAGCCGGCAACAAGCGCGTGGTTGTCGCGATTTCGCGCGGCGGATTCTACGGCGCCGGCACGCCGGCGGCCGTGGGCGAGCATCTCGAAACCTATTTGCGCTGGGTGTTCGGCTTCATCGGCGTCACAAACCTTGAATTTATCTCTGCCGATGGCATCCAGGTCGGACCCGAACACCGCGAGAAAGCGCTGGCCGGCGCCCTGCAGGCTGCAACCAGCCTCGACGCGGCGTAACAAATGAAAAAATTCCCGCCGCCGTCGAGACCGACGGCGGCGGGCTGGTATCGCCAATATGACGTATCGCTAATATGGCATGGTGATGAAAAAGGGCCAGTCCCTGCCCACTCAGATGTCTTGCTTGCCACGCTGAAGGTTCAACCCATTTGCGGAATTCCGCAAAATAGCTGGGCGTCGGCGATACGGAGCCAAGGCCAAATCCCCGGTCAAACGCCGCCAGCGTATGTCGGCCTGAGCGAGGCCCAAAATGGCGCGGCCCCCCGGGCGGCCTTAGCTAGCCAAACATATCCAATACCGCGTATTGTGGAGGAAATACTCTTTTTAGGAGCACAACTACACGGCGTACTTTGTGACTTTAGGGATGCCAAATAGCGGCCGTCCGGCCCGCCTTCAACATCTGTCGATTTGACAGGGGCCTCCGCTACACCCATGTTCGGAGCGTAACGGCCGACGCGAGTCTCGCGGAACCGGCCTTTATTTTTCCCGTAAGCCATTGGAATGACATGAATATCGTCATTGTCGAGTCGCCGGCGAAAGCCAAGACGATCAACAAATATTTGGGCTCGTCCTACGAGGTTCTGGCCTCGTTCGGCCATGTCCGCGATCTCCCGGCCAAGAACGGATCGGTCGATCCCGAGGCCAACTTCCAGATGATCTGGGAGGTCGACCCCAAGGCGGCCGGACGGCTCAACGACATCGCTCGGGCGCTCAAGGGGGCCGACCGGCTGATCCTGGCGACCGACCCCGATCGCGAGGGCGAAGCGATTTCCTGGCACGTGCTCGAGATCCTGAAAGAAAAGCGCGCGATCAAGGATCACAAGATCGAACGCGTGGTGTTCAACGCCATCACCAAGCAGGCGGTCTCGGAGGCGATGAAGCATCCGCGCCAGATCGACGGCGCGCTGGTGGACGCCTACATGGCGCGCCGCGCGCTGGACTATCTGGTCGGCTTCACGCTCTCGCCGGTGTTATGGCGCAAATTGCCGGGCGCGCGTTCCGCAGGGAGAGTGCAGTCGGTGGCGCTGCGGCTGGTCTGCGACCGCGAACTCGAGATCGAGAAATTCGTCCCCCGCGAATACTGGTCGCTGGTCGCGACATTGACGACGCCGCGCGGCGAGGTATTCGAGGCGCGGCTGGTCGGCGCCGACGGCAAGAAGATCCAGCGGCTCGACATCGGCACCGGGGCCGAAGCCGAAGATTTCAAAAAGGCGATCGAGGCCGCCAGCTTCACGGTCTCCACGGTCGAGGCAAAACCCGCCCGCCGCAACCCGCAGGCGCCGTTCACCACCTCCACGCTACAGCAGGAGGCCAGCCGCAAGCTCGGCTTTGCGCCGGCGCACACCATGCGGATCGCGCAGCGGCTCTATGAAGGCATCGATATCGGTGGCGAGACCACCGGTCTCATTACCTATATGCGAACCGACGGTGTGCAGATCGACAATTCGGCGATCACGCAGGCCCGCAAGGTGATCGGCGAGGATTACGGCAACGCCTATGTACCGGACGCGCCGCGCCAGTACCAGGCCAAGGCCAAGAACGCGCAGGAAGCGCACGAAGCCATCCGTCCAACCGATTTGTCGCGCCGCCCGGCCGCGATGCGCCGGCGCCTCGATACCGACCAGGCCCGGCTTTATGAATTGATCTGGATCCGCACCATCGCAAGCCAGATGGAATCGGCCGAGCTGGAGCGCACCACCGTTGATATCGCCGCCAGGGCCGGCTCGCGCGTGCTGGAACTGCGCGCCACCGGCCAGGTGATCAAATTCGATGGCTTCCTTGCGCTCTATCAGGAAGGCCGCGACGACGACGGCGACGACGAGGACTCGCGCCGCCTCCCCGCCATGAGCGAAGGCGAGGCGCTCAAGCGCAAGGATCTCGCCGTCACCCAGCATTTTACCGAACCGCCGCCGCGATTTTCCGAAGCCTCATTGGTCAAGCGCATGGAAGAGCTCGGCATCGGCCGTCCCTCGACCTATGCCTCGATCCTGCAGGTGCTGAAAGACCGCGGCTACGTCAAGCTCGAGAAGAAGCGCCTGCATGGCGAGGACAAGGGCCGCGTCGTGGTCGCGTTCCTGGAGAACTTCTTCGCGCGCTACGTCGAATATGATTTCACCGCCGATCTGGAAGAACAGCTCGACCGCATCTCCAACAACGAAATCTCCTGGCAGCAGGTGCTGCGGGATTTCTGGGGCGACTTCATCGGCGCTGTCAACGAGATCAAGGATCTCCGCGTCACCGAGGTGCTGGATGCGCTCGACAACATGCTGGGGCCGCACATCTATGCGCCGCGCGAGGATGGCGGCGATCCGCGGCAGTGCCCGACCTGCGGTACCGGCAAGCTCAATCTCAAGGCTGGAAAATTCGGCGCCTTCGTCGGCTGCACCAATTATCCGGAATGCCGCTACACCCGTCCGCTCGCGGCCGACAGCGAAGCCAGCGCCGATCGCAACCTGGGCAAGGACCCGGTGTCGGATCTCGACGTCGTGGTCAAGGCCGGGCGGTTCGGTCCCTACATTCAGCTCGGCGAGCCCAAAGACTATGCCGAAGGCGAGAAGCCGAAGCGCGCGGGTATTCCGAAGAACATCTCTGCCGCCGACATCGACCTCGATCTGGCCCTAAAACTGCTGTCGCTGCCGCGCGAGATCGGCAGGCATCCGGAGACCGGCGAGCCGATCACCGCGGGTCTCGGCCGTTTCGGCCCGTTCGTGCGCCACGAGAAAACCTATGCCAGCCTGGAGGCCGGCGACGAGGTGTTCGATATCGGATTGAATCGGGCCGTCACGCTGATTGCCGAAAAAATTGCAAAAGGCCCGAGCGGCCGCCGTTTCGGCGCCGATCCCGGCAAACCGTTGGGCGATCATCCGACCCTTGGCGGCGTCGCGGTCAAGAGCGGACGCTACGGCGCCTATGTCACATCAGGCGGCGTCAACGCCACGATCCCGAGCGACAAGACGCAGGAAACCATCACGCTCGAAGAAGCCATCGCATTGATCGACGAGCGCGTGGCGAAGGGTGGCGGCAAGCCAAAGCGGGGCGCCAGGAAGGCCAAAGCGGCGAAACCAGCCAGGGTGGAAGCGGATGCGAAGGCGCCGAAGCCGATCAAAAAGGCGGTCGCGAAGAAATCCGCGGCAAAGCCGAAATCCGATGCGATCAACAAGGCGCGCGCTCCGGTGACGGCGACCGCCAAGACGTCTCCCGCGAAGCCCGCGTCAGCGTCCAAAACGCCTGCGAAGAAAAGCGCCGGCAAGGCCCGCGGGTAACGTGGCGAAACAGCGCGAGCGCGGCTTTCCGGGCCGGGACGCCATCATAGCCTTCGTCCGCGCCCATCCAGGAGAAGTCGGCACCCGCGAGATCGCACGGGAATTCGGCCTGAAGAACGCCGACCGCGCCGAGCTGAAACGCATGCTGCGTGAGCTGGCCGACGAAGGCGCGATCGAAAAACGCGGCAAGAAAATAAGCGAGCCCGCCGTGCTGCCTGCGACCGTGATGGCTGACATCACCGGGCGCGACAGCGACGGCGAATTGATCGCGACCCCGACCGAATGGGACGAGGTGGAAAGCGGCGAACCGCCGAAAATCCGCATCCATGTTCCCAGACGGCCGCAACCAGGCACCGCGGCAGGTGTCGGCGACCGCGCGCTGCTGCGCATCGAGAAACTCGACGAAAGCGAAGCCGGCAGCTATCGCGGGCGCGTCATCAAGGTGGTCGATCACGCCAAGACCCGGGTGCTCGGAATCTTCCGCAGCCTGCCCGACGGCGGCGGACGGCTCATTCCCGTCGACAAGAAACAGGCCGGCCGCGAATTGAACATTGCCAAGGCCGACCGCAACGGCGCCGAGGATGGCGATCTCGTCAGCGTCGATCTGGTGCGCTCGCGCGGCTTCGGGCTCGCCTCCGGCAAGGTCAAGGAGCGGTTGGGCTCGCTGGCCTCGGAGAAGGCGGTCAGCCTGATCGCGATTCATGCCCACGAAATTCCGCAGGCCTTCGCGCCTGCCGCGTTGCGTGAAGCCGAAGAGGCGAAGCCCGCGACATTGGCGGGGCGCGAGGACTGGCGCGGCCTGCCGCTGGTGACGATCGATCCGCCCGATGCCAAGGACCACGACGACGCAGTTCACGCCGAGCCCGATCCACATCCGAACAATAAAGGCGGTTACATCGTCAATGTCGCGATCGCCGATGTCGCGTTCTACGTGCGGCCGGGATCGGCGCTCGATCGCGACGCGCTGACGCGCGGCAATTCCGTGTATTTCCCCGACCGCGTGGTGCCGATGCTTCCCGAACGCATCTCCAACGATCTGTGCTCGCTGGTGCCGGGCCAGCCGCGCGGCGCACTCGCGGTGCGGATGGTGATTGGCGCCGACGGCCGCAAGCGCTCGCACAGCTTTCATCGTGTGCTGATGCGCTCGGCCGCGAAATTGAATTATGCGCAGGCGCAGGCCGCGATCGACGGCCGGCCGGACGATACCACCGGTCCCCTGCTCGATTCGATCCTGAAACCGCTTTACGACGCCTACGCGGTGGTAAAGCGCGCGCGCGACGAGCGCGATCCGCTCGATCTCGACATTCCCGAGCGCAAGATCCTGCTGAAGCCCGACGGCACGGTGGATCGCGTGATCGTGCCCGAGCGGCTGGACGCGCATAAACTGATTGAAGAATTCATGATCCTTGCCAATGTCGCCGCGGCCGAAATGCTTGAAAAGAAGGCACTGCCGCTTATCTACCGGGTGCATGATGAGCCGACGCTCGAGAAGGTTCATGCCTTGCAGGAATTCCTGAAAACCCTCGATCTGCCGTTCGCCAAAAGCGGCGCGTTGCGCCCCTCGCTGTTCAATCGCGTGCTGGCGCAGGTCAAGGGACACGATTCCGAACCGCTGGTGAATGAAGTGGTGTTGCGCTCGCAGGCCCAGGCCGAATACGCCGCCGAGAATTACGGTCACTTCGGCCTCAACTTGCGGCGCTACGCGCATTTCACCTCGCCGATCCGCCGCTACGCCGATCTCGTGGTGCACCGCGCCTTGATCCGCGGCCTCGGCCTCGGCGAAGGCGCACTGCCGGAGGCAGAGACGCCGGAAAGCCTGAGCGAAGTCGCAGCGCAGATCTCCGTCACCGAGCGCCGTGCCATGAAGGCCGAGCGCGAAACCGCCGACCGATTGATCGCGCATTTTCTCGCCGACCGCATCGGCGCCACCTTTCAAGGGCGCATCTCCGGCGTCACCCGCGCCGGACTGTTCGTCAAACTCAATGATACCGGCGCCGATGGCCTGATCCCGATCCGCACGCTGGGAAGCGAGTATTTCAATTACGACGAGACACGCCATGCGCTGGTCGGATCGCGCAGCGGTGCCATGCACCGGCTGGGTGACGTTGTCGACGTTCGTCTGGTAGAGGCGGCGCCTGTCGCCGGCGCGTTGCGGTTCGAGCTGTTGTCGGAAGGCCGCGCCGCGCCGCGCGGTCGCAAACGCGAACAAGATTCGAGGGTGCAGGCGAAAGCGCATCCGGGCCGCAGTCCGCGCAAGGGCGACCGCAGGCCAGCCAAAGGCAAGCCCGGCAAATCGAAGAGGGGCAGGTCATGACCGGACAAGGCTTGGGAAGGACGAACACGCCAGCCAAAGTCTGGCCTCCCGAGTCGGCGCCGGCGGCCAAGCGCGACGTCTGGACCGCGTTGAAACGCGGCCTGCGCGGCCGCTGCCCCCGCTGCGGCGAAGGCAAACTGTTTCGCGCATTCCTTAAAGTGGCCGATCACTGCTCGGTTTGCGGCCAGGATTTCACACCGCATCGCGCCGACGATCTGCCGGCCTATCTCGTCATCGTCATCGTCGGCCACATCGTGGTGCCGACCATCCTGTGGATCGAAACCGATTATTCGCCTTCGGTGCCGCTGCAGCTCTCGATCTATCTGCCGTTCACGCTGATCCTGTCATTACTGTTGCTGCAGCCGGTGAAAGGTGCGGTGGTCGGGGTGCAATGGGCGCTGCGCATGCACGGATTTGACGAGAATTCCCCCGACGAGATTTCGCCGGGCTAGCTAACAAAAAACCAAACAGTGGGGATGGAATGACCGAAGCTGCCCGTGCCGGAAAAGAAGAAAAAGAGGCCGACCACCACCCTTACTATCGGCCCAAGGATGCCGCCACGCTGATCCTGGTCGATCGTACCGCCACCATCCCGAAAGTTCTGGTCGGCAAACGCCACGACAAGGTGGTGTTCATGCCCGGCAAATTCGTCTTTCCCGGCGGCCGGGTCGACAAATCAGACAATCGCGTCCCGGTGGCAGCGCCAATTCCGAAAGAACTTGAAACCAATCTCCTGAAGGGCAGTCCCAAGATCACGCCGTCGCGCGCGCACGCATTGGCGATCGCCGCGATCCGCGAGGCCTGCGAAGAAACCGGCCTCTGCCTGGGGCGCAAGAGCAACGGCCCTACGCCGGCGCTCGACGGCGCGTGGAAACCGTTTGCCGAGGCTGGCCTGTTGCCCGACCCGTCCGGACTGTTCTTGATTGCCCGCGCCATCACCCCGCCCGGCCGGGTGCGCCGGTTCGATACCAGATTCTTCACCGCCGACGCTTCCACCATCGCCCATCGCGTCGAGGGCGTGATCCATGCCGAAGCCGAACTGGTGGAATTGGTCTGGGTCGAGATCGGATCGAAGCCGCTGGCCGACCTGCATGCCATGACCAGAAATGTGCTGGGCGAACTCGAAAAGCGCCTCGCCACCGGACCGTTAAGCCACGATGCGGCGGTGCCGTTTTTCCATTTCTACGGCGGCAGGATGCACAGGGATGTGTTGGGGACATGAGCGGGTTTGGACGCCCGCGGCGAATACGGACAGTGCTTTTCCGTCATTGCGAGCCAACGGGTCGCGCGAATGCGCGCCCGATGACAGGCTCCGCGAAGCAATCCATTGATTGAGCAAGAAGACTGGATTGCTTCGTCCGCTTCGCTCCTCGCAATGACGGTTGTGCGGAAATATCGTCCATCGATAGTGCTTAAATCGCAAAATTCTTCCTTCGCGATGTCGTTGCGCCTCCCTATCTCTCCTTAACGACTAACAACGCGGACTCCAAAAAATGGCAAAACGTCAGTTGCGGCTTGGCGCGTTCATGCGGCCGGTCAGTATTCATACCGGCGCGTGGCGCTATCCCGGCGCATGGCCGGACGCCAATTTCAATTTCGCGCATATCAAGCGCCTGATCCAGAAACTGGAAGCCGGAAAGTTCGACGCCTTCTTCATGGCAGACCATCTGGCCGTGCTGAACATGCCGATCTCTGCGTTAAAGCGCAGCCACACCGTCACTTCGTTCGAGCCGTTCACGCTGTTGTCGGCGCTATCAGCCGTCACCGATCATATCGGACTGATCGCGACGGGTTCGACCACTTTTGATGAGCCCTATCATGTCGCCCGCCGCTTTGCTTCGCTGGATCACATCAGTGGCGGCCGCGCAGGCTGGAACATCGTCACCACCTCCAATCCCGACGCGGCGCTGAATTTCGGGCTCGCGGATCACATGGAGCACGCCGAGCGCTACAGGCGCGCGCGCGAATTCTACGACGTGGTCACGGGCCTGTGGGATTCCTTCGCCGACGACGCCTTCGTGCGTGACGTCGAAGCCGGCCTGTATTTCGATCCCGCCAGGATGCACGTGCTCAATCACAAGGGAAAATATCTTTCCGTGCGCGGCCCGCTCAATATCGCCCGCCCGGTGCAGGGCTGGCCGGTGATCGTGCAGGCCGGCGCCTCGGAAGACGGCAAGCAGTTGGCGGCGGAGACCGCGGAGGCCGTGTTCACCGGCGGCGGCAGCCTCGCCGACGGGCAAAAGCTCTATGCCGACATCAAGGGCCGCATGGACAAGCTCGGCCGCGACCGCGACAGCTTGAAGATTTTGCCGGGCGCCTTCGTCGTGGTCGGCGACAGCGTCGAGGAAGCAAAAGAAAAGCGCGCCCTGCTCGACAGCAAGGTGCATTACGACAGCGCCATCGCTTCGCTCTCGGTGATCCTCGGCACCGATGCATCCGGCTTCGATCCCGACGGGCAGCTGCCTGACATCCCCGAGACCAATGCGAGCAAGAGCGGCCGTCAACGGCTCGTCGACCTCGCCGCGCGCGACAAGCTCACGGTCCGCCAGCTTGCGCAGCGCGTCGGCGGCTATGGCGGGCTCTCGTTTGTCGGAACGCCCAAAACCATCGCCGATCAGATGGAGGAATGGCTGACCAGTTACGGCAGCGACGGCTTTAATATCATGTTCCCGTTCCTGCCTGCCGGCCTCGACGACTTCGTCGACAAGGTGGTGCCGGAACTGCAGAAGCGCGGGATTTTCCGCACACAATATGAAGGCAAGACCTTGCGGGAAAATCTCGGCCTGCCCCGGCCGAAAAACCGCTTCTTTGAGGGCTAAAACCTCATCCTGAGGAGCTTGCGAAGCAAGCGTCTCGAAGGATGGAAGCAACGCAGCGGCTCGCGGCCATCCTTCGAGACGCGCGCAAGGGCGCGCTCCTCAGGATGAGGTCTTAATGGTGGGAAGTGCGGCAACGCCGCGCATCTCGAACCACGAGGCCATGGGATACGCGCACATGATTCAGCAAAGCGGATTGTCGCCCCGCCGCAGGGACACTGTCGTCTAGGCGGGAAGATGCGCCCGGAGGAAGGAGCGTATCTGGCGTACCGCCAGGGGTATCCGCTCCTTGGGCTCCTTCCAGGGGAACATGCTCACTTCAGCCTTCGGCGCGAGCATCGCGGCTTCCATGGCGACGGCGTACGGATGCGCCGGGATATCATCGGGGAGGATCAGCACCGGCGTCTGGCAATTGCGCACGAAATCGCGCGTCACGGTGAAGACGAAGTCGGGGTTGGTGCGGTACATCCTGGTCAGGAATTTGTCGACCATCTCCATCGTGAGGTCGGGCC
>Ga0157369_10006178_pt1 | contig 13900 bp, 17 predicted proteins | sample C25metaG_FD_113461 | JGI IMG/M metagenome (GOLD analysis project Ga0157369, IMG submission 113461) | Corn rhizosphere microbial communities from Kellogg Biological Station, Michigan, USA - C2-5 metaG | ecosystem: Host-associated > Plants > Roots > Rhizosphere > Soil | place: USA: Michigan...
TCTCCCGGTCGGCGTCGTCGACGGGGCCCTCGAAGGCGGCGGAGGCGACGTGCCCGTCGAGCACCCGTGGATTGGCGTGGTCGAGGATCGCCGCTTCCACGCGGCGCTCGAGCAGGGCCGCCGGCTCGCGCATGAAGTACTGGTCGAGGGCGTCCTGCGAGGCGACGAGGACAGCGAGCCCGTGCCCGCGCCGGCCCGCCCGGCCCCACTGCTGCCGCAGGCTCGCGACCGTGCCCGGGAAGCCCACCGAGATCGCGCAGTCGAGCAGGCCGATGTCGATGCCGAGCTCGAGCGCGTCGGTCGCCGCGACGCCGAGGAGCTCACCTTCGACGAGACGGCGCTCGATGTCGCGCCGTTGCTGCGGCGTGTACCCGGCGCGGTACGGCGCGAGACGTTTCGCGGTTGCCGGGTCGACGCGGTCGGCCGTCATCCGGTGGATGAGCTCCGCCTGCTTGCGGCTCTTCGCGAAGCAGATCGTCCGCAGCCCGCGCTGGACGAGCTCCGCGGCGAGTCGCGACGCGTCGCCGAGTGCGCTCGCGCGCAGGCCGAGCTCGGCGTCGATCAGCTCGGGATTCCAGAGCGCGATCGTCCGCTCGGCGCGCGGCGCAGCGTCGTCGCCGATCACCGTCGCCTCGAGGCCGAGCAGGGCCGAAGCGAGCTCGCCGGGGTTCGCGATCGTCGCGGAGGCGAGCAGGAACTGCGGCTCTGCGCCGTAGACGCGGGCCAGGCGCCGGAGCCTCCGGAGCACGTTCGCGACGTGCGAGCCGAAGACGCCGCGGTAGACGTGTGCCTCGTCGACGACGACGTAGCGCAGATTGTGGAGGACGTCGGCCCAGAGATCGTGCCGCGGCAGGACTCCGATGTGGAGCATGTCCGGGTTCGTGAGCACGAGGTTCGCGAAGCGGCGAATCTGCGGACGCCGCTCGGGCGGTGTGTCGCCGTCGTAGATCGCTGCACGCACGCGCGGCACCGCCAGCTCGGCGAGCGCACGTGCCTGGTCCTGTGCGAGGGCCTTCGTCGGATAGAGATAGAGGGCGCGGTCCCTGGGCTCCGCGGCGAGCGCGTCCAGCACCGGCAGGTTGAACGCGAGTGTCTTGCCCGAAGCGGTGCCTGTCGTGACGATCAGGTGCTCGCCCCGCCGGGCTGCCTCGAAGGCTTGCGCCTGATGCTCGTAGAGCTCGACGATCCCCTGCCGGGCGAGGGCCGCGCGGAGCGCAGGGTGGACGTCCGCCGGGAGCGGCGCGCTCCGCGCTTCTCGCGGCGGCTCGGTCGTCAGGTGGGCGAGCTCCTCGCCGTCGAGCAGGTCGGCCCACGGGCCGGCGGTCAGGGCAGCGCGAGCCTCCATGCCGAGCCATCCTGCCCGACGAGGATCGCGCTGCGCGCGTCGAGTCCGGAGAGGACGGTTCCCGCGGGCGCGAGGACGACGTCGAACGGCCCCTCGGGCGCCGCGCCGAGCGCCGCGCCCGGCTCGCTCCCGGGCGCGGTCGCGGTACGAGGGATCGGGCTCGACCACGACGACGTCGAATCCCGCGAGGCGGAGTGGCACGGCATGGATGCCCGCGAAGCCGAGCTCGAGCACCCGGCCGGGCGGCTCGCCGAGCAGCGCCAGGATCTCCGGCGTCGCGCGAGCCGCGAGGGCGGGCGGAAGCCTCATCTCACCCCGTGCGGAGGACGGCGATCGCCCACGCCCCGAGCGCCGCCGCCCCGACCGTGACGAGGGCAGTTACGACAAGAGGTGCCGCGAGAAGCGAGGAGGCGGCCTGCCAGATGCCGAGCAGTCCGAGGAGCACGACGATGCGCACCTGCCCAATGATGGGCTGTTAGCCTGACGGCACCGGGGTGCCGCGCTCGCGGCTGAGAACACACCCGTCGAACCTGATCCGGCTAGTACCGGCGAAGGGAGCCATGCCCGTCCCACGCGCGCTCACGATCGCGAGCTCCGACTCCGGCGGGGGCGCCGGAGTCCAGGCCGACCTGAAGGCGTTCGCCGCGGCCGGCGCGCACGGCTCCTCGGTCGTCGTCGCCCTCACGGCGCAGAACACGGTCGCGGTCACGGCGATCCACGAGCTGCCGCCGGAGTTCGTGCGCGCGCAGCTCGACGCGGTCTTCGACGACATCGGCGTCGACGCGGCGAAGACCGGGATGCTCTTCTCGCGCACGCTGATCGAGACGGTTGCGGACTATCTCGGGCGGAGGCCCGTCCCGCTCGTCGTCGACCCGGTGATGGTTGCGAGCTCGGGATCGCGGCTGCTCGAGGACGACGCTGTCGCCGCGCTCGTCGACCGGCTCTTCCCGCTCGCGACGGTGGTCACGCCGAACCTCGCCGAGGCGGAGGCCCTGACACGGAGCGAGGGCTCGCGACGCGAGCTGGCCGAGCGTCTGTGCGAGCTCGGTGCTCCCGCCGCGCTCGTCACCGGCGGTCACGGCAGCGATCCCGTCGACCATCTCTACGACGGGCACGAGCACGTCGAGATCGCGGTCGAGCGTCACGAGCGCGCCGCGACGCACGGCGCCGGCTGTACGCATTCGGCGACTCTCGCCGCGCTCCTCGCGCGCGGCTTCGCCCTCCTCGACGCCGCGCGCGGCGCCGCGGCGGCAGCGAGCCGCGCCGTCGCGCAAGGGCTCGTCGAGGTCGGATCCGGCGAAGGTCCGGTCGACGTCCTCGGCGTGCAGGCGCGATGATCTCGGCCGCCGCGACGCTGCGCGAGATCCGAGAGCGAAAGCCGCTCGTCCACCAGATCACGAACTACGTCGTGATGAACGAGACCGCGAACGCGACGCTCGCGGTCGGCGCCCTGCCGGTGATGGCGCACGCGGGGGAAGAGGTGGAGGAGATGGCGCGCCTCGCGTCGGCGCTCGTGCTCAACATCGGCACGCTCTCGAGCCACTGGGTGGAGGCGATGCTCCTGGCCGGCGGCGCCGCGACTGCGCGCCAGATCCCCGTCGTGCTCGACCCCGTCGGGGCCGGCGCGACGGAGTACCGCACCGCAACGGCGCGCCGCATCCTCGATCTCGTCGGAGTGACCGTCCTGCGCGGAAACGCCGGCGAGGTCGCGACACTGATCGGTGCGGAAGCCGAGGTGCGCGGGGTCGAGTCGATCGGCGCGGGCCCGGACGGCGCCGAGCTCGCCCGCGAGGCGGCCCGGCGGCTCGGCGTGGTCGCGTCGGTGACCGGGCCGGTCGACCATGTCAGCGACGGCGAGCGCGTCCTCGCTGTGGCGAACGGCCATGCGCTCCTCGCGACGGTCACGGGCACCGGCTGCATGTCGTCCGCGCTCACGGGCTGCTTTCTCGCCGCGAAGCCCGAGCACCCGCTCGAGGCCGCGGCCGAGGCGCTTGCGGCATTCGGCGTCGCAGCCGAGGACGCCGCTGCGGGCGCGAACGGCCCGGGCACCTTCCACGTGCGACTCTACGACGCGCTCTACGGTCTCGATCCCGGAGACCTCGACGGGCGCACGCGCATCGAGGAGCTGTGAGGCTCGACGAGGCCGGCGAGCTCGGGCTGCTCGCCGAGCTCGAGCGGCGTGGGCTCGTGCAGGGCATCGAGCACGACGCGGCACAGGTCGGAGGCCTCGTCGTCACGCAGGACGCGCTCGTCGAGAGCGTCCACTTCCGCTTCGACCTGCTGTCGTGGCGCGAGCTGGGCTTTCGCGCGGCGGCGGCCAATCTCAGCGACCTCGCCGCGTCGGGCGCGGAGCCACTCGCCCTGATCGTCGCGCTCGGCGTACCGGCGGTGACCCGCGTGGAGGACGTCGTCGCGCTGTACGAGGGCCTCGGCGAGCCGGGAGTGCCGGTGCGGGGCGGCGACACCACCCGTGCGCGCTCGGTGTTCGTGAGCGTGACCGCGCTCGGCCGGGCGGAGCGCGTCCCGGGTCGAGCGGGCGCGCGCCCCGGCGACCTGATCGTCGTGACCGGCCCGCTCGGCGCAACCGGCGCCGCGTTTCGCGACGGCCGGCTGGCCCGACCGCCGCTGCGGCTCGACGAGGGCCGGCGGCTCGCAACGGTCGCGAGCGCGATGCTCGACCTGTCGGACGGGCTCGCGAGCGACGCTGCGCAGATTGCGCGGCGCTCCGGTTGCCGGGTCGCGATCGAGCTCGAGCGCGTTCCGCTCGCACCGGGCGCCGTCGTCGAGGACGTCGGCTTCGGCGAGGACTACGAGCTGCTCGCGGCGACGCCCGAGGCGCTCGGCTTTTCCGTGATCGGCCGCTGCGAAGAGGGGTCAGGCGTCGTGTTGACCCTGCGCGGTGAGCCCTTCGAGCTCGCCGCCTTCGAGCACTTCCGCTAGCCAGCTCTCGAAGTGGGCGAGCGGGCGGACGCCGACGACCCTGCCGCGGGCCTCGCCTGCTGCGAAGAGCATCACGGTCGGGATCGAGAAGACGTCGTAGCGCGAGGCGATCCCGGGATGCTCGTCGATGTTGAGGCGTGCGACCGCGACCCGGCTCTCGAGCTTCTCGAGAATCGGCTCGATCGCCCGGCACGGCCGGCACCAGGGCGCCCAGAAGTCGACGACGACGGGGCCGGCTCCGATCGCCGTGTCGAATGTCGCGTCGTCGAGCTCGTCCATCGCCGGAGCGTAGCGTTCAGATCGCGCCGCGGAGGGCGGAGAGCCGGAGCAGCGGCACCTTCACGACGGCCTCGAGGAAGATCGAGCGGCTCATCTTCGAGTGCCCCGCCGTCCGGTCGACGAAGTTGATCGGCACCTCCACGACCCGAAAGCCCTTCCGCAACGTCCGGTACGTGGTCTCGATCTGGAAGGCGTAGCCCTTCGAGTCGATGGCGTCGAGGTCGATCGTCTCGAGCACGCGCCGCCGGTAGCACTTGAAGCCGCCCGTCAGGTCGCGGACTCCGACGCCGAGCAGCGCGCGAGCGTAGAACGACCCGCCCCACGAGACGATTCGCCGGCCGAGCCCCCAGTTCTCCGTGCCGCCGCCGGCGACATAGCGGGAGCCGAGCGCGAGATCCGCACCCGACTCGCACGCCGCGACGAGTCTCGGGACGTCCGACGGGTTGTGCGAGAAGTCGCAGTCCAGCTCGAGCACGAGCTCCGCTCCGTCCGCGAGTGCGCGCCGGAACCCGGCGAGATACGCCGGCCCCAGGCCTTCCTTCCGCTCACGGTGGAGGACGGAGACGAAGTCGAGCTCCCCCGCGAGGCGATCCGCGATCTCGCCGGTCCCGTCGGGCGAGTTGTCGTCCACGACGAGCACGTGGACCCCGAGCGGCTCGAGCGCCCGGAGCATCGCCTCGAGGTTCTCACGCTCGTTGTACGTCGGCAGGCACACCGTTGCGCTCGGCACGAGGGAGGAGGCTACATATGATCGACCTCGTGGCCGCCCTGCCGCGGAATGCCGAGGTTGCGGACCAGTTCGACCTGCTCGCCGACCTCCTCGAGCTCGAGGGGGCGGAGTCGTTCCGCGTGCTGGCCTATCGCCGGGCAGCGACGCGGATGCGCGAGACGTCGGGGTCGATCGCGCAGCTCGCGCTCGACGGCCGCGCGAAGGAGCTCCAGGGGATCGGCAAGACGATCGAGGAGAAGATCGTGCAGATCGTCGACCAGGGCGAGATCGAGGCGCTCGCCAAGCGGCGCTCGACGATCCCGCCCGAGGTCGTGCTGTTCATGCGCCTGCCCGGGCTCGGCCCGAAGACGGCCGCCCGGATCTGGCGCGAGCTCGGCGTCTCGACGCTCGACGAGCTGAAGCAAGCGGCCGAGGGGGAGCGGCTGCGCGCGCTGCCCGGCCTCGGGGCGAAGAGCGAGGAGAAGATCCTGAAGGCGCTCGCCTTCAAGGCGGAGAACCCGGACGAAGGCCGGCGGCTGCTCGGCGCCGGCTTGCCGGCGGTGCAGGCGGTGGTCGCCGCTCTGCGCGAGCACCCGGCCGCGGTGCACGTCTCGGAGGCCGGCTCCGTGCGCCGGCGGAAGGAGACCTTCCGCGATCTCGACATCATCGCGACGGCGACCGACCCGGCGGAGTTGACGGCGTACTTCACGCAGCTCGCGTGGGTGGTCGACGTCGTCGCACACGGCGACACGAAAGCGACCGTGATCTCGAACGACGGGTTGCGCTTCGACCTGCGTGTGGTTCCGCCCGCGTCGTACGGAAACCTGCTGCAGCACTTCACGGGCTCGAAGGAGCACAACGTCGCCCTGCGCGAGGATGCGGTTCGTCGAGGACTGTCGATCTCCGAGTACGGCGTTGCGACCGTCGAGACCGGTGACGTCTTCAAGACCGAGGACGAAGCCGCGCTGTACGAGTTCCTCGGCTATCAGCCGATCCCGCCTGAGCTGCGAGAGAACGGCGGCGAGCTCGACGCCGCGCGTCGCCGCGAGCTGCCCGACCTCGTTGAGCTGGCGGAGGTGCGCGGCGACCTGCACACGCACACGCACTGGTCCGCGGACGGGAAGAACACGCTCGAGGAGATGGTCGCCGCTGCTGCAGCGCGCGGCTATCAGTACTACGCGATCACCGACCACTCGCACTACCTGCGCGACGGGCGCCTCGCACGGCAGCTCGAGGAGATCGAGCAGGTGCGGCTGCTCTACCCGAAGCTCCGCATCCTCGCCGGAGTCGAGGCGAACATTCGCACGAACGGCGAGGTCGACGTCTCGGAGGAGGAGCTCGCGAGACTCGACTGGGTCGTCGCGTCGGTGCACCAGGCGCCCGAGAACAGGCCCACCGAGCGCGTTCTCGAGGCGATGGAGAACCCGTACGTGCACTGCATCGGGCATCTGACGGGTCGCCGCATCGGCACACGCGGCCCGCGCGACGTCGACGTCGGCCGTGTGATCGAGAAGGCGCGCGAGACGGGTTGCTTCCTCGAGATCAACGGCCAGCCCGACCGGCTCGACCTGCGGGACGTGAACGCGCGCGCGGCGAAGGACGCGGGCCTGAAGCTCGTCGTCTCCTCGGACGCGCATCAGATCCGGGCGCAGGACTACGTCGAGCTCGCCGTCGGTCAGGCGCGGCGAGGCTGGCTCACGAAGGACGACGTGCTGAACACACGCCCGTGGAAGCAGGTCGAGAAGCTGCTCCGGAAGCGGCCGTGACGTTCCGCGACGACGGCTACGCAGCGGTCGACTGGGCCGCGCGCTACCTCGACCGGGTCGGAGAGCTGCCGGTGCTCGCCCAGGTCGCGCCGGGCGAGCTCTCCGCCGCGCTGCCGCTCTCGGCACCCGAGCAGGGCGAGCCGTTCGCGAACGTGCTGCGCGACCTCGACGAGCTGATCGTCCCCGCGCTCACGAACTGGCAGCACCCCCGCTTCTTCGCGTACTTCGCAGTGACCGCCTCCGAGCCCGGGATCCTTGCCGAGCTCCTCGCCGCAGCGACGAACCAGGTGACGCTGCACTGGCGCGCCTCGCCGGCGTCGACCGAGCTCGAGCTCCGCGTCGTCGACTGGGCGCGCGGCCTCCTCGGCCTGCCGGAAGGCTGGCACGGCCACATCGAGGACACCGCTTCCACGTCGACGCTCGCCGCGCTCGTCGTCGCACGTGAGGTCACGGGCCGGAATGCCGTCGTGTGCTCGGAGCACGCGCACTCCTCCGTCGAAAAGGCGGCGCGGATGCTCGGCCTCGAGATTCGCAAGGTCGAGGCCGACGGCGAGCAGCGCATGCGGGTCGACGTCCCGCTCGACGACGTCGCCGCCGTCGTCGCGACGGTCGGCACGACCTCGTTCGCGTCGGTCGATCCCGTCAGGGAGCTCGCGGAGCGCGCGCACGAGGCCGGTGCCTGGCTCCACGTCGATGCGGCATATGCCGGGTCGGCGTGGGTCTGCGACGAGGAGCGTTGGTCGCAGGACGGTGTCGAGCTAGCCGACTCGCTCGTCGTCAACGCGCACAAGTGGCTGCTCGTGCCGATGGACTGCTCGCTGCTCTGGACGTCGCGACCGGCCGAGTTCCGGCAGGCGTTCTCGCTCGTGCCCGAGTACCTCCGGACGCCGGAGGACGTCTACGCGCTCTCCGAGTACGGCCCGGCGCTCGGCAGGCGGTTCCGCGCGCTGAAGCTCTGGGCCGTGCTGCGCTGCTACGGGGCCGAGGGGCTGCGCCGGATCCAGCGTGAGCACATGCGCCTCGCGCGGGTCTTCGCCGAGTGGGTCGACGTCGACCCCGACTGGGAGCTCGTCGCCCCGCCGCGCTTCTCCCTCGTCGTCTTCCGGCGGAACGGCCCGGACGAGGAGAACGAGCGGATCCTCGAGCAGGCGAACCGCAGCGGTGAGATCTTTCTCTCGCACACGAAGCAGAACGGCCGTTACGTCATGCGGCTGGCAATCGGCAATGCGCACACGACCGAGGCGGACGTGCGGCGCGCGTGGGAGGTGTTGAACGGATGATCGTCACGACGATGAACGACATTCCGGGCTACGAGGTCGACGAGGTGTACGGCGAGGTGATGGGGCTGACCGTCCGGTCGCGCAACATCGGCTCGCAGATCGGCGCGAGCCTCAAGTCGATTCTCGGCGGCGAGTTGAAGGGCATGACGAAGGCGCTGATCGACAGCCGCGAGCAGGTGATGCAGCGCATGATCGAGGAGGCGGAGTCGAAGGGTGGAAACGCGATCATCGCGATGCGCTTCGACACCTCCGAAATGGGGCCGCAGTGGACGGAGATCTGCGCATACGGAACGGCGGTGCGCGTCCACAAGGCGTAGAGCGTCAACCGAGCGCGCGAAGCGCTGCGTCGTGGAGGGCGACGCGGTACCGCCAGAACGCTCGCCCGGTGGCGAGCAGGCGCTCGCGCAGCGGGCCGGCCAGCTCCTCGAGCGTCCCCCAGCGGGCTGCTGCGATCTCCTCGACGTCGGCCGGTGCGAGCTCGTCCTCCGTCGTCTCGGCGAGGACGACGTGTGTGCGCCATCGAAGCTCGCGACCGGCGTTCGAGAAGAGTGCGCGCGAAGCGACGAGGTAGCGCGTGAGCTCGACGTGGAGCCCGGTCTCCTCGAGCGCTTCGCGGATCGCGCCGGCGACGAAGTCCTCGCCGGGCTTCACGCCGCCGCCGGGCGGCCTCCACACGTCCGCCGCGAAGTGCGGCTTCCGGATCAGCGCGAGGCGGCGTGACGGGTCGAGGATCACGAGCGTCACGTCGTGCGTCCGCTTCGGGTTGTGCGTCGCAATAGCCCATTCCCCGGCGCTGATCTCTCCTTCCCAGTCGAGCTCGACCGGTGTGCCGAGCCTTGCCCGGACGGCTGCGAGAGTCGTCTCGCCGACGTGCACCGCTAGAGCCGGCGGAGCAGCTCGAGGAACTCCGCCGTCGACCCGAGGACGAGCTCCGCGTTGTCGGCGAGGAGCGACGGCGACTCGTCCGCGAGCACGGCCACCCGGATCCTGTGCTCGAGCTCCGCGACCGCGAGGAACGCGTCGAGGTCGGTGATGTCGTCGCCCGCGACGAGCGCGCGGCCGAGACCCGCGCCGTCGAGCAGGTGGCGAACGGCGGTGCCCTTGTTCGAGCCGACCGGCGGCAGCACCTCGAGCACCTTGCGTCCGAATCGCGCCACGAGCCCGTCCTCGCGCGCGGCCTCGGCGAGCTCTTCGAGCTCGCGCACGGCCGCCTGCTCGTCGTCGCGATCCCGGTAGTGGAAGGCGACCGAGAGCCCTTTGAGCTCGATCTGCGAGGGTGCCCAGGGCGCCGCCCCGGCGAAGTCCGCGATCCGGCGGCGCCAGCGGTCCGCCTGAGGATCGAGCTCGAGACCGTGCGAGCCGACGTACACGATCCCGTCCACGTCGACGCGGCTGCGGACGTCATCGCCGGCGCGGCCGCTGACGACGGCGACGAGCGCGTAGCGACCGGCGAGGCGGGCGAGCTCGGCCCGCGTCTCGGCCGGCGGGTAGGCGTCCTCGGGGCGGTCGACGATGGGTGCGAGCACGCCGTCGAAGTCGAGGAAGATCGCCGCTTCCTCCGGCGCCGCAGTCACGTGCTCGAGCAGCGCGTCGGAGGTCGCGGCCACGCTCGTAGCATAGGCCGGTGCGTCTCGTCCTGATCGGGCTCGTGGCGGGCTTCTTCAGCGCGCTCTTCGGAGTCGGCGGCGGAATCGTGATCGTTCCGCTGCTCCTGCTGCTCGGCCGTTGGGAGATCCGGACAGCGTCGGCGACGTCGCTCGCCGCGATCGGGATCACGGCGACCGCCGGCGTGATCACCTACGTCGTGCACGGCGAGGTGGAGCCGGTCTACGCGCTCCTCGTCGGCGTTCCGGCGGCGCTCGGCGCGGCAGGAGGAGCGACGCTTCAGCAGCGCGTGCCGGTCCGGACGCTTTCGTTCCTCTTTGCGGCTCTGCTCGTCGCGATCGCCGTCCGGATGCTGCTGCAGTGACGTACGCAGTGGCGGTTCTGCTCGGCGTCTTCGCCGGGGTCCTCGCAGGGTTGTTCGGGGTCGGGGGAGGCATCCTCTTCGTGCCGACGCTGACCTGGCTCGGCCTCACGCAGCTCCACGCCGAGGCGACCTCGTTGCTCGCGATCATCCCGACCGTGCTCGTCGGGGTATGGCGCCAGGAGCGGTACGGGAACGTGCGCCGCCGCCCGGCCCTCGTGATCGGGCTCGCCGCCGCGGGCGCGACGGTCGGAGGCGCGCAGGTCGCCGAATCCCTGCCCGACCACGTGTTGCGGAAGCTCTTCGCCGTGCTCCTCATCGCGGTCGCCGGCCAGCTCGTGTGGCAGGCTCGCCGAAAGCAGCCATAATTCGGGCATGCCCGACCTCGAAGAGCTCTGGATCCCGCTCGTCGACGAGCCGATCGGCTCGATCGTGCAGCAGATCCTCGACGAGAACCGCGACATCGCTGCGCTCGTCGAGTCGCCGCACCGGATTCTCGCGTTCCGGACGTTCGCCTACATCCGCTGCGGCCTCACGCTCGGCCAACTGCTCTTCGACAGCGACCTGCCGGCCTACGACGGCTCCGAGAGCTGGGTCGACGCACTGCTCAAGGCCCCCGAGCACCACGCTGCGTTGACCCGCGAGGTCCGCACGGTGGCCGAGGAGATCGCGGCCGACCCGCGCTACGCCGACGACGGGCCGCTCGGCCCGGACGATGCCGCCCGCGAGCGCTTCCGGGCCTTCGCCCGCGACCGGCTCGACTAGATCGCGGTCGCGCCGTAGACGATCGCCCAGGTCGCCGCGACGCCGGCGACGGTGAGGACGATGCGCTTCCACGACGGGTGCGTGTGCGCCTCGGGCAGCAGGTCGGTGGCGCCCATCGAGAGGAAGAAGCCGCCGTAGAGCGCGAGCATCACCCCGACCGTCGTGCCGGACACCGCGACCGCCGCCCCGACCGTCGCGCCCGCGAGAGGCGCGAGCGCGTCGACGAGGAGCCAGCGACGAGCCGCACGCCGGTCGTTCGACTGGCGGAGCACGAAGCTCACGGTGTTGAGGCCGTCGGCGAAGTCGTGGCTCACGACCGCGAGGAAGACGATGAAGCCCGTCGCGTTCGAGACGTGGAAGGCAAAGCCGATGCCGAGACCGTCGATGAAGCTGTGCACCGAGAGCGCGCCCGCGCCGAGCGCGCCCACGCGTGCATGAGCATGCACCTGGTCGTCGTCGTCGCGGTGATGGAGGACGAGGGCGCGCGCACCGACGAAGAAGACGAGGAAGCCGACGGCTGCGAGCCAGCCGACGTGCCTCGCGTTGCCGAGACGTGCGAACGCCTCCGGCAGGACGTCGAAGAGAGCGACCCCGACGACCACGCCGCCCGACAGCGCGATCAGCGTGTTGATGTTCGCCCGCAGCCGGAGGGCGAAGAAGCCTCCGACGAGCGTCGAGAGCACCGTGCCTCCGGCGAGCGGGATTGCGATCCAGGTCATGCGCACCGCCGGCAGACGCCGTAGATGTCGAGCTCGTGCGCCTGCGCGCGGAAGCCATGCCGTCGCCGCAGCTCGGCGTCCGAGGGCGCGGCGCAGAGCTCGGTTTCCTCGACGCCGCCGCAGGAGACGCAGACGAGATGGTGATGGTGGTCGGGCCGGCAGCGGACGTAGGCGGGTCTGCCGGCACCGGTGAGCGGGCGCACGGCGCCGGACCGTCTGAGCAGCTCGATCGTCCGGTACGTCGTCGCGAGACCGAGCGCGGGATGAGCCGCACGGGCCACGTCGAAGATCTCGACGACCGTGAACGACCCGTCGTACGCACCCACCGCGTCCACCACCGCGCGCCGCGCGGGGGTCATGCGCGCTCGCGGCGGCAGGCTCGGCTCCGGCATCGACCGCGAGCCTACCTGAGAATGATTCTCAACGAGTTTCGCGTCGTCCCGCGGGGCGGCCCATAATGAGACGCCCGGTGCGCCGCTTCCCGCTCATCCCAGCCCTCGCCGCCGCCTGCTCGCTCGCCGTCCTCGTCGGGGCGTCCGACAGCTCGGCCGACCGCTCTGCGGGCGCGACGGCGCGCGCCTGGGCGATCAAGGTGATCGTCCCCGGCCAGGCGGCCGCCGGCACGCGCGTCCTCGACGCCCCGGACGACGCCGTCGCCTTCGACGGGGCGTTCGCCTATCCGGCCGACGGCTCGATCCTGACCGCCAGCTCGGTGACGACGAGCGTCTCGGCGACGAGCGGGACGCAGGCGAGCGCCGGCGCGACCTCGCAGGTCACTTCCCTGACGGTCTTCAAGGACGAGATCACGGCGACGACCGTCACCGGGGAGACGCACGCGACCGCCGGGCCCTCGAGCGCCTCGGGCGACACGGGCGTCACGGCGATCGCCGGACTCGTCGTGCTCGGCCAGCCGGTGGCGCCGACGGCGAACCAGCAGATCCCGCTCGGCGACTGGGGCTACGCGATCGCGCTCGAGCAGAAGGGGCAGCGGGTCGACACGCCGACACCGGGCCACCACGACTTCGTCACCGCGCTCGACATCTTCCTGACGGCCGACCACGGCGGTCTTCCCGCACAGAGCGAGATCCAGATCGGCTATGCGGAGGCGAACGCGCAGGCGAGCGAGCCGCCGCCGCTCCCCGTGGCGCCGTCGCAGCCGACGACAACGGGCAAGCAGCCCAAGGAGCCGAAGTCGAAGGGCAAGAAACCGGTGCAGAGCCAGCCGCTCGACGTCCGGCCACAGCTCGGCGCGGGCGGCTACGTCTTTCCGGTGTACGGCAACTCCTCGTACGCCGACACGTACGGCGGGGCCCGCGGCGACGTGTCGGGCGGCTGGCATCACGGCGACGACATCTTCGCGGCGCTCGGAGCGCCGATCCTCGCCGTCGAGCACGGGACCGTCTTCTCGGTCGGGTGGAACGAGATCGGTGGCTGGCGGCTCTGGCTACGGGACGACCGGGGGAACGAGTTCTACTACGCGCACCTCTCGGCGTACTCGCCCCTCGCCGTCAACGGGGCGATCGTGAGCGCGGGAGACGTGCTCGGCTTCGTCGGCAACACGGGTGACGCCGCCGGCACGCCGTACCACCTCCATTTCGAGGTGCATCCGGTCGGCCTCCTCGGGCTCGGCTACGACGGCGCCGTCAACCCGACGCCGTACCTCGACGCGTGGCGACACCTGCAGGACGTGCGCTTCGACGCGGCCGCCGGCTGGGCACCGCCGTCGCTCGCGCACGCACCGAAGGCGGGCGCGATCCTCCTCCAGAGCTCGGACATCTCGTCTGCAAGCGGGCTCGATCCGTCCTCGATCGAGCGCGCCCTCGCCCCCTCCGCGCACACGGGCGAAGGCGGCCTGCTCTCCCAGCAGCAACCGGCCTCGAAGCCGAAGCCGGGCGGCTGAACCGAGAGCAGGCTAGAGCGCGGCGAAGGCCGGAGACCAAGCCCGGCGAAGCCGGCTTGGACGGAGGCGAACCAACCGCGTGGCGGCGAAGCCGCGAGCGCGGGGTAGGCAAGCCGTCAAGAGACGCTCTCGCAAGGAGCGCGCTCCCACGCGCGGAGCCGGGACCGCGCTCTCGGCGGAGCGCAAGAGCGCTTCTCGGTGCGACGGACGAGGAGGGGGCCCGTGGGGGAA
>Ga0157369_10006183_pt1 | contig 13896 bp, 9 predicted proteins | sample C25metaG_FD_113461 | JGI IMG/M metagenome (GOLD analysis project Ga0157369, IMG submission 113461) | Corn rhizosphere microbial communities from Kellogg Biological Station, Michigan, USA - C2-5 metaG | ecosystem: Host-associated > Plants > Roots > Rhizosphere > Soil | place: USA: Michigan...
ACCATCTCCTCGCCGATCACGCCGAGCTTCATCGGCACGAGGATCCGCTTGAAGTGCACGCCCGGCTGGTACGGCATCTCGTCCGGCGCCTTCACGCTCTCCATCAGCCCCTCGCCGCGCGACCGTCGCACCGCCACGTACACGATGAGCCCGATCGCGAGCCACGCCGGCCCGGCGAACCGAGCACCCGAGTGCGTCGCCATCGCGACGATCCAGATCGCAAACGTGAGCACCGAGCCGACGATCGCCGGCAGCGGTATGTCGTGTCCGCGAATCGTCACCGAGAACGGCGCGCGGAACGGCCGCGGCAGATCGGGCTCCGCGACGCGCAGCTTGATCACCGCAAGCTGCGCCGCGGTGAACGCGAGCAGCACGCCAAACGAGTAGACGCTCGCGAGGAACGTCACGTCGTTGCCGTAGACCGCGACGATCGCCGACGAGATCAGCGCGGCCGAGAGAATCGCCCACGGGGACACATGGGCGCGCCGGCTCAGCCGCCCGAACGAGCGCGGCAGCTGCCCGTGCTCGCCGAGCGAGTACGCGAGGCGCGAGAACCCCGATACCGACGTCGTGATCGCCGCGAGCAGGATGAGCGCGCCCGTCGCGCCGACGTAGAAGCGGAGGATGTCGCCGAGCGGGAACGGCAGCTCGCTGCGGATGCGCGCCGCGATGCCGAGCAGCGGTGCGTGCAGCCATCTCGTGCCGAGCTCGGTCTTCGGGCCGGGGAACGCGGACACGGCGACGATCGCGATCAGCACCGACGTCGTGACGACCGTCGCGATGCCGCCGAACAACGACCGCGGCAGGTCGACGCCCGGACGCCGCGCCTCCTGCGCGAGGTTCGCGACCGTCTCGAGCCCCGTGAACGCGAGCATCGCGAGCGGCAGCGCGAACGCGATCGCGTGCCAGCTCGGGTCGTGGCCGAGCGACGTGCCGTGCGTCAGCGTATGTGTCGAGAAGACAAGCGAGAAGCCGAGGACGACGAGCAACAGCTGTGTCAGCAGGTCGAGCGCCGGCACGACGAAGGTGAGCCCGTACAGCGACGGCCGCCGGAAGAGCCGCACGCCCGCGACGACGAGGATCGCGCCGATGCCGAACAGCAGATCCCACGGCCGCCGGTCGAGCGTCGAGCTCTGCAGCGCGCCCGCGAGGTAGTGCGGCAGGAACAGCGCTGATAGCGCGATGACGATCAGGTAGTCGAGGAACAGCGCCCAGCCGGTGAGGAACCCCATCAGGTCATTCGACGCACGCCGCACGAACGTCGCCGCGCCGCCGGTCTCCGGCAGCGCCGCCGTCCCTTCGGCGTACGACAGCGACACGATGAGGAAGATGCCGCCGACGAGCAGCAGCACCAGCGGCGTCAGCCCGAGCGCGCGGAGCGCGAGCACGCCGAGCGCGAAGTAGATCGACGATGCGATCTCGCCGTACGCGATCGAGAAGAGCGCGCGCGCGTCGAGCTCGCGCTTGAGACCCGGGAGCTTGCGCGCCACTAGCTCCTCCTCCGCATCAGATAGAGCCGCCCGGCCCCGACGGCGATGAACAGCACGCCGAGCAGCACGCCGACACCGCCGCCGTAATACAGCGTCACGACGATCATCGTCGCGCCGAGCAGAATCGACGAGCACGCGAACAGCGTGATCAGCCCGCGGTACGTGCTCATGCCGCGCGCCTTCCGGCCGCGACCATCACGCGGCATGGCGCGTGCTTGAGGACGAAGTCGACCGTGTGGCCGAAGATCTGCCGGTGCTGGCCGCGCGGCGCGCCGAGCACGATGATCTCCGCGCCGCGCCGCTCGGCTTCCTCGACGATCGCGCGGCCCGCGTGCCGCTCGCGGACGACGCGCTCGACGGAGCGCACGCCGTACGACTCGGCGATCGCAGCCGACTCGTCGAGCAGCTGGTTCGCCTCTTCGAGCTGCGTCGTCAGGTCGGCATCGAGGGGCAGCTCGAGCGGGAGGACGACGACGCGCAGCAGGACGATGCGCCCCGCGCGCTCGGTCGCGAGCTGCGACGCAACCTCAACCGCCTCGCGCGAGCCCGGCCCGGCGACGATCGGCACGAGGATCGTGCGGTACTCGAGCGCGAGCGCCGGCCCGAGCGCGATCGGCGCACGCGCCGTCGTCTGCAACGGGAGCTTCTGCTTGCGCCGGTACAGCGGATAGAAGATGAACCCGACGGCGAGCCAGCCGAGGCCGGCCCAGCGCGGGCCCGGCTTCTGGATCACGACGTCGAGCCACGCGAGCGCCGTGCCGAGGCCGCCGAGGATCGCGAAGATCGGCCAGTTCACACCGCGAAAGCGGAAGCTCGGCCGCGCGCGCCACTCGAGCTCCTCGTTGCGATTCTTCATGCGCAGCTTGATCACTGCGGCGTGTGCGATCGTGAACGACAGCATCGCGCCGAACGCGTACATGTTCCCGAGGAAGTCGACCTGGCCGGAGAGCAGGAAGATCGTCGGCCCGATCGCGCCGAACACGATCAGCGCGAGCCAGGGCGTCTTCAGCTTCGGATGCAGCCGCCGAAACACCTCTGGCAGCTGGCGGTACGTCGCCATCGAGTACGTGATGCGCGACGCGCCGATAACTCCGGCGTTTGTCGCGATGAAGAGAATCGTCGCGGCGAGGATGCCGACATAGATCTTCGCGATCGTCAGCATCGCCCCGTGCAGGCCGAGGTTCTCGACGAGGCCGAGCACCGGATCGTTCTTGAACCCGTGCGGTGGGCTCTCTCCGAGCTGCGTGACGTACTTCCCGCCGTGGTGCACGACCGGCATCGCCGACAGCGCGATCCACGGCAGCGTGAAGTAGATCGCGAACACGGCGATCGCGACCCACGAGATCGCGCGCGGGATCGAGCGCACAGGATCGCGCGCCTCCTCGGCGAGGTTCGACACGGTTTCTATCCCCGTGTACGCGATCATCGCCACCGGGATCGCGAGCAGGAACGACGTCCACGTCGGCGCGACGCCGAAGTGGATGTTGTTCGACAGCACGTGCGGATGGAAGATCAGGAAGAAGCCGAGCGTCACCAGCAGCAACTGCGTCGCGAAGTCGAGCACCGCGAGGAAGATGTTCAGCTTCGCCGCTTCCTGAATGCCGATGATGTTGATGCCGACGAGCGCCCACGTGAGCGCGATGCCGACGATCACATCCCACGGCGTCGTCTTCAGCGGTGACCAGAAGATCGACAGGTAGTGCGGGACGAAGATCACCGAGATGGCGATCGTGATGACGTAGTTGAGCATCTGCGCCCACGCCGCCCCGAACGAGACGAGCTCGTTGAACGCGTGCCGCGCGAAGCTCGACGAGCCGCCGGCCTCCGGATAGCGGACGGTTCCTTCGGCGTACGTGGCCGCGGTCGCGGCGAAGATCAGGCCGCTGATGATGAAGACGAGCGGCGTGAGCCCGAGCGCGATGCCCGCGACGAGGCCGAGCGCGTAGTAGATCGACGAGCCGACGTTGCCGTACGCGGTCGCGAACAGTGCGGGAGCGCCGAGAACGCGCTCGAGACCATGGGATTGCCTGCGCCGCGGCACCTGCGGGATGGTACGCCGCGCCCCGGTCTTCGAACCGGGGCGCGGCGAGTGTCAGCTACGTGTGGACCGAGATCAGCAGCGGGATGATCAGGATCGCGACGATGTTGGCGATCTTGATCATCGGGTTGATCGCCGGGCCCGCCGTGTCCTTGTACGGGTCGCCGACGGTGTCGCCCGTGACGGAAGCGGCGTGCGCCTCGGAGCCCTTGCCGCCGTAGAGGCCGTCCTCGATCGACTTCTTCGCGTTGTCCCAGGCGCCGCCGCCCGAGGTCATCGCGATCGCGAGGAAGAGGCCGGTGACGATCGTGCCGATCAGCAGCCCGCCGAGCATGCGGACGTTGATCAGGCCGACGACGATCGGGAAGCCGATCGGGATCAGCGCCGGCAGGAGCATCGACTTGATCGCCGACGCCGTGACGATGCTGACCGCGCGGCTGTAATCCGGCCGCTCCTCGTAGGTCATGATCCCCGGGTGCTCGCGGAACTGGCGGCGCACCTCCTCGACGACCTCGCCGCCGACGCGGCCGACGGCCTGCATCGCAAGCGAAGCAAAGAGGAACGGCATGAGGCCGCCGATGAAGAGACCGGCGATGACCCATGCGTCGGACAGGCTGAAGATCGTCGGCAGGCCGGCGTCCTTCAGACCCGTGGTGTACGAGTCGAACAGCACCAGCGCGGCGAGCGCGGCTGAGCCGATCGCGTAACCCTTGGTGACCGCCTTCGTCGTGTTGCCGACCGCGTCGAGCGGGTCGGTGACGCCGCGGACTTCCTCGGGAAGATCGGCCATCTCTGCGATGCCGCCCGCGTTGTCGGTCACCGGGCCGTACGCGTCGAGCGCGACGATCAGGCCGGTCATCGACAGCTGCGCCATGACCGCGACGCCGATGCCGTAGAGACCGGCGACGTGATGCGCGACCAGGATTCCGGCGGCGATGACGATCACCGGGAGCGCTGTCGCCTGCATGCCGACGGCGAGGCCTTCGATGATGTTCGTCGCGTGGCCGGTCTGCGACGCCTTCGCAATCGCCTTCACCGGGTTCCAGCGCGTGCCGGTATAGAACTCGGTGATCGCCACCAGCAAGAACGTGACGATGAGGCCGATGATCGCCGAGATGTAGAGGTGCCAGAAGCTGAAGGGGCCGTGGTCGAAGCCCATCGTCACCGGGATGAACCCGAGCGCCGACAGGAACGTCGCCGCGAGCACCGACTTGTACAGCGCGTTGATCACCGCGTTCTCGCCCTTGCCGAGACGCGCGAAGAACGTGCCGATCACGGACGCGACGGCCGAGACGCCGCCGAGCGCGAGCGGGAAGAGATACAGCCGCGCATCGGACAGGCCGGAGAGCGTGCCGAGCAGCATCACCGCGACGGCGGTGACTGCATACGTCTCGAACAGGTCGGCCGCCATGCCGGCGCAGTCGCCGACGTTGTCGCCGACGTTGTCCGCAATCACGGCCGCGTTGCGCGGGTCGTCCTCGGGGATGCCGGCCTCGATCTTGCCGACCAGGTCGGCGCCGACGTCGGCGGCCTTCGTGAAGATGCCGCCGCCGAGACGGGCGAACACCGAGATGAGCGAGCCACCGAACGCGAGACCGACGAGGTCGGTGATCGCGCGCTTCGGCGAGTCGTTGATCGCCGCGGTGAGGAACCAGTAGTAGCCCGTGACGCCGAGCAGCGCCAGACCCGCGACGAGCAGGCCCGTCACCGAGCCGGCGCGGAACGCGACGTTGAGCGCGGGCTTGAGCCCGCCGCGCGCCGCCTCAGCGGTGCGGCTGTTCGAGCGCACGGCGACGTTCATGCCGATGAAGCCCGCAGCGGCGGAGAGCGAGGCGCCGATCAGGAAGCCGAACGCGGTTCCCCAACCGAGCTTGTGGTAGACGCCGATCAGGATGAACGGCACCACCGCGACCATCGCGATCGTCGTGTACTGCTTCCTGAGGTAGGCCGCGGCCCCCTCCTGCACGGCGCGCGCGATCTCCCGCATGCGCTCGTTGCCCGCCGGCTGCTGGAGCAGCCACCAGGTCAAGTAGAGCCCGTATCCCACGGCGACGCCGGCACCGACGAGGCCAAGCAGGACCGGGTGATGCTTGAACCAGTCCATCCGTTTCGCTCCCTCACAAAGTTAAGCGCCGAAGGGCTTCGGCGCGGGCGATTATGTATCACAAAGTGGTGTCAGCGCCTGCCGAACAGGCCTCGGCGTAGATCTCCTCGATCGTGGCGCCCTCTTCGAACTGGGCGATCTGGCGCTCGGCGGCGTTCTGCTCCGGGAAAGTCAGGAACGGCGCGGCACCGATCTCGTCGGCGACCGGCTGCACCCACTCGAGCAGCTGCTCGAGCCGCGCCCTTGCCGGGATCGGCTCGCCGCGCTCGAAGTCGAGCAGCTCGCCGGACATCCCCCAGCGAATCGCGCGCCACATGTTCTCCTCGAGCATCCGGTGCGGCTGGTCGGGCAGCGGCTCGCCCTCGTCGTGCGCGCGCAGGCAGCGGGCGGCGAGCGCGTAACAGAGCGCGGCGAGCGCCTGCGCCTCCTGCAGGTCGGGCTGCGCGTCGCAGATGCGAATCTCGACGGTCGGATAGGCGAGATGCGGGCGCACGCTCCACCAGATCTGCGTGTGCTCCGCGATCGAGCCGGTGCGGTACAGGAACGCGACGTACTCGTGGAACGTCCGCCAGTCGCCGTACGCGTCCGGGATCCCACAGCGCGGGAACATGCGCGTGAAGATCTCCGTGCGCGCCGAGTGCAGCCCCGAGTTGACCGCTTCGACGAACGGCGAGCTCGCCGACACCGCGAGCAGCTCCGGCAGGAAGTTGCGCAGCGCATCGTGCACCGCGATCGCACGATCTCCTCCCTCGACGCCGACGTGCACATGGAGGCCGAACGTGTTGTTGCGCCAGACGACGTAGCGCAGGAGCTCGTCGTTGCGGCGGTAGTGCGGCGTGTCGATGATCCGCTGGTCCTGCCACCGGCTCCAGGGATGCGTGCCGACCGCAGCGAGTCCGACGCCGATCTCTCTGGCGAGGCCGTGCACCTGCGACCGCCGTTCGCGCATGATCCCCGCCGCCTCGCCGAACTCGGTGCAGCGGCCGGTGCGCACTTCGACTTCCGACGCGATCAGCTCGCCGACGAGATGCGGCTCGACGTCGGTGCCGATGCTCGCCGCCTTGATGTCCTCGAAGCGGTTGACGAGGCCGTGCGTCTCCGGGTCGAGAAGCGCGAACTCCTCCTCGACCGCGAGCGTGAGATCAGTGCCGCCCTCGTACGCCGCCTCGGCGTCCGCGAGCATTTCCTGCCAGGTGCCGCGTTGTTCCTCGCCCATGCGAAGCGCGAACGTTAGCCCGCGGGAGCCAGGAGGCGGGCGGCGACTTCGGCCCACGACCAGCGCTTCACGACAGCGGCCCGCGCAGCGTCGCGCACCGCCCGCCGATCCGGGAGCGCGAGCAGCTCGTTCAGCTTCGCGGCGAGGTCTTCGGCATTGCCCGTCTCGAAGCTCGCGAGGTGCTTGGCGCTCGCCGGGTACTCCTCTTCCAGCCCGGCCGCGACCTCCGCCAGACCCGAGTGGCGGGACACGAGCGGCGGCGAACCGGCGGCCGCAGCCTCGGCGGCGACCATCCCGAACGCCTCGGGGAAAATCGACGGCACGACTGTCGCATCGGCGAGCGCGAGCAGGTGGCGCAGATGTCGATGCTCGAGCGGCCCGGTGAAGAGCGTCCGCGGCGGCGCCATCGCCTCGAGCGTCGCGCGATACGGCCCGAAGCCGACGACGACGAGCCGCGCGTCGACGTGCTGCATCGCCTCGAGCAGCACCTGCACGCCTTTTTGCTCGATCAGCTTCCCGAAGTAGACGACGGTCGGCTCGTCGCCGGCGAGGAACGTCGCGAAGCGCTCCGCGTTGCCGTCGTCGGGCAGCCGCTCGTTGCCGTTGTTCGGCGGATCGTTGCGTGCCTCTGCGATCAGTGCCGCGAGTGCTGCGTCGCGTTCTTCCGGCACGAACTCGTCGACGTCGACGCCGGGCGGCACCTCGACGACGTTCTCCGTGTGGCCGGTCACGTCGCGCAAGACGTTGCGGATGTGATCCGACCCGACGAATGTCAGCTCGGCGCGCGCGAGCGCTTCGCGGCCCCACTCCTCCAGCTCGGGGCGCCCGCGCATCGAGTACTCGAGCTCCGAGCCGTGCGCCTTCACGCGGAACAGCGCGCCGGTAGCGACCCCGACCGGTGCGCCCATCAGCACGTGGTTGGTGAAGACGATGTCGGCCGGCAGCAGCTCGCGCAGCGCCGCGCCGTTCGCCGCGACGTACGCGCGCTTCTCGTCGTCGGAGAAATCCTGCAGCAGCTTGGGGTTGAGGCCGGCGTAGCGGTCCATGACGAACACGGGCAGCAGCCCGCCGGGCAGCTCGGGCACGACGACCCGCGCGCCGCCGATGTCGAACTGCTCGGGCGCGCGCTCCTGGCAGACGACGGTGACGTCGTGGCCGGCGAGGCTCCACTCGCGTGCGAGCGCGCGGGTATAGACGTTCGAGCCGGTTCCCCCGAGCAAGTAGCCGTGCCAGAGCAGGATCCGCATGCGAGGGACGCTACCCCGCCGTCCCGGTGTCTGACACCGAAGGTGTCTGACACCTTTTTGCGAAGTGCCGGGGCGAAGAACGAGTCAGACACCCTTCGGGTGTCAGACACCCGTCGGCGCTCAGGCCAGGTGGAAGTACAGCGCGTGCAACAGCTCGACCGCGGGGTTCGAGGTGTGCACGGTGACGTCGCCTGGGACGTCGAGCAGGCCTTCGGAGTAGTTGAAGATGATGCGCACGCCGGCGTCGACGAGGTCGTCCGCAACCTTCTGGGCGGCGAGCGCCGGAACGGCGAGCACGCCGACGACGATGTTCTTCTCGCGCACCGCGTCCTTCAGCTTGCGCTCGTCCTCGACGGCGGTGCCGCCGATGTCGAGTCCAATCTTCTCGTCGTCGCTGTCGAAGATGGCGGCGATGTTGATTCCGTGCTCGGCAAAGATCGGCGAGCTCGCGATCGCCTGGCCGAGCCGTCCCGCTCCGACGAGCGCGATGTTGTGCTGCCCGTGCGTGCGCAGGATGCGGCGGATCTCGCCGAGCAGCGAGTCGATCGAATAGCCGACTCCGCGCTTGCCGAACTTGCCGAAGTTCGAGAGATCGCGGCGGATCTGTGTCGCGTTGATGTTCGTGTAGTCGGCGATCTCCTGCGAGGAGATCCGCTCCTTGCCCATCTTGCGCGCCTGGCTGAGCACCTGGAGGTACCGCGAGAGGCGGGCGGCAACGCCGACGGTGAGGCGATCGCTGCCTGTGGGTCCGGGAGTCGTTTGCAACATCACGAGCCATTGTGCCCGAACGCTCTACTAGGGCCGGGCGGTTGTCACAAACTACGACGTTTGTGACACCTTCCTCCGAAATGCGGCCTCGTCGAGCCAGTAGACGAACGCGCGCGCGCCGTCGATCTCGATGACCGGCAACCACTCGCGGTAGCGCGCCTCCAACTCGGGGTCGCCGCCGATGTCGACCTCGTCGTAGTCGAACTCGAGCTCGCCGCGCAAAGCAGCGAGCTGCCCCTGCGCGCGCTCGCACAGGTGGCAGCCCTCCGCCTTGTAGAGCGTGACCTTAGGGATAAAGCCCGCGCGTGACGGTTGCCTCGGCGACCCGCTGAACCGCGAGTCCATATGCGGCGAGCCGCATCGGAACCTTGCGCGACGTGTACGTCGCCCACGTCTCGTCGAACGCGCGCGTGACGATCTCGTTCAGCCGCGCGTTGACCTCGTCCTCCTTCCAGAAGTACTCCTGGAGGCCCTGCACCCACTCGAAGTAGGACACGACGACGCCGCCCGCGTTCGCGAGCACGTCCGGCAGAACGAGCGCGCCGTTGTCCTGGAGGATCTCGTCGGCGGCCGGAGTGACCGGGCCGTTCGCGCCTTCGACGATCAGCTTCGCCTTCACCTGGTCGGCGTTCTCCTCGGTGATGACCTGCTCGAGCGCGCACGGCGCCAGCACGTCGCAGTCGAGGAGCAGCAGTTCCTCGTTCGAGATCATGTCGCCGCCCTGCAGATCGGCGAGCGAGCCGCCTTCGCGCTTGTGTGCGAACGCAGCCGCGACGTCGATCCCGTTCATGTTGACGAGACCGGAGCGCGAGTCGCTGATCGCGATCACCGTCGCGCCGAGCTCCGACGCGAACTTCGCGAAGAACGAGCCGACGTTGCCGAAGCCCTGCACGACGACACGCAGGCCGGCCATCGGCCGCGACTGCTCGCGCAGCGCAGCCTCGAGGCAGTAGATGGAGCCGCGCGCGGTCGCCTCCTCGCGGCCGAGCGACCCGCCGATCGTCAGCGGCTTGCCGGTGACGACACCGAGGACGCTGTGTCCCTTGTTCATCGAATACGTGTCGAAAATCCACGCCATCGTGTTGGCGTTCGTGCCGACATCCGGCGCCGGGATGTCCTTCTCCGGGCCGATCTCGTTGATGATCTCCGAGGTGAAGCGGCGCGTCATGCGCTCGAGCTCGCCGCGCGACATCTTCTTCGGGTCGCACACGACGCCGCCCTTCGCGCCGCCGAACGGCAAACCCATCAGCGCGCACTTCCACGTCATCCACATCGACAAGGCCTTCACCTCGTCAAGCGTGACGTCGGGGTGATAGCGAATCCCGCCCTTCGACGGGCCGCGCGCAATGTTGTGCGTGACGCGGAAACCGGTGAACGCACGGACGGAGCCGTCGTCCATCGTCGTCGGGATGGAGACCTCAACCGCCTTCTTCGTCTCCTGGAGGATGTTCACCAACCGGTCGTCGATGTCGAACGTGTCGGCGACCTTCCGAAGCTGCTGTTGCGCGATGCGGAACGGGTTCTCGCGCAGGTGTGTGTGTTGCTCGGTCGTAGCCATGCCGCGAATCTACTCCTCTTTACTGGACGCGGAACCGTAGTTTGGCGCGGCTGGGGGGCGCCTGGGCCGGCAGCGTGGGCCACGCCGCCAGCCGCAATTCATAGCTGCCCGGCGCGAGGACGATGCTGTTCGGCCCGCGGCCGGTGATCCCGAAGCTGTAGGTGCCCGGAAGCAGGTCGCGCAGCCGGGCCATCACGCCGACGAAGCGACCGCTCGCGGTGTACAGCTCCATGTCGAGCCGCGACACCGGCTCGATCTGCAGGCCGCTGTGCAGGTCGACGTTCCCGGCGCGCACGGTGAGGATCGCCGGGTGCGTATCGGACGGCGCGAACGACGAATGATCGATCGTCACCTGCGGCAGCAGCGACCCCCTCGGCCCGCTGAACGCGAGCGCCCACGGAACGCGCAGCGGCTCGCCGCCCGACGGCTCGACCTGCACGACGCCGTCGACGACGTCGGTCGGCGGCGCGGTCGGCGCGCGCACCGTCACGATGACGCGGCGCGCCTGGCCCTGGCGAAGTAGCAGCCGGTTCGGCTTCACCGCGAACTGCAACGCCTCCGACTCGCCGGCGGTCGTCAGCGCGCTGACGGAAACCTGCATGCGCCGCGTGCTGACGTTGCGGATGACGAGGCTGCGCGTCGCGTGCCAGCGGCTGCCTTGCCACACGCCGAAGCCGAGCGTCGCCTGGTCGGCAGCGACCTCGCCGACCGCGGACGCGCCGGCACGGAACGTGCCGGCGCCCGTTTGCGTCGCGGGCGCGCCGCCGCGCTGCGCATAGCCGACGAGCAGGCTGCGCAGCTGTGACGCGGTCAGGCTCGGGCGCATCTCGACGAGCAGCGCCGCCGCGCCGGCGACCGTCGCCGCCGCGCCGCTCGTGCCGTTCACCGTTCCGTACAACGGCGAGCCGTCGGGCGCCGCGCCCGGCTCGGCCGTCGCGACTGCGACGCCCGGCGCCGAGACGTCCGGCTTGACGCGGCCGTCGAACGCGAGGCCGCGCGACGAGAAACCGGCGACGAAGCCCTGGTTGCCGTTGGGCGCCGGATGCCCGCGGCCGATCGCAACGCCGACGTCGAGCCCCGCGCGGCTCGCCGCCAGGAGCGCATCGGCGGCCGCGGTGGGGATCCACGCCACCGGCAGGTCCACGCTTTCGGCGATGCGAAGCGCGCCGGCCGGTGTTGCGCCGCCGTACAGGAATACTGCGCGCGCTCCGGCTGCCGCCGCGGCTGCGGCCGCCGCTTCGGGGTCGGCGCCGAGCGGGATGACCGCCGCCTTCCCGGCGACGAGGCTGTTGCCTGCGTCGTCGAAGAAGGACGCGCTCGTCAGCGCGCCGCCGCGCTGCGTCCCGACCGCGAGGCTCAGCGCATGCGCCGGCGGCGTCGCGCCGAGCAGCGGCTGCACGCGGTCGTAGAGCACGTCGAGCCCGCGGCGGAGAACGACGCGCGCGACGTCGAGTTGCGGCCGCGAGTCCGTCGCGGCAACCGAGATCGCCGCCGGCGCCGCGCCCGGTCCCGCAACCGAGCCGAACGCCGGGCCCGCTTCGCCTTCGTTCCCCGCCGGCGCGACGACGACGGTGTTCAACGCAAGCGCGCCTTGCACGGCCTGCGCCTCGGGGTCGTCGACAAACGCGGCGTACGGCTCCGCTACACCGACCAGCGCGACACGCGCCGCATCGTGCTCGTCACCGTCGCCGTTCGGGTCGACCGCGCGGTCGAGACCGGCGATCAGCTCGTCGCTGCGCCCGTACACCGCGTCGGTGCCGTCGGCCGCCGGCTGCCAGCCGGCGACGCGGATCGGGAACACCTGCGCGTGCGGCGCGACGCCGTGCAGCAGGATCCCCGCCATCTCGGTGCCGTGCAGCTCGAGCCGCGACGGGTCCTGCGGATCGGCGCGCACGCTGGCGTCGTCGCCCGCGTTGACGAGATCGATGCCACGCTGCACATGACCCGCGAGCCAGGGATGCGCGTAGTCGACACCGGTGTCGAGCAGCGCAATCGTCACGCCGCGCCCGGTGTAACCCGGCAGCACGGCGTCGGGACGAGCGATGTTCGTGCCCCTGATCAGGCGCTCGGACGTCGACGCCGGGAACGTCGCGCGCACCGGGTAGACGCCCGTGACTTCGGGGTCCTGCTGCAGCAACGACACGGCGCGCGGGTCGAGCGACGCGGAGAAGCCGTTCAGCACGCGCGAGAAATGGAAGTCGGGCTGCACCTCGATGCCGGCGACTGCGAGCGTCGCGAGCACCTCTTGCTGCGACGCGAGCGCCTGCGAGTTCCATGTGCGTTCCTGCACCTCGTTCGCGTAGTGCGCGTGCATGAGCCGCTGTGCAACGGACGGCGCCTTCAGCACGACGATCATCCGCTCGCCCATTGACACGACCGGTCGCGGCGAGCCGACGAAACCACGCCAGCTCGCGGTCTGCGTCACCGTCGCGGGCGCGCGGCCACCGGCCGAGACCACGAGGACGAGCGCCGCCGCAGCGACTGCGCTAAGCAGCAGCGCGCGCATCGAGCTCCAGGTAGCGCGGGTATGGCAGCGGCTCGACGTAGCGGGCGGCCGACGCGATCATCGCGGCATTGTCCGTGCAGAGCGCCAGTGGTGCGAGCGCTGCGTCGGGCAGCGCGGCGCGCAACTCGGAGTTCGCAGCGACGCCACCAACGACTGCGCCAGGTTGGTGCTCGACGAGCGCCCGGACGATCGCGTGCTGGTAGCTCGCCGCGAGGTCGGCTCTCTTCTCTGCCAGTTCCTCCGGCGAGAGCTCGCGGACCTTGTAGAGCAGCGCGGTCTTCAGTCCCGAGAACGAGAAGTCGAGCCCCGGCACGCGCGCGACCGGAAAGTCGTACGCGCTGTTGTCGCCGCGCTGCGCGAGCTCGTCGATTTCCTTGCCACCGGGGTAACCGAGGCCGAGCAGGCGCGCGCCTTTGTCGAACGCCTCACCGGCGGCGTCGTCGAGCGTCGTTCCGAGCACGCGGTAGCCGGTGCGGTCCTGCACGTCGAGCAGCATCGTGTGGCCGCCGCTCGCGAGCAGGCACGTGAAGGGCGGCTGCAGGTCGAGCGGCTGCAGGTACAGCGACGCGACGTGACCGTGCAGATGGTTCACCGGGATCAGCGGCAGGCGTCGCGACCACGCGAGCGCCTTCGCTGCTGAGACGCCGACGAGCAGCGCGCCGATCAGCCCCGGCTGCGTCGTCACCGCGATCGCTTCGACATCGTCGAGCGTCGCGCCCGCTTCGGCGAGCGCCTCGTGGATCACCGGGTTGACGAGCTCGAGGTGACGCCGGCTTGCGACCTCCGGCACGACGCCGCCATACGCCGCGTGCAGCTCGGCCTGGGAGGAGACGATGCTCGCGCGGATCTCGCCGTCGCGCGTGACGAGCGCCGCCGCGGTCTCGTCGCACGACGTCTCGATGCCGAGGATCACGAGGACGGAGCGTCGCGCCACATGATCAGCGCGTCTTCCCGGTTGTCCGTGTAGTA
>Ga0157369_10006184_pt1 | contig 13896 bp, 12 predicted proteins | sample C25metaG_FD_113461 | JGI IMG/M metagenome (GOLD analysis project Ga0157369, IMG submission 113461) | Corn rhizosphere microbial communities from Kellogg Biological Station, Michigan, USA - C2-5 metaG | ecosystem: Host-associated > Plants > Roots > Rhizosphere > Soil | place: USA: Michigan...
CGCCACGCCGTGCGCGTCTCCGGATCGCCGAGCGTGTTCAGCTTCAGGATCGCACCGTCGATGCCGAGCTCCTTCAACAGCTGGTCGGCGAAGGCGAGCAGCTCGACGTCGGCCTGCGGCTCGGCAGCGCCGATGATCTCGGCGTCGAGCTGGTGGAACTCGCGGAAACGGCCTTTCTGCGGCCGTTCGTAGCGGAACGCCGAGCCGTGGGTTGCGAGCTTGATCGGCGCGAACTGCTGCCAGCCTTCGCTAAGATAAGCGCGGCAGATTCCGGCGGTGAACTCGGGCCGGAGCGTGATCCCCTCGCCGCCGCGATCCTCGAACGAATACATTTCCTTGGAGACGACGTCGGTGGTCTCGCCGATCGTCCGAGCGAACACCGCCGTATGCTCGATGGTCGGCACTTCGACCCGTCTGAAGCCGTACAGACGGCGCACCTGGTCGAACGCCGCGATGACCGCGGCGAGGCGGTCGGCGTCTTCTCCGAGGAGGCTTTGAGCGCCCCGGACGGGCTGAACAGGCGTCATTGGAGCGCGCTTAAGCACAAATTCCGGCGAAGCGGAATCAGCGCGTGGCGCCGCCTTGCTGCCGCTCCTGCTGGAACAGGCGCCGGATGGTTGCGGGCGAGGGCACGAACAGCTTGCGGAAGCTGATCATGACCGTTCGCCCGATCGGGTCGAGCAGGTCGGGCTGGAAGTTGAGCGGCACCCTGCCCGTCGCGTCACGCACGTTGGGGTGGGTGTTGAAGACGTTATTGATCTCGAACCGAACCTGCGTTCCCCGCAGCCAGGGATGCTTGACCGAGACTTCGGGGATGTCCCCGGGATTGGCGAACAGGCCGAGGTTGAACGTGCCGACCGACGAGAAATGCAAACTGTCGCCGTTGAACGTCCTGACGTCGGTCGCGCTCTTCCAATTGGCGCCGACGCGGGCACCCAGGCCGTTGTTGAAATACATGAGCTGCGCTTGGACGTTGTGGCGCGGAGTCCCGCCGCTTGATCCAGTCGCATCACCGTGCAGAAAATCGAGACCGGGCAGGCCCGGAGCGATCTGGACCTTGTCGACGAAGGTGATGGTGTCGGTCACCGAGGTCAGGATCCGGCCGCGGCTCTGCCCCCCCCCGGCGCCCCCGAAGAAGCCGCCGCCTCCTCCGCCGCCGCGACCGCCGCCTCCCTCAGAGCCGCCGAAGCCTCCTCCGCCTCGAGCGCCGCCACCCCCACTTGCAGGGCCACCCTGAGGCGAGGCTCCGCCGCCACCCTCTGCTGGAGGGCGGGCACCGTTTTGGCCCGCACCCGGCGCACCGCCAGCCGGTGCCGCGGGCGGACCGCCAGCGCCGCCCGCCGGCCCGCGCTGTCCGAAGCCGAATTGCGAACGAATCTGATCGATCACCGCCTGCGACGGGCGGTGCGATTTCAGCGGATGAGTGAAGTCGAAGCCGATGCGCAACTGGTCGCGCCTCGAGCTTTCGAAATTGATCGGGCGGAGGTCGACGCTGACCAAGCGGCCGATCGTCTCTCCCGGAAGCGGCGCCGCTCGAACGAAGCGATCGGGGAAGGCCGCCTCGACCTGCGGCGTGACCGTGATGTTCGAAATCGGATTGTCGATGGTCTGGTGGACGAAGTCCGCGCGGAACTTGAGGTCGGTTTTCGAAAAGGGCTGCCAGTTGCCACTGAGCTTCCAGACGTGACGGCGGTCCGATTGCAGGTTCGGATTGCCGCCAGTGATTGTGTCGACCTCGGTCGTTTGCCCGGTGGTGAAATCGAAGATGCGCGAATTCGGTGTATCGAGCACTGGATCGCCGAGCTGGTCGATCGACGGCGGCCCTTCCTCGCGAGTGAAGCTCGTCAGGAGATTCAGCCGGTCCGCCGGCGACCAGTTCAACCCGGCGCCGATCTTGGTCAACGTCCCGAAGTCCGAGAGCTGCTCCACATGGGCATTGGCGTTGACGGTGAGGTTTCCAAGCGCGCTGAAATCGCGGCCGCGCCGCGAGATCGGGACGTCGAAGTTGACGCCGGCCTGACCGAGGGTCCGCGAAAGCGACGTCGATGACTCGGTGTCGAGCCGGGTCCTCTCGCTGTCGAGGTGAACCGTGCTTGCCCCAAGCGTCAGCGTGGTGCTTGCATTGCCCGCCGGCAGCTTGAGAATATTGCCGTTGGCCGTGCCGGTGAGATCGGCGGATTCGGTGGTGCTTCGCGCCCTTTCCGTTGGAAAGATCACATTCGTCCGATCGGTATGGGTGATCGTGTTGCCCAAATCGCCATTGCCGGTGAGCGTCAGGCGCCACTGCGACTTGGTCGTGTCGTTGAGCACCGCCCCGACGTGGGCGGTATTCGTATCAACTGTCCGCGCGAGCGGATTGAGCAGGCTGGGGTTGAAACCGATCAGCGAGCGGCCGTCGCTATGCTCAAGCTCGGTGTTGATCGTGGCCGAGCCGTTGGTGAACATGTTGCGGTTGATCGTTGCCGATCCGCGCACGTCGCGCTTGCTTCCGACCAGCGACCGCGATGCGAGCTCCTGTTCGGGCGTGCCGACGATCTGCGTCGGGTCGAGAAGGATGTCGCGCTCGGCCTCGGTCAGGAGGGTGTTGCCCTCGGCGTGAAGGTTGAAGGTCGTCCGTCCCTTGCGCTGGATCAGCAGCCGGGTGACGTCGGCATTGCCGGTCCCATAGCCGCCTTGGGTCGCGAGCCCCCCTCCGATCTGCGCGGTCGTCGAGCGGAAGCGTTGCCGGAGGACGATGTTCACGACCTTCTGGTCCGCGCCGTAGCCATATTTGAGCGCGACTTCCTCGGGCAGGATTTCGACGCGCTGGATCGCCTCGGTGGGAATGTCGCGAAGCTCGCGGAAGCTCGAGATACGCTGGCCGTTGAGGAGCAGCACCGGCGCTTCGCCGCCGCGGCCCTGGACACTGCCGATCTGCGGCGCGAGCGCGTCGAGCAGCTCGTTGATGTTGGTCGCGCCGGTCGCCCGGACGTCGCGTGCGTCCAACGTATTTTCCGGCGGGATGTCGCCGACAACCGAACCTCGCGCGCGAGAACCGGTGACGACAATCTCCCCTTCGTCTGCCTGGTCGTCGGTCGGCTGGACATCCGGCGGCACGGTTGACGGCGCGGTGGTGGCCTGCGCCGCAGGAGCGGAGGCCTTGGGAGCCGCCGAAGCGGGCGCCTGTGGCTGCTGGGCGGTGGCCAGCGAGGTTTCCGGTGCAAGGATGGTTGCGCTGGCGAGCAGCATGGAACGGCTAATCATTGAAACCCCGCTAATCTCACAGTGTGAATGGTTGCTGACAACGAAACGATCTTCGACAAAGTGCCGAGGGACGCCGACAAAAAGCACTGGCGATGTGAACGTTTCGCGGTAATCAACGCCCTCAACCTTCGTTAGCCTCCATTTTCAAGGGAGTTGCCGCCGATGCGCCGAGTTGCGCTTGCCGCCATCCTGTCGGCCTGCCTCGCCGGCACCGCAGCGGCCCAACTGGTACCCCCGCTCAACAGCAAGCCCCCGGCGATCGCGAAAGTCGATGCCATCCCGGCGCCCCGCGATGTGCCCTATCCCGGCACGATCAAGCTTACGGTCGACGCCACGGACGTAACCCGCGCGATTTTCAAAGTGCATGAGACGGTGCCGGTGAGCGGGGCGGGTGACGTCGTCCTGCTCTATCCCAAGTGGCTTCCGGGCAACCATTCGCCGTCGGGCCAGATCAACAAGGTCGCCGGATTCCGAGCGACGGCTAAGGGGCGCGAGCTCAACTGGGTGCGCGACACGCTTGACGTATACGCGCTCCACGTCGCTGTTCCGCAGGGGGTCAACACGATCGACGTGGACTTCCAATATGTTTCGCCAACGGCCGGGAACCAGGGACGCGTGGTTGCGACTCCGGACCTCGCCAGCATCGAGTGGATCGCCAATTCGATGTACCCGGCGGGCTATTTCATTCGCGACATTCCGATCCAGGCGTCGGTAATTGTGCCACCGGGCTGGAAGGTGGCGACGGCCTTGCGCCCGAGCGGGCGGGCCGGCAATCGTATCGACTATCCGGTCACCAGCTATGAGATCCTGATGGACTCGCCGCTGATCGCCGGCGCGCACTACCGGGCGATTCCGCTCAGTCCTGATGTGACGCTGGATGTCATTGCCGACAATGACCAGCAACTCGCAGCCAGTCCGGAGCAGGTCGCGACGCATAAGCGACTGGTCGAACAGGCCGTGAAGCTGTTTGGGGCACAGCATTACGATCATTACGATTTCCTGCTGACCATCTCGGATTATCTCGGGGGCGAGGGTCTTGAGCACCACCGGAGCTCTGAAGATGGAGTAAAGCGCGGCTATTTCACCGAATGGGACGATAAGCTCCGCGACCGCAACCTGTTGCCGCACGAATATACGCACAGCTGGAACGGCAAGTACCGCCGGGCGGCGGACCTGTGGACGCCGGATTATCGAACGCCGATGCAGGACACGATGCTGTGGGTCTATGAAGGCCAGACGCAGTTCTGGGGGTATGTCCTCGGCGCCCGTTCCGGCATGCTGTCCAAGCAGGACACACTTGATGCGATCGCCGCCACCGCGGCGGCTTATGGCTACGGCACACCGGGGCGCAGCTGGCGCCCGCTGATCGATACGACCAATGACCCGATCATCGCCCAGCGCTCGCCGCAGCCGTGGCACAGTTGGCAGCGAAGCGAGGATTATTACAACGAGGGCCAGCTGATCTGGATCGACGTCGATCGGATCATCCGCCAGCAGTCCCGCGGCAAGCGCTCGATAGATGATTTCGCCCGGGCGTTCTTCGGCGTTCGCGACCGCGACTATGGCGAGCTCACCTATACGCTTGACGATATTGTCGCGACGTTGAACCGGGTGCAGCCCTATGACTGGCGCGGCTATCTCCAACGCCGCGTTTATGACATCGCCGACCAGCCGCCGCTCGACGGCATCACGCAGGGCGGCTATCGGCTCATTTTCACCGACCAGCCGACCAAATGGATCAAGAGCGCCGAGAAGAATGGGAAGAATAACGACCTTACTTACTCAGGCGGGCTCATGGTCGACAACGACGGCAAGATCACCAGCGTCCTGTGGGACAGCGCGGCGTTCAACGCCGGACTCGCGATCGGCTCCGAGGTCGTCGCCGTGAACGGACGCAAGTTCGACGGCAACGCGCTCAAGCAAGCAATTAAGGCGGCCGGCGGCGGCTCTGCCCCGCAACTGTTGATCCACGACGGTGATGTCTATCGAACGGTGACGCTCGATTGGCACGGCGGCCTGCGTTATCCACGGCTGGAGAAGGTCGGCACCGGTTCGGGCACGCTCGACGCGCTGCTCGCTCCGCGCTGACGGGCCTACAGGGGGAAAAACATGCGTCATTCGATCATCGCCGGCCTGGCACTTGGCACCGCCGTAGGAGCGTTCGCGCAATCGCCGCCACCGGCGGAGAGCAACGTCCGGATCGCGCTGGACCGGATCGCGCGGGTCGACCCGCAGCTTCACTCGGTCATTGCGATCGACCCCACGGCCATCGACCAAGCGAAGCGGGTCGACGCGAGCAATCTGCGCGGTCCGCTTTCCGGCCAGCCGGTGCTGATCAAGGACAATATTGAGGCTGCCGGACCGCTTCCGACCACTGCGGGGAGCCTCGCGCTGGCGAACAACGTCACCAACCGCGACGCTCCGCTGGTCGCGCGGCTGCGGTCGGCAGGGGCGATCATCCTCGGCAAAACCAACCTGTCCGAATGGGCCAACATCCGCTCGAACAATTCGATCTCGGGCTGGAGCGCGGTCGGCGGACAAACCCACAACCCCTGGGCGCTCGACCGCAACGCCTGCGGAAGCTCAAGCGGGTCGGGCGCGGCGGTGGCGGCAGGGCTCGTTCGTTTTGCCATCGGTACCGAGACCGATGGCTCGATCACCTGCCCTTCTGCGCTCAATGGAATCGTTGGGTTGAAGCCGACCGTCGGCCTGGTCAGCCGGACTCACATCGTTCCGATAAGCCACAGCCAGGACACGGCTGGCCCAATGACGGCGAGCGTCCGGGAAGCGGCGGAGCTGCTGACGGTGATAGCCGGCAGCGATCCTGCCGACCCGGCGACCCGCGAGGCCGACAAGCACAGGCGCGACTATGCCGCGGGGCTCAATGCCAATTCGCTCCAGGGCAAGCGGATCGGCGTGATGCGCTTCGCCTCGGGCTTCGGAACCAACGCGGCGTTCGAGACGGCCCTCGCCGTCCTTCGGCAGCAGGGTGCGATCCTGGTCGAGATCAAGAAGTTCGATCGAAGCGCCGTCGGCAAGAATGAATTCCCGGTGCTGCTGGCTGAGCTCAAGGCCGACATGGCCAAATATCTCAAGGGCAGCCCGGCGCCGATCGGTGTCCGCAGCCTCACCGACCTGATCGCGTTCGACAATGCGCACCAGAAGCAGGAGATGGGGCTATTCGGTCAGGAGATTTTCGAGCAGGCGCAGAAAACCAAGGGACTTGCCGACCCGGCTTACAAGAAAGCTCGGACCCTGAGCTTCCAGGCGGCGGGGCCGAACGGCATCGACAAGCTGCTGAAGGACAACAAGGTTGTCGCGTTGGTCGGCCCGACGATGCCGCCGGCGTGGAAGATCGACGCGGTCAATGGGGACCAGAGCGCCGGCGGGGGAGCCGGCAATCTTGCCGCCGTCGCCGGCTATCCGCACCTCACCGTTCCGATGGGATTGGTGAAGGGGCTTCCCGTGGGCTTGAGCTTCATCGGTCCCAAATGGTCCGAACAGCTGCTGCTCAACCTCGGCTATGCCTATGAGCAGGCGCGCGGCCCGTTCCCGACGCCGAGATTCTATCGCTCGATCGAGGAAAGTCCGGACATCGCGCCGCTAATGCAACCGGCCGCGCGCTAGCGCCCGCGGTGCTTCGTTGCACGACGGTGTTTCGTTCGATCGGCGCTCTCGTGCCGGGACGTCCGGTGCCGATGCTTCGCTCCGTGATCGGCATGGCGATGGTCATCGCGCTCCGCTCCTAGCTGCCGCTCCGCCACCTTGCGGCAAATACTGCTCCGCAAAACCTGCCGCAGGCTGAGGCCCGCGCATCGCCGTTCGTCTTTCTTCTCCTGCCTGGTCAATTGGCGCGGCTGCGCGGCGGCGCTCTTCTCTTTCGACAGCTCCCTGCACTTGCTGTTGCGCAGCGCCTTGCGGTGATTGAGGCTCGCGCACAAGCGCTGGTCTTTCTTCTCTTGCTTGGTCAGGCGGTGAGACGTGCTTGTGACGGCGTGCCGAGAGGCACGACGTTCGATCACGCGGTTAGTGGCATGATGATGCGCCGCGCGGGTTGAACCGCGGCCGAGGTCCATCCGCCGATGGTGCGGCGGTGTTCGGGACATTGGCGGAAAGGGCGGCGGCGCTTCGGTGCGAGGGGGCGGAGGAGCCGGCGGTACTGAATGGACGGTCTGGTCCTCGGTCGGCAATCGATTGGGGGCCGCCTGCTGCGCGGCCGCGGGAGAGGCGGCGAGCCCCAATCCCATCATTACGAAGACACCAAGAATACGGTGGATCATGGTCTTCCCCTCCTCCCATTCGCCGAGCCGGTCAACGGCGAGACTTGCCACGATAGCGCCGAGACTGCCGACCGACAGCGGCCGCCTAAGAGTTCAGCCGAACCGAAGCACACCCCGTCTCACCGCCGCTATGACGCAAGCCTCAGCGCGGCGATCGCCGAGACGATGCCGAGGATAAGGAGCAGGCGAACCGTGCCTGCCGGCTCATGGAACCAGAGGATGCCGACGATCACCGTGCCCACGGCGCCAATGCCGCCCCACACCGCATAGGCCGTGCCCATCGGGATGGCGCGCGAGGCAACCTCCAGCAGCCCCATGCTGATCGCCACGGAGGCGAGGAAGGCGAGCGTCCAGGGAACATTGCGGAACCCGTCGACGAATCGCAGCGAAGTGGTGAAGCCGACCTCGAACAGGCCGCCGACGATCAGCCAAAACCAGGGCATGACATTCCTTTCACTGGACGCGCGCCGCGCGACCGCTAACGTCCAGTTCCATGGCGAAGCCGCTGACAATCGGCAACCGGATCGCGCCGCCGCGCTTCCTCGCGTTCATCGCGATGCTGGCGGTCGGCTTCCCGGTCGCGTTCAACCTGCTTGGTCATTGGGCGCTGGCTGCGATGAGCGCATTCGATGTCGCCGCGATCCTGTTCCTGATCTCCTGCGTGCCGCTGCTTGGAACGCGAGAGGCGCGGGCGATCCGCGAGCATGCCGAGGCCAACGACGCCAACCGGGTCCTGCTGCTGGTGATCACGGGAATCGTGGTGGCGATCCTGCTCACTGCCATCAGCGCGGAAGCAGTCGGGCACAATCCGCAGCCAGTGACCAAGGCGCTCATTATCACCACGCTGGCGTTGGCGTGGCTGTTCGCCAACACCGTCTACGCGTTCCACTACGCCCACCTGGTCTACATGCACCCAGGGGTGGGTTGCGTCGGGCTGGAATTCCCGCGCACCGCGCACCCAGTTTATTGGGACTTCGTCTACTTCAGCTTCACTTGCGGGATGGCGTTCGCGACGTCCGACGTGGTCGTGACCGAAAGCCGTATGCGCAAGATCGTGACGATCCACTGCCTCGCCGCGTTCGCCTTCAACATCGGCGTGATCGCCTTCACCATCAACGTGCTGGGCAGCGGCGGCTAGCCGTCGACGTCGATCTCCGGCGGCGCGCGCACCTTGCCGCGCGCGGCGATGAGGCACCCGCCGACGATCAGCGCCGCCCCCGCCAGCGTGTAGCGCGACACATGCTCACCGAACACCATCCAGCCAAGCGCGGAGGCCCATAGAAAACCGCTATATTCAGTCACCGCAAGATAGCTCGCGGGGCCGCGCGCATAGGCCCAGGCAAACAGCAAGGTTCCAAAGGTGGAAAGCACCGACGCGAGGACGATCCACACCCACTGCCCGGCCGGCCATTGCGGCGGCCCGACGAACGCAAGCGCGCACAACCACATCGCCATGACAGTCACCGACTGGAAGAAGTTGATCTCCAGCGGCTTCGCCGTGAGGGCCTGCCAGCGCATCATGACGATGTTCACTGCATAGCAGAGTGCGGAGCCGATGATCGCCGCGCTGCCGAGCAGCACCTCGCTCCCGACCTTGGCCTCCGCCTGTCCGTAAACGATGACCATCACGCCGGCGAAAGCGCCGATTGCGCCCGCCATCGTACGCCGGCCGATCCGCTCGCCGAGGAACAGCGCCGCCAGCAGCAAGGCGATCAGCGGTGCGATGAAGGTCAGTGCCAGCGCCTGCGCCAAGTGAACGCGGCCGATGCCCCAGAAGAACAGGCTGGCCATCACCGTAACGATGATGCCTTTGCTGATGTGGATCGCCAGGATGCGGCGGGTCGGCCACGATTGCCGTCGAGGAAAGTAGATCGCCGCGCTGATCGTGAGGTTCGCCACCGACCGCCAGACGCTCACCGCGACGATCCCGATGACAATGACTAGATGCTTCATCGTCGCGTCCATGATCGACAGGACGGCAACCGCGCCGAGCGCGGCGAGAAAGGCTCGGACTGGATGCTGCGCGACGCGGTTCATGCGCCGCGCTTAGCGGCGATCAGTTGTTTGCGTCGAGAGAAGCGGGCGCCGGCTGCGAGTCGATCAGCAGCGGCGGATCGGACTTCGGCGAGAGGCCGCTGGCGAGCGCCGCGCTTGTAAGCAGGATGATCAGCAGCTTGGTCACGGCGCCATGCTGCGCCGACAAGGTTAAGGAAGGCTAACCTTACTCCGCTGCGTTGAGCGTGGGCGGTTCGGCCGCCTCGATTTCCGCCGCCTTCGCTTCGACCAGGCGCACGATGTGGTCGATCATGTCGGCGTCCTGGACGTGGTGGTCGGTGACGCCCGACAGATAGACCATATGCTTGCCGTTGCCGCCGCCGGTGATTCCGATGTCAGTTTCGCGTGCTTCGCCTGGGCCGTTGACGACGCAGCCGAGCACCGACAGCGACATGGGGGTCTTGATATGCTGCAGATGCTCCTCAAGCGCCTCGACGGTGCGGATCACGTCGAAACCCTGGCGCGCGCAGCTCGGGCACGAGACGACGCGGACTCCGCGGCTACGGATTCCGAGGCTCTTGAGGATCTCATAGCCGACGCGGACTTCTTCTTCCGGTTCGGCTGACAGCGAGACGCGGATGGTGTCGCCGATCCCAGCCCAGAGCAGGTTGCCGATACCGATCGACGATTTGACCGTGCCGCCGATCAGGCCGCCAGCCTCGGTGATGCCGAGGTGCAGCGGGCAATCGACTTGGTCCGCCAGCTGCTGATAGGCGGCGACGGCGAGGAACACGTCGCTGGCCTTCACCGCGACCTTGTACTCGCGGAAGTCGTGGTCCTCGAGAATTCGAATATGGTCGAGTGCGCTTTCGACCAAAGCTTCCGGACAAGGCTCGCCGTATTTCTCGAGCAGGTCCTTTTCGAGACTGCCGGCATTGACCCCGATGCGGATCGCGCAGCCGTTGGCCTTGGCGGCCGAAATCACTTCGCGCACCCGCTCCTCCGAGCCGATGTTGCCCGGATTGATGCGCAAGCAGGCCACGCCGGCGTCGGCGGCTTCGAGCGCGCGCTTGTAGTGGAAATGGATATCGGCGACGATCGGCATCCGAGCCGCCCGGACGATCTCCTTCAGCGCCGCGGTCGCTTCAGCGGTCGGGCACGAGACCCGGATAATGTCGGCGCCGGCATCCTCGCAGCGGCGGATCTGGTCGATCGTCGCCTGCGCGTCCTCGGTCGGCGTGTTGGTCATGGTCTGGACCGTGATTGGCGCGACTCCGCCGACGGGCACGGAGCCGACCATGATCTGCCGCGACTTGCGCCGCTCGATATCGCGCCAGGGACGAATGGAAGACATGAAATTCTCGCTGCTTAGCGGCGCATATAGGCGCTGGGGGCGCCCGGGCAAAGTCGCGCCGCGTCAGTTCTCGTCGCCCCAGCGCCACCGCCACCTACCGCGAGTTGTCCGAGCGCAAATGACGATGAAAGCAATCAGCGGCGGTGCGAGCGCGGCGAAGAGCTGAAGCGGATGCCGATGGAACATAACAGCTAGAGCGACCGTGACCAGGACAAAGCCGAACGTCAGGGCCCATCCCTGCCAGCTTATCGGTGTTGCTCCATAGCCAAAGCGTTTCGGCACGAACCATTCGGGACCGTCACTCATCACTTCGTCTCCTTGGGTGGCCGGCCGCGCTTGCGGAGCGCCGGTGGCTTGAGCCTGACGCCACGTGCGGCCAGTGCCTCGCGCAGCAGGCATTCGACCTGGGCGTTGACGCTCCGAAGGTCGGCCGCCGCGCAGCGCTCGACCGCCGCCCATAATGCGGGATCGACGCGGAGCGGATACGCCTTGCGGTCGGCGTCGGGCACTGCCGTGCTCCTTATTGGTACAGCGTGCCGGTGTTGACGACAGGCTGGGCGTCGCGCTCGCCGCACAACACCACCATCAGGTTCGACACCATCGCTGCGCGCCGCTCGTCATCGAGTTCGACGACCTTCTTCTCCGATAACGAGGCGAGCGCCATTTCGACCATTCCGACGGCGCCTTCGACCAAAGTTTGCCGCGCCGCGACCACCGCCTGCGCCTGCTGCCGGCGGAGCATGACGCTGGCGATCTCGGTCGCATAGGCGAGGTAGGTGAAACCGCACTCGTCGATAGTGATTCCAGCGACCGAGAGGCGAGCGATGAGTTCGCTCTTGAGCTCAGCGCCGACCTGATCGTGATTGCCGCGAAGCGTGACTTCCTGATGTTCGAAATCGTCATACGGGTAGCGCGAACCGATCGTGCGGATCGCCGCCTCAACCTGCACGCGAACGAAGTTCTTGTAATCGTCGACATCGAACAGGGCCTGGGCGGTATCGACTACTCGCCACATGATCTGCGCCGCCATGTCGATCGGATTACCGCGCAGGTCGTTGACCTTGATCTTGTCCGAGATAAAATTGTTGGCGCGGACCGACACCTTCTTCTTGGCAAGCCACGGCCAGGTCCAGCGAAGTCCGGTCGCGCGATCGGTACCCTGGTAGGATCCGAACAGGGTGATCGCCACGGCCTGGTTGGGCTGCAGCATGTAGAAGCCGGGCATAACCAGGATGAACACGATCGTCGCGACCACGACCGCGATGAGTCCCAGTTCCTGGTTGAAGGACCCCAGCTGGCGAATGCCGTAAGCATCCCCCAGCACCGCGAGCAGTAACACGATCAGCATCGCGTAACCGCTGGTCGTCCCAGCCGGGCGTTCGCCGGTCGCCGTAAGTGCAATGACTTTGTCGTTGGCCATCTTCTGTCTCCCAAATATGATATCATAATAATATGACCTGCAGTGCCCGTCAACTGGCGCTCGCGGGAGGTCGCCGCTAAGACCTCGTCCATGACCGAAACACGTTGGCGTTTGGTGGTTCACGGCGGCGCGGGATCGATGAGGCCAGGGAGGCTGGATCCGGTCCAGGAGCGCTGTGCGCGCGATGGGCTCGAAGCCGCTCTAGCGGCTGGTTGTGCCATCCTCGAGAAACAGGAAAGCGCGCTTGATGTGGTAGAGGCCGCTGTCCGCGTCCTCGAAGAGAACCCCTGCTTCAACGCGGGACGTGGCAGCGTGTTGACCGCGACCGGCTCCATCGAACTCGACGCAGCGATCATGGACGGGCGGGACCGGCGGGCCGGAGCAGTGTCGGGGCTGCGTACCACGCGTGCGCCGATCAGCCTCGCCCGGTGCCTACTCGATGATGGGCCGCACGTCTTTCTCTCCGGACACGGCGCCGACGATTTCGCCCGCGATCACGGCTTCGAGCAGGTCGAGAATAGATGGTTTGAGATTCCGGAACGGCGCACTCAGCTGGAAGAGCTCACGAATGCCGGCGGCTTCGACGACGAGGTGAAGTACGGCACCGTCGGCGCGGTCGCGGTGGACGTCTATGGCAATGTCGCGGCCGCGACCTCGACCGGCGGGCTGACCGCGAAGCGCTGGGGCCGAGTCGGGGATTCGCCGCTGATCGGTGCCGGCACCTTCGCCGACAATCGCGCCGCCGCGGTTTCGGCCACCGGGTCGGGGGAATATTTCATTCGCTCCGTCGCCGCGCATCAGTTGGCTGAGCGAGTCCGGATCGGCGGGCAATCGCTGCAGAAGGCGCTCGACGCCGTGCTTGCGGATGTCGAATCGCTCGGCGGAAAAGGCGGACTCATCGCGATCGCGGCCGACGGCGAAGCGGCCTGGGGCTTTACCACCCCCGCAATGTACCGAGGAATGGCCGATTCGAGCGGACGGACCGTGCGCGTCTATTCGGATGAGGATGAGCGGTAAGGCAGGTCCCGCCGGAACCACTCAGCCTCGGAGGCGACGCCTTGGCGTTCGGCCTCGAGAAACTCCGCCACCGCACTCCGGAAGCTCCGGTTGGGAATGAAATGCGCGCTTCGGGTGATCACCGGCTCGTAACCGCGCGCAATCTTGTGCTCGCCTTGGGCCCCGGCCTGAACCGACGAAAGGCCGTGCTGACAGGCCCACTCTATGGCCTGGTAATAGCAGAGCTCGAAATGGAGGAAGGGCACCTCCTCCACACAACCCCAGTAGCGACCGTACAAAGTGTCCGGGCCGATGAAATTGAGTGCTCCGGCGATCGGTCCGCCGTCGCGGCAGGCGAGGAACAGTAACAGCTGATCTCCCATGCGCTCACCGACCAGGTCGAAGAACTCGCGGGTCAGATACGGCCGGCCCCATTTGCGCGACCCCGTGTCTTGGTAGAAGGCCCACATCGCGTCCCATTCGGGAACGCCGATCTCACGTCCTCGCAGCGTCCGGAACTCCAATCCTTCGCTCGCTGCGGCACGTTCCTTGCGCACCGTCTTTCGCTTGCGGCTGGTCAGGGCGTCGAGGAATTCGTCGAAGGTCCG
>Ga0157369_10006185_pt1 | contig 13893 bp, 11 predicted proteins | sample C25metaG_FD_113461 | JGI IMG/M metagenome (GOLD analysis project Ga0157369, IMG submission 113461) | Corn rhizosphere microbial communities from Kellogg Biological Station, Michigan, USA - C2-5 metaG | ecosystem: Host-associated > Plants > Roots > Rhizosphere > Soil | place: USA: Michigan...
GACCATGACGGTCATGCCGCCCTTGACCTTGCCCGTGATCGTGCCGGTCACGAGTTCGTTGTTGTCGAGCGCTTTTTCCAGCGACAGCCACGAAGCGAGACGCTTGGCCTTGTCGCGCGACAGAATCGTGTCGCCATAACCGTTTTCGAGCGCGTCGATCGCGACCGAAACGAAGTCGCCCGCCTGCACTTCTACCTCGCCCGCGTCGTTCAAGAACTCTTCGAGCGGGATATAGGCTTCGGACTTGAGACCTGCATTGACGACCACGAAATTGTGGTCGACACGCACGACTTCGGCGGAAATCACTTCGCCGGCGCGCATGTCTTGCTTGGTCAACGACTCCTCGAAGAGGGCCGCAAAAGATTCGGTGTTCGGGTTGGAAGTTTGCAGGTCGGACATAAAAATCGTAAATGCATGGCTTCGCGAGTGTCAGTGCCGGCGACTAAGACCGGACACGCTGCGACGTCGATGCGAACGCCATACGGGGTTAAGGGTTAACACCACGCTTGAGCCCAACGGGCGCCCAAGCACCTACCGCTCTCGATACCACTGCACCACGGCTTCGACCGCTTGATCGATCGATAGCGCTGAAGTATCAAGCAACTTTGCGTCTGCCGCGGGCTTGAGCGGCGCGACGGTGCGCTGACTATCGCGCTCGTCCCGCTCTCGCAAATCCCGGAGCAAGTTATCTATATTAGCAGAAAAGCCTTTTTGGATCAATTGCTTATGCCGCCTAGCCGCACGTGCCTCCACACTGGCCGTCAGGAACACCTTGAGCATGGCGTCGGGAAAGATGACGGTGCCCATGTCGCGGCCGTCCGCCACGAGCCCCGGTTCCTTGCGAAACGCCCGCTGGCGGGCCACCAGCGCGGCCCGCACGGTTTGATGGACCGCGATCGCCGAGGCCCGGTTGCCGATTTCCTCGGCGCGAATCTCGCTCGACACATCGACGCCGTCGAGCTGCGCGCAGCCTTCCCGAAACGTGATGTGCAAGTCGTTGACGAGGGCGGCGAGCGCGTCGGCGTCATTCGGCGCGACGCCGTAACGCACGCTCGCAAGGGCGGCCAGCCGGTAAAGCGCGCCGCTATCCAACAAGTGAAAGCCGAGTCGCGCGGCGACGAGCGCCGCGACCGTGCCTTTGCCTGAAGCGGTCGGGCCGTCGATCGCGATGACGGGAGTCTGGTGAAAAGGGCGAGTCGGTTTCATCTAATAAAGGGAGGTCACGCGCGAACGAGCGTCTCGAAGCGGGCGAAATAATCGGGAAACGTCTTGCCGACGCACTTCGGATCGTTGATCCGCACCGCGACGCCGCCGAGCGATGCGAGCGAGAAGCACATCGCCATGCGGTGATCGTCATAGGTGTCGATCGCCGCGTTGGGCGTGAGCTTGGCAGGGGGCGTCACGACGAGGAAATCTTCGCCCTCCTCCACCCGCGCGCCGACTTTGCGCAACTCGTTGGCCATCGCAGCGATCCGATCCGTCTCTTTCACGCGCCAACTGCCGATGTTGCGCAGCGTAGTCGTGCCGCGCGCGAACAGCGCACAGACGGCGATCGTCATCGCCGCATCGGGAATCAAATTGAAATCCATGTCGACCGCTTCGAGCTGGCCGTGATCGTGGCCCACGCCGCGCACCTCGATCCAGTCCTGCGCCATCGTGACGTTGGCGCCCATCGCGGTCAGTGCGTCCGCGAACGCGACGTCGCCCTGGATGCTGTCGCGGCCGACGCCGACGACGCGCACGGGGCCGCCGCCGATCGCGCCGGCCGCGAGGAAATACGACGCCGACGAAGCATCGCCCTCGACCATGATCGCGCCCGGCGATTGATAGCGCACGCCGGCCGGCACCGTGAAGCGCTGCCACCCCTCGCGCGCGACGGTCACCCCGAAGCGCTCCATCAGTTTGATCGTGATGTCGATGTAAGGCTTCGAGATCAACTCGCCTTCGACTTCCACCACGATCTCGCCGGTCTTTGCGCGCACGAGCGGCAGCGTCATCAGAAGCGCCGTCAGGAACTGGCTCGACACGTCGCCGCGCACGCGGATCGGCGCTTCGATCGCGATCGCGCCCGCGCGAATGCGCAGCGGCGGGTAGCCCTCGTTTTGTTCGTAATCGATGCGCGCGCCGATCTGACGCAGGCCGTCGACGAGATCGCCGATGGGCCGCTCGTGCATGCGCGGCACGCCATGCACGCGATAGTCGCCGCCGTTCACGGCGAGCGCGGCCGTCAGCGGACGGATCGCCGTGCCGGCGTTGCCGAGAAAGAGGTCCGCCGTCTTCGCCGTGAATGCGCCGCGCGTGCCCTGAACGACACAGCGCTCGCCCTCTCGCGTCAGTTTGACGCCGAGCGTCTCGAGCGCGGCCAGCATGACGCGTGTGTCGTCGGAATCGAGCAAGTTCGAAACGGTCGTTTCGCCCTCTGCCAGCGCCGCCAGTAGCAACACGCGGTTCGAAATGCTCTTGGAACCGGGCAGGCGCACCGTGCCTTGCGCGTGCGAGTAGGGTCCGAGATCGAGGTGATCCATAACATGTCCTTTCATTTCGGAGCGAGACCGGCAGGCGCAGCCGCTTGCCCCCCGCGTTCTTGCCATTGCGTGCGCGCTTCCCGCGAACGCGCGAACACAGCCTCGAGCGCCGCACCGTCTTCGGCGACGATCGCCGCGCGCAAGCGGGCGAGCACCGTCACGTAGCAGTCGAGTTCGTCGACGAGGGCATGCCGGTTGGCCAAGCAGACATCGCGCCACATTTCGGGACTGGAGGCCGCGATCCGCGTGAAATCGCGAAAACCGCCTGCGGCGAACGAAAACTTCAGCGCGGCATCCGGCGCGTTCAAGATGCACTCGACGAGCGCGAACGAAAGCAGATGCGGCAAATGGCTAACGGATGCGAACACCCGATCGTGCTGCTCGTGCGTCATCGTGCTGACGATCGCGCCGGTGACGCGCCAAAGCGCCTCGATGCGCGCGACGTCTTGCGCACGGTTTTCCGGAAGCGGGCACAGCACGACGTTGCGGCCGACGTAGAGATCGGGCAGCGCCGCCTCGACGCCGCTCGATTCGCGGCCGGCGATCGGGTGGCCGGGCACGAACTGGGCGGCTCGCTCGGCGAGCGCGGCGCGTGCAGCGGCAACGACGTCGGACTTGGTGCTGCCTGCGTCCGTGACGATGGTATCGGTACCCAAAAACTGCGCGATGCGCCGCAGCAGCGGCAGCGTCTGCGCGACCGGCGCGGCCAACAGCACGAGATCCGCGCCAGCCAACGCGGCGCGCAATTCGCCGTCGTCGTCGAGCGCCGCGACTTCATCGACGACGCCAAGCTCCCGCGCGCGCTCGGCCGATGCGCGCGAACGGCTTACGCCGACGATGCGGCCAACACGGGCTGCTCCCGCGCGCTCGCGCAGCGCACGCGCCAGCGAGCCGCCGATGAGGCCCACGCCGAAAATCACGAGTTTGTCGAAGGAAAACGAAGTCACGAATCGCTCGCAAGCTGAAAGTCGAAGTCCGCCGCGCCTCAAGGCTGCGCGAGCGCCGTTTGCAGGGCGGCGAGGAACGCCTCGTTTTCGTGCGGCAGGCCGATCGTCACACGCAACCACCGCGGCAGCCCGTAATTGCCGACCGGTCGCACGATCACGCCTTGCTTGAGCAGCGCGAGGTTCACGCGTGCGCCCGCCGCGTCGTCGTCGCCCACGCGCACGAGCACGAAGTTGCCGAACGACGGCACGTACTCGATGCCCAGCGCATCGAACGCCTCGGTCAAGCGGCGATAGCCCGCCGCATTCAACGCCGCACTCTTCTCGAGGAACGCCGTGTCGTTCAGCGCCGCGACGGCCGCCGCTTGCGCGACCGTATTGACATTGAACGGCTGACGCAACCGGTTCAGCAGATCGGTCAGTTCCGGCGGCGCGATGGCGAAACCCACCCGCAGGCCCGCGAGCCCAAACGCCTTGGAGAACGTGCGCGACACCATCAGATTCGGATAGCGACGGACCCACGCGAGGCTATCGTAGCGATGCGCATCGTCCAGGTATTCCGTATAAGCCTCGTCGAGCACCACCACGACGCGCTTGGGGACCCGCTCCAAAAACGCTTCGAGCGCCGCAGCGCCGATGAAGGTCCCGGTCGGATTGTTGGGGTTCGCGATGAACACGAGGCGCGTGTCGTCTTCGATCGCCGCGAGCATCGCCTCGAGATCGTGCGCGTACTTCACCGCGGGAACGACGATGGCGCGCGCGCCCAGGCCCTGCGTGGCCAGCGCATACACCGCAAACGAGTATTGCGAATAAACGACCGACTGCCCTTTCTCGACGAACGCATGAGCCGCCATTTCGAGGATGTCGTTGCTGCCGTTGCCGAGCGTGATCCATTCGGCCGGGACACCGTAGCGCGCCGCCAGGGCCGCCTTCAGTTCGAACGCGTTGGAATCCGGGTACCGGCCGAGTTCCGCGGCGGCTCGCACCATCGCGGCCTGCGCCGATTCGGGCATACCGAGCGGATTTTCGTTCGAGGCGAGCTTGACGATGCGCGCCTCGTCGAGGCCGAACTCGCGCGCGACCTCCGAGATCGGCTTGCCGGCGACGTACGGCGCGATGCCGCGCACGTAGGACGGGCCGTATTGCATTGTCATGTCTTTCTCCAAAGCGGACGAAGCCGGTTCGTGGCGCCGGACGCAGCGTCGCGCGAGCGCATCCGCCGTTGCGGGCGCGCATGGCGGAGCGCGACGAGCACGCCCCGCGCTAGCGCTAGCGCGAACGCGGATACGAGCCGAGGATCTTGAGGAACGCCGCTTTCTTTTCGAGCTCGGCGAGCGCCGCGGCGACGGACGCGTCCTCTCGATGGCCTTCGACGTCGATGTAAAAGTAATACTCCCAGGTGCCCACACGCGCCGGGCGCGACTCGAATCGCGTCATCGAAACGCCGTGACGCGCGAGCGGCTCGAGCAGCTTGAAGACTGCGCCAGGCTCGTTCTTCACCGAGACGATGAGCGAAGTCTGATCGTGTCCGCTGCTGCCTGCCGGCGCGTGGCCGATCATGACGAAGCGGGTGCGGTTGTGCGGATCGTCCTGGATCATCGGATAAGCGACCTGCAGCCCGTAAAACGCTGCCGCACGGTCGCTCGCGATCGCCGCGACCGCCGGATCCTGCGCCGCCAGGCGCGCCGCTTCGGCATTGCTCGTGACGGCCTGCCGTTCGACGTGCGGCATGTGGGTCGCGAGCCAGCGCTGACACTGCGCCAGCGCTTGCGCGTGAGCGCAGACTCGCACGATACCGGTCACCTCGCCGCTTTGCGTCAGCAGGTTATGGCGAATCGGCAACGCAAGCTCGCCGCCGATCAGCAACTGCGATTGCAAAAGCAAGTCGAGCGTGCGCGAAACGGCGCCCTCGCTCGAATTCTCGACCGGCACGACGCCGAACTCGGCGCCGCCCGCTTCGACCGAGCGAAACACCTCATCGATCGAGAGACACGGCAAGCCTTCGATCGAATGACCGAAGTATTCGTACATCGCCTCTTCGCTATAGGTGCCGGCCGGCCCGAGATAGGCCGCGGTGACGGGGCGCTCGAGCGAGCGGCTCGCCGCCATGATCTCGCGCCAGATTGCGCTGATGTGATCGCTTCCCAGCGGTCCCGCGCTCATGTTCTGCAAGCGCGAGATGACCTGCTGCTCGCGCTCGGGCCGAAACACGGGCGCGTTGTACTGCTTCTTGACCTCGCCCACTTCGAGCGCGATCGCAGCGCGCTGATTGAGCAGCGCGATGAGCTGCTCGTCGATCGTATCGATGCGATCGCGCAGCGGCTTCAGCTTTGAATTGAGTTCGTCATCCATGCGTAAAACGGCCGTATCGAAAACGGGCGGCGTCATGCCGCCCCGCCCGCGCGAGTTAAGCGCGAGTCCGTTCGAATTCCAACATGTACTCGACAAGCGCCTTGACGCCTTCGAGCGACACCGCGTTGTAGATCGACGCCCGCATGCCGCCGACGGACTTGTGGCCCTTGAGCTGCATTAGCCCGCGCGCTTTCGCGCCGGCCAGGAAATCTTCGTTGCGTGATTCGTCGGCGAGGAAGAACGGTACGTTCATCCTCGAACGCGAATCGCGCTCCACTTTATTGATATAGAAGCTGCTTGCATCGATCGTGTCGTAAAGCAGCTTCGACTTCTCGAGGTTGCGCGCCTCGATTTCCTTCAACCCGCCTTGCCGCTTGAGCCACTTGAAGACGAGGCCCGCGACGTAGATCGCATAGGTAGGCGGCGTGTTGAACATGGAATTGTTCTCGGCGACGATGCGCCACTCGAACGCCGACGGGCAGATCGGCAGCGAGCGATCGAGCAGATCCTCGCGCGCCACGACGATCGTCAAGCCCGCCATGCCGATGTTCTTTTGCGCGCCGCCGAACATCACGCCATACTTGCCCACGTCGAGCGGGCGCGACAGCACGTGCGAGGAAACATCGGCGACGAGCGGAATATCGCCGAGATCGGGGATATCGAAGGTCTCGACGCCGTGAATCGTCTCGTTGGTGCAGAGGTGGACGTAGGCCGGATCACTCGAGAGCTGCCATTCGCTGCGTTTGGGTGCGCGCGTGAAACCATCCGCCGTCTCGCCGCTCGCGGCCAAATGCGGCTTGCAGTACTTGCCGGCCTCTTTGAACGATTTTTGCGACCACGAACCCGTAACGACGAAGTCGGCGACATCGCGCTTGCCCAGCATATTCATGGGTACGATCGCGTTCTCGCCTAGACCGCCGCCTTGCAGAAAGAGAATGCGATGGCTGGCCGGCGCCTGCAGCAGCTCGCGCAGATCGGTGAGCGCTTCTTCGTGGATCGACATGAACTCGCGCCCGCGATGGCTCATTTCCATCACGCTCATGCCGCTGCCATGCCAATCGAGCATTTCGTCGGCCGCTTGGCGCAGCACTTCCTCGGGCAACGCTGCCGGCCCCGCCGAGAAATTGAAGACCCGCATCGTGAGACTCCCGAAGAGTGAAATGAACTGAGCGTGGCGCACCGGCGGTGACGCCTCACGGCGGACGCAAACCGCAAATAGTAATGGCCGTTCGCGCGTTTCGCGCAAACGGCCATTATCGCACCGCCGATCGAAAACCGCTCGCGTAGGCCCGAGTGAGAGCCTACGCCGACAAGCCCGAGGGGCTTTGCGGTTTACTTGCCGGGCTTGACCGCGGCGACTTCCTTGTCGGCTTGCGTGCGCGTTGCTTGGATCGATTGCGGCATGTACTTTTGCATCAATCCACCGACGACGTCGCGGCCGACCTGATCTTGCACCTGGATGAATTTACGACCCGTCGGGCTCTTGTAGAACGTCGTCAGATCTTTGATTTCCTGCGTCGAGTAGTACTTCGCATAGGCGTCGTACTGCGCTTGCATCGCGTCTTGGCGGAACGCGTCCGTCGCAAACACTTGCCCAGCGGAGTCGACGAGCTTTTGCACAGCCGTCTTTTGCAACGTCGGCACGGCCGCTTGCTTTTGCTTATCCGTCAGCGTTTTGTTTTCCGAAAGCGCTTCGGACAGGATTTCCGGAACGTACTGGCGCGCTTGCATCTGCGCGCTGTTGCCGATGGCGCCGACAAGCTTTTGCGCGTCGATCGCTTCGAGCAATTCCTTGATCGCAGCCTGCTTGGCCGGGTCGACCGGAGCAGCTGCAGCAGCGGAAGCCGCCGGCGCTTGAGACTGGAGCGCTTGCGCCATTGCGAAAGTCGGCACGAAAGCAGCCAGCAGCATCCATTGCTTGAATCGTCGTTGCATCTTCACTCCCTCTAAAAAATGAGTCGTTAGCGCGCGGCCGTTGGTTCGGTTCGCTGCGCCGTCGTCGTACGCGGCGGCAGCCCCGACCTATAGCACGATCGCTCGCGCGCTTCGTTGTTTTCCCTCAAAAGCCGCAGCATGCCGCGCGGTGCTTGAAGCACACGGCCGACCGCAGTCAGCCACGCCGATACTTACTGCTGTGTACCGTCTTCGCCGTCTTCGCCGGCTTCCTCTTCAGGCGCCGCGCCTTCGACGTCGACTTCGGCTTCCGCGATCTGCTGCAGGCCGGAGAGCTTCGTCCCCTCATCGAGGCTGATGAGTGTAACACCCTGCGTTGCCCGGCCCATCTCGCGGATCTCCGAAACACGTGTGCGAATCAACACACCCGTGGTGGTGATCAACATGATTTGACCGTCGGCGTCGACGAGCGTGGCCGCCACGACCTTGCCGTTGCGCTCGGACGTCTGGATCGCGATCATGCCCTTCGTGCCGCGCCCGTGCCGCGTGTACTCGGTGATGGGCGTGCGCTTGCCGTAGCCGTTCTCCGTGGCCGTCAGCACGGACTGCGTCTCGCTGCCCGCCACGAGCATGGCGATCACCTGCTGCCCCTCTTCGAGCTGCATGCCGCGCACGCCACGCGCCTCGCGGCCCATCGGACGCACGTCGTTCTCGTCGAAGCGCACGGCTTTGCCGGCATCGGAGAACAACATGACGTCGTGCTGACCGTCGGTGATCGCGGCGCCGATCAGAAAATCGCCATCGTCGAGACCGACCGCAATGATACCTTTACGCAATGGTCTGCTGAAAGCCTCGAGCGGCGTCTTCTTGACCGTGCCGAGCGATGTCGCCATGAACACGAACTTGTCCGCCGAGAACTCCTTGACCGGCAGCACGACGTTGATCTTCTCGCCATCCTGCAGCGGGAACATGTTGACGATGGGGCGGCCGCGCGAGTTGCGCGAGCCCTGCGGCACCTCGTAGACCTTGACCCAATAGACGCGGCCGCGATTCGAGAAGCACAAAATATGATCGTGCGTGTTCGCGATGAACAGCGTGTCGATCCAGTCGTCTTCCTTCATCTGCGTGGCCTGCTTGCCTCGGCCGCCGCGCTTTTGCGCGCGATACTCGGAAAGCGGCTGCGACTTGACGTAGCCCGCATGCGACATCGTGACGACCATGTCTTGCGGCGTAATTAGATCTTCCGTATTCAGCTCGGTCGCGTTCAGCTCGATCTTCGAGCGCCGCGCGTCGCCGAACTCGGTCTTCACGGCCGTGAGCTCGTCGCCGATGATGGCCGTGATGCGCTCGGGCCGCCCGAGGATGTCGAGCAGATCGGCGATTTGCGCCATGACTTCGCGGTACTCGCCGATGATCTTGTCTTGTTCGAGGCCCGTGAGGCGTTGCAAGCGCATCTGCAGAATTTCTTGCGCCTGCGTATCGGACAGCTTGTAAAGGCCGTCGCCCTGCATGCCGAACGCGGGATTCAAGCCTTCGGGGCGGTAGGCTTCGCGCCCGCCTGCCGCCGAATTCTCGGTTTCGGCCCGCGCCAGCATCTCGCGCACGAGCGAGGAATCCCACGCCCGCGCAATCAATTCTTGCTTCGCAATCGGCGGCGTGGGCGCAGCCTTGATGATCGCGATGAATTCGTCGATGTTCGCGAGCGCAACGGCCAACCCTTCCAGGACATGGCCGCGCTCGCGCGCCTTGCGCAGCTCGTACACGGTGCGCCGCGTCAGCACCTCGCGCCGGTGCGACAGGAACGCGTCGAGCATCTCCTTCAGGTTCAGGAGCTTGGGCTGGCCGTCGACGAGCGCGACCATGTTCATGCCGAACGTGTCCTGCAGCTGCGTCGCTTTATAGAGGTTGTTCAGCACGACCTCGGGCACTTCGCCGCGCTTGAGCTCGATGACGACGCGCATGCCGCTCTTATCGGACTCGTCGCGGATATCGGAAATGCCCTCGAGCTTCTTCTCGTTGACAAGTTCGGCGATGCGCTCGAGCAGCGAGCGCTTGTTGACTTGATACGGCAGCTCGTCGACGATGATCGCCATGCGCTGGCCGCGATCGATTTCCTCGAAGTGCGTGGCCGCGCGCATGACGACGCGGCCGCGCCCCGTGCGGTAGCCGTCGCGCACGCCTGCCACGCCGTAGATGATGCCGGCCGTGGGGAAATCCGGAGCCGGGATGATCTCGATGAGTTCGTCGATGCTCGCCTGCGGGTTCTTCAGCAGATGGTGGCAGGCGTCGACGACTTCGTTCAGGTTGTGCGGCGGGATGTTCGTCGCCATCCCCACCGCGATACCCGACGAGCCATTGATCAGCAGATTCGGGATGCGGGCCGGCAGAATGAGCGGCTCGCTCTCGCTGCCGTCGTAGTTCGGCCCGAAGTCGACGGTTTCCTTGTCGATGTCGGCCAGCAGCTCGTGGCCGATCTTGGCCATGCGGATTTCGGTGTACCGCATGGCGGCGGCATTGTCGCCGTCGATCGACCCGAAATTGCCCTGACCGTCGACCAGCATGTAGCGCAGCGAAAAGTCCTGCGCCATCCGAACGATGGTGTCGTAGACCGCGGTGTCGCCGTGCGGGTGGTATTTACCGATGACGTCGCCGACGATACGCGCCGACTTCTTATAGGCGCGGTTCCAGTCGTTGTTCAGTTCGTGCATCGCATAGAGCACGCGGCGATGCACCGGCTTCAAGCCGTCCCGCACGTCGGGGAGCGCCCGTCCCACGATTACGCTCATCGCGTAATCGAGATATGAACGGCGCATTTCCTCTTCGAGGGAGATCGGCAGAGTCTCTTTGGCGAATTGATCCATTATCCGTATCGATTTCGGGCGCGAGCGGAGCGAAAACCCAACCGGACCGCCACCCCCGCCGACCCGGCAGGAGGCGCCGGGCATCACGCGATTCTAACATGGCCGCCCTTGCCGCCCGACACCCGGCGCGTACTCCCCCACGCACCCGGCCGCCGAACACGTGCTCCGAGCGATTTTTGCGGTGCGTGGACGCGATTATTGCGGGCGTGCTGGCACGCATCGTGCGGCCCACCACCCCCTTCGGAAGCCCGCCTGGCTTCCCTGTTGCGGCAGCACCACAATCGAAACGGGCGATTTGGGACGGCGGGATTTTTTTTTCGTAAGAAGGGAACGATATGGCAAAATGCCAACGCACTTGGTCAGACGCTGCTCGAAGTGTCCACAGGGTCGCCCTTTTTTGTGCCGCACCAATGTTATACTCCGAGCAATGTATGACTTGTCTACGTCATCCAGGCTCGCAGTAAACCTGCGGTAATCTCAATTTCGAGAGGAGAAATATGAATAAATTTTCAAAGCTCGCGTTCATTGCAGCTACCGCAGTTGTGGCTGCATCCGCATCGGCACAGTCGGTGCCGGCGTCGCGACAAGCTACGAACGACAACTGGGTGAATGGTACCGGCGAATACGTGTGGATGAACGGCACGAACGAGCTGTGCTGGCGCGATGCGTTCTGGACGCCGGCCACGGCCAACGCGAAGTGCGACGGCGCACTCGTCGCCCAAGCCCCGACGCCGCCCGCTCCGGTCACCCCGGCTGCTCCGGCTATCTCGAGCCAGAAGGTCACGTACCAAGCCGACACGCTGTTCGACTTCGACAAGGCTGTCCTGAAGCCGGCCGGCAAGCAAGCGCTTGACGATCTGGCCACGAAGATCCAAGGCATGGATCTGGAAGTCGCCGTTGCAACGGGCTACACCGACAAGTTCGGTTCGGACAAGTACAACGATCGTCTGTCGCTGCGCCGCGCGCAAGCTGTCAAGGCTTACCTCGTCAGCAAGGGCGTGCCCGCCAACAAGATCTACACGGAAGGCAAGGGCAAGCGCAACCCGGTCAAGACGGATTGCGCCCAGAAGAACCGCAAGGCGCTCATCGCTTGCCTGGCTCCGAACCGCCGCGTGGAAGTCGAAATCGTCGGCACGCAAAAAGCAGCGCAGTAAGCTGTCGTTTTCGGCGTCACGAAAAACCCCGCTTCGGCGGGGTTTTTTTCTGCCTGCGGCATACGGCGCGCACGGGGCTACCGTCGCGCCGGTCGGCTTCGCCCACCCGCGCTTCGCAGAGCATGGCAAAACCGTCTCGCCCGCGATCGTTTGGCGCGCCCCCGAGCGCCCCGGCGGTTTTGCCGCAGCGCGCAACCCTCGATATACTCAGCCTAATTCTGGCCCACTCCACGTTTGCAAGCTTATGACGAATGCCGATCCCCACGAGCTACGGAAATTTAGCGACCTTGCGCACCGCTGGTGGGATCCCAACGCCGAATTCAAACCGCTGCATGAACTGAACCCCGTCCGCCTTGCGTGGATCGATGGGCATGCTCATTTGCCGGGAAAACGCGTGCTCGACGTCGGTTGCGGCGGCGGCATCCTCTCCGAATCGATGGCCGGTCTCGGTGCGCAAGTCAAAGGCATCGATCTATCCAATCAGGCGCTCGGTGTTGCGGACTTGCACAGCCTGGAAAGCGGCATCACCGTCGAGTACGAAGAGATCGCGGCCGAGGCGCTCGCCGCCCGCGAGCCCGCCAGCTACGATGTCGTGACCTGCATGGAAATGCTCGAGCACGTGCCCGATCCTGCGGCGATCGTTCGCGCCTGCGCAACGCTCGTCAAACCAGGTGGCTGGGTGTTCTTCTCTACGCTCAACCGAAACGTGAAGGCGTATCTGTTAGCGGTGATCGGCGCGGAATACATCGCGCAAATGCTGCCGAAAGGGACGCACGACTACGCGCGCTTCATCCGCCCGTCGGAGCTCGCCGGCTTCGCGCGCGCGGCCGGCCTGCGCGAAGCCCAGGTCAAGGGCATCACCTATCGCCCGCTCGGCAAGCGCTTCGCCTTGTCCGACGATACGAGCGTCAACTACTTGTTTGCCTGCCGCCGCGACGATTGAACGAAACCGGCGGTGGCCGTCATGCGCACCGCTCACCCTCGCATCGCTCGCCCCTGCCAGCCCCCTTCATCCGCTTTCGATCCATGAGCCAACCGTCGTCCCCACCCGCGCGTCAAGACGACGCGCCGCAGATCGCCCACTGTCGCGCCGCGCTGTTCGACCTCGACGGGACGCTCGCCGATACCGCGCCCGATCTCGTGGCCGCCGTCAATAAGATGCGCCGCGACCGAGGGCTCGAGCTTGTTCCCGTCGAGCGGTTGCGACCGTTCGCATCGGCAGGCGCGCGCGGCCTGATTGGCGGAGCCTTCGGCATCGGCCCGGAGGATCGCGCGTTCGCTTCGATGCGCGAGGAATTCCTCGCCAATTATGAAACCGATCTATGCATCGAGACGACGCTGTTCCCGGGTATTGCGGACCTGCTGGACGCACTGGATGCGCGCGGCGTCCGCTGGGGCATCGTCACGAACAAGGTGGGCCGCCTGACGATGCCGCTCGTCGCCCAGCTTGGACTTGCCGCACGCGCGGGCTGCGTCGTGAGCGGCGATACGACGCCGCATTCCAAACCCCATCCGGCGCCGTTGCTCCATGCCGCCGAAACGCTCGCGTTGCCACCGGCGCAAATTGTCTATGTCGGCGACGATTTGCGCGACGTACAGGCGGGATTCGCGGCCGGCATGGCGACGGTGGCGGCGGCATACGGTTACTGCGGCGCGGATCTGCCGCCGGCCATGTGGCATGCGCAGCACATCGTCGACACGCCGCAGCAGCTTCACCTGTTGCTCGCCACGCTCCGGTGATACGAGGCCGAGGAATGCGCCCGCCAAGCGCGCCCGTGCCGGACGCAACCGACAGGCCCGTCGGCTCGTCGGCCCACGCTTGATTTTTCGGCACGCCGCACCATCTTGCTTTCTGTGGGATAATCGTACCTTACATAACGGGGCCGACCTGGTTTCGACGTGGGTAACGAAGCAGTTCAGGGCATACCGAGGACCCGTCACCTCGTAAATCAATGGGACTTAAGTAACCGCAAACGATAACTCGTTCGCCGTAGCGGCTTAACCCCCGCTCGCCTCGCACTAGCTCGCTGACGGGCTAGGGTCGCAAGACTAGCGAGGTCATTTACGTCAGATAATCCTCAGTGGCGTCACGACGCCGGGGCCGAAAACCAAGTGACTCGCCGTAACGAAGCGTGTTCGTCCGCGTCGGTGCGGTTAAATCAAA
>Ga0157369_10006188_pt1 | contig 13887 bp, 18 predicted proteins | sample C25metaG_FD_113461 | JGI IMG/M metagenome (GOLD analysis project Ga0157369, IMG submission 113461) | Corn rhizosphere microbial communities from Kellogg Biological Station, Michigan, USA - C2-5 metaG | ecosystem: Host-associated > Plants > Roots > Rhizosphere > Soil | place: USA: Michigan...
TTATCAGGCCGCGGCTGGGCTTAGCGCTCAGATGCGGCGCGCTATAGCGAATCTCTTAGTGGGGGAAGAATGAAACTAGCACTTTTGGGTCGTCAGGCATTGATGGGTGTTATGGCTGTCGCGCTGGTGGCCGGTATGAGCGTCAAAACCTTTGCCGCAGAAAATCTGCTGAACAAAGTTAAAGAGCGCGGCACATTATTAGTTGGGCTGGAAGGCACCTATCCGCCGTTCAGCTTTCAGGGTGATGATGGCAAGCTGACCGGGTTTGAAGTGGACTTCGCCGAAGCCCTGGCGCAGCATCTGGGCGTAAAAGCGTCGCTGAAGCCCACAAAGTGGGACGGCATGCTGGCCTCGCTGGACTCAAAGCGCATCGATGTGGTGATAAACCAGGTCACCATCTCCGACGAGCGCAAGAAAAAGTATGACTTCTCAACGCCCTACACCGTGTCCGGTATTCAGGCGCTGGTGAAAAAAGGCAATGAAGGCAGCATCAAATCTCCGGCCGACCTGAAAGGTAAGAAAGTCGGCGTTGGTCTTGGCACCAACTACGAAGAGTGGCTGCGCAAAAATGTGCAGGGCGTCGACATTCGTACCTATGATGATGACCCGACCAAATACCAGGATCTGCGCGTAGGCCGTATTGACGCCATTCTGGTCGACCGCCTGGCGGCGCTGGATCTGGTGAAGAAAACCAAAGATACGCTGGCGGTCGCCGGTGATGCCTTCTCCCGTCAGGAGTCTGGCGTAGCGGTGCGCAAAGGCAACGATGACCTGCTGAAAGCGATCGATACGGCCATTGCCGAGATGCAGAAAGATGGCACTATGAAGGCGCTGTCGGAAAAATGGTTTGGCGCAGATGTAACGAAGTAATCGTGCTCTGCTAAAAAAAGGCGCTTAATCAAGCGCCTTTTTTATTGCGGCGGATATTTCCGTGCATAATAAAACCATTACGTATCTTTGCGGCTTCAGGAGGTTGTATGCCCTTACACAATTTAACCCGTTTTCCTCGCCTTGAGTTTATCGGCGCACCGACGCCGCTCGACTATTTGCCGCGCTTATCGGATTACGTTGGTCGCGACATTTATATTAAACGCGATGATGTGACGCCGCTGGCAATGGGCGGCAACAAGCTGCGCAAGCTGGAATTTCTCGCTGCCGATGCGCTGCGCGAAGGCGCCGATACGCTGGTTACCGCGGGCGCAATCCAGTCTAACCACGTGCGCCAGACGGCGGCGGTCGCGGCGAAGCTCGGCCTGCACTGCGTCGCGCTGCTGGAAAACCCGACCGGAACCCGCGCGGAAAACTACCTCACCAACGGCAACCGCCTGTTGCTCGATCTCTTTAACGCGCAGATTGAGATGTGCGACGCACTTACCGACCCCGCAGCTCAGCTGAGCGAACTGGCAACGCGCATTGAAGCGCAGGGTTTTCGCCCCTATGTTGTGCCAGTGGGCGGCTCTAACGCGCTGGGGGCGATGGGCTACGTTGAGAGCGCGCTGGAGATTGCGCAACAGTGTGAAGGCGTGCTCGGTCTCTCCTCGGTGGTGGTCGCCTCCGGCAGCGCCGGTACCCATGCCGGGCTGGCGGTGGGGCTGGAACAGCTGATGCCGGACGCAGAGCTGATTGGCGTCACTGTATCGCGTAGCGTTGCGGAGCAAAAGCCGAAGGTGGTGACGCTGCAACAGGAGATTGCCCGTCAGCTTGAGCTGCAAGCACAGGCGGATATCCAGCTGTGGGATGAGTACTACGCGCCAGGCTACGGGCTGCCGAATGATGAAGGGATGGAAGCGGTAAAACTGCTGGCGCGCCTTGAAGGGATCCTGCTCGATCCGGTTTATACCGGCAAAGCGATGGCCGGCCTGCTTGATGGCATCGAGCAGAAGCGCTTTAAAGATAACGGCCCTATTTTGTTTGTGCATACGGGCGGCGCACCGGCGCTCTTTGCCTACCATCCTCACCTTTAACGCAGGCAGAAAACCCAGAATGCAAGAGAGCCTACAACTCGTTATCGACTCCGCCCCCTATTTACTAAAGGGCGCGGTCTTCACGCTACAGCTCAGTATCGGCGGCATGTTTTTTGGCCTGCTGCTCGGTTTTTTACTGGCGCTGATGCGCATGTCGAAGCTGCTGCCGCTGCGCTGGCTGGCGCGTTTCTATATCTCTGTATTTCGCGGTACGCCACTTATCGCCCAGCTGTTTATGATCTACTACGGTCTGCCGCAGTTCGGTATCGAACTCGACCCGATCCCGTCGGCGATGATTGGCCTGTCGCTCAATACGGCGGCCTACGCGGCAGAAACCCTGCGTGCGGCGATCTCCTCGATCGATAAAGGGCAGTGGGAAGCGGCAGCCAGTATTGGTATGACGCCGTGGCAAACTCTGCGCCGCGCCATTCTCCCGCAGGCGGCGCGCGTGGCGCTGCCACCGCTCAGTAACAGCTTTATTAGCCTGGTGAAAGACACCTCGCTGGCGGCAACCATTCAGGTGCCGGAGCTGTTTCGCCAGGCGCAGCTTATCACCTCGCGTACGCTGGAGGTCTTCACCATGTATCTGGCGGCATCGCTTATTTACTGGGTGATGGCGACAGTGCTCTCGACGTTACAGAACTACTTTGAAAACCAGCTTAACCGGCAGGAGCAGGATCCGAAATGAGCGCAATCGATGTAAAAAACCTGGTGAAGAAGTTCCAGGGGCAGACGGTGCTGCACGGTATCGATCTGCAGGTGGAAGAGGGCGAAGTGGTGGCGATCATCGGCCCGAGCGGCTCGGGGAAAACCACGCTGCTGCGCTGTATCAACCTGCTTGAGCATCCGGAGAGCGGCTCTGTTCGTGTCGGGAATATCACCATCGACGCCACCCGCTCTGTCGGTCAGCAGAAAAGCGCCATCCGCGAACTGCGTCAGCATGTCGGTTTTGTCTTTCAGAACTTCAACCTCTTTCCCCACCGCACGGTGCTGGAAAATATTATTGAAGGCCCGGTGATTGTTAAAGGCGAACCGAAGGAGGAGGCGCAGGCACGAGCGCGTGAACTGTTAGCGAAAGTGGGGCTGAGCGGCAAAGAGAACAGCTATCCGCGCCGTTTATCTGGCGGTCAGCAGCAGCGTGTGGCGATAGCCCGCGCGCTGGCAATGCGCCCGGATGTGATCCTCTTTGACGAACCTACCTCGGCGCTCGATCCTGAACTGGTGGGCGAAGTGTTAAACACCATTCGCCAGCTGGCGCAGGAGCGACGCACGATGGTGATCGTCACCCATGAGATGAGCTTTGCCCGCGATGTCGCAGACCGGGCGATTTTTATGGATCAGGGGCGCATTGTAGAGCAGGGGGCGGCGAAAACGCTGTTTGCCGAACCACAGCAGGCACGCACGCAGCAGTTCCTTGAAAAATTCCTCACCCAGTAAAGCAGATCGCGCGATTCAGCAGTGCCGGGCGCTGAATCGCGTCGATTTTACTTAAAGCCTTTATTAAAGTAACCAATTAGCCCACCTATGCCAGGGAAATAATGTTGTCTTTTACGCCTTATTTCCCGCTGCTCGCCGTGCTTTAATTCGGCAATAAAGTGAACTCCTTACCAATTATCCCGATATTTTATATTTATAATTAAGTTTTATGTGTTAGCTTATTGTATACAAAAATATGATTAATAAATGCAGGGGTATTACCGGTCGGTATGCAGCAAAAAGATTTTTTAACCTGGCGTCGTGAAATGATTTCGCGTTTTCAGGAAATGACTGTGGCACAGGACGTTTATACGGAGATTCAGCAGCAGACACAGCTGTTGGAGTTTGATTATTACTCGCTTTGCGTGCGGCATCCGGTGCCTTTCACCCGGCCGAAGCTGAGCGTGGAAACCTCATATCCGCCTGGATGGATGGAGCACTATCAGGCAGAGAATTACTTCGCTGTCGATCCGGTGCTGAAGCCTGAAAACTTCATCCAGGGACACTTGCCGTGGAACGATAAACTCTTTCATGATGCGATGACATTATGGGACGCCGCACGCGACCACGGCCTGCGCAAAGGGGTTTCGCAGTGTTTAATGCTGCCTAACCATGCGCTCGGCTTTCTGTCCGTTTCGCGCTCCAGCCTGTTTGGCAAGACGATGGCCGATGATGAAATAGAGATGCGTTTGCAGACGCTGGTGCAGTTGAGCCTGCTGGCACTGACTCGCCTCGCGGACCATACGGTGATGACACCGGAGATGAAATTCAGCAAACGCGAGCGCGAAATTCTGAAGTGGACGGCAGAGGGGAAAACCTCGGCGGAAATAGCGATGATTCTCTCTATCTCCGAAAACACGGTCAATTTCCACCAGAAGAATATGCAGAAGAAATTTAACGCGCCGAATAAAACGCAAATTGCTTGCTATGCGGCGGCAACGGGAATAATTTAATAGAGAATGCGACGAAAGTCGCAAAGTGATTCCGGCTGTCAGAGCGCCTGACAGCCGGCGAGTAATTACTGGCGGTAAGCTTGTTTAATTTGCTTAACGGTGCTGGAAAATACGTCGGCCTGAGCTTCATCTTCCATCTGTGCAATTAATCTTTCCATTTTAATAATGACGCGGCCTGCATCAGCCTGGCCCATCGCTTGCAGCATCAGGGTAATCATCGACTTCAGGCAAGCGACTTCCTGCGCCAGTTCTTTTGCATTTTCGGCGGTAGTGAAATCAGGTGTGCTCAATTTATTTTCCTCATTACATTGTCACGGAGTTCCGCGACGATTGCTGTTAAGGCCGCGAAGTATACCACAAGGCTTATAAAAAAATGCAGTGGTTGTTTTTTCGCCGCTATAGAAAGTAATTGGTTGAGGCGGCGTTGAAAATTAAGGTTACGTTATTGTTGTAGATGAAATATATGTTTAGCGTGCGTTAAGCGTGGTTAATTGCTGTAACAAGTATATTCGCGTAATTTCTTCTGCTTAATCGACTCTCTTTTGCTAACTTTCTGAAAAGAAAGAAATTATGATTTTACCGCTTCGTTTTTTATATTGAAAAAAGTTTCCAGCTTATGTACAACTTCATTTCCAAAAACGAGAACAAAGTTGGCGTTGATTGTTTTTTTGCCTTTCATTATGGGCTAAAAAAAAGCTAATATATGCCGAATTAGTTTTCGCAGCGTTATCCCTTTTCCGGAGATACTCCTTTGATCAACGTACTACTTGTTGATGACCATGAACTGGTGCGCGCAGGGATACGACGCATTCTCGAAGATATTAAGGGCATTAAAGTGACGGGTGAGGTCAACTGCGGTGAAGACGCCATTAAATGGTGTCGTGCCAATGCGGTTGATGTTGTTCTCATGGATATGAATATGCCCGGTATCGGCGGCCTTGAAGCGACGCGTAAAATCGCGCGCGGCAGTGCCGACACAAAAGTCATCATGCTTACCGTTCACACCGAAAACCCCTTGCCCGCCAAAGTGATGCAGGCTGGTGCTGCGGGTTATCTTAGTAAAGGCGCTGCGCCGCAGGACGTGGTTAACGCTATTCGCTGCGTTCACTCAGGCCAACGCTATATCGCTTCTGACATTGCACAACAGATGGCGCTTAGCCAAATCGAGCCAGAAAAGACAGATTCACCGTTCGACAGTTTGTCGGAACGTGAATTGCAGATTATGCTGATGATCACAAAGGGCCAGAAGGTCAATGAGATCTCAGAGCAACTGCATCTGAGCCCGAAAACGGTGAACAGCTATCGCTATCGGATGTTCAGTAAACTGAACATTCACGGTGACGTCGAACTGACGCACCTCGCCATTCGCCATGGTTTGTGCAATGCGGAGACGTTAATAAGTCAGTGACTGAAGTTTTTGATTCTAAAGCCTTTCTGAAAACGGTAACCAGCAAGCCCGGTGTCTATCGTATGTATGACACCGGCGGTACCGTTATCTATGTCGGTAAAGCAAAAGACCTGAAAAAACGTCTTTCCAGCTACTTCCGCAGCAATCTTGCCTCGCGCAAAACCGAAGCGCTGGTCGCGCAGATCCAACAGATCGACGTGACCGTCACGCACACGGAGACCGAAGCGCTGCTGCTGGAGCACAACTACATCAAGCTTTACCAGCCTCGCTACAACGTGCTGCTCAGGGACGATAAATCTTATCCATTTATCTTCCTCAGCAACGATACGCACCCTCGTCTGGCAACCCATCGCGGCGCGAAGCATGCGAAGGGGGAGTATTTTGGTCCCTTCCCGAACGGCTACGCGGTGCGGGAAACGCTGGCGTTGTTGCAAAAAATCTTCCCTGTTCGCCAGTGCGAAAATAGCGTCTATCGCAACCGCTCCCGTCCGTGCCTGCAGTACCAGATTGGTCGCTGCCTTGGCCCGTGCGTCGAGGGGCTGGTGAGTGAAGAGGAGTATGCGCAGCAGGTGGACTATGTGCGGCTGTTCCTCGCTGGTAAAGACGATCAGGTGCTGACCCAGCTTATCGCGCGAATGGAGCAAGCCAGCCAGGCGCTCGATTTTGAAGAAGCCGCGCGCGTGCGCGATCAAATCCAGGCGGTACGGCGCGTAACGGAGAAACAGTTCGTATCCAATAACGGCGACGATCTCGATGTTATCGGCGTGGCGTTTGACGCTGGCATGGCCTGTGTCCATGTGCTGTTTATTCGCCAGGGCAAGGTGCTCGGTAGCCGCAGCTACTATCCAAAAGTGCCGGGCGGCACCGAGCTTGGCGAAGTAGTCGAAACCTTTGTCGGCCAGTTTTATCTGCAGGGCAGCCAGATGCGCACGCTGCCAGGCGAAATCCTGCTCGACTTTGACCTTACCGATAAAACCCTGCTTGGCGATTCCCTTTCAGAGCTGGCCGGGCGTAAAGTCAATGTGCAGACCAAACCGCGTGGCGATCGCGCCCGTTATCTGAAGCTGGCCCGCACCAATGCCGCGACGGCGCTCAGCACTAAGCTTTCTCAGCAGTCGACCGTCCATCAGCGCCTTGCCGCGCTGGCGAGCGTGCTTAATCTGCCGGCGGTAAAACGCATGGAGTGCTTTGATATCAGCCATACTATGGGCGAGCAGACGGTCGCTTCCTGCGTCGTGTTTGATCCTAATGGGCCGGTGCGCGCCGAGTATCGTCGCTATAACATCACCGGCATCACGCCGGGGGATGACTACGCGGCGATGAACCAGGTGCTGCGCCGCCGTTATGGCAAAGCCATTGAAGAGAACAAGATCCCTGATGTGATCCTCATTGATGGGGGTAAAGGGCAGCTGGGCCAGGCGAAAACGGTGTTTGCCGAACTGGATGTGCCGTGGGATAAACATAAGCCGCTGTTGTTGGGGGTGGCGAAGGGCGCTGACCGTAAAGCCGGTCTGGAAACGCTCTTTTTCGAGCCGGAGGGGGAGGGGTTCAGCCTGCCGCCGGATTCACCCGCGCTGCACGTGATTCAGCACATTCGCGATGAATCGCACGATCACGCCATTAGCGGACACCGTAAAAAACGGGCGAAGGTGAAGAACACCAGCTCGCTTGAAACCATCGAAGGGGTGGGGCCGAAACGCCGCCAGATGCTGCTGAAGTATATGGGCGGTCTGCAAGGGTTACAGAACGCCAGCATTGAGGAAATTGCGAAAGTGCCGGGCATCTCGCAAGGTCTGGCAGAAAAGATCTTCTACTCGTTGAAACATTAGGGGCTCTGTAGCAACATAGAGCGAAATTTTACGGACAACAGACAGTTAACGCCAACATGCGATTCAATATTCCTACGTTGCTCACCCTTTTTCGCGTCATCCTGATCCCGTTTTTCGTTCTGGCGTTCTATCTGCCGTTCAACTGGGCGCCGTTTGTCTGCGCCCTTATTTTTTGCTGCGCGGCGGTAACCGACTGGTTTGATGGTTATCTGGCGCGTCGCTGGAACCAGAGCACGCGTTTTGGCGCCTTTCTCGATCCGGTGGCCGATAAGGTGCTGGTCGGGATCGCGATGGTGCTGGTGGCGGAGCACTATCACAGCTGGTGGGTGACGCTGCCTGCGGCAACGATGATCGCCCGTGAAATTATCATCTCCGCCCTGCGCGAGTGGATGGCAGAGATGGGCAAGCGCAGCCGTGTGGCGGTCTCATGGATCGGTAAAGTCAAAACCACGGCGCAGATGGTGGCGCTGGTGTGGCTGCTGTGGCGACCGAACCAGTGGGTGGAGTACGCCGGTATTGCGCTCTTCTTTGTCGCCGCGGTGCTGACGCTGTGGTCGATGCTGCAGTATCTCAACGCTGCACGCGGCGATCTGCTCGAACCGTGATCGTTTCGTCGCAAATTTCAGCAAACGATCGTGCTTTTGAAAAATATCGTTGACTCATTGCGTCAGGTAAGTAGAATGCAACGCATCGGAAGGCGGCACAGCTTGCCAGAAGATAATAAAATCAAGCGATTACAACACGCTTGATGATGCGGGAATAGCTCAGTTGGTAGAGCACGACCTTGCCAAGGTCGGGGTCGCGAGTTCGAGTCTCGTTTCCCGCTCCAGTTTTACGCATCGGCTGTTACAGCGGGTGCTGGCTGAAAAGCCTGAAGGATTTTGGCGCGTTAGCAAAGCGGTTATGTAGCGGATTGCAAATCCGTCTAGTCCGGTTCGACTCCGGAACGCGCCTCCAATTTCTTCCCGAGCCCGGATGGTGGAATCGGTAGACACAAGGGATTTAAAATCCCTCGGCGTTCGCGCTGTGCGGGTTCAAGTCCCGCTCCGGGTACCATGGGGAAAAAGCAGAATAATCAAAGCAATAAGTAGTGTCGTGAAACCACCGAAAGGTGGTTTTTTTGTGCCTAAAATTTGGTTTCGCCATATTTTCGCCATTGGCTTTCGCCATAAAAAGAGGGCATCACTGCCCCCCAACGACCGGAACTATCGATACTTTGCGATTATATCTCGCCGTCTGAGAGGCGTTTTTGTGCCCTGATATTTCCTGTTTTTCATTCAACGTTCCTTGAAGGTCTGATATGCCTTTTGCTTTCAGATCGTGAAAGGTAAATTGAAAATCCAGCTCAGGATATTTCTCCGCCGCAGCCTTTTTGGCCTTCATCCATTGAGCGTTAAATGCATCCCGCGTATACCTTGATCCGGAGGGCTGATGGATAACGTAGATGCTTACCATGCCTGAATGAAGTGGCAAATTATCCGACATGCCTATTGCCGCACGTAGACGCTCAGTCCATGCTTTTATCTGCGTAACAGATGTCTTACTCTGTTGGATAAGGATCCCTTCCTCAAGCAGCTGACTTTTCTTTAGATCCAACACGTCACCCTGGCGGGCACAGCACAGATAAGCGATCTCCATCCCTATTTTTACTGGTATTGGAGCAACGTCCAGTAAGGCTTTATATTCCCGGTCACTCACGTATCGTGTGCGAGCTTGCTCCTTGAATTGTTTAACGCCCTGACAAGGATTCATCTTCACTTTTCCCCTCTCATATGCCCACCTAAAAACACGTGACATAAAGGCCTTTTCCCGGTTCGCCTGAACTCGACTTTTTACACCACGTCGATCCATATATTTTCTGATATGTTCAGGTTTAATATTGTCCGGTTTCATCTTTCCAAAGACGACATTCACTTTGGCTGAATACTTCGTGTAGTCCTTTCTCGTTTCCGGTGCTAATTCGTGAAAATCACCGGAGTTAAAGAAGTCTTCGCATAGTCCAAGAAAATTTTTACCAAGCTTGATATCGCTGATGAACCGTTCATATTCTGCCCACACCTGAGCTTTCGTCAGGTCGTTGTTACACAGGCGAATTGTCCTTCCATCTGGCGACCGAAACTCATAAGCAGATCTACCTCGCCTTACGCGTGGAGGCATCCAGTTATCCTCGGGGTTTTTACGCGCTCTGGACATCACATATCCTCAAAATTTGGTTCTTCTTCCTCCGGGCTGCCTGATACCTTTTTCATTCCCGCGGGGTTGTCGACATGAGACCAGGTGGTGCCAGGCCTACCGTCTTTGCGCGGGATGAAAAATACGCCGCTTTCCTTTAGTGCTTTGCACTGTAAAGAAGGGCGGCGATAACCAGTCAGCTGATAAAGGTCATCGGGAGTAAGAAAGCGTTGGCTATTATCGCTCATTGTCATATCTCCACTGCCGGCTGCAACCGGCTATTTCAATCGGTACGCACATGACGAGCACCCGTGGCGGGCGCCGTCGTTACAGCTGATACAAATCTTCGGTTCGCTGGTAGCAGGGGACACCTGCTTAATTATTCTGGCCGGTACCAGCACCGGCATCGGTACGCGCTGCCGACGTGCCTCTTCCAGCAGGTTTGCTATCTCCAGTACGCGCGCTTTACAGTCCATTGCTTCAGCGCGCCACCAGATCACATCTTCGCGCAGGCGGCGCTGGCGCCGCAGCTTCAGTTTGCTGGGCATTAGTCGTCCTCGTCCCAGTCTTCATCTTCCTCGCCATCCTCACATGGAAAATTTAGAAGGGGATTGGTAGCTGCCAGCATTTCACTGGCAGCGCCACGGCGTTGAAGCCTGCGCAGCGCCTCATATAGCTCGAAAGCTTCGGTGCGTTCTTCTCCGAGATCGAGAGAGCATGCGACGCGGTGAGCGGCAACAACGATCACTTCTAACTGGTTACGGATTTCCTGAATAGTTTCCACCTCACACCTCCTGCTCAGGAGCTGCCGGGGCTGCGGCGAGCATTGCTTTATAGCGTGGCTGAGAGAATGAATAGTGCCTTTCTTTAAAATTATCGCATTGCTCGCTAGGCCACTTATCTTGCGCTTCATAACCCGCCTTACACATTTCCGCTGTCGGCTCAACCGGAACAAGCTTCCACCCATCCGGCACAACCGGAGAGCTGCCGCTGTGCGACTCGTCATTTTTTGGCGAAGAATCCAGTTCTGGCGCGGGCTGGATGGTGGTAAGCGGCTCGGCGTTTTCGGCACCCTGAAGCATGGAGGCGCGGCAGGCGTTCCAGACATCGGAAGCTATCTCTCGCTGGCTCTCATCAAGATAAGCCCACCCGCCAGCAAAACATGCCTGTACGCCAGATAATGCCTGCACGGTTTCTGGAGTAGCAACATCAGGCACAGCCATCGGCGCTGGCGGTGTGGTGTAAAGCCTGATAACTCGACGCGGATCTGCGTTTGGTGTAATGGGTTTAACTGTAAAAAGATACGCGCATCCGCTTTTTTCCAGATCCCGTAGCTCCTGCTCGTCAGTCCACGCCACCGGCTCGCTGTCCATTCCCGCCAGCAGCATGCGGATCATCGTTTCCTCTTCGGAATCCCCACCGTGTTTTATGTGCTCAAGCAGTTTCTCTTCTAGACGCTCCCGGCTCAGTTGTGCTGTCATGATTTCAACCCCTCGAAAGTCACTGTGGCGTAAAACATATCGTTCGGATCGCGGTAGAACTCGATGGCCTTTATGCAAAGGACGCCTGTCCGGTTGCCGGTCAAAGCGATGGTGAACGTGTCGCCTTTCTTGGGCTTCTTCTCGTGAATCAGGCATGCGCCGAAGAAGCGGCCGGTGATCTCCATTTTCCCCTTAGGCTTGAAGCCGCGAACGAAGTGGAGGGCGTGGCCCCAGTGTTGCCGGGTGTAATCGAACTCTGTGCTTTCCGGCCTGGTGCCTTTCAGCAGCGCGAGTAATTTAGCGAGCATGGTTGCCTCCCCGTAGCTCGTTCAGCTGCTGACAATCCACACAGGTTTTGCAGCCGGGAACGGCAGCGCGGCGCGCTTCAGGAATGTCCACGCCACACGCTTCGCACTGCTCAGAAGACACTGCGTCACGGTCGATGCGAATGCGTTGTAAGGCATGCTCCATGGTGAGCTCTACCAGAGCGTTGGCCTGGTCGATGATTTCTGCTGTCATGCTTCACCGCCTTCGATTTTTTTATATTCTGAGAAGATATTCGGCCACTCGCCCCTAATGCGACGCTGCAACTTCTCTCGTGCTTCAAGTCGCTCACATCGGTACGCAGGCCGATTGATTGGCAAATGGTCAGGGCGGAACCAACCTTCCGGCAATTCATTCAGGGCATCGCTATCTGCCTTTGTCATTGCCTTGATACTCACGACTGCACCTCCGATTTGCTGCGGAGCTGGGCGGCGAACCATTCAAGCCAGGCGACCATTTCAACCTTGCCAGCCACATCGCTTTGAGGGTATTGCACCGCTGCTGTCACGCATTGATCAAACGTCTCGCGCTGGAACTCTTTAGCCACTTCCGGCTTCGCTGCTTCAAATGCCATCTCCACCCCTTCTGCGCGCAGGGAGGCGAGGAATGCATCAGTGGCTGGAGTTTCTTCGAGTGCATAGCAAACATCATCATTGCTGCATGGGTCATCTTTGCCACAACCCACGCAAAAGTGGACCGATTCGCTGTGAGTTTTAATAGCCGACTTCATCAGAGCATTCTCTCCAGCCAGTTGCTTTGCCTCGTTCCGCGATTCGCACAGCACCACGAACTGTAGATCGAGACGGTCTGCCATAGCGGTCATTAACTTTGCTGCTGCTGGTGGCAGAGTAGGGGCTGTCACTCTGGCGTCGGCGATCAGCTCTTTGGCATTCAGGCGCATGGGCGTGTCTCCAGCAGTTCGTTAAAGCGCTTCATGAAAAGTGCATAGGCTTGACCGGGGCGCAGAGGGTTAATCTGGATAAGATCGGTTGGCGGGATGTTTTCGAGGATCTCCCAGGTTGTGCCGTCGTCGATATCCAGATCCCGCCGCTCGGTGGCCAGCATGGTCAGGTCTGCGTATTTGATGACAGGTGTGTGCTCAGCCGGCAGGCCGAACTTATTGCGGATCAGACCGTCGACCTGATCTTCAATGCGCCGATAGTCAGGCAGCAGCGCTTTCAGCGGGGCAGGGATATCCTGCACGTAGGCTTCAGCTGCATCGTGCATAAGCGCTTCGAATGCATGCTCTACGGGGACGATGAGGCTACACAGCACCGAGTGCTGCGCTACGCTGTAGAACTCCGGCAAATGACCATTAAAACGGCATACGTTAGAGAGGGCATTGGCGATATCTTCGATATCAATGTCGTCAACGGTAGCAGTCAGATAGTCAAACTTCTTGCCGGTGAAAGTGCGAATGAAGTTCTCTTTCATTGCGTGGTATCTCCTTTGCGCGCTGCAACGCGCGATTTTTGGTTGCACGAATCCCTCGCCGGCTGGCGATTAATTAAAATAGGTTCGCTTTAATAAACGCCCTGAACAGCGAAGGGCGCTTAATGAAGCGGGCGGCTGCAACCGCCCTGGTATCTCCACACAGATGTAAGCGCGCTCCGGAAGGAGTTTGCATTAACGACCAGACACTTGAGGGGAGTGCCAGAGCGCGCTTGCATCTATGCGAAAAAAAGTGCGGCACCTTCACGGGAAAATAAGATCCGATGCCGCCAATGACTACACACTGCGTTTTGTTACTTTGTGGTGCCGGGTGCCTCCCGGTGATCGCATCCAGTTACGTGCGATCGGGTACCAAACCACCTGATAAAGACGTTGTTAACTGTCCCGCGCGCGCTGAGCCGCATTCACCACAACGGGGAGAGCACTGCGTAACCTGGCACCGATCTGGCCGCCGGTCGGTTTGTACTGGATTCTTCCCCAGCCACTGGCCCGGACAACGAAGCTTCTATGTGCGTGCCAACCAATGCTCTCTCCTGTTGTACGATTACTTTATGGATTACACAGTTGGTGATTGATGAGATTAATCTAAAATAACTTAGATTTAAGGTCAAGAAGAAAACCTAATTAGATTTAGATTTTCTATACAGATGAGTGGGCAGAGGCTTATTACTTAGAGCGTCGCATCATGCGGCGATGCTCAACAACCACACCGATTACTCGAATGTTTTCTTTTTCTGAATTACGGATCGCATAATCTTCATTTAGGGGAACAAGCTCAAAAATTTCTTCACCGTTCTCGCCAATGCCTCTTGCGCGGTATTTTTTGAA
>Ga0157369_10006189_pt1 | contig 13887 bp, 13 predicted proteins | sample C25metaG_FD_113461 | JGI IMG/M metagenome (GOLD analysis project Ga0157369, IMG submission 113461) | Corn rhizosphere microbial communities from Kellogg Biological Station, Michigan, USA - C2-5 metaG | ecosystem: Host-associated > Plants > Roots > Rhizosphere > Soil | place: USA: Michigan...
ACGCCGCCGGGGCGGCCGCGGCGAGCCAGAGCGCGCGGAGGAGCCTGAATCCAGGACGGCGCGGGAACCCTGCGACGCGGAACGCGTCGAAGGCGTAGCCGCGCTCAGGAACGAGCCTGGCCTCGACGCGATCCGGCGACCCGGCGAAGGTCACCTCCACCCCGCGCGCGCGCAGCGCCTCCGCCACCGCGAGCGACGGGGCGACGTGCCCGACCGTTCCCCCGGCCGCGATCAGGCACCGCAGCTGTCGTTGCTCGTCCATGGCCACGGGCGATGTTAAGGAGGATCCCGACCGACAGGAGCGCGACCACGAGGCTCGAGCCTCCGTAGGAGACGAACGGCAGGGGAATCCCGGTCAACGGCGCGAGCCCGAGCACGGCCGCGAGGTTGATCGCCGCCTGGCCGCAGACGAGGGCCGTGATCCCCGCCGCGAGTCGCTTCCCGAAGGGGTCCTTGCAGGTGATCGCGAGCCGCAGGCCGGCGTAGGCGAAGGCCGCGTACCCGACCATCACGAGCGCGGCGCCGACGAGCCCGAGCTCCTCGCCGATCACGGCGAAGATCATGTCGGTGTGCGCCTCGGGGAGGTAGTGGATCTTGTGGATGCCCTGTCCGAGGCCGCGGCCGAAGACGCCGCCGGAGCCGACGCTGATCTGCGCCTGCACGTTCTGGAGCCCCGCGCCGAGCGGGTCCTTCCACGGATCGAGGAAGGTGAAGATGCGCGCCCGCCGGTACGGCGAAGCCCAGGCGGCGATCGCGCCGAGCCCGAAGACGAGCGCATACGCGGATGCGAGTGTCGGAAGCGGCGTGCCCGAGACGAGCAGCATCGCGCCGACCATCACGACGATCGTGATCACGGTGCCGAGGTCGGGCTCGACGAGGACGAGCACGCAGAAGAGCCCGACGAGGGTGCCGATCGGCCGCGCGAGATCCTTCAAAGTGCGCGGCGGGGGCTTGCGCGCCAGGTAGGCGGCACACCATACGACGAGCGCCAGCTTCGCGAGCTCCGACGGCTGGAACGCGGCGGGGCCGAATCCGATCCAGCGCCGCGCGCCGTTGATCCGCTCGCCGACCACGAGCACGGCGAGGCAGAGCGCGAGCGCGGTGACGACGAGCGTCGGCGCGAGCGCGCGGAGCCGGTGGAAGTCGGTGCGCGCGGCGCAGACGAGCAGGACGATCCCGATCAGCGCGTAGACGGCCTGTCGCTCGAGGTAGCCGACCGGGTTGCCGTTCCCGAGCGCCGCGGAAGCAGACGTGGCGCTGTAGACCATGACGAGGCCGAACGCGGTCAGCGCAAGCGGCACGAGCACGAGCAGCTGCATCTCGAGCGAGCGAGGCTTCGTGCGCGGGCTCACGCGAGCTCCCGGACGAGCCGGCGAAACGTGTCGCCGCGCTGCTCGAAGTCGGCGAACTGGTCGAAGCTCGCCGCCGCCGGCGAGAGCAGCACGACGTCACCCGGGTGGGCGTCGGCCGCCGCGTGCTCGAGCGCACGCGCCAGGTCGCCGTCGCGCGAGTACGCGCGGCCCGCCGCGTCGAGTGCCGCCGCGAGCTCTGCCGTCGCCTGACCGATCAGGTAGATGGAGGCGACGTTCGCCGGCAGCTCGCGCGCGAACGGACCGAAGCTCTCACCCTTCAGCGAGCCGCCGAGGATCAGCCTGACCGGCGCGTCGTACGCCGCAGCGCCGCGGCGCGCCGCCGCCGTATTCGTGGCCTTCGAGTCGTTGACGTAGCGGACGCCGCGCAGCTCTCTCACGAGCTCGAGCCGGTGCGGCACGCCCGGGAACGCGCGCAGCGCCTCGCCGATCGCCGCGTCGTCGACTCCGGACGCCCGCGCGGCGGCCGTCGCGGCGGCCGCATTCTCGCGGTTGTGAGCGCCGGGCATCGCGGGCTCGGCCGGCAGAGGGTCGTCGGCGGCGAACTCGATCCCGTCGATGCCGAGCCCCCGCGGCACGATCTTCGCGCGGGCGCGCTCGAAGATGCGCAGCTTCGCGTCGCGGTACGCCTCGAACGACCCGTGGCGGTCGAGGTGGTCCGGCTCGAGGTTCAAGAGGACGGCCACGTCGCACGAGAGCTCGTGTACGTCCTCGAGCTGGAAGCTCGAGAGCTCACAGACGACGGTCACGCCCGGCTCGATGTGCTCCGCGACCTCGGTCAGCGCGCGGCCGACGTTGCCCGCGACCTCGGCGCGCCTGCCACCGGCTCGGAGGATCGCGGCGAGCAGCTCCGTCGTCGTCGTCTTGCCGTTCGTGCCGGTGACGCCGACGAGCGGGTTGCCGGGCAGCAGACGGTATCCGAGCTCGACCTCGCTCCACACCGGGACGGCGCGGGCACGCGCCGCCACGACGAGCGGCGACTCGGCCGGCACGCCGGGGCTCTTGACGACGAGCTCGACACCCTCCACCACGGACTCCTCTTCCGTTCCGAGACGAAGTTCGACGCCCGCCTCCGCGAGCCTGCCCGGGTCGGCGTCCGGCGAGCGGTCGGCGGCGACGACCGCCACCCCGCGCCGGGCGAGCGCGAGCGCTGCCGCCTGTCCCGAGCGCGCCACGCCGAGCACGAGCGCACGGCGCGGAAGCCACGCCGGCGTCTCAGGCGACACGCTCTCCCCCATGGGGGGCGAGCGGGCCCCTGCAGTCACGGTACAGAGGGTTCGGTTGCACGTCCGTGCCGAGTTCGTGGCGGAAGGCCGACTTCCTCAGGCGCGGCGCGCGCTGAGGAAGAGCTGGGGCGTCGTGCCCACCGTGGCCGCGGCCTCGACCCTCCGCAGGTGCGAGACGATGGAGTCCACCTCGGCCGGGGTGAAGGAGTCGCGCCGGGGCACAGAAGACGGGTCGCCCCCCTCCGGAGCCTCGAGGGCGTCGGCGAGCGCTCCGGCGGTCAGGTGGGAAGCCGTTCCCTCGACCGCCGCGACGATGTCGACGAAGCCGGAGGCGTCGAGCTCCCGTTCGAGCCAGCCCGCGTCCAGCAGCGGCAGGTCGGCGGACGCGAGCTCCGCGGCGAGCGCGCCGGCGCGGACGCCCAGCTCGCCGAGCGATGACCAGTCGACGGCCGTCGCGGGGTCGCCGCCGTCACCTCGCACAGGCTCGCGGAGCGACAGACGCCCGCCGGGCCGCACGACGCGCGCGAGCTCGCGTACCGCCGCGGCCCGGTCGGCGACGAGGAGGAGCGCGGAGCCGAGAATCGCGACGTCCACGGACGCGTCGGGGAGCGGCAGCACCTCGGCGTCGCCGACGAGGTACATGATCCCGCTCGCGTTTGCCGTGTGTGCGAGCGCCAGCAGCTCCTCGAGCGCACCGACCGACGGATCGACCGCGATCACCCACCCTTCGCCGATCCGCTCGTGCGCGGCGAGCGTCAGTAGGCCCAACCCGGCGCCCACGTCGAGCACCGTGTCACCCGTCCGGAGCGCGGCCGCCTCCAGCACCCGCTCGACGTCGGCGACGGTCGCCGGGTCGGCGTCCCCGTGGGCGGCGAGCCACTCGGCCCAGCCGCTCATCCGTGGCCGAAGTAGTACCGGTAGAAGAGCGCGAAGCCGGCGACGCAGAGGATCCCGGTGACGATCCAGAAGCGCACCATGATCTTCGTCTCGGACCACGCCTTCATCTCGAAGTGGTGGTGGATCGGCGTCATCAGGAACACACGTCTCCCCAGGTACTTGAACGTGAAGACCTGGATCATCACCGACAGCGCCTCGATCACGAAGATCCCTCCGACCAGGAGCAGCAGGAGCTCCGTATGCCGTCGCGTCATGATCGCCATGCTCGCGAGCGCGCCGCCGAACGCCATCGAGCCCGTGTCGCCCATGAAGACCTCGGCCGGGAACGCGTTGTACCAGAGGAACCCGATCGCAGCCCCGACGAGCGCCGCCCCGAAGATCGCAAGGTCGAGATCCGTCAGGTTGCGCTGGCCGACCGAGCCCGACCGGACGAACGAGACGACGTTCATCGCCGTGAAGGTGAAGACCGCGATGATCCCGGTGCCGGCCGCGAGGCCGTCGACGCCGTCGGCGAGATTCGTCCCGTTCGCCGTGCCGGCGATGATCAGGAAGACGAACACATACCAGCCGTACGAGAGCGGGATGTTGACGTTGAAGATCGGCAGGAAGACCCGGTGCTCGATCTGCAAATGGTCGGCGACGATGCTGACGATCACCGCGATCACGACGAGACTGAGCATCTTCCAGCGGCCCGAGAGCCCGAGCGAGCGCTGATGGGTGAGCTTGATGAAGTCGTCGAGGAAGCCGATCGCACCGCAGGCGAGCGTCGCGAACAGCACGGTGAGCCCCTGGAGCGTGTAGTGGCTGAAGGGCAGGAAGGCGACCGTCGCGGCGAAGAGGATCATCAGCCCGCCCATCGTCGGCGTGCCCTGCTTGGACGAATGGTGCTCCGGCCCCTCTGCGCGGATGTGCTGCCCGAACTCGTTCGCCCGCAGGAACTCGATGAACTTGGGCCCGACGAGGATCGACACGATCAGGGCGACGACTGCGGCGACGAGGACGCTCGTCACGACGCAGCAGCCCCTGCGAGCGCGTCCGCGACGACCTCGAGCCCGACCGACCGGGACCCTTTCACGAGCACCGCGTCGCCGGGTCGAACGAGCTCGAGCGCGAGTGCGGTCGCGGCCGCGGAGTCGGGCGCCCAGGCGTCCGGCTCGTACGCGCGCGCAAGTGGGCCGACTCCGATCACGACATCCACCTTTTCCGCCGCGCGGCCGATCTCCTCGTGAAACCGTGCCGCTTCGTCGCCGAGCTCGGCCATCTCGCCGAGGATCGCGACGGTGCGCCGGCCGCCCGACCTGTCGAGGAGGTGCGCGATCGCGGCCCGCATCGCGACGGGGTTCGCGTTCCAGGCGTCGTTGATGAGGAGGCCGCCCCCGGCTCGCTCGCTCTCCTGCGAGCGCCACCGCGAGAAGGAGACGTCGACGAGACCGTCGGGCAACGGCACGCCGAGCGCCGCGCAGACGGTGAGCGCCGCGACCGCGTTCCTCGCCTGGTGGCGGGCGGTGAACGAGAACCCGAACTCCCGGCCTTCGAACGAGACGTAGGCGCGCCCATCCCGCACGTCGACCTCCGGCGGCGAGAAACGCCGCACCTCGACGGACGCAGGCACGAAGGCCTCGAGCTCCGGCGCGTCCGCCGGCAGCACGGCGACGCCGCCGGGGGTCAGCGCCTCGAGGAGCTCCGCCTTCGCCCGCACGACGTTCTCGATGCTCCCGAGCAGCTCGAGGTGAACCGGCGCGATCGCGGTGATGAGCGCCACGTCGGGCCGCGCGATCTCGGCGAGAGCCCGGATCTGCCCGGGGCCGCGCATGCCCATCTCCGTGACCGCGACCTCCGTGTCCGGCTCGAGCCTGCAGAGCGTCAACGGCAGCCCGATCTCGTTGTTGAACCCGTCCTCCGCGGCGACGAGCCGCACGTGACCTCGCAGGAGCGCGCTCAAGATGTCCTTCGTCGAGGTCTTGCCGACCGAGCCGGTGATCGCGACGACGCGGGCGGCGCTTCGCGCGCGCACCGCCCGGGCGAGCGCCGCCAGCGCGGCGAAGTCGTCGTCCGGGACGAGCGTCGCGGCCGCCCCGCGAGCGCGGGCGTCGTCGAGGAAGGCGGCGCCGGCGCCGAGCGCGACGAAGAGGTCGCCGGGCGAGACGCGGCGCGAGTCGACCTCGACGCCGGTGACGTGGTCTGCGCCTCCCTCGAGCCGGCCCAACCCGCGAATCGCGTCGAGCGGCAGCGGGATCAGGTGCGTGCCCCCAGCGTCCTGAGCGCCTCGCGCGCCGTTTCCCGGTCGTCGAAGGGGACTGTCCGATCCGCGAACTCCTGCCCCTGCTCGGCGCCCTTGCCCGCGATCAGCACGACGTCGCCCTCGCGCGCGAGCTCGATCGCCATGCCGATCGCGCGCGCGCGCTCCGGCTCGACCTCGACCTCGCCGGGCGCGCCCGCGAGGATCTGGTCGATGATCTCCTGCGGCGCCTCGCTGCGCGGGTTGTCGTTCGTGACGATCACGGCGTCGGCGAGCTCGGAGGCGATCCTCCCCATCTGCGGCCGCTTCTCGCGGTCCCGGTCGCCCCCGCAACCGAAGACGCAGATCACCCGGCCGCCCGCCGCGAGCTCACGGGCAGCCCGCAGAATCGTCTCGAGTGCCTGCGGCTTGTGCGCGTAGTCGACGATCACCGCGAACGGCTGGCCCTCGTCGATCGTCTCGAACCGCCCCGGCACGCCCCGTACCGACTCGAGCCCGCGCACGATCGCGTCATCCTCGACGCCGAGGAGCCGCGCGCCGGCGAACGCTGCGAGCGCGTTCTCGACGTTGAAGCTCCCGCGCAGCTTCAACTCGACCCCGGCGAGTGCCGCGGGGCCGATCTCCGCGCCGGCGTCGAGCCCGAACGTGAGCGCGTCCGGCAACTCCGACGCGAGCCGCCGGCCGTGCTCGTCGCCGATGTTCACCGCCGCCGGCGGCCGTCCGTCCGTGAACAGGCGGCGCTTCGCCTGGAAGTAGTCCTCGAGGTCCGCATGGAAGTCGAGATGCTCGTGGCTCAGGTTCGTGAAGACGAGGGCGGAGAAGCGCACGCAGTCGAGCCTGTGAAGTGCGGAGGCATGCGACGAGGCCTCCATCGCCACCGACCGGTCGCCCGAGTCGAGCATCTCGCGGAAGAGCCGCTGGAGGTCGATCGCCTCGGGCGTCGTTCGCTTCACCCCGCGCCGCTCGCCCCCCACCCGCGCCTCGATCGTCCCGATCAGTCCGGGCCGCCGACCCGCCGCGGCGAGGATCGCGTAGAGCAGAAACGCCGTCGTCGTCTTTCCGCTCGTCCCCGTCACGGCGGCCACCTGGAGCTCGTCGGTCGGCCGGTCGAAGAATGCGTCGGCGACCGGAGCCATCGCGGCGCGCGCGTCGGCCACCACGATCTCGGGGACGCCGAGCCCGAGCACCCGCTCGACGACGAGCGCGACGGCGCCCCGCTCGACAGCGTGCGGCGCGAAATCGTGGCCGTCGGCCGTCGTCCCGGGCACGCAGAAGAAGAGCGACCCCGCCACGACGGTTCGCGCGTCATAGGCGAGATCGCACACCTCGACCGGAGCGCGTCCGACCACGTCGGCCGCCCCGAGCGCGGCGACGAGGCGCTCCAGATCCATCATCGCCCGGCGAGTCTAACGCTCCTCGGACCTACCCCAGAGGGGGGAAGCCCGATCGCACCGAAGCGGTCCATGTTGAGCGTAGAGCGGTTAGCCCGACCGCTCCTTGCGGACGATTAGGAGACTTTGCATGGTGACCGACGCCCTCGCGCCGGCAGCACTCACGACACGCACCTGGCGTGTCACCCCCGACCGCGCCGACGCGGTTCCCGCCCTTCGCGACTACCTGCAGCGGCTCGGCGCCGCTGCGGAGAACCCCTGTCCCGACGCCGTCGATTTCGCGACCGACGTGCCGGACCACGAGCTCGACCAGTGGGTCGCGGCGTGGGTCAGCGCGAACGGCATCGTCGTTCAGCTCGCGCCCGTCGAGCCGGCGCCCCGCAGGCTCCTCCCGTTCCTGCCGAAACCCGAGGCGCCCCGGCTCGGCGAGCTCCTCGTCCGGAAGGGCTTCATCAGCGACGAGCAGCTGGCGTGGGCGCTCGGCGAGGCGCGCGCGACCAACACGCTGCTCGGCCTCGTGCTCCTGCGAGAGCAGCTGATCTTCGAAGACGAGCTCGCACGGACGCTTTCGGTACAGCTCTCGATCCCGTACATCGGCATCAAGCAGATCGGCGTCAACCCGTACGTCGCGCGGCTGCTGCCGCCGGACGTCGGTGAAGCGGTCGCCGCGATCCCCGTTCGCGACGGTGCACAGTCCGTGCAGGTCGTGTTCGCGGACCCGACCGACCCTCAGGCGCTCGACGCCGTGCGCCGGCATCTGCCGGAGATCGAGGTCGCAGTCGCCGAGCTGTCCGACATCCGCCTCGCGTGGCGCGCCATCGCCGGGTAACGAGGGCGCGCCGCCCGTAGCGTTACTTGTGGACGCGAAGGTCCGGCGGCACCTCGAGGTACTGGAGGTCGAAGCCTGCGATCTGCGCGAACGCCGGCGCCGCGACGAGGCCGCCGAAGATCACGCCGTGCGGCTCGTCGATCGTGACGAGAACGACGAGCCTCGGGTCGCTCGCCGGCACCATGCCGACGAACGTCGCAACGTACTTGCCCGGCTCGTAACCGTGCGGGCCCGGCTTCTGCGCGGTGCCGGTCTTGCCGGCGACGCTGTAGCCGGAGATCTCCGCGCCCACGGCGGTGCCCGTCTCCGCGACGACGCCCTTCAGCATCTGGAGCAACGTCTTGTCGACGCGCGCCGACAGGATGCGGCGCGTCTTCGGCGGCGGCGGCTTCTCACCCTGCACGTGGTCGACGAGATGCGGCTGCACCCAGACGCCGCGGTTCGCGATCGCCGCGTAGACCGACGCGAGCTGGATCGCGGTCACCGAGATGCCCTGCCCGATCGGCACGTTGCCGATCGTCGAGCCCGACCAGTACGACGGCAACAGCCCGGCGGTCTCGCCGGGGAAGTCGATGCCCGTCGGCCGGCCGAAGCCGAACTGCTTGATCCACCGCTTCAGCCTCGTCTCGCCGAGCAGCGTGCGGGCGATCGTCACCGTGCCGACGTTCGACGAGCGCTGCAGGATCTGCGCGACCGTCATCGTCTCGGTTCCGCGCGGCTCGGCGTCGTGGATGCGACGGTCGGCGACCTGGATCGAGTACGGAAGCGTGAACCTCGTCTGCGGCGTCACGAGGTGCTCCGACAGCGCACCGGCGATCGTCACGACCTTGAACACCGACCCCGGCTCGAACACGTCCGTGACCGCGTGGTTGCGCTGCAGGCCCTTCCGCTCGGCCTGCGGGAAGTCGTTCGCGTTGTAGCCCGGGGCCTCGGCCATCGCGAGCACGGCGCCGGACGTCGGATCGAGCACGATCGCCGTACCGTCCTTCGCGCCATATCGCGCGACGGTCTGCCGGAGCACCTGCTCGGCGTCCGCCTGGATCCTGTGGTCGAGCGTCAGGAAGACCGCCTTGCCGGGGCGGGCGGGCGTCGTGTGCGCGATGCTGATCGCCCGTCCGAACGGGTCGCGGACGATCGTCTGCTCGCCGGGGCTACCGGTCAGCTGCCCGTTCAGCTCGGACTCGAGGCCCGCGAGCCCGGTGTTGTCGACTCCCGCGTACCCGAGCACCTGTGCGGCCACAGAGTTCTGGGGATACGTGCGGCGCTCCTCGGCGTAGAAGTGAAGGCCGGCGAGCTTCTTCCTCGCGAGCACGCTCGCTTTGCCGGTCGGCGCCTTGCGGTAGACGTAGGAGAAGTGCGTCCCCGGCCGCGTGAGGGCCCGGTAGACGTCGTGCACGCGCAGCCCCAGCACGTGTGCCGCGACCTGCGCCTCCCGCCGCGGGCTCGTGACCGCTCCCGGATCGGCATAGACGGTCGTCGCCTGCTCGCCGAGCGCGAGCGGCGAGCCCATGCTGTCGAAGATCGTGCCGCGTGCGGCGGGCAGGACGACGGGCACCTTCGTCTGCTCCTGCCCAGCCTGCGAGAGCGCCGCTGCCCGCACGGTCGAGAGCCACGCGGTCCGCGCGAGGAGCGCGACGAACGTGAGCAGGATGCAAAACAGAAGGAGACGGATCCGCGAGTTGACGACCCGCGTCACTCGTCAGTGCCTGCGCCCGACGTCGAGATAGCTCGTGTCGCTCGCGGGAGCAGGCACGAGCCCGAGCCGACGTGCGGCCTGCTCGATCCGGAGCGACGAGCCGGCGCTCGAGAGCTGCGAAGCGAGCGTCGTGTTCTCGGCCTGAAGCTCGATCTGCTGCTGGTTCAGCTTGTCGAGCGACATGTTCACGCGCAGAACGGCGACGTTCAGGGCGACGACCCCCGCGAGGAGAACCGCGAACGCACCGATCCAGACGATTCCCCCGGTCAGCCGCCTCCCGTGGACACGGGGGCGCGCGCGTGGACGCGGAGCCTCCGAGGGCTTGCGCGGGATCGGTGTCGCGACGTCGGGCGCGAACCAGTCGAGAGCCGCCACTACTCCACCGCTCCCGTCTTGACGGCTGCACGCAGCCGGGCGGAAGCCGACCGCGGGTTCGCGGCCACCTCGGCCTGCGAGGGGCGCACCGGCCGCCGCTCGATCGCACGGAGCTCCGGCTCGTGCCCGCAGACGCACACGGGGAAGTCCGGTGGGCACGTGCAGCCGCGCTCCCTGTCGCGCAGGAACCGCTTGACGATTCGATCCTCGAGCGAGTGGAACGAGATGACGGCGAGGCGGCCGCCGGGCCGCAGCATCTCGAGCGCCGCAGGCAGCGCCGCCTCGAGCGAGCTCAGCTCGTCGTTGACGGCGATCCGGAGCGCCTGGAAGACGCGCTTCGCGGGATGGCCCTCGCCGAAGCGCGCCGGGGCGGGAATCGCGCACTTGATCGTGTCGACCAGCTCGCCGGTCCGCTCGAACGGCTGCTCCTTGCGCCGCCGCACGATCGCGCGCGCGATCTGCTTCGCGTAGCGCTCCTCGCCGTAGCGGCGAAAAATCGTCACGAGCTCGCGCTCGGGCCACTCGTTGACGACGTCGAGCGCGCTCAGATCCTGTGATGTGTCCATGCGCATGTCGAGCGGTGCGTCGACGGAATACGAGAAGCCGCGCTCGGGCCGGTCGACCTGCATCGACGACACGCCGAGATCGAGCAGGATCGCGTCCGCGCGGACGCCGTTCTCGGAGAGCTGCGGGAGGACCGCTCCGAAGTCGCCGCGCAGGAGCCGCGCCTGTACGCCGGCACGCTTCTCGAAGCGCGCGAAATACGTGTGCGCCGTCGGGTCGCGGTCGATCGCGATCAGCTTGCCGCGGCCCTGCAGGTCGGCGGCGAGAACCGACGCGTGACCGCCGGCGCCGAAGGTCGCGTCGACAACCGTGTCTCCCGGGCGCACGGCGAGGCTCTCGCGAACCTCGTGCGAGAGAACGGGGACGTGATCAGTCGCGCTTGGCTGCAAGACGTTCGGCAACATGCTCCGCACTCCCTTCGACCTCGGCGAGCTCGCGCCGCCACGAGGCGCGATCCCAGATCTCGAGGTGGTCGTGGACGCCCGCGACGACGACGTCGCGGACGAGTTGCGCGTGCTCCAGCAACGCACCGGGAATCCCGATCCTGCCCTGCTTGTCGAGCTCGCCCTCCGCCGCGCCCGAATAGAAGTAGCGCTGCAGCCGGCGGGTCTCCTTGCTCAGCGGATCGAGTACGGCGAGCCGCGCCTCGATCGCCGTCGTCCAGTCGGCGCGGGGGTAGGCGTAGAGGCACCCGTCGAGACCGCGGCTCACGACCACGCCTTCCGTGAAGGCCTGCCGGAAACGGGCCGGCAGCGTGAGGCGGCTCTTGTCATCGATCGTGTGCTCGTATTCGCCGAGAAGCATCCGGGGCCGGTCCTTTGTCTACCACTTTGCCCCACGATAAACCACAATCCCCCACCACGCAACCCCTTCGGGCCACCGAAAGGGTGATCTATCCGGATCGGCGGGCGGCCCGTGCGAGCGGGACGAGCGCCTCGAGAACGGCGTCCGCCTCCGCGACGTCGCGGTCGCGAAGGTTCGCGTGGACGCTCCGGCCAGCCGTGTCGAGGTGGATCGAGGCGAGCGCGAGCCGCCGCTGGAGCGGACCCTGCACGCGGCGGAAGCTCTGGACCTTGGCGAGCGGCACCCAGGCCGTGACCCGGCGGATCCGCCCCGTCGTCGTGACCACACACGTCTCGTTTCGCCCGAAGGAGAGGAAGCGGTAGCGGAGCGGGCTCTTCACGAGCGCGCGGCGTGGCGCTCGCAACCGCTCGGTCGGCGCGTCCGGCACGATCCGCGCGAGCAGCTCTTCCGCGAGCGAGCGGCTCCCCACCGGGAGGATCGCCCGGAGCGGAGCGCGTTGCGCCTCCCCTTCCCCCTTCCGGCGCTGCCTGCCTGCGATGTCGACCTCGAGGCGGCACCAGCCGAGCCGGCGCCAGACGAACGGCTCGACCATGCGCACCGCCTGCACGCGGCCCGGCCGGATCGTCTCGGCCGTGAGGGCCACGAGGCCGGAACGGAGCCGAAGCCCGTCCTGTGCCTCCGCGACGGTCAGCTTGTACTCCTGGTTGAAGCGCCGCCACAGCATCGTCAGGCCTGCGACGGCCCAGACGGCGCCGCCGCCGAACGCGCCGGCCGCCACCGCCGGTGCCTCGACCGCGGCGACGAGCAGCCCGGCGAGGATCGCGATCGCGAAGAAGCCCACGTCGCTCAGGAGGATCGAGGCGGCGAGCCGGCCGGTCGGCACCGAGGTGAGCACCCGCTCCTCTCCGGCGTCTTCCGGCGCCGTGTCGGACACTCCCCGGTGAGCGAGATCGAGGAGGAGCGCCCGCAGCGGCTCGACGTCTCGCTCGGGCAGATAGGCGAGCCTCGCGGTCGCGCCGGTCGCGCCCGCCATCCGCAGCCGTAGCTCTGCGACGCGGAACATGCGCGCGAGCCCCGGCCGGACGACGTCGATCGCCTGAACCTGGGCGAGCGGAAACCGGAGCGACTGCCGGCGCAGCAGCCCGGTCTCGATCCGCAGGTCGTCGGCGTCGATCCGCCAGCGTGTCACGAGCCAGCTGACGAATCCCAGCCCGAGCAGCACCGCCACGACGGCCAGCTGGGGCGCGTCCCTCTCGAGGTCGGCGCCACCGCGGAGCGCCGTCGGCACGATCAGCACGGCGATCGCGATCGCGGCGCGCCCCGCTCGGACGACCGGCGACACCGGCGAGAGCCGATGCCACCCGTCGGTCGGGGTCACAGCCCGGCCGCCTGGGCCTCGCCGAGCTCCGCGAGGCGGTCTCGCAACCGCGCGGCCTCGGCGCGGCTGAGCCCGGGGATGCGGGCGTCGCTCGCGGCCGCGGCGGTGTGCATGCGCACCGTCGCGAGCCCGAACGAGCGCTCGAACGGCCCCGCCGTGACGTCGATGAACTGCATGCGCCCGTAGGGCACGACCGAAAGGCGCAGGAAGAGAAGACCGCGTCGCACGAGCAGGTCGTCCCCTCGCTCTGCGTATGCCCAGGCGCCGACGCGCCGGCGGGCGATCCACTCGGCGAGCGCGCCGAGCGCGAGCACGACCGCGGCGCCGACGACTGCCGCCCAGGCCGCGCTGAAGGCGAGCACGACGGCGACGGCCACCGCGACCGGGACGGTGACGGCTGCGACCTCGACGCGCCGCAACGTCAGGAGCCGCGGCGACGGCCTGTGCCAGTCGAGTTGACCCCCTGTTCCCTCGGACATTGCGGAGCGGAGTATCGCGGCGTTAGGCTCGCTTCCGCGGCACGGTCTGCGGCAGCCACGGCAAAGGAGCCATGATGGCCACGCAGACCCGCAACCGCGTCGCAGAGGGACCGCTCAACGTCGTCCTCCGCCCGAGCTCGCGCGCCGAAGGCGCCTATCGGAGCGCCGTTCTGGCGCCCGGCTTCGAGGCGGCACCGGGCCTGAACCTCGAGTTCCTCGGAGGCAGGACGCTCCCGGAGCTCACGTTCACGACCGTCTACCTCGGACGCTGGGACCCGGGCGACCGGGAGCAGCTCGACCGGGCGCTACCGGCCGCGATGAGCGACGCCGGGCTGAACGACGTGCTCGCGCAGTATTTCCCGGGCCTCACCGTGAGCGCCACGTTCGCGGGCTCGCATACGCATACCGAGAGCGTGCCTGCGCGGTTCGACAAGCCGGCCGTCGAGAGCCTCGTCACCGGGCTCGACGGGTCCGGCGTCCTGGCCGGGCTCGATCTCTCGCGCTCGGTCGTCTGCCTCCTCCTGCCCCGTGGCGCGGTGCTCGTCGAAGGTGACGTGAGCTCCGAGACCGGGCTCGGCGGCTACCACGGCTCGGTGCACGTCAGCCGGAGCGGACGCGGCAAGGAGACCCTGTACTACA
>Ga0157369_10006192_pt1 | contig 13882 bp, 12 predicted proteins | sample C25metaG_FD_113461 | JGI IMG/M metagenome (GOLD analysis project Ga0157369, IMG submission 113461) | Corn rhizosphere microbial communities from Kellogg Biological Station, Michigan, USA - C2-5 metaG | ecosystem: Host-associated > Plants > Roots > Rhizosphere > Soil | place: USA: Michigan...
ACGTATCAGCTCACCACGTACGACGACAGCAGCCTGCCTGCGCTCTACTCGGCGAGCCTCGGCAAATGCGCCGGCCAGGTGAGGAGCGGGTTCCTCACCGCGGTGGGCACGAACCAGGCACTGTTCGGCGTGTCGATCAGCGCGCCCTGCACCAGTGGCAACCCCGTCACCACGACCATCATCACCGGCACGCTCAGCACCTCGAGTGCCGGCCTGGTGCTCTCGTTCGCGCCGCCGAACGTGAGCGAGGCGTACGCCGACACGATCGTGCTGGGCACCTCGACGGCGACCATGCGTCACCGGGGCGGCGCGTCGACGCAGCTGGAGCCGCATTCGTACTACTTCACGAAGGCCGACTGAACGAACCGATGCTCGGCGTGCGCCCGGATGCAAACGCCCCGGTCGAGACCTCTCGACCGGGGCGTTTGTCGTTCTCCTGCTCAGCGAGCGCCCCGATTACGGCGCCGTCGGGTCACACGCCGCGCGATCGAAGTTCGGGTTGTCTTCTTCCGTCTGCGGAACGGGGAAGGCGACCTGGTCGCCGTACACGGCTCCCTTGAAGTAGTCGCCCGTCGGATAGACGTCAGCCTGCGAGCGGTTGTACTGCTTGAGGAGGCGGCGGAGGTCTCCCATGCGGTGTCCCGTGGCGAACAGCCAGAAGGCCCGCTCGCGGAAGAGCTGGTCCACCTGCGCGTCCGCGCCAACGACAGGGGCGAGCGGCGTCAGGCTCTTCGACGCACGGAGCGAGTTCAGGATGCCCAGTGCGGTGGGATAGCTGCCACCCTTCAGGGCCGCTTCGGCCTCGATCAGGCGTGCCTCGACACCAGTGGCGAGAGCAACCGGCGATGTGTAGCTGCTGTACTTCGCCGGCGCGAAGATCTCGGTCTGCGAATCGAACTGCGACAGACCCAGGTCGTCGAACTGTGCGCGTGAGTCATCGGCGGAGATGAACGGCAGTCCGTTGCCACCTTCCTTGTCGAGTGTGGTGTAACGCGAGCTCACGTGCGTGAGCGCGTAGACACCATTCTCGGTGCGCGGATCGATGACGCTGTGCTCGGTGGAGAAATTGTAGTCGTCCGGCACGTCGGCCACGGCGGCAGCGGCCGCGTCGAACTGGCCCGCGTCGAGCAGCGCGCGTCCCTTGCCGATCTCGGCGAGGAACCGCTCCCGGTCATCGCTGGCCGCCTGCGCCACCGTGATGGCCGAGTCGAACTTGGCCACGGCCGCCGTCAACATCTGGTCGGTCGTGAGTGGCGAGCCATAGTTGAAGGAACCATCCGCGTTGATCGTGCTGAACGGGACACCGGAGCAGTAGTCTTCGGCGACCAGCGTATAGACGTAGCCGGCGATGCTCAGCGTGCGTGCATGGCCAGGATCGTTGGGCGCTGACTCGGCATACCGGGCGGACGCAGCGTTCGCGCTCGTCCAGGCGCGAAACAGGCTCCGCATCACGCCGGTGTTCGACGAATTGGGCGGATGGACGTCGCGCGTGTCGATCTCCAGGTGAGTGCTGAAGTAATCGGCCGACACGAATTCATCGCTGAACAAGCCGCTGTTCAACACCAGGCCTTCGCCATTGTTGCCGTTGTTGATACCCGCGTAGGCCACGGCAAAATCACCGACGACGCCAGCGAGCAGCGTCGGCAGCGCGCTCTCACCAGCCGTCGCTGCGGGGGGCACGACGGTCGGTGTGATCACATCGAGGTTGCAGGCCGTGACGGCCATCAGGCCCGTCACGGCGATCAGGGCGCCGCCGCGGCGAAGCCGCCCGGCGCGCGGGGTCATGAGTCTATCAGTCATTGATCGGTCTCGTCCGCTCAGAACGTGAGGTTGAGGCGCGCCGTGTAGTAGCGGACCTGCGGCTGCGTGAGGAAGTCGTCCGTGACGAAATTGGCCTGCCCGACGCCGTTGACCTCGGGATCGAGCCCCTTGTACTTGGTCCAGGTGTGCAGGTTGCGGACGCCGAACGTGAGAGTCGCGCCGCTCGCGCGCATCGTTCCGAGGAAACGCTGGGGCAGGGTGACCGCGACGCTCAGCTCGCGCCATTTGACGAAACTCGCGTCCTCGATGTAGCCGCCGACGAAGCTCGCATCGGCGAACGCCGCCTCCGCATTCGCCTGCTCGTCGATGGGTGCGGTGGGGTCGTTGATACCGCGGCAGAGAGAGAAGGAGCAGCGGAACTGCTCCGTCACGTTCTCCAGCTTGTTGCCACCACGGTACTCGAACAGCGAGTTGATGCGGAAGATGCGGAACAGCGTGAGGTCCGCCGTGAGCGAGCCCTGCTTGGTCGGGAGCGCGCTGCCCAGGTAATGCACCTTCGACTCATCCGTGGAGAAGAACACGGAGTCGGGACTGACGCTCCCGTCGGCGCTCACGTGCACGCTGTCCACGGTCGTCGCCCAGTAGCCGCCCAGCGGGTACCCCGGTACGTGCCGCTGGTCGCCAAGGATGATCGGCGGCAGGCCGCCCAGCGACTCGAGGTTGTTCTTGTTCGTCGACGCCGTGACCGTCAGGCCGAGCTCCACGTTGTCCATGCGGATCGGCGTGGCGTTCACGTTGAGCTCGATGCCGCGGTTGGTGACGGCACCGAGGTTGGCGAACTGGCTCGCCGGTCCGCCGAGTGACAGCGGGAGCGGCCGAAGCACCAGCGCGTCACGCGAGCGCTTGTTGTAGTACGTGAATTCGACGGAGGCACGGTCGCCAAGCAGGCCGGCGTCGAAGCCGAGCTCGAACTCACGCGTCTTCTCGGCCTTGAGGTTCGTGTTCGCGAAGTTGCCGACCGTGATCCCGGCGACGTCGAGTGAATCCAGGCGTACCGAAACCGGGCGGCTGTAGGCGACGGCATCCAGCACGCCCGGGCGCAGTCCCGACTCACCGTACGCCGTGCGCAGCCGCAGCTGCGAGATCTTGTCGCCGCCTTCCATCACCACGTACGACACGCTGGCCGCGGGATAGGTGGCCGTGCCGAAGTTCTTGCCGAACGCGCTGTTCTTGTCCGCGCGCAGGGTGCCCGTGACGAACAGCTTGTCGTTCCACGAGATCTGCTCGGAGACGAATCCGCCAGCCGTCTTGTTGTCGGTATACGACTCGTCCACGGCCTTGTCGCTGTTCACCCCGCCGAGGCCGCCGGTGCCGGCTGTCAGCGTCTGACCATAGGCGAAGGTGCCCTGATCGAGCGTGCGCTGGAACTGGTAGCCGACCTGCGCCATCGAGTTGATCGTGGACGTCAACGTGTTGCGCGCCGTGAGGGCGTAGTTGGTCGTGATGTTGCTCGTCTCGATCCGGTTCGACGTCCGGTGACCGAGGTACGAATCGGAGAAGAAGACGAGGTTCGGCTGCAGTGTTTCGGAGTCGAAGCGGTTGACCACGTCGAGTCCGAGCGTCGCGTTCGCCGAGAGCCAGGGCAGGATCCGCCACGTGCCGTTCGCGCCGCCAGTGAAGCGGTCGATGTTCTGCCGAGTGTCGATGTTCTCGAACTGGTCGGGACCGATCGGGTTGTAGCCCTGCGTTGGCCCGTCGCCCGGATATCCGGCGAGACCGTCCGACAGCACGCCGAAGTAGTTGTTGTCATTCTGCGGCAGCTGCAGGTCGCTCTGCACGTAGCCCGTCGAGATCTGGATGTCGAGCGCCTTCGTCGGGTGCGTCGTCATGTTCCCGCGCAGGCTGAGGCGATTCAGGTTGCTCGTCTTGTACGTGCCGGCTTCCTTCTCGACGTCGCTGCTGAGGAAGTACGTGATCGCCGGATTCCCGCCCGAGACACTGGCGCCGAGCTTCTGGCGATGGCCGGTGCGGAACGGGTGGCTCTCGAGGATGGTGTTGTATGCCTGGAGCGAGTCCACCGTGCAGTACCCGTAGTTCTGGTAATACAGGTTGCAGGAGGGGTTGGGCGCGCCACTCGCGAAGCCCGGAATGTCGTACAGCGGCGTGTCCGTCCACCCGCCGTAGTTTGGCGGATACGGATTGTTGTCCACCACCGTCCCGATCTCGCCGAAGGTGTTCCACGTCGTCCGGCCCGCCGCGCCGCGCTTGGTCGTGATCTGGATGACGCCGTTCGCCGCCGCCGTACCGTACAGCGCCGACGCTGCCGGTCCCTTGATGACGTCGAATGACTCGATGTCTTCCGGATTGATGTCGTTCAGTCGCGAGGGCGTCTGGCCACCGACGTCGATCGAGTTCGAGTTCGCATTGTTGTCGATGCGCACGCCGTCGATGATCAGCAGCGGCTCATTCGACAGCGACACGGAGTTCGAGCCGCGGATGCGGATGCGCGCGCCGCCGCCCGTCGTGCCCGAGCTCTGCGTCACCGTCACGCCGGCCGTACGCCCGGACAGCACTTCGGAGAAGTTCTGGACCGCCGCCTTGGGGATCGTGTCGGCGTTCACCGTCGCCACCGACGCGCCGTTCTCGCGGCGACGCTGCTCGGTGCCGGACGCCGTCGTCGTCACGACGCTGAGGATGGTGGGCGCCGCCGTGAGGCCGACGTCGAGAGTGGTGGTCGCGCCGGCAGTCACCGTCACCGTACGCGTGGTGGACTGGAAGCCGAGGAAGGAGATGCGAAGGGTCGCCGTGCCGGCCGGCACGTTGCCGAGCCGATAGGCACCGGATTCGTCGGTGCGCGCACCGATGGTGGTGCCCACGAGCACGACCTGCGCATTGGCGATCGGGCGCCGCAACTCTGCGTCGGTGACGTGGCCGGTCACCGTACCGGCCCCGCCCTGCGCGGCCGCGGTCGGCGCCGCGGCGGAGAGCAAGATCAGCGTGGATGAAAGAAGTCGGGAGAGGCGAGTCATTGCATACGCTCCATGGCGCTGCGGAATCGGGAACGCCGCGGCGACCGAGTCGCGCGCGGTTGGGTGGACGCCGGACGCATCGGCGCGTCCGGAACAACCGTTTGCCAACGTACTCAGGGGTACGTCGTATGACCATCCTGACCCTCGCATGGTTGGAAGCCGCCACATTCGCCTTCATCGCCGTGGCAACTTCTCATATCGCCATCGCCCGCCCATATTGCTCGCCATGCCCTCCCGCCAGACCACCGTCCTCGACGCGCGCGCCATGGACCGCGTGCTCCGACGGATGGCCGACGAGATCGTCGAACACAATGACGGCACCGACGACTTGATCATCGTTGGCATCCAGCGCCGTGGCGTCCAGCTCGCCAGGCGTATCGTCGCCTGCATCGCCGACCGCGAGAAGGTCGACGTCCCCAGCGGCGCCCTCGACATCACGCTGTACCGCGATGACCTCCAGACCGTCGGTCCGCGCCCCGTCGTCGGTCCCACCGACCTGCCGTGGGCCATCGACGGCAAGCACGTCGTCATCGTGGACGACGTGCTCTACACGGGCCGCACCGTACGCGCCGCGCTCGACGAGCTGGCTGACTTCGGCCGGCCGAAGCGCATCGGGCTCGCCGTCCTCGTCGACCGCGGCGGTCGCGAGCTGCCGATCCAGCCCGATGTCGTCGGCAAGACGGTCGACATCGGTGACGGTGAGCGGATCGACGTGCTCGTCGATGAGCTCGACGGCAAGGACGCGGTGGTCGTCGCCGCGACCGGGGACGCGTGAGCGCGGCCGGCGCACTCGGCAAGGACCTGCTCGGGCTCGAGGATCTCTCGGGCGATCAAATCCGTCTCATCCTCGACACGGCCGAACCGTTCAAGGAGATCAGCGAGCGCGCCATCAAGAAGGTGCCCACGCTGCGCGGCTCGACGATCGTCAACCTGTTCTTCGAAGCCAGCACGCGCACCCGCGTGTCGTTCGAGTTCGCCGAGAAGCGCCTCAGCGCCGACACGGTGAACGTCGCTTCCACGGGCTCCAGCGTCAGCAAGGGCGAGACGCTCGTGGATACTGCGCGGAACCTCGAGGCGATGCGCATCGACATGGTGGTGATTCGCCATGGCGCCTCCGGCGCGGCGCGCTTCCTCGCCGAGCGCATCGAGTCCAACGTCATCAATGCCGGCGACGGCACGCACGAGCATCCCACGCAAGGGTTGCTCGACATGCTCACCCTGCGTGACAACTTCGGACACCTCGACGGGATCAAGGTCGCCATCTGCGGCGACGTGCTGCATTCGCGCGTCGCGCGCTCGAACATCTGGGGACTCAAGAAGATGGGCGCCGAGGTTGCCGTCTGCGGCCCGCGCTCGCTCCTGCCCAACGCGATCGACGAATTCGGTGTCACCGTGTTCGAACGCATCGAGGACGCCATCCAGTGGGCTGACGCGCTCAACATCCTTCGTCTTCAGCTCGAGCGCATGCATGCCGGCTACATCCCTTCGCTGCGCGAGTACAACCGCGTATTCGGCGTGTCGCGGGAGCGGCTCGAGCGCGCACCGAAGGACCTGCTCATCCTCCATCCCGGCCCGATGAACCGTGGCGTCGAGATCGACTCCGACGTCGCCGATGGCCCTCACAGCGTGATCCTCGATCAGGTGACGAACGGCGTGGCAGTGCGCATGGCGGTGCTCTATCTCCTCGCCGGCGGCAAGCCGGAGCTGGCGGAAGCGGCAAAGGGAGGCGGCCGATGACGGCGCCCGCCCTGCTGCTGCGCGGCGGCCGCATCATCGACCCCTCGCAGCATCTCGATGAGATCGGCGACGTCCTCATCGTCGACGGACGCATCGAGGCGACGGGACGCGTGGGCGAGGTGCGCCGCGATGGCGATGCGCTGCAGACGATCGACTGCGCCGGCCGCATCGTCTCGCCCGGCTTCGTGGATGTGCACTGCCATCTCCGCGAACCGGGCCGCGAGGAAGTGGAGACCATCGCGTCCGGCGCGCGCGCCGCGGCGGCGGGCGGCTTCACCGCAGTCTGCGCGATGCCGAACACCGATCCGGTGACCGACAATCAGGCGGCTGTCGGCTTCATCATTCGCCAGGCGAACCGTGCTGGCGCGGCCCGCGTCTACCCGATCGGCGCCATCTCCATCGGCGAGCAGGGCAAGACTCTCGCCGAGTTCGGGGAAATGGTGGGCGCCGGCGCCGTCGCCGTGAGCGACGACGGGAAGCCCGTGGTAAGCGCGCAGCTCATGCGCACGGCGCTCGAGTACGCGCGCACGTTCGGCATTCCCGTCGCCGACCACTGCGAGGAACCCACGCTCGCCGCCAACGGCGCGATGAACGAGGGCATCGTGAGCGCCCGGCTCGGGCTCAAGGGAATTCCGTCGGAGGCCGAGGAGATCATGGCCATCCGCGACATCCTTCTTGCGCGGCGCACCGGCGGGCACATCCACCTCTGCCACATGAGCACGCGCGGATCGGTCGAGCTGATCCGCTGGGGCAAGGAGCGCGGCATCAACGTCACCGCCGAGGCCTGTCCGCACCACCTCTCGCTCACGGAAGAGGCGGTGGAGGGGTACGACACCAACGCCAAGATGAATCCGCCGCTGCGGACGGCGGACGACGTAGTCGCGCTGCAGGAAGCGGTGCGCGACGGCACGATCGACGTCATCGCCACCGATCACGCGCCGCACCACTACGACGAGAAGGAGCGCGAGTTCGCCGACGCCCCGAACGGAATCGTCGGACTCGAGACTGCGCTGGCCGTGAACCTCACGTGGCTCGTGCACGGCGGTGTGATGGACGTCACCACACTGATCGACCGGATGTCGTGCGCGCCGGCGCGGGTGTTCAAGCTGCCGGGCGGCACGCTGAGGCGCGGAAGCGCCGCCGACGTGACCGTGTTCGATCCGGACGTGGAGTGGACGGTGGATCCGGCCCGCTTCGTCTCCAAGGGCAGGAACAGCCCGTACGCCGGACGGACGCTGCGTGGGCGAGCGGAGCTTACCGTGGTAGACGGGCAGGTCATCTACCGGCGATACAGATCGTCCTAGTCGAACGCCCGGCCCGGCAACGGGTCCGTGCTACCGCGTGCAGGGTACTGTACGCGGTACCGGATTTGTTGTACGCTCTACCGTGTACCTACCTCGTACCCTGCTCCAGGAACCGCGTACTCGATACCGGACCGGCAGAGTCCCCACGCAGCGACCCATCCTGATGACCGACGATCTTCCACGCGACGCAGCGGCGGACGGTTCGGCTCCATCGGCAGAAGGTGCTTCACCGGTGAGCGCGGTCGGCGCGCTCATGGAGGAGCGCCGCCGGTATGAGGCCTGGCTCGCTGCGCTCGAGGCTCGACGCGCCGAGACACCGAGGCACGTCTTCACGCGAGTGCATGCCGATTATACGTCGCGACTCGAATCGGTCATCGAGCGACTGGTCGGCCACACCGACGGCTTGCGTGCCGAGCTCACCACGCTCACGACGCGAATCGCCACGCTCGACGAACAGCAGCATCGCGCGCGCGATGAGCGCGCGGAAGCGGAGTTGCGTGCGCACGTCGGCGAGTTGACCGAGAACGCGTGGAAGGAGACGATGGCAGCCAGTGACGCGCTCATCGCTTCGCTCGCTGCGCAGCACACCGCCGCCGAGGAGGATCTCCGTCGCACCCGCGAGTTGCTGGCCGACGCCGAGCGTCCGCCCACACCCGTGCCGCCGCCGGTGCAGGTGAAGGCCGCATCGCCCGAGAAGGGTGAGAAGACGGAGAAGGCCGACAAGGTCGCCGTGCCGGAGCACGTTGCTCCCGCACCCGACACTGCGCTTGGCGGCGCGCATGTGCCCGACGCGCAACCGGCCGCCGCTGACCGCGAATCGCCGCCGGACGGAAAGCCCGCTGCCGAGCCGAAGGTGGGCGAGGCGTCGTTCGACGAGCTGGCCTTCCTCCAGTCGGTGGTGGATGTCTCGAACGGCCAGCAGGCCAACGCGTCGTCCAAGGCTCCGCCGGGCATCGCGCCAGCTCGACCGACCGGCTCCGTGCCGGCGGCGCCGAGCGCGGCGAGTGCAGCCAGCGCGCCCCCGTCTCCAGCAGGTCCGCAGCGTCGAGAGCCGTTCGTCGCTCGAAAGCCTGAGCCGCGCCCGGAGGATCGCATCCAGAAGCAAGGCGAAGGAACGGCGCCCCTTCTCCAGCCCAAGCAGGCCGGGAGCAGCTCGCTCGCTGCGAACATCAGCGGCAACAACCCGATCGTCCTGAGGGACAAGCCGAACGAATCCGCCAAGACCCTCAAGTGTGCCGAGTGCGGCGCGATGAACTATCCGACGGAGTGGTACTGCGAACGCTGTGGGGCAGAGCTCGCGTCGCTGTAGTCGCGAGGTCGCGAGCGCGCGAGCCAGGAGGGCCGGGGCTCCGAAAAACGAAGAAGGTCAGGAGCGCCTGCTCCTGACCTTCCGACTGTCTGACGGCCCGACTTCCTTATGTCAGGCCTTCGCCTTCGCCATCTTGCTCTTCTGACGAGCGGCGAGGTTCTTGTGTACCAGGCCCTTGCGAGCGGCGCGGTCCAGGAGGCTCACGGCCTGCTTCCGCTCGTCTTCGGTAGCCGTCGGCGCCTTGGCCTTCTTGAGCGCGGTGCGGAGCGCGGAGCGCTGAGCGCGGTTGCGCACGGTCGCGGCGCGCGACTTCCGCATGTTCTTCTTCGCGGATGCGATGTTCGGCACGAAAATCTCCAGAAATTCAATAGTGTTCGCGATTGTCGCGAGCCCTCAACGTACCCGACCGTACGAGCGAAGTCAAGCTGGCACAGCGCTTTACTCTCCTTCGGAGCGCCGCTACCTTACGCCCGTTGCGCACCCCTGGCTCGCAGGGAGCGCGTGCCCCTCGCCCGCTCCTGTTGCATACTCTCCAGACCATCCTCCTCGTCGGGCCGGTCCTCCTCTTTTCGGTCATCGCGCACGAGATCGCGCATGGCTACGTCGCCCTCCTCCAGGGCGACCGGACGGCGCTCGACGCAGGTCGCCTCAGCTGGAATCCGGTCAAGCACATCGACTTCTTCATGACGATCCTCCTGCCGCTCATCATGATCCTCGGATCCATGGCGGTCGGCGGACCAGCGGTCGTGCTCGGCGGAGCGAAGCCCGTTCCCGTCGACCCGCGCAACTATCGTCATCCTCGCCGCGGCGACATCCTCGTCTCGCTCGCCGGCGTGGCCACGAACCTGCTCGTTGCCATCGCCTGCGTCGGACTCATCGCGGCGGTGGGTGGACTCGCCCGCGCCGCGCCGTCGCTCGAGGTCACGCTCGGTATCATGCAGGCGATGTTCGTCTACGGCATCCTGCTCAACGCCGTCCTCATCGCCTTCAACCTGCTGCCCATTCCGCCGCTCGATGGCTCGCACGTCGTCAAGTATCTCCTGCCTCGGCCCCTCGCCATCGGGTACGTGCGCTTCGGGCGCTACGGCATCGTCGTGCTCATCCTGCTGCTCAGCTTCGGCCAGCGTGCGCTCGACATCTGGCTCACGCCGGCGTTCGACGCGGCGCAACGCGCGCTCGGCCTCGTCGGTGCATTCGTTCTGCCCACGGCGGCCCAATGGCTGAAGTGAGCGAGATCGACGTCGGCACCGACGTCGTCGCCGCGAGCGGTGATGCACCGCCGGCGTCGTTCGTCGTCGAGCTCACCGAGTTCTCCGGGCCGCTCGACCTGCTCCTGTCGCTCATCCGCGAGGAGCAGGTGGACATCTATGATATTCCCATCGCACGCGTGGCCGAACAGTTCCTCGCGCGCATTCGCACGCTGCAGCTCAACGAAGCAGCCGACTACCTCGAGATGGCGGCTCGCCTGCTGCGCATCAAGGCGCAGATGCTCCTGCCGCGCGCCGAAGGCGACGAAGCATGGGACGATCCGCGCGCCGAGCTGGTTCGCCGGCTGCTCGAGTATCAGCAGATGCGCGAGGTGGTGGACGTCCTCGAGCGGGCCGGTGAGGATCGTCGCAGTCGCTTCGCGCGCGCGTGGCTGCCGCAGGCGCCCGCGCCGCCGGAATCGCCGCTCGCTCTCTCGCTTGGCGAGCTGCTCGCCGCCGTGGATCGCATCCTTCGCGTCGCAAAGGATCCGGCAATCCACGACGTGGTACCCCGCTCCCTCGACGTGCCGGGCGCCATCACGGTGATTCGCGCGCTCCTTTCGCTCCGTGCGCACGCGCGCTGGACCGACCTCATCGAACCGGGGGCGGAGCCGTGGCAGGTGCTGTCCACCCTGCTCGGATTGCTCGAGATGGCCAAGCTCGGCGAATGCCGCGTGCTGCAACCCACACCATTCGCCAACGTGGAGATCACTCGTGACGCCGCTAGCGAAGCTGCTTGAAGCAGCGCTGTTCGCCAGCGCTCGGCCCATTCCCGCCGAGGAGCTCCTCGCGCTCGACCCGGACGCCTCGAAGGCGGGGCTTGCCGCCGCGCTCGACGAGCTGCGCGAACACTACGATGTCGATGGCCACGGCGTGGAGCTCCTGGAGATCGGCGGTGGCTGGCAGATCCTCACTCGTGCCGAGTACACCGAAGCCATCGAGCGCGCGCAGCTGGCCACGCGCCCGCAGCGCTTGAGCGCCGCTGCACTCGAGACGCTCGCCCTGATTGCGTATCGCCAGCCCATCGGCCGCGCCGAGATCGAGGAGATACGCGGCGTGTCGGTGGGCAGCGTCCTGAAATCGCTGCACGAGCGGGGGCTGATCGACGTCATCGGCCGAGGCGAGGGACTCGGCCGGCCGCTGCTCTACGGCACGACGCCGATCTTCCTCGAGTACTTCGCGCTGCGCCATCTCGACGAGCTGCCGCGCTCCGACGAGCTCGCCGTGGCACTGCGCGCCGAGCCGCGTACTCTGTGATGTCGGAGACGATGCGGATCCAGCGCGCCCTCGCGCGCGCCGGTGTGCTCTCCCGCCGCAAGGCCGAGGAGCTGGTGGCCAACGGTCGCGTGACGGTCAATGGCACCGTGGCGCAAGTGGGACAGACCGTGGATCCGGCACGCGACGTCATCCTCGTGGATGGCACTCGCATCGGCGCGCCGTCGCCCACCGAGTGGTTCGTGTTGAACAAGCCGGCTGGGGTCATCACGTCGCGCCATGATCCCGAGGGGCGGCGCACCGTGTTTGATCTCGTGCCGGCGCGTCCCGGCCTCACGTATGTCGGCCGCCTCGATTTTCTCACCGAGGGTGTGCTGCTGCTGACCACCGACGGTGCGGCAGCCCACCGGCTCACGCACCCCAGCCACGAGGTGGAGCGCACGTACGTGGCCTCCGTGCTCGGCGATGGCGACCGCGCTGTCGAGGAAGCGCGTTACGGCGTGGAGCTCGAGGACGGACTGGTGAAGCCGCGAAAGCTGCGCGCCGAGAAGGTAGGTCGCGGGCGGTGGGACCTGAGCATCACGCTGAGCGAGGGACGGAACCGTGAGGTCCGTCGTCTATGTGAGGCGCTCGGCCTGCAGGTGGATCGCCTCGTGCGGGTGAAGTTCGGCCCGGTGGAGCTGGGCGACCTTGCGACGGGTCGTGTGCGCTCGCTCACACGGCGCGAACGTGTCGAGCTGGAGAAACTGTAGAGTGACAACAGGGTAGGTAGTGGTCGTCGAACTGGCAGTCGACCGAGGGCTGGAGTACTCGGTGACTCGCTGACGGACGGCTGCGCTGGAGTCCTCAGTGAGTCCGACAGTCGATGAGTACCGAGTGGGCGACACGCAGGGAATCGGACGTCCTTCACCAAGAGAACCACGTGGCCACACAAGCTTCTTCCACCGCCGACGCCCGCCTCATCCAGGATGTGAGCAGCCAGGTCGCGCTCCGTGTCGTCGGACAGGAGTACATGATCGATCGGCTCCTCATCAGCCTTCTCACCGGCGGTCACGTGCTGCTGGAAGGCGTACCGGGCCTCGCGAAGACGTTGACGGTGCGCACGCTTGCCGAGACGATTTCCACGAGCTTCTCGCGCATCCAGTTCACCCCCGACCTGCTTCCTGCCGACGTCGTCGGGACCCAGATCTACGATCAGTCCACCGGCCAGTTCATGGTGAAGAAGGGACCGATCTTCGCCAACATCATCCTCGCCGACGAGATCAACCGCGCACCCGCGAAGGTGCAGGCCGCGCTGCTCGAGGCGATGCAGGAGAAGCAGGTCACCATTGGCGGTACGACGTACCGCCTCGAGGAACCGTTCCTCGTCCTGGCGACGCAGAACCCGATCGAGCAGGAGGGGACCTACCCGCTCCCCGAGGCGCAGGTCGATCGCTTCATGCTCAAGCTTCGCGTGGGATACCCGACGCGCGACGAGGAGCGTGAGATCATGCGCCGCATGGCGAGCGGTCACGCCATCCCGATCCAGCACGTTGCCACGCCGGAAGCGATCCTCGAGGCTCGGGCCCGCATCGCCGACCTGTACATGGACGACCGCATCGTGGACTACATCGTCGACCTCGTCCACGCCACACGCGAGCCGAAGGCGGCCGGACTCGACGATCTCGTGCCGCTGATCGAGTTCGGGGCGAGCCCGCGCGCCACGATCGCGCTGGCACAGGCGTCGCGGGCGCACGCCTTCCTTCGCGGCCGCTCCTTCGTGACCCCCGACGACGTGAAGGCCATCGCCCCCGACGTGCTCCGACACCGCGTGCTCACCACGTACGAGGCTGAGGCGGAGGAGGTGACGAGCGACGACATCGTCACGAAGGTGCTCGCCCGCGTCGAGAGTCCGTGAGCGTCGAGAGCCCGCGGCCCGCGCGCGCGGGCGTACCGCCGGAGATCCTCCGCCAGGTGCGGCTCCTCGAGCTGCGCACGCGTGGCCTCGTGAACTCGCTGTTCAGCGGGGAGTACCGCTCCGTGTTCAAGGGGCAGGGGATGGAGTTCTCCGAGGTGCGGGAATACCAGGCGGGCGATGAAGTGCGCTCCATCGACTGGAACGTCACGGCGCGCATGCGCAAGCCGTACGTCAAGCGCTACATCGAGGAGCGCGAGCTCACGGTCATGCTCGCGGTCGATCTGTCGGGCTCCGAGCGATTCGGCACGGAGCGGCGATTCAAGAGCGAGCTCGCGACGGAGCTCGCGGCGGTGCTCGCCCTGTCAGCGGTGCGGAACAACGAT
>Ga0157369_10006194_pt1 | contig 13880 bp, 13 predicted proteins | sample C25metaG_FD_113461 | JGI IMG/M metagenome (GOLD analysis project Ga0157369, IMG submission 113461) | Corn rhizosphere microbial communities from Kellogg Biological Station, Michigan, USA - C2-5 metaG | ecosystem: Host-associated > Plants > Roots > Rhizosphere > Soil | place: USA: Michigan...
CGGAGTTATGAACGTCGGTGTCATCACGAGGCCGCGCACCACACCGCCGGGATAGTGCACGGCAAGGCTGCGCGAACCGGTGGCACTATGCCCGGCCACGTTCGCAAGTTCCAGCGCCGCGGGCCTTTCGGCCGCGAAGCCTTGAAGCGAACCTGCGAACTCGAAGTGGAAGCGCGCTCCGTCCTTGACTACCGGCGGCGGCGTTTCGCGCAGCGCGTAGGCGTAGCCGACGACCGTCAACGCCTCGCGGGCTGCATCAGTGATGCAGCCACCGCCGTCGGCGGTCGGCAGATACATCCGATCGGCGACGGGGCCTCGCCAGTCAGGGCCCGCCTCGATACCGGGCAACCCGCCCATGACGCCGGCGATACAGCCAACGTTGCCACCATTGGAATCGGTGTCCCAGCCGGTGCTCGCGATGATGCCGAGCGAACGGGTGAAGTCGCCGCCACCGTGCAGGACAGCATTCACTACAGCGGCATGGTTCGGGACGACGTGGCAGTTGCCGCCGTACCGTTCGTAGCCGTAGCGCTCGTCGATGCGTTCGCGGGCTTGCCGCCAGTCGTCGCCGCCCGCATGCCATTCGCGCACGTCGTCGATGACCCGGCGAATCAGGCAGTCGCGCGGGATCAGCGACACTGCGGTGTCGAGCAGCGCGTCGACGTCCGACTCGACGAACGCCAGCGCGACCAGTGCCGCGACGACGCGAGCCGCGAACAGGGCTTCGCCGTCGTGGCTGACCGATGCCGCCTGCTCGGCGAGAAACGCGGCGCGGTCGGGCTCGCCCGGGCAGGCCATGGCCCAGGCCTCGACGAAGATTTGCGCGCCGACCTGCTCGGCGACAACCTTGCCGTTGCTTTCGATGGAACCGCTGTGCGGCGGCAGTACGCCGTCCTGCATCAGCAGGAACGCGGTGTGTTCGGTGGAATTACCACGCCCGCCCCACCACAAGACCGTGCGTTCTTCGATGATGTAGTTGAGCCATGTGCGGGCGACCTGAGCGGCGTCCACTTTGCTGGCCGGGTAGTCGCGCATGGCGCGGGCGAAGGTGAAGGTTCCGGTGATGTCGTCGTCCGTGACGATGAGCCGGTGATTCTTCAGCGCGACGTCGGTGCGGTCGTTCACGTAGTAGCCGACCTCGCCGAGTTGCTCGAGGATTTGGGCGTGCCGCCAGCCTTCGAACGGGCGGCCGAGGTAGACACCGATTATTTTTCCGAGCACCCCGGCGTACACCCGCTCGGCGTAGTCGGGCGGAAACTCGGTATCGACGAGGCTGGTCATCGCGTCATCGCCCCTGTCACCGCGGGTTGCGTTGCCCCGAACGGCACACCGGCATGCAGGATCACGTTTGCGTATGGCGTGTCTTCTCCAGTGCGGACGACGGCTCGCGCACCCGCACAGCAGGCCTTGAGTTCGTCGTGGCTGGTGAACTCCACGGGCACGCCACGGAGTTGTTCCTGCATCAACTCGAGAAACGCGTCGTGCGTCTCCGTCGCGACGACCGCGCGCTCGACGACGAGTTCTGCCATGACGGCGCCCAGCACCGGCAACATCGGCGGCTCGCCGCGCGCCCAGCCGAGGTCGATCGTGCGTACGCCGTCGGGCACCGGCAGCCCGGCGTCGGCGATCACGAGGGTGTCGTGGTGCCGTAAGGAAACGATGAGCTGCACCAGTTCGGCGTGCCAGAGTCCGGAGGTTCGCATCAGGTCAGCGCCCCCTGCCGGTTGCCTGGAGACGGTCGACCTCATCAGCGGTCGGCAGCGCCGATTGCGCACCGAGCGCCGTCGTCGCCAACGCACCGGCCGCACACCCGCGATGCACGGCGTCGTCGAGCGTGCGCTTTTCGGCGAGGCTTGCGGCTACCGCGCCGCAGAACGCGTCGCCGGCGCCGGTCGTGTCGACGGCGTTCACCTGATACGGCGCGACCGCGAAGCTACGCTCGCGCTCGGCGACCACCGCACCCGCGTCACCGAGCGTGACGACGACGGCAGGCGGGCCGAAAACGCTTATTTCACTGGCAAAGCTTCGCCACTCTTCGATATCGCTCGGCCGTGCGACGTCATGCAGGCCCATTGCCTCTGCCTCGTTGACGATTAGCACGTCGGTCAATGCGAGCAGCTGCTCGAACTCGCCGTCGGTGCGCGAGGGCAACGGCGCTGCGTTCAGCAGCACTGGCGCACCGGCCTCATGGGCGATGCGCGCCGCCGCGAGGCACGTCGCGAGCGGGATCTCCAGCTGCAGCAGCAAGACGGACGTCGGTGCGAGGCTGCCGCGCAACACTGAGACGTGCTCGGGCGTCAGCCTCCGGTTGGCGCCGACCGCGACCGTAATGAGATTGGTGGCGGAGCTGTCGACGATGACGAGCGCGACTCCGCTCGGGCTGTCGGTCGTCATCAGGTGTGTGAGATCGACGTCCTCGGCGGCAAGCGCCGCGCGAAGCGTCGCGCCGAACTGATCGGCACCGGTCGCGCCGACGAACATCGTCTCGGCGCCGAGCCGGCGCGCCGCGACGGCCTGGTTCGCGCCCTTGCCCCCTGGCCGGCTGATCACGTCGCCACCGAGAACCGTCTCTCCGCTCGCCGGCAGGCTTTCGACCTCGACGATCAGGTCGAGGTTGCAGCTACCGACCACGACGACCGCGCTCATGGCCGCTCCGGAACGCCGTCGAGCTCGACACCTGGCTCGTAGTGGTCGCCGCCGGGCGGGTCGGGGCAACCGCACGATCCGCGCGCCACGAACGAGACCGGCAGCACCGAGGTCTGGGATTCGTGCTCGGGATCGCCCATCCGCTCGAGCAGCTGAGCGACACTTTCCTTTGCCAGCAGGGCAAACGGCTGCTGCATCGTGGTGAGCGCCGGTACTGAATAGGCCGCCGGAGCGATGCCGTCGAAGGAGGCGACCGCGACGTCGTCGGGGCAGCGAATCCCGAGTTCGGCGAGTGCGCGCAGCACGCCGATCGCCTGCTCATCACTTGCGACGAAGACAGCATCCGGACGCCGAGTGGCGAACAAGTCACAGGCCGCGTGATAGCCCGCCCACCGGCCGAACGGGACGTGCCGAACGAGCGTCTTCGCAGGCCGCATCCCGGCGTCCTTTAGCGCATCGGCCCAGCCGGCGGCCCGATCTTTGGTGGCCGTCACGTCACGGGGGCCGGCGATGCAGGCGACCTCGCGTCGTCCGTGTTCGAGCAGGTGCGCGGTGACCTCGCGCGCGCCGCCGCGGTTGTCGACGAGGATCTGCGACACACCCTCCACGCCGTCGACCAGGCGGTCGAGGACGACCCACGGTTTCGCCGAACCCTGCAACTCCTCGACGCACTCGACCGGCCCGTGCGCGGGCACCAGCAACAGCCCATCGACCTGCCGCTGCAGAAACGTGCGCACGTAGGTCGTTTGACGTGCCTGGCTTTCGGTCGCATTGCCGACCAGCAAGGTGTAGCCCGCATCGAAGGCCGCCTCCTCGACCGCGCGCGCAAGTTCGGCGAAGAACGGGTTCGAAGTGTCGGGCACCACCAGGCCGAGCGTCATCGTGCGGTTCATCCGCAAGGAGCGGGCGACACCGTTCGGGCGGTAGTCGAGATGCTCGATCGCGGCGAGCACGCGCGCTCTCGTTTCGGGAGCCACCCCGCGCGGGCCGCCGTTAAGCACGTAGCTCACCACTGCCGGCGAGACACCGGCCAGCACGGCGACGTCCTTGCGGTGGACAACCATCGGGCCCCTGCCATCCGTTGTCAACACGTGTTGCTAACTGAGCGGCCTCCACTGTCAGGCAACCGCCCAGGATCTGTCAATACGTGTTGCTAAGGCCGTGACCTAAGCGTTACCAAGCCCGGTACGCCTTTGGAGACGACGCGCCTACCGCGTCGAAACGTGCGGCTTACTCTCATTCAGCCGCGCTGCGGCGGCTGCGCGATTCACGACACCTAGCTTGCGGTACACGTGTTCGAGGTGCTTGCCGACCGTGCGATAGCTGCACCCGAGCAGGTGGCCGATCGCCACGTCGGTCCGCCCTGCGGCGACCAACTCGAGCACTTCGCGCTCCCGATCGGTGAGGTCGTCGGCGCCCGAACTCTGTAACGCGCTGACCGCTTCGTCGCGCCGTTGCAATCGCTGGAACGCGGCGGCGAGCGGTGAACGAAGCAATCGGACGACGTCACGCTCGTGGTCAGTGAATCCGCGGCGCAACCGGTTCAACGCGACCCCGATGACGAGCGGGTTCTGCTCGTGCAACGTCATCGCCATCCGGTGCTCTACGCCGGCCGGCTTGAGAAATTCCCAGTACGTGTTAGTCGCGTTTCCAGCGCGCCGCACCTTACGCACGAACGGGTGCTCATGAACTTGAGGGGTCAAGACGACAGCGCCCAACGGGTCGAGAGCATCGAGCGGGTGAGCGCTCCAGCGCACAGTCGCCGTCCGCAGATTGATCTCGTTGTAGGTGACGACATCACAGGGCACGACCGCGGCCAGCCCCTGCAAGACGACCGGGGCGAATCGCCGCCGATCCTTGAGCTCGGCGACGTTTGCGAGCAGGCTGACAGACCCCGCGAGCTCGCCCCACGTCTTCGACACGGCCGACCCCTCCGCCGCCGATACGCACAGCTACGTATGGACAGTGCTCGCATCCGCCGCTTGAGTCAATGCCACGATTCGGGGCCACGATTCCGGCCGCCGGGTCGCACCACTGACGTGGAGGGGCCATGGATACCCAGCTCGAACTCGCCACGGGCTTCAAGGGCCAGCAGGTACGACCCGGCGACACCGGATACGACGAGGGCCGCACAGTCATCAACGCCATGATCGACAAGCGCCCGGCACTGATCGTGCGGCCCACCGGCGCGGCCGACGTGATCGACGCCGTGAACCTTGCGCGCGAGCACGGGCTGCCCGTCGGAATACGGTGTGGTGGCCATTCCGTCGCAGGTAATGGAGTCTGTGACGGCGGAATCCAGCTCGATCTCTCGAGCTTGAAGGGCGTTCAGGTGGACGTCGGCGCGCGGCGTGCGCGGGCGAACGCCGGCGTGCTGTGGGGCGAATTCGACCGCGAAACCCAGCTGTTCGGCCTGGCCACGCCCGGCGGTCGAGTGACGACGACCGGCGTCGGCGGCTTCACCACAGGCGGAGGGTACGGCTGGCTGTCACCCAAGTACGGCCTCACGTGCGACAACCTCGTCGCAGCCGACGTCGTCACCGCGGACGGCAATCTCGTGCATGCGAGCGAAGACGAGAACGCTGACCTGCTCTGGGGTTTGCGTGGGGGCGGCAGCAACTTCGGTGTCGTGACCTCGTTCGAGTTCCAGCTCCACAAGGTCGGGCCGATCGTGCTCGCCGGGCTGTTGATCCACCTACTGGACAACGCGCGCGAGGTCGCCCGCGCCTACCGCGACTACGTCGAACAGTCACCCGAGGAGCTCGTCACCGCACTCGCGATCGTGCAGGCACCGCCGGCGCCGTTCGTGCCACCCGAACTGGTGGGCACCCCCGTCTTCGGCATCGTCGTGTTTTACATCGGCGACGTCGGTGAAGGCGAGGCCGCCGCGAAAGGGCTTCGAGAAATCGGGCCACCGGCCATGGATCTCGTGGAGCCGATGCCGTACACCGCGTTCCAGGCCATGCTCGACGACTTCGGGCCGCCCGGATGGCGAAACTACCACCGCGGGATGCACATGCCGGCGTTGCCCGACGCTGCCCTCGACGCATACCTCGAAGCAGGCGTGCAACGGATTTCGCCGATGACGCAGGCGATCATCTTCCGAAATGGCGGCGCGGTGTCACGAGTGCCCGCCGACGCGACGGCCGCTGGTCACCGCGACGCGGTCTACATGGCACATCCGATCGCGCAGTGGATGGACCCGGCAGAAGACGATCTCCACATCGGCTGGTGCCGGCGGTTCTCCGACGCCATGGCGCCGTTCACGACGGGCGGCGTCTACCTGAACTTCGAGCAGAACGCGGACGACGCGCGCGTGCGCGCAGGCTACGAGCCCGGGACCTACGCACGATTGGTCGAACTCAAGGACAAGTGGGACCCGACCAACCTGTTCCGCGTCAACCAGAACATCGCCCCGAGCGCCACGGTTCCCCAACCACGCGACGCGCAGGCGGCGTCGCTGACGGCGAGCGACTCGACGGACTAGGAGGGTCAGCGGTACGCGGCGATCCCGGTGATCGCCTGGCCGAGCACGAGGGTGTGCATCTCGACGGTGCCTTCGTAGGTGAGCACCGATTCGAGGTTGGTCATGTGCCGGATCACCGGAAACTCGAGCGATATGCCGTTCGCGCCGAGAACCGAGCGGGCAGTGCGGCAGATCTCTAGCGCCGCGCGGGTGTTGTTCAGCTTGCCGAAACTGACCTGTTCGGGGGTGAGCGTGCCGGCGTCTTTGCGGCGTCCGAGATGTAAGGCGAGCAAGGCGCCCTTGCCCAGCTCGACCGCCATCTCGACCAGCTTCGCCTGGGTCAGCTGGAACGCGGCGATCGGCTTGCCGAACTGAGGGCGGTGCTGAGCGTAGTCGGTTGCGGTGAGAAAGGCCGTGCGGGCCGCGCCCATCGCTCCCCACACGATGCCGTAGCGAGCCTCGTTCAGACACGAGAGCGGGGCCGACAATCCTTGCGCTTCAGGCAATTGCGCGGACGCCGGAAGCCGCACGTCGTCGAGCACGAGTTCGCTCGTGACCGATGCGCGAAGCGAAAGCTTGTGCTTGATCTCGGGTGCCGAAAAGCCCGCCGCATCGGTTGGTACGACGAAGCCGCGGATGCCGTCGTCCGTTCGCGCCCAGACGATCGCGACGTCGGCGATCGAGCCATTGGTGATCCAGGCCTTGCGGCCGCTGAGAATCCAGTCGGTTCCGTCGCGCTTTGCCGACGTCCGCATCGAAGAAGGGTCGGAGCCGTGGTCGGGCTCGGTCAAGCCGAAGCAGCCGATCGCCGCGCCGGCCGCCATCGCCGGGAGCCACTGTTGCTTCTGCTCTTCGCTGCCGTAACGCCAGATGGCGAACATGGCGAGCGACCCCTGCACCGATACGAAAGAGCGGATCGCTGAGTCGCACGCCTCGAGTTCGGTGCAGGCAAGGCCGTAGTCGACGGCGCTCATGCCGGGGCAGCCGTACCCGCGAAGGTGCATGCCCAGCGCCCCGAGCTTGCCGAGCTCGACGGCGATCTCTCGCAGCCCGGGAATGGCCCCGGCCTCGAACCACCCGCCGATGTATGGCGTGATGGTGCGCTCACAAAGATCTCGGACGGCGCCGCGCACCGCCAACTCGTCGTCCGACAAGTTGTCGTCGACACCGAGAAGATCGGCGGGCGAAACAGGCTCGGTCATCGCGTGATCTCCTCGTCTGGGCTACCCGGGCGGATGATCATCGGCACCATCACTGCATTGTGCAAGCACGACACGGTGAGCACCAACCGGGCTCCCGACCCTGGGTTGGACGGTGCTCACACGATCACTGGGCAGAAGTGGCGAAGACGCGCGGGAGATCTCGATACATTTCTGCCCACTCGACCGAACAGCACGCCGGCCAAGCCGTCGGCTCGACGTGGTAGATATCGGCGATCCGCGTTCGTCGTAGTACAGATCCGCACTTCTACCCGAGGAGAAACCGATGAAGTACCTCATGCTGGTCTGTACTGACGGCGGCCCGTTCGATGCCGATCCGGCTGAGCTCGACCCCAAGGCCTGGCTCGAAGAAGTCGAGAGCCGCGGCATCCACATCATGGGCGACCGGCTGCGGCCGCCGAGCGACGCGACCACCATCCGGGTTCGTGACGGCGAGACACTCGTCACCGACGGGCCCTTCGTCGAAACCAAGGAGTTCATCGGCGGTTTCGACGTCCTCGACTGCGCCGACCTCGACGAAGCGATCGAGGTTGCCTCGAAGCACCCGATCGCCAAGTTCGGCATGATCGAGGTGAGACCGTTCTGGCCGCTGTGACCGACGTTCGCCGCGTCGTCGCCGACCTCTACGCCGACGAGTGGGGGCGGATCACGGCGAGCCTGATCCGCCTCACCGGCGATTGGGATCTCGCTGAAGAGTGCGCCCAGGATGCGTTCGCGCGCGCCCTCGAACGCTGGCCGATCGAGGGCGCGCCGGCGCGGCCCGGCGGCTGGCTGTTCACCACGGCGCGCAACCGCGCGCTCGACCGGTTGCGGCGCGCGCAGAACGAGAAGGTGAAGCTCCATGCATGGGCGATCGCCGAACGCATCGACGACATCGGCCGACCCGACATGACTCCCGCCGATGAGCAGGCCGCAGCAGTCCCCGACGACCGCCTGCAGTTGATGTTCACCTGCTGCCACCCGGCGTTGACGATCGAGGCACAGGTCGCGCTGACCTTGCGCACCCTGGCCGGTCTCGACACCGCGCAGATCGCCCGAGCGTTGCTGGTCTCCGAAAAGACGATGGCCCAACGACTGGTGCGCGCGAAGAACAAAATCCGCAACGCAGGCATCCCCTTCCGCGTGCCGCCGGAGCATCTCCTGCCGGAGCGGTTGGCGGCTGTCCTCGCCGTCCTCTATTTGCTTTTCAATGAAGGGTATTCGGCCAACACCGGTGCCGACCTCACCCGCCCCGAGCTCACCTCCGAGGCGATCCGGCTGGCCCGATTGCTGGTCGGGTTCATGCCAGACGAGCCCGAAGCCCGTGGCCTGCTTGCGCTGATGCTGTTCAACGACGCGCGTCGCGCCGCCCGCGTCGACGGCGCGGGCGACGTCGTCACACTCGAAGAGCAGGACCGCACGCTGTGGAACCAAGCTGCTATTGCAGAAGCGCAAGAGATTTTGGACGCCGGGCTGCGCTCTCGGCCGGCCGGCCCCTATCTCGTACAGGCCGCCATCGCCGCCTGCCATGCGACGGCAGCATCGGCCGACCAGACCGATTGGCCGCAGATCGCCTTGCTGTATGGAGAATTGGTGCGTCTGACGCCAAGCCCCGTCGTCGAGCTGAACAGGAGCGTCGCGGTCGCGATGGCGAGCGGAATGACCGCCGGGCTCGCCATCATCGACGCGCTCGAAGCGAGCAACGCTCTCGCCGGCTATTACCTGCTGCCCGCCACGAAAGCCGACCTGCTGCGCCGGGCGGGGCGCTTCGACGAGTCGGCAGCGGCGTACGAACTCGCGCTCCAGTTGGTTGCAACGGCACCCGAACGCCGCTACCTCGAACGGCGCCTGTCGCAGATCCAGCCATGACGCAAACACTGGCACCCGTCGCGCGGCCCCGCACGCTGCCGAAGTTCGCCAACTAACGTGCGTGCGGCAGCACGGCGGCGACACCTCGCATCGCCGGAATGACGACGTCGGCGTAGGCCTGCAGGGTTTGCTCCTGCGCATCGTGCTGCAGGTAAATGGCGAACTGGTCGACGCCGAGTGCCTTCAGCGCCTGCAGCTTCTCGATGTGCTGCTCAGCCCTGCCCAGTAAGCAGAATCGCTCGACAATGTCATCAGGTACGAACTCGGCATGCGTGTTTCCGACCCGGCCGTGCTCGTTGTAGTCGTAGCCCTGGCGGCCGGCAATGTAGTCGGTCAGTGCCTGCGGCACGACCCCACCGTCGGCACCGTAGCGAGCGACGATGTCGGCGACGTGGTTGCCGACCATGCCACCGAACCAGCGGCATTGTTCGCGCTGGTGCGCAATGTCGTCGCCGACGTATGCCGGTGCTGCAACGCATATCTTGACGGACGCCGGGTCGCGCCCAGCCGCCGCCGCGGCAGCCCGAACCGCCGCAATGCTCCACTCGACGATCGACAGGTCGGCGAGCTGCAGGATGAACCCGTCGCCCACCTCGCCGGCGAGCGCGAGCGCCTTGGGCCCGTACGCGGCGACATAGACGTCGAGCCGGCTGTTCGGATTCCACTTCAGCTGCAAGGAACCGCCTTTGTAGTCGGCGGTTTCGCCGTTGGCCAGCCGTTTGACGACGTCGATCGCATCTCGCAGTTGCGCTAGCGAAACGGGTTGGCCGTTGATGACCCGCACCGCTGAGTCGCCTCGGCCGATGCCGCAAACCGTGCGGTTGCCGAACATCTCGTTGAGAGTGGCGAAGGTCGACGCAGTGACGGTCCAGTCGCGGGTCGCCGGGTTGGTCACCATCGGCCCGACGATCACCCGGCTCGTCGACGACAGGATCTGGCTGTAGATGACGTACGGCTCCTGCCACAACAGGTGCGAATCGAAGGTCCACACGTAGTCGAAACCTGCCGCTTCGGCTTGCTTGGCAAGGTCGACCGTGCGCCACGCCGGAGGGTTGCACTGCAACACGACCCCGAACTCCATCGATGCGCCCCTTACATCAGGTACTGCGACTGGCCGCGCTTCAGGTACTGACCGTGCCCCTTGGTGCCACGGAATTCACCACCGCGGACGACGACCTTGCCGCGCGAGATGACGGTGTCGACGTGCCCGGCAACCTCGAATCCCTCATACGCCGAGTGGTCCATGTTCATGTGGTGCGTCTCGGCAGAGATGCGGGTCGTGGTGTTGGGGTCGTAGATGACGACATCGGCATCGGAGCCGGGTGCCAGCACTCCCTTGCGCGGATATAGCCCGAACATCCGCGCCGGAGTAGTCGCGCACAGCTCTACCCAGCGTGGCAACGAAATCTGGCCGTCAACCACGCCTTGGTAAATGAGGTCCATGCGGTGCTCGACGCCGCCAATCCCATTCGGGATCTTCGAGAAGTCGCCGATGCCGAGTTCCTTCTGCTCTTTCATACAGAAGGGGCAGTGGTCGGTGCTGACCACCGAGAGGTCGTTCGTGCGCAGGGCCTTCCACAGCTCGTCGTGGTGGCCTTCGGCGCGCGCGCGAAGCGGCGTCGAACACACATACTTCGCGCCGTCGAATCCGGGCGCCGACAAATGCTCTTCCAGCGATAGGTACAGATACTGCGGGCAGGTCTCACCGAAGACGTTCCAGCCATCGCTGCGCGCGGCAGCCAACGTTGCGACCGCCTGCTTCGCCGACATGTGCACGATGTAGAGCGGCGCCCCAGTGAGCCGCGCCAGCATGATCGCGCGGTGCGTTGCCTCTTCCTCGGTCTCCCACGGCCGCGTCGTGCCGTGGTAGCGCGGCGCGGTCTCGCCACGCGCCAACGCTTGCGAAACCAGGACGTCGATCGCGATCCCGTTCTCGGCATGCATCATCACCATCGAGCCGTTGGCCGCAGCGGTCTGCATCGCGCGCAGGATCTGGCCGTCGTCCGAATAGAAAACACCGGGATAGGCCATGAAGAGCTTGACACTGGTGATGCCCTCGGCGACCAGCTCGTCCATCGCCTTCAGCGCGTCGTCATCGACACCGCCGATGATCTGGTGGAAGCCGTAGTCGATGGCGCAGTTGCCGTCGGCCTTGGCGTGCCACGCGGCCAGGCCGTCTTGCACCCGCTCGCCGGTGCGCTGCACCGCGAAGTCGATGACCGTGGTCGTGCCACCCCATGCCGCAGCCCGCGTTCCGGTCTCGAAGGTGTCGGAGGCATGCGTACCGCCGAACGGCAGCTCCATGTGGGTGTGGGCGTCGACCCCGCCTGGCACGACGAGCTTGCCGCTCGCGTCGATGACGAGCTCCGCGCTCTGCTCGAGGTTCGAGCCAAGGGAGGTGTTGCCCGGCTCGATGAGCGCGACGATTCGTTCCCCGTCGATGAGCACCTCAGCCGGCGTAGCACCGGTCGCGCTGACGACCGTGCCGTTCTTCACCAGGATCGTCATGGGCGCGCACTCCTCAAAGCCGAGTGAGATCTTCGTAGGTCTCCGGACGGCGATCCCGATAGAACGCCCAGCGGTTACGCACTTCGACGAGCAGCTCCATGTCGAGGTCGCGCACGATCAAATCGGGCGAATAGGGGTCGCCGACGTCGCCGACGAATTTGCCTTCAGGGTCGACGAAATACGTCGTGCCATAGAAGTCGTCGTCACCCAGTTCTTCTGTGCCGACCCGGTTGATCGCACCGATGAAGTACTCGTTGGCCACCGCCGCCGCCGGCTGCTCGAGCTTCCATAGATATGACGACAGGCCGCGCGACGTCGCCGAGGGGTTGAAGACGATCTGCGCACCGTTCAGGCCGAGTGCTCGCCAGCCTTCAGGGAAGTGCCGGTCGTAGCAGATGTACACGCCGATCTTGCCGATCGCCGTGTCGAAGACCGGATACCCGAGATTGCCCGGCCGGAAGTAGAACTTTTCCCAGAAGCCGTTGATGTTCGGGATGTGATGCTTGCTGTACTTGCCCAGGTACTTACCGTCAGCGTCGACCACGGCAGCCGTGTTGTAGAGCATGCCCGGCTGCTCCTGCTCGTACATCGGCAGGATCATCACCAGGCCAAGCTCGGCCGCCAGCGCCTGGAACCGCTCGGTTGTCGGCCCCGGAATCGACTCGGCGTAGGAGTAGAACGCCGCGTCTTGCACTTGGCAGAAGTACGGCCCATAGAACAACTCTTGGAAGCAGATCGCCTGTGCGCCCTGGGCGGCCGCCTTGCGGGCGTACTCCTCATGGGCCTGGATCATCGACTCCTTGTCGCCTGTCCAGTTGGTCTGCACGAGCGCGGCCCGGATCGTCGCCATGTGCCCCTCCAGCGGGTGCGGGGCAAGCCCGCAGTTAAACGGCTGACCTTTACGCAGCATGCCACAGCGACGTTGCGCAGGCGAGCCGTCGGTGACGGCATTCACCATGACGCAGACCTTCACCAACCCACTCGTCGAGTGGTGGGTGATGGGCACCATGTACACCTTCACGACGGCGAACACCCCGCTTTGCGCGTCGAAGCCGGTGCCGATCACGGGCAACACGACCGCGGCAGCGGCGGTGTTCGTCCTGCTTGTCGGCGTGCTAGGCGTGGCGCACCGCCGCCGACTGGCCCGCGTCGCCCGCTCGCCCTGGTTGCGCGGAGCCCGCTGAGTTTCAGTCTTCCGCAGGCCCTGGTACGTCGCTTGCTAGGCGACACATCTCGATATATCGTCGAGCTATCGAGAGATAGGAGACGATCATGTCGAGCACTCATGCATTCGACGACGGCTGGGCCGCCCGGTTCGGCCGTGCAGAAGACAAGAAATCAGCCGGACGGCGTGGGCGCGGCCGGTTCCGTGACCCCCGGCGCACCGATCTTCCGTTCGGTGCTTTCGCGGACGACGACACCGAGCACCATCGCCACGGCCGGGGCCGACCCGGCGGCCCGCCGTTCCGTGGCGGCCCCTTCGGTGGCGGTCCCTTCGGATTCGGCGGTCCATTCGGACCGTTCGGTCCGGGTCGCGGGCGCCGGGGTGGCCGCGCACGGCGCGGCGACGTCCGGGCTGCTGCTTTGGTTCTTCTCGCCGAGCAACCCCGCAACGGTTACCAGATCATTCAAGAGCTGGCGACGCGAAGTGACGGCGCCTGGCGGGCCAGCCCGGGCTCGGTGTATCCGGCGTTGCAGCAGCTCGAAGACGAAGAGCTGATCCGAGCGACGTCCGCAGACGGGCAGCGGCTGTGGGAACTGACCGACGCAGGCCGTTCCTACGTCGACGAGAACCGCGAGCGGCTCGGTGCACCCTGGGAAGCGTTCGGCGCTGCGCTACCAAACGGCGTTCGCGACCTTGCCGAGATCGGCTTGCAGGTGGGTTCGGCCGTGCACCAGGTCGTACGTGCGGGCAACGACGCGCAGATCGCGCAGGCAGCGAAAGTCCTCGCCGATGCCCGGCGCGCGCTGTACCGCATCCTCGCCGAGGACGACGAAACGCCGAGCTGACCACTTCCGGCCGCTTGTACGCGATCACGCTCAGGGGTCGCAGACCCCCCGAGCGTGGCGTGCACCCCTCGCTTGGGGGGGCTACGCCTAGCTCCGAGCAGAACTTCATCTTGCATGGGCTGCCCGAGCGCGTCGGGCGGCCGCTGATCTGCTGTTTTGGTTACGAAGATCACCAGAATCAC